>FWPU01001506.1_pt1 | contig 69401 bp, 59 predicted proteins | sample 2228361 | NCBI WGS metagenome assembly FWPU01 (sample SAMEA103939777, study PRJEB20133) | metagenome
TTACACTTTGATTTTTAAATATTGAACTAACCACCTTTTATTTTGACTATCTTTTGATTAGTTAAGATGTTTCCATTTTTATCTTTTATTATTAAAATGTACATACCTTCTGAATACTTAGATATATCTACGACTTCGCGCTTATCGTTACTTTCTATGCGCATCAATATGTTTCCTAGCATGTCTCTTAGTTCTATTACTTTTCTTATTTTATCTTTGCTTTCTATGTTAACAAAATGATTAGCAGGATTAGGATATACATTAATACCACTGTTATTAGATATTTCGTTTACGCTTAATGTCACATCTTTAACAGGACCTATTGTTTTATTGATAATCCAATTATTAGGATCTACTTGTATTCCTGTAACATTTCCCTTCACAATAAGCGTATATGTTTCAGTAGAATTAGATTGCATTACTCTAATGATTGTATCACCTCCTGTAGTCCTGAGAAGTTTATATTCTATGGGCGTTATGAATAGGGGAACAGAAGATGGTTTGGAAGTTGTTTGCGTAGATTGAATAATTAAAGTATCATTAAAATAATTCCATTTGACATTGAAAGTAGGGTATCCCTCACCAAAATACCATTGATCGAAAAACTGTGTAAGATTTTGCCCCGTATATGCTTCAAAGCTAGACTTAAAATCCATAGCAGTAGCAGTACTGAATTTATAGGTATTTAAAAAGTTTCTCAGTCCATTAAAAAACAATGAATCATTATTAATAACAAATCTCAAGGTATGAATGATAGCTCCTCCTTTATCGTATGTTAATCTACCATCAAATATTCTGTTATCGTCAGCAGTGTCTATTCCTGTAAAATAAATACTTCCATCAGGCTGACTCATGATATTATTATGAACACTATTTAAGTTACTCATAAAATTAGAAGGCTCTAAATACTGATTGGTTAAATGTTCAGTATAAGAGGCAAATCCTTCGTTTATCCAAATATCTCCCCAGGTTTTACAAGTTACAAGATTACCCCACCACTGATGTCCTAACTCATGAGCATTTATTTGAAAATCAAAAAAACCAATGGTTGTCATAGTTTGATGTTCCATCCCTCCTCCTATGGGAGCCATAGAGTGCCCATATTTTTCTTTATAAAATGGATACATTCCATACATGTTACTTAAAAATTCAATAATAGATTTTATTTTGTCTAATTGAACTTTTTGAATAGATGTAAAAAAAGGATTATTAATAGCATTATCATAAATGTAGTTAAGTATTAATATAGAATCATTAACAAGATATTGTGGTTTTGCATAAATGATATAAGGTTTATATTTTGCCACTGCAACAGATATTAAATAATAATCAATAGGATACTTTGTTTTCCATTCATATCTTTTCTTATTGCCAATAGTTACAACATTAGTTAATACACCATTAGAACCTACCATATTTGTAGAATCTGAAGTTACAAAAATCCACGCACTATCTATTTTATCTCTCAAATCTTGCTTACATGGCCACCAATGATAAGCACCTCGAGTTTGACTTAAACTCCATGTAACTTCATTTCCCCACGATGGGGATGTACCTGTATCAAATCCATTGCCCAATGCTCCTGTTAAAGAAGGTGCCGTACCATGATAATAAATATAGACATCTATTAAATTATTCTGCAAAACAGGAGTTGTTATTTTTACTTTGACTAAACTATCCATTTTTACAATATTATTCTCTTTTACACCATTAATATAAACAGAATCTATAATATGATTTTGGTGTAATACAAAGGCAAAGCTATCTAATTGAGTAGAAGTTACTTTTGCTAAAGTTCTTACATATCCAGAAATATATGTGGTATTTCTCTCAAGATTTAAGTTGAGATGATGAAATTTCACATCGTATTGATTTAGTAGAGAATTAGAGTTTTGGAGCTGTTGTATTAAAAAATTTTTCTGAGTAGCATGGTTGTGATGGATTTTCGACTTTGCACATGGATGTTGTTGGGCAGTAGCAATACTTACTATAAGTATTAAAGAGAAGCACAGAAAATAATAACGCATCATAAAAAATTTTTTGCAAAGTTAACGAGTATTTTTGACAAGGATATTACCGCTCATAATATCAAATTGCCTTCTGAAAAAATTAATTAAATTAGTTATTAAACCACAAACAATTTTTAATTCAATCATACTTTTAGATTAGAATAATGTTATACATCATAATAAATAAATTGAAACCATCATATTATTAGACAAAACCTTGTTTTTAACATATTAATTAACATTTATTAACTTTAAATTAAAGAATTATTGACTAATAAATTTGTAAATTTGCAGCCGCAATTTAAAAGCAACTAAAATTAATAAAGAGTCGCACGAATATGAAAATAAACAATGCTTTCGTGGATGCAGTGATAGAAAATCAGAATGGGGCAATGAATTATCTCGCAAGTAACATTAAAATTAATCAGAAAAAATTTAATCTTGCATTAAAAATCTTTTGGTTACTACTAATTTCTTTATTAATTTTATTTTCCGGATGTACAAACCAAGATGAAAAAAGACACATTATTTATGGTTTAGAAGAAGGAAGCATTATAGCAAATACAAATGAGAATGGTAATATAGAATGGAAAATAGATAAAAATGTTTTAAAAGGTTACTTAATGCAATTAGTTTATCAAATATCAATACAAACTAGAATTAATCCAGACACCTTGATATCTAAAGGATTTGAAATTACTAAAGAAGAACTGGACAATAAAGAACAATTTCATTTATGTGCTTATTATGTTTTAGATAACAAACAAACCCTTACTTTATCTTTAGGTCTAAAAAAGGACGGTAAAAATAATTTAATACTCGACCTTGATAAAGTTGAATCTGGTAATAAAACAATTGAAGGATGTTTAGGGAATAATTGCTCTCAATGTAAATTAAGTAAAAAAACTGGATGTTCTTGTAATACCAATGGCAGCTGCAATCATATAATTATCGAAATACCTATTTTATAAACTTGAAACCTTTAAATCTCAAATATATGAAAACAAACAATGCTTTCGTGGATGCACTGATAGAGAGTCAGAATCAGGCATTAAATAATTGGTTAGAAGCCACACAAAAATTGCAAAACGCTATTGCAAACGGGAATGCAGTAGCAGAAGGACCTTCTATTTACAAAGAATGGTTAGAAAAACAAATGGCATTAGCCAGTGGAACATTTTCTAAAATGAATGAAACCATTACTACTCCTCAAAACCAAGTGAGCGATTTTTTCAAAAACTGGTTTCAGTCACAATTAGATTACATTAAGAAAATTGGCGATTTTAACCAAAGTTTATACACCAGTGTAGCTAACTTTGGCAAGCCTACCAGCGATTACATCAAAAACTTTTCAGTAATGAATAATCAATGGACAAACATTTACAATGAATGGGTAAAAGCTACTAATACTACCTTTGAAACCTATCAATCTGCCTTCAAAGGAGCTTTTGGTAAAAATTTATTTCAAGAGCTGCTTCAAAGTAATGTATTATTTAATTCATTCAAAGAATTATACGCTCCTATTTTTGAATCTTTACAAAAGGGGGAATATAAACCTGAAGTATTTAAACAATTATACGATGTAGAAGTTTACAAAAAACTTACTGATAAAATTTTTGGTGGATTGTTCAATACTACACCCGACTTAAAAAATTTCTTTGACACTGCAATGAATCAAATCCACAACTATTTTGCTACTAATAATTCTTTAAGAGAACAATATACCAATTACTATAAAAAATTGTTTGAATCGTACCCACAATTATTCTCGGGTGACTATGAGAGAATCAAAGAATTATACACAAAATATGGTAATATCTACTTTGAAAACTTTAAACCTTTGTTGAATCTAATTAATAATCCTAAAGATAAAGAAACATTAAGTGAAACTTTAGCTTTGATGGATAAAATTGCTCAGTATTCAATTAAGCAAGCAGAAATGTCTTCGGATATTAATTTGAAAATATATCAATCAATAGAAAGGATAGCAGAAAAATATGGAAAAAAATTCACAGAAGTAGACCCTTCTGCACTAGCTAAGTTAGACTATAAAGTTATTTACAATGAATGGCTAGCAGAGTCTGATGAATTGCTGACAGAACTTTTTGCTACAGAATCATTCTCAAAATTGAAAGCAGAAGTTTTAAACTTGAGCATGGAAATTAAATCTTACTTTGAAAAACAGATGGAAAAATATCTTGAGTTTTATCCTATCGTAAAAACTTCAGAAGTAGAAGAAATATACAAAGCCATTCACGATTTAAAGAAACAAATCAAATCATTAGAACAAAAATTAGATTTACTCGTTGAAGATGAAAAAAAAGCCGGAACTAGTTCGAGAAAACAAACAGTAAAATAACAATATTATTTGTTTTATAACAGAAAGAGTAGAAAGCCCCTTGGAATTCCAAGGGGCTTTTTTATTCCTTTGTTGCAGTATAATATTTTTTATTATATTTGTAAAAAAATACAACTATGTGGAGTATAACAACTATTTTAATCATTGCTGCCATTCTGATTATTTGGGATGGATTTAAAATTGTTCAACAAGGAAAAGTAGCAGTACTAACAATTTTTGGAAAGTTTAGTCGTGTATTGCATCCTGGTTTAAATCTTAAAATTCCTTTTATTGAAAGAGTTTACAAAGTGATTTCTATTCAAAATAGAAGTGTGGAACTCGGGTTTCAGGCCATTACTGCTGATCAAGCCAATGTGAATTTCACAGCCATGCTACTTTATACAGTACTTGACCAAAAAGAGGAAACTATTAAAAATGTAGCATTTAAATTTATTGACGACAAGAGTTTAATGCAGGCTTTAATAAGAAGTGTAGAGGGTTCAGTACGTTCTTTTGTTGCAACTAAAAAACAGGCTGAAGTTTTATCTTTGCGCAGAGAAATTGTTGAGGCTGTAAAGTTTAACCTCGATAAAACATTAGAGGAATGGGGATATCATTTAATTGATTTACAAATTAATGATATTACCTTTGATGAAGAAGTAATGCGTAGTATGGCAAAAGTAGTGGCTAGTAACAATTTGAAGTTAGCCGCTGAAAATGAAGGACAAGCATTATTAATTACTAAAACAAAAGCGGCAGAAGCAGAAGGAAATGCTATTAAGATATCCGCACAGGCTGAAAAAGAAGCTTCCCAACTACGAGGACAAGGTATTGCTTTATTCAGACAAGAAGTAGCCAAAGGTATGGCTCTTGCCGCACAGCAAATGCAAGATGCCAACTTAGATGCCTCTTTGATTTTATTCAGTATGTGGACAGAAGCAGTAAAAAACTTTGCAGAACATGGTAAAGGTAATATCATATTTTTAGACGGTAGTACTGAAGGCATGGAAAAAACATTAAAACAATTAATGGCTATAGGAAATTTGGATGTTAAACCAAACGGTAATAAATAATATATCAATCTTATAATTTAATACTGCTATTCTTCATAAAATACTCTGAGGACAGCACTATCCCGCAAGAAATCTATTCGCTCTATTTCTATATGCTTTATATTGTATCCTGTACGATTTTTTAAATCATTGAGTAAATCATTCTTGTTTTCTGGTTTAAGCATTTCTATATTATCATAATAAATTATTTTAGAACTTTCAGGCTTACTAACTAATCTTAATTCTAAAATATATACTGTTACAAGAATAATAAGATCATAAAAAGATACTTCTTCCCAACTACCCTTTGCGATTGCAGAAAGTAAGCCGATGGCAATAACTATAAATAAATAAGTAAGATTTTTAATAGAAATATCCTCTGAACGGTATCGCATAATTCCAAAAACAGCAAATAATCCAAACGCTGCACCTAATGATAAATCTACTTTATTAAGTAGATAAGTTATTAAAAATATAATGAGGTTAAATACAACAAATGATAAAAAAAATGTTTTATTTCTATATCTTGGATAGTAAATACCCCTTATTAAGATAAATAACGATATAAAATCAATAAGTAAACGAACGAGAAATTTTAAAGTAATTTTATTAAACCATTTACTACCTTCCTTAATAATTTCGTCTTGGTTATCTTGCACTATATTGACAACATTCTCTAATGTGTCTTGTAGTGCTTGTAAAATGAATTGTGTTATCATAATGAGTTGATTTTTTCAAAATATCTAAGTTTAGGTAAAAAGTTATTCTTTTTCACTGAAGAACAATTTAACGCAATACCTGTACAATATTTACTTAATCCACCTTCACGAACATGATATTGTTTCAATACTTTAAGAAAAGTAGTGTGTTCAGAATAAGCATTTCTTTTGACTTCAGCTATAACCAAATTATTATAACTATGTTTATTGATAAAATTATCAAAAGATAATTGAGTATCTATAGTAACTCTTTCATTTAAATTTTTATGCACTAAAGTCATTCTATAATACTGAATATTTAATGAAGGTAATAACTCTTGATGAGCATATGGTGTGTGTAAGGCTAAAAATTCCTTTAACTTATTTTCAATATTAAATTGTATATCATTGTGTTTTTTTCTTTTTTTATAAGTTCTCTCTTTATTATCTTTAAATTTGATTTCAAAAAAAGTAAGTCCATTGGAATTGACATATTTTCTAAACCTCACTTTATACCTGTTTAGATGCTGATTATGATGCAATTGATACATCAAATAGTCAGGTGTATCAAAGTACAACGAATCATACAAATGATTTCGTATATTGTTTATTTCTAGAATTTTATATTCTTTCAAACAATCATTTAATAAATCAATAAGTATAGAAAATGAAAATACAAATTTGTTATCTACCCTGTCCATTAATTCCACCCTATCCATCTCTTCTAATGAGATAGGCTGAAAATTAAGTATGACATTATTCAGTAAATTATTTTCCATCGGATGTATTGATGTTCTTAGAGTAATAAATATAAGTATGTGTTTCTATAAGATTATCGTTTTTATCATAAATTTTTTTCTCTGCCTTTAACCCCTTGTTATTATACGAATATACTTCTTTTTTAGTTAGCTGTCCTTTACTATCATAAGTTATTTCAGATATTTTTTCATCAAAATGGTTATATGAGTATATTCTTTTTTTTACTAATTGATTGCCCTCAAATTCTTGCTCTTCAATGAGGTTATTATTTTTATCATATTTAGATGTGATTCTTCTCTTAATACTTCCATCTTTATTATACCTTGTCCATTCTACTTCATTACCATTTGCATCATATATTCTTTGTTCACTTTTATAAGTTACTTTCCCATCATTAATGCTTTCTACTTCTACACGGATATTAAATTTTTTAATAGTTTTTTTCCCCTGTGCTGAGGCTACATCTATAATCATCAGAAAAATTAAGAGTTTAAAGAAGTATTTCATATAAATGTTTTATTTTTTAATCATCTGCGATAATCAACTCTCCTGCGTCCACTACTTGCTTATTTTTAGATATACTTACTTGTTTTACAACAGTAATTTTTTCTGCTTTAGGATTAGCGGGAGGTCCTTTGTAAGCAATAGTATCTATAGAATATACATAAATAGTATAATTACCTTTTCGTAAATATTTAAATTCAAAATCACCTTCATAATCTGTTTTTATTCTATCTCCATAAGATATTTCATTTCCATAAATAATGTATACATCCACATCTTTTGCAGGATATATCAAACTAAATGTTTGATTGGAAGAATTATACTTATGCAAAATAATTTTCCCCTTAATACTTGAGTTTCCACCTTTGCCTGCGGGTTTCTTACAAGATGTAAGAAAAAGTATAGTTGATAAACAGATATAATTTAGAAGTCTCAGCATGATAATTACAGTTTAATAAACTTATATGACCACACATTATCGGAATTGCCCGATACTTGAATAAAATAAATACCTGCAGGTATCTCAGATAAATCTAGTTTATTAAATACTGATAATTTAGATTTCATTATCACTTCCCCTAATATACTAACTATTTGGATATTATATTTATCTAATGAATTATCTGTAATGCTTATGAAAAGAGTATTCTGGACCGGATTAGGCCATAGTTTTATAGTATCATTGTTTAACAATTCATGAATGTTATTCAAAGAACCATTATTAAATATTCGCTGCGCATAAATATCCCATTTTGTTGTCAAATCATTTCTTTTATCTTTCCATACTATAATCGTTCCTCCATTATTATCAGATACATTTTTAGGGTCAGTTTGATTGTCTATTGCATCACTTACTAAACTTGTCCATATGATAGTACCTGTCTTACCAACCTTTGCGGCATATATATTCCATTGTCCTGCAGAAGAATCCTGCCATGTTACTAAAGCATCTCCACTATTATCAATAGCAATATTCGGGTTAATTTGGTCATAATTAGCACTAGAAATTATGATACCGTTATTTGCCCACGCTATAGTACCTGTGTAAGTTATTTTTTGCATATAAATATCATAGTATGTGCCGCCGCGATTATCTTTCCACACTACATAAGCTCCATCTACATTGTTATTTTGTATATCAATAGCCGTTTGATTATTCAACGAATTACAAATTAGCTTTCCATTTGTCATCCATTGTGCTATACCATTATTATCAATATATTGAGCATATATATCATAATCTCCTCCATTCCTTAAATCTTGCCAGGCTGTAATAAAACCTGTGCCGAATGGCTCAATTTTAGGATTACTTTGAGTACCAATAGTACTACACACCCAAATCCCATTATTAGCTATGTTCCATTGGCGAGTACCTGTAGCATCTAATTTTTGAGCATATACATCATAATCTACACCATTTCTTTTATCCTGCCATACTGCATATATTCCACCAGAACTCGCTAACTCTAATCGAGGATTAATTTGAGAATTACCTGCATTACAAACTATAGCACCATTACTTGTCCATTGCTGAATTCCACTAGCATTTAATTTTTGAGCATATATATCCCAATGGCCTGCTGATGAGTCTTCATACACAATGTAAGCATTATTACTGTCATCTAATACTACTTTACCGTCTTTTTGATTAAATGCTTTGGAGATAACAACTACTCCATCCGTTGTCCATTTTATATTACCACTTGTGTCTATCATTTGAGCATAAATATCTACATTGCCATTTCTATGATCATTCCATATTATGATGATGTTTCCATTAGCATAATGGATATTTGGATTAGACTGATGAGATGAATTAGTAGATATGGCTATACCATTCGTAGCCCATTTTATATTTCCATTTTTATCAATTCTTTGAGCATAAATATCCGCGTTCATTTGAAAAGGGTCATTTCTATAATCTTCCCACACAATCACTGCACCTCCATTTCCATCAGAAACTATTTTTGCACTTTGTTGATTATATGGCTGAACACAAATGGCATTGTTCATTGATGTGCTATTACTCCACTGCGCCTGCATGAATAAAGAAAAGCAAAAAATAATTCCAATAAAATTCTTATTTACCATATTTTATTTTTTTGCCGAAATATAACATTAAATTAATATTATCTCATTATTAAAACTTTAAATGTATATTGCTCCTGACTATCAGAATGTATTGTACATAAATATAGCCCTGAGTTTAATTCTTTAGTATCAATAATATATGGTTCTTGTGTCAATGACTTATCAATCAATATAGATTTTACTTTTTCCCCAACAATATTATAAATATCTACAGTAAATCCGGTTCCTGATAAATCATCTGATGACAGCATCAAATACATTTTGTCTTTGCAAGGATTGGGATATAAATGAATTTTTTCAGGTTTAACTGTCTCCTGCGTAGACATAAGGCAACCATTGGCAGCTAACTGAGAAACAAGGCTATTTCTTCTATTTAATATAAATGATTTAAGTCCTGGTACATTAAACATTCCAATTGCAACATTGGAATTAATATTTGATTCGAATTGGGTATTTGTATAAAGTTTTTGCGTATCTGCATATACATAAGGTCTGATAATATCAGCTATGCTATCTATTCTTCTATACAAATAAGTAGTATCAAAATCACTATAAACAAGGTTACATAATTCCCATATGTAACTATTTTTATATGAACTATTTTGAAGCATTTTATCAGTAAGTGGTCGAGAACCTGGAGGATTAGGGATATAAAATATGCTTAAATTTTCTAATTGATTGATGTTCATCCCCTGATTAAAATTTCCAAATGCTTCATTAACATCCCAAATAATCCATTCAAACTTATTGCTCATCAAATTATGGTAAATATAATAATTATGTCCTGAACCTTGATATGAGTCTAAGTTAACAAACAATATGCTAAAAGCCCATGCTTTAATAACACTAGTAGTATTAAGCACCGCTTCTAAGGAATCATAGAATTGATTAGATGGCGTATTATTAATTTTGTCAATTAACCTAACCAAATCTGTCCAATCATTAACTGTTTCATTCGTTTTAAGTTCATACTTAGTATAATAAGAAGATGGGGAGCTTCCATACCATTGTAAGGTACCTTGTGGATCGCCTTTAAATAAATTACCGTCATTCTCAGAAAATACTGTGTTTAAAAATGTTGTGTTTACCTGCTCTACTAATGTATAAAATCCCCACAGTGTATCATTGACATATACATTTGCATAAGAACATCGTGGGGCAGAAATACCATTCTTATTACAAAAATCTAAAGCTATTTTTTCTCTCAAAAAAGTAGGATCCTTAAAACAGTTATTCAAATTAATAACCTTTACTCCATCAAATTTTTGACTACTTTTAAATTCATTAAAATCAATTTTCCATGATTTTTTCTTACTTGGTATATTAAATGAAGAATTACCTTTGAATTGAATTCCCACGGAATCTACTAAATATCCATCTATTTCTACTTTTCCTAACATTTTTATATCCAATGGCTTATATGCAATAAGCGAGTCGTACCATCCAGACTGTGAAAAATATATTTTGACCGTGTGAATACTTGAAGTTGAAAATAAATAATCTCCCGGATTTTGGGCTAAACCAAGATAAGCTGATAAGATAATCGCTGTGTAAATAATAATAACTTTTTTCACATCATTTATGAATTTACTAATTAAAATTCAATATCCAATCCCACCCAAAAATAAAATAGTGGCGATTAGGGCTATTATTTCTATGAAGAGATGATTGTACAATAAAATAAACTTTTGTTGTCCATTTCTTATTCACTTTCTTTTCATATCCTAAGTATATTCTATTTCTTTTTAATTCCAATGGACATTCAGAAAGATTATACATTACCTCATCCTGTAAATAGATAGCAGCTCTTGCAGAGATATTGTATGAAAACCCTATTCTTTCTCTAATATCTGTTCTATAATATGGTTTATATCCATTGTCTTGAATATCTGTCAAAAACCTATGTGTAAAATGTTGAAAAATAACTCTATTTTGTATCGTCAAATATTTATTAATAAAGTAATGATAATCAGCTCTCAAATAGTATCTGTGAATATTTCTATAATAGTTTTGAGTTGTGATTTCCGGATTAAAAGAATAGTGAACGGATATTTTTAATGATGGAGAGAATTTATATCCATATCCTATATCTACACGCCAAGAATCCAGTTCAGTAAAGTTTTCAAGCATTTTAAATCTGAACATACCAGATAGATATTGCCTTTTATTAATATCATATTTTGCCACAAGTGAATATCTTGCTACCATATCTAAGATGCTATATTGTGCAAAAAGTTTAATGAAAGTAATCATCAAACCTAAAAAAATCCAATTTCTTTTTTTAAGATACATTTTTTATTTTATATTTCTTATGCTATTTCTATACTTTGAATAAGTTAGTTGAATTTCAAAAGCATTCATTCCTTTGGGTAATGATTGATATACTGAAACAAAAGCATCATAACACAATCCTATCTCAAAATGAGAAAAACGAAAACGAATATTGGGTACAATAAATCCTGTGTGTCTGAATATAATTCCCGTAGATAATACCGAATAATTTAATAATCCTGTAATTTGAGACTGTTGTTTAAGTCTTATTCTCAACAGAGCGCCCCCTTGGATAAACTGAAATTTTTGTTGTTGCTGATATTGTACAAAAATGTTTATTCCTAATTTATTGCTCTCAAAATCTTGTATGTATTGCGTAAATAGCGACAAGCGATTTTTATAATTTTCTGCTGTCAAGGGAGTGTATTGTAAAAGAGGTTCTGTAAGATGAAATAAGGCACAATCAAAAGAGAATAACTTAAACGACTGACCTGTATATGAAATATCTGTAGAGCGAAATTCATACCTTCCCCCCACACCAACATCTAAAAAGGACGCTACAGGAAAATTAGTATTTTCATTAGGATTAATGTTGGCGTCATACTTTTTTCCATTATATTGATTAACCCATTGAATAGCTGATAAATCAAAAGATCTTTGTACATAAGACACCTGGATGCCTCCTGATAAAAAATGTTTTTTAGAAAGCTGTACTATTCCACTTGCTGATAAAGATGCTTGTATGGTCTTAAATTTTGAAGTTCCCGCAATATCTGTAAAAATATATCCTCCCAGCCCTGCCTTATTCTTATTTTTCCTTTTATCATAAATAGGAGCGTCAAAAGAAGCGTAAGTTGTAACAAATCCCTTACCAATTCCACTCCATTGCTGTCTATGTAAAGCAATAGCTCTATAAAAACCATTATACATACCCACAGCAGCAGGATTAAAATATAACATTAAATTATCAGATTGAGAAAAGTACGCATCCTGACTTCTGGTATGATATATACCTCCTATGATAATGAAGATAATAATTATAACTTTTTTCATTAATGTATAATAGTAATATTACCTATCTTTTTAATTGACTCGCCCTTTACATCAACACCCGTAAGAACATAGGCATACACACCTGACGGAAGAAGCTCGTCTTTATATTTTCCATCCCATGTGTCATCTATGTTTTTACTTTCATAAACTTTTTCTCCCCATCTATTATACACTACTAGATGATAATCATATACAGTTCCAAAAACTTTGAATACATCATTATTACCATCTCCATTAGGACTAAATCCTGTGGGAACATATATTTCAGGACATACACCATCTACAATTACTGTTACTTGTTTTACATCTTTACACCTAAAGTTTGGATCTGTTGCTGCTATCACAGTGTATGTTGTAGTGTTTTCAAGTGTTACAGTAGGGTTAGCACAATTTGCGCAACTAAGACCTGTTGTAGGTGTCCATGAATAATTCACACCACCCTTTAATTCAATCTGAGTAGATCCTGGAATACACAACGACGGTGTAGTCTGAGGAGTAATTAGTGTAGGACGGGGATATACTTTGATGTTATAAGAAGAATTTCCATTAATGCAATTTCCTGAAATAGTAACAGACACAGTAGTGTTTGCTGTGGGAGAAGCAATAGTAAGTGGACAAGTAGTACAGCTTAAAGCAGTTTGTGATTGCCAAATAACTGTAGAACCATTACCACCACTTATCTGTAATTCTATATCCTCACCATTACAAATATAAGGTGCAGAAGCCGTAATAGTAGGTGTTTGAGTACCAGGAATAAAAATTGCAACTATGCTATCGGTAGTATTTAAGTTAATAGTCACTGAGTCACTTGTAGCATTTGGCGACGGGGTATGATTGACTAATTCCCAATGATCGAAACAATAGCCACTATTAGGTATAGCCTTCAGAAGAATATTTAAATTACCGGGATAATTACCTGACCATACAAAACTATTAAGCATGAGAGAATTAAATTCAACCATCCCTGAATTTGGTGGTGAGACATTTACCTTAATTTTGAATGGGCCTGTAGTATTGTAACATGATGAGAAACCATTGAGAACAGAATCACATCTTTGTAAAATAAAATTTCTCAATGCTTGATAATTAGAATACCATGCAGCATATGTTCCGCCCCATTTAGCAATTTGCTGAGGCATTTCAGGGGCAATGATATTAATCATGCTATCTAGTATAGTTACCATTCTTTGGCAACTTAACCCACTATTTAAGAGATCAAAATATCGCATGACATAATACTGCTTAAAATTCGGATTTTGCAAAAGAGCATTAAGTATAGGTATATGCCCCTGTCCACCTGGGTCACTTAATGCTTGAGGATCGCATGGGTCTGCATTAGCCTCTTGATTAGGAATTCCTGTATAATTGATGTAATGCTTAAATGTAGCATCATTATCCCACAATGCATATCTCCATTTTTTCCTTTGAGATGTAGCATTGATTCCCCTCCACCATATGGTATTCCAATTGAGCCAGTCGGAAGTAACTGCAAAAGAGTTTAAAATAACATAATCAGCTAAACTTTTAACATCATACAAACTATCTACATAATCATAATTAGCTTGAATAGCCATGCTATTAGATAAAATAAAGTTCTTTAAATTATTCCAATCTGTAGTAGCTTGCGAGCCTCCATACTCCGCCCATGTTGCCCCCCATGTTTTAAGCATTTGTAATGAATCTCTTACATCTGCTTTGTAATAATATTCTGTAAAATCTATATCATCTACTTTTTCTCTAATTTCATATACTCCCCAGTATTGTCCATTCACATACATCACGCAAGGTGACCATGTTCTTTCATCTACATTCAGTTTAGCTTTTTGAGATAAATGATGACAAAAAGCATCTCTGATATGAGCACCATCTAATAGTGTAGGATCTCCCCAAGCGTAAGGATTTCCGGCGGCAGGGCATTCAAACGGATAGTTGTCATTTGCTGCAGCTTTTAAGATAATTCTCTGGAATTCTTTTCTGGTTTTATTTGGGAACAATTTGTTTCTAACAGCGTAGTTATACCCATATTGGTCTTTACTGACAAAATCAATACCTCTCTGAGGATATGACCATGAATCATTCCCGTGTTTATTGGATATTCCGTATGATTCTGACTTGAAAGTGTGAGTAATATCAAAATATTCCAATCCTGTTTCTGGTTCTATAGAAGAGTTACCGTTCATTAAACTGGATAGTTGATCACCGAATATTGATACTACTGCCACAGTATGAGAAACATTAATAAAGTAGGTATTACTTTCTACAAAACTTGGGAGTTCGTTTGAGTTTGAACTGAATGCTCTTGCTCTTAAAACAGTTGTAGAGGATATATTCATTGGTGCAGAATATACTGTGGAGCCTGTATTTGGAGTGGAGCCATCGGTAGTGTAATATACCGTATAACCTGAAGGAATAGAAATAGCCACATTAATTGCAGATGGATAAAAACCTGCTGTAAAGCTCATCACAGGTTTTGGGCAATAAGTTTTTGGTGTTGCCGTATTATTGGAAGCATTTGGTGTAGGAGTGTCAAAAACATTCCAGGTATTTGCTCCATCAGTAGTCCTACCATAAGAATGCCCACTTTGGGTTGGGCGTAAAGTGATACTATCTACTATATTCAAGGTAGGGTCCCGAAGAACAATAACCTCTGGTTTAGTTTGCGTTAGCTTAAAATTAGTGTGTAAATTAGCTCCCGTATTAATGTTTCTAGCGGATGCCCATATTCTTAAATAGCCATTTGCGGGAATGGTTACACCGCTTCCAAATGACCATTTTGCAGGTTTATTAATAGCATCAGATAAATAATATCCTGTTAGGTTAATAGGAGAAGTCGTAGGATTATATAACTCTATCCAATCTTCAAAATTTCCAAAATTATCAGTAAATGATGAAAGATTAGAACAAGAATATTCGTTAATCTTTATCTGAGAATAAAATTTTAAAAAATGCAAAATAAAAATACCTAAAAATAATTTTTTTATCATAACTTAATAAAAGATTAACACAAATTTAATAAAAAAACACGTTTGGTTTTATTACTACAACAATCTATTTATTTGAATGGATGCTTTAAATGATAAACGGTATTTATTTAAGTTCTACGGCAATGATTTGGATTTTTCTTTCGGATGCAGCGTATGGACTGTACACTGAATTGCGTTTGTCCTTTAAATCATCACTAACTTTACTATAAACGAGTTCTCCAATATCTTCATCTATTAAAATGATTTTTCCTATAGTAGTATCATTTTCATTGTTAATATATGGCATAAATAATCCATTTTTATATTGATAAAAATAGTTTCTTAAACTGCTAATTCTTCTTTTAGCAAGATTAATATTGTATTCTGTGCTGGCTAATGGGCTACAATATCCTTTCATTACAATTTTTATAGTGGCTTTGTTTTTCATTAATTCTTCTAGATAATTAGCGAACTTTTCTAATTGAGAAAAACCGTACTCTACGCTATCTTCAAAAAATTGCTCTACAAATTTGATAGCATTTTCCTTTTGTTTACCAGACAATTTCATTGAGTATTCTCTAATATACTCATCTTTCATTTGAAGATAATCCTCACAGGTTTGCTGATAGTTTTTGTCTGTAATTGTTTTTTTAGTTTTTGGGTCTGGCTCATCGTTGTGAAAGTATAAAGTTAGCGGAACTATAAGTTTAAGTTTATTGAAAGTTTGAATGATAGTGTCTTTCTTTGTTGCTACAGGAGTAATAGTATCTTTTTTATAGATGCTATCGGATGTAGGATAGTAATAAATATCGTTACAACAATTTGGTAAATCTTCAAAATAAGACCCTATTCTATTAGATGAGAAGAAAGCATATTTTCTATTCGTAGAAATAGAATAATAAACATCATTGTGAGAAGAATTCACGGGATAAGAGAGATTGATAGAGGGTTCAAAATTGTTTTTATTCCAATATGTATAGAATATATCAAATCCTCCAAATCCCCTAGGGGTATTGGAACTAAAATACAAAGACTTTTTAATGTTATCAAAATATGGTGTAATTTCATCAGATTCAGAATTGACATTTTTTCCCGCATTAATAGCTTTTTCAAAATTTAATTGATCATCAAAAAAAGCATACCATATATCCATTCCTCCATATCCATTTGGTCTATTACTACTAAAAAACAAAACATTTTTTCCATCTATAGAAGTAGCAAAAGGATGAGTAGTGGTATATCTCGGATGATTAATTTCATAACTTAATTCTAGTGGTGATGTCCAATGATGATTAATGTATTTCATAACATATATCTTACATTGAAATTCTGAAGCATTCAGAGAATTGCATTTGGTATAAAAGATAAAGTTTTTATACATTGTAAAATTAGCACTGTGTGTATTAGGTTCGTTGATGAATGAAGATAATGGCCTTGCCTTGTAAAATGTATCGTTACTATACCGAGAAGAAAATAACTGACTATACACCTCATTATCAGCGAATTTACAGAGAGATGAGAATATCAATGCAGTATCATTCATGAATGGTGCATATTCACTTAATTTAGTATTAACAGTACTATCTATATGATGAATATTGTAATCTTTGGGATTGCTTTTAGCTATGATAGCATTTTCACAACCCTGGATGTGTAATTTAGCGTCTTGAACAAGTTTCTGATATTGAGGATATTTTTTAGTGCTTTTATATTTTTTAGAAAATTTCTCAAAATATTTTATAGAATTTTTATAATCACCTTTATTTTTACTTAAAACACCAAGATAAAAAATCACCTCGGGATATTTGTTTATATTTTCTTCATACAATTTTTTATACCAATAAAAAGAGAGAGCATTTTGATAGTTTAATCTTGCAGCAGTAGCTAATTGATATTGATAGTCAGGATTCAATGAATCCTGAAGAACCAGCAAATGATAGTAGTAAGTAGCATTTTCATAATCTTTGTTTTGCATAGCCGATTGAGCGGCTTTGTATAATTGCTTTTTTGATTGTGCATAGACAACGAATGATGCAAAGAGAAAGATGAAAATATACTGCAAAGGTGTTTTTATCATAAGAACACAGGACAAGTTTTCCTTTTGATAAGGTATTGTTTTCTTGTTTTTAAAATATGTATGATATATAATTCAAATCCTCCACGACTATTTGTAGCTGCAACAAATTTTGATGTATTGATATCATAACTCATTCCAAAAGATGTGTTTTGATAATCCATACCCATTCTACATATTAAAGCATCACGAGTTCTAAAATACAAACCTACTCTTCCATATATATCATCCAAATTATCTAAAAGATAAGATAATTGTACCCCGGGAACAATTTCTTTGTATTTTCCCTGAAAAGAAAGTAATACTTCAGGTAACAAATATAATTTTTGTGTGAGTGGATATTGCAACATAAAATAATTAGAAACTTTTTTATCTATTTTGCTAGAAACATTTGCATAATATGTAACAACAGGATTATTAATATGCATCCATGTAAATGCGTAAATAAAATAAAATTTTTGATTAAAAAAATACTTCAATGCCGTACCTATATTGACATCCCAATAATGCAAAGATGTTCTATAAAAATTTTCATTCGTAGGAAGAGAAGAGTTAAATTGTAATCCATCAAATTGAGAATTAAAAGTCATCCGATGGTAATTAAAAGCATTGCTGGTATAACCTAAAGAAACTCCAATATTCATAAGTAATGAGGAATCTTTTTTTAATTTATGAAGATAAGCAGTGCTTAAATAAAACTGATTAATAGTATAAACAGCATCACCAGCACGATCGTTATTAAACAAAATACCGAATGCTACATTCTTGTTTGATTTGAAAAGTTTTGCAGTTTTTTCTGCAGACATTGATATTGTGTTATAAGGTACAGGAACGGCTTGCCATTGATTTTTAAAAACTCCATTGAAGCGATAAGCTCCATTAAAAAAACCTGTCAAGGCCGGAGATAAATTTAATAGAGACGCATTGTATTGTGAAAAATGAATATCTTGTGCTATTGATAAGCAAACAAAAGTGCCGAATATAAAAGTTATCAAGTTCTTATACATCTTTCGTTAAACTTATACAAATATAGTGATAAAACATAAACTAAAAAAATTTACTCTATACTTTTTCTATTAAAAATAGGATAGCCAAAGTGAAAAAAGAAAGTAAAGTTCTTCTCTGCATTTTTGTAATAGTTTATAGAAGCTGCTAAAGGTCCTAATGGTGTGTGAAACACTAATGTTCCACTACCTGCAATGTTTTGATAAACTAAAGGATTGGCAAAGTCAGCTTTATGATTGTTATTAATAATTGCCTGAAACGGCTGAAACCAATAGAGTTCAAATCTAATATCTAATCTGCTCAAAAGAGAGATAATATTTTTACCTCCTAAAACAAAATAATGATAAGCTCTAAAATCAGGTAAAAATAATGTAGTACTTTCTATAGTTGGATAGAAAGCTGGTGCAGATAAAATGGTAGAAGTATAATTACTAAAAAAATCTTGTGTGGAAAAAGTATATTCAAGATAATATCCTAATTTAAATTGTTTAATTGTTCGTACATAATTGTCAGAGACGAGTTTGAGATAAAGCCAATCTTTATGGAACTTGCTTTCAAGTTTCGTTTTATCTGGCGCTAAATTTCCCGGTGTAAAACTTTCACTACCCTTTATAAATTTTGCTTTAATCAATAATCGAGAGCCTTCATTGGCATACATTTTTTTATTTTGATTATTTATATCAATAACAGATTGTAAATAATGGTAATTAAAATGTGTGTTATCCGAAGTATCTTTGTTTGTAAAATTATCATTTTGAAAATAATAATTTATCCAATTAGCTATACCTCCGCCACAAGACCAGATGCCTTTTGTTCCAAAAGGGAAACCGATGTTTAACTCACTATAATTGTCTTCCTGTATTAAAAAAGATGGTCTTTCAAAATCAAAAAATAAAGTGCTGCTTTTAAAATAATCCCAACGAGAGTAACAAACAGAGGCATCAATAAACAAAGGATTGAATCCTGGAAAATCAACTTGTATTTTTCCTAATGTTCCATTATATAATCTTCCTAAATATCCATTAGCATATACCTTAAAACCTATTTTACCAATATAATTATATTGCAAGGCTGCAAATATCTCATTCACGGGTCTGTTAGAAATTATTCCACCTATATCAAAATAAAAAGGTTTTTCATATTTAGTATATACTTTCAAACTCACTTGATTATTATTATATGCCATCACACGAGGATACATAAATTTAATTCGTTCATCTGTTACTAATTTATAATACCTTTTTTTAAATTCTAAAAATGAAAGAGGGCGTTGACCTGTTTTGAAAGACTTTTGAACATATTGTGATTTTTTCTTATCTATCGCTTGTACACTGATATTATGAATTAAAATATCTTCATGATGTTCTTTATATAGTTTCCTTTTCAATTCAATTTCATATTTGTTTTTATAACGGGTAACATGTTGTTTAATTTCTGGTATTCTGCGTAGTGTAGCATAATATCCGCTATCAATGAGCGTTTTAGTATTTTCAAAATCAAATAAACTATTAGAAGTATATGGTTTAATTGTTATTTCATTATCACATTTCTTAGAAGTATCTTTTTTTATCATCATCATATTTCTTAATTGTAAATACAAGTTATCATCTTCAGGAGGAATGTGATTATCACTTACATCAGAGCCAATGATGACATCAGGAAAAAATTCAGAATAACATACATCTGTTGGAAAATTATCATACAATCCTCCATCATATAATAATTTTCCATCCACGTTTAAAGGCGGTAAATAAAAAGGATAACTCATGGATGCTCTTATAGCATCTGATAAATTACCTTCTCTAAAAATTACTTTTTGTTTATTCTCTATATCTGCAGCTACACATCTAAAAGGGATAAATAAGCTATCAAAATTATGCTTGGAATTACCGTAAATAAATTTTTCTAATAAGAACAGGTCAATAGACATAGAATTGATAACATTAGTCGGAATATTTTTAACGAGCTTATCCGATATTGAAAATTTAATTCTTGCCCATGATGCATAGTCAAAGGGATGTTTAAAGTAAAAAGAGTATTTATCTGGGATGTTACCTTTACTTACTTGAATAAATTCTTTGTCATATAAGATATTTTTTATCTCATCAGGAGAATAACCTGAAGCATATAATCCTCCGATAACAGCTCCTATGGATGTACCCACAATATAGTCTATGGGGATATTATTTTCTTCAAGAGCTTTTAATACACCAATATGTACAAGCCCTGAGGCACCACCACCACTTAAAACCACTCCTACCTTTTGAGAATTTACACAATTAGACAGTAATGAAAAAAAAAGTATAGTAATCTTAAATACTTTCATTTTACAGAGATGATAAACCGAATTTTTCACGCAATTTGACAATCATTTGCTCTATTCTTTTTTCTCTTGTACTTTCTTTTTTCGCTTCTTTAATCCATAGAATATACTCTTTTTTATGTGAATAACTCATATTATTAAAACCTTCCAAAAGTCCCGCATTTTGAAGAGCAGTTTTAATATAAAAAGGTATTTCAATATTTTTAATTTTTGTTTGATTGATTTTTAATCCCTTTGTGTTATTATCAATAGACTGTATTAAATAATTTCTAATAACTTCTTCTTTTATTTGAGATACATCAGAATATTTTATATGCCGATTATAAAGGTTATCACTAGAAGACAATACCGAGTAAACATCGTCTATCAAAGCACCCTTAAAAAATACTAATGTTACATGATCCTTAAAAGCCCATAATCCACATAACATACCATTACAATAATATACAGGATGATTCCACTTCCAATCTTCTTGAATATGAGGAGATACAGATATAATAATACTTCTTAATTTATCACATACTTCTCTCATTGATGAAGGTAATTGACTTATGTATGTATTTACTAATTTTGTTGCTTCATGGTGTACTCTTGAATTTTTCATCTTTTTATTCACTACATTTGTAAAAAATGCTACAAGAATTTTTCACAAACATAAATAATAATTCACTTTTTAACAAAAATGATTTACTATTAGTAGCCATTAGTGGAGGCATAGATTCTGTGGTATTAGCTGATTTATTAAATAAACATCATTTCAAGTGGACAATAGCACATTGTAACTTCTCCTTAAGAGGAAAAGATTCTGATGATGATGAAAAATTTGTATTGTCATTATCAAGTAAATATTCTGTTCAATGTTTTTCAATAAAATGGAACACACTGGAATATGCTCAGAAATACGGACTTTCTATCCAAATGGCAGCAAGGAATTTAAGATATCAATGGTTTGAAGAACTAATGAAAATATATTCTTTTGATTATCTACTAACCGCGCATCACATGGATGATAATATAGAAACCATTTTATTAAATCAAATCAGAAGTACAGGGATTAGAGGACTTGCAGGTATTCCAATAAAACAAAATAAAATAGTAAGGCCATTATTATATTTTACTAAAGAAAAGATTTTAGATTATGCCCATAAAAATCAATTAAAATACAGGGAAGATTCTTCTAATCAAGAAGATAAATATCAAAGAAATTATATTCGTCATCATATCATTCCACATCTGAAAAAACTTCAACCGCAATTATATTCAGTTTTTCAAAATAATATCCATCATCTTAATAAAGCTTCTAAATTCATAAATGATACTGTTAATTCTCTTATGTCATCCATAGTTTCAAAAGAAAATGATTTTATTAAAATTCATAAAGACAAACTATATCATATACCACATCTACATTTTGTTTTACAGTATTACTTATCTCAATTTAATTTTAATCCTGAACAAATTACGGACATCGCAAATTCATTCTCCAATAAACTCAGTGGAAAATGTTATTATTCACTCACTCATATACTACTATTTGACAGAGAATATATCTTTATCGCTACCCAAAATAACCAAAATAATAATAATAAAGAATACATTGCTCATAATCTAACTGAATTAAATTTGTATTCAGATAAAATTTATTTTGAAATAATCATAAATAATCAAAATATAAATTTAAAAGATAAAAAAGCATTTTATGTTTCTATAGATAATATTTCGTTTCCACTAAAACTAAGACATAAAAGAGACGGAGATAGGTTTCAACTATTAGGTACAAACTACGAAAAAAAAATAAGTGACATTTTAATAGATAAAAAAGTACCTTTTATCGTAAAAGATAAAATCATTTTATTAACTACCACACACGATGAAGTATTATGGATAAGCCACTTAAACCTTATTAATGAAAAACACAAAATAATATCTAACACTCATAAAATCCTCAAAATTACTACATGTGAATAAATATCTTCTATACGAAGAAAAGCAATATATTGGTCAAAATCGTTTAGGACAAATACTTCGCTTGGTTTTTGCTATTCTTTGTTTTATTGCCTATTATTGGAGTGAAAATCCTAAACCTGTAAAAATTATTATTATCAAAATAGGCAGTTACCCTATTCAACATATTCCTCATTCAGGCACGATATTTTTCTGGCTTGGTTGTTTTGTACTGATATTGTCAGTGACATTTAATTTCATTTATCATTTTCACTTACAAATATATCCTGAAAAAATTCTTATTAAAGGTCAATTAACATCTAAACAAGTTACCATTTATATTCAAGATATTCAACAGATGAGAATAAAAAAGATAAAAAAATATTTGTTAAAAAACATACAATTTAATTTACGAAGAAAAAACAAATTTCACTTTTATACCTTCGGAAATAAATTACTCGAAATACAATTAAAAAATGAAGAAAAATACTTTATAGGGACCCCCAATGCCCTATGGATAAAAAATATAATCACAGAAGTTATAAATGCTCAGAAATAAATCATTCACAAAATCATTTGATATGATAATTTTTTCTAACTCTAAAATAAACTTAGGTTTATGGATTTTAAGTAAAAGAGATGATAGATTTCATAACATTTCAACAATTTTTTACCCTATTTTGTGGCATGATGTGATTGAAATTATTCCTAATTATTCCATGCCGTCTGATATCAACATTTATGTAAGTGGCATTAATTTGAACATTGATAAAAAAGAAAATTTAATCTACAAAGCTTATCAAATAATTACTCAAAAATATCCTCACTTACCTTACATGGATGTATATTTACATAAAAATATCCCCCATGGTGCAGGATTAGGTGCAGGAAGCGCTAATGCAGCATACTTTATAAAAGCATGTAATGAATTATTAAATCTTAATCTTTCTGAAGACGCTATGAAGAAGATGGCGGGTTTACTTGGTGCAGATTGTAGTTTTTTTATTGAAAATAAACCTGTTATAGCATCAGGGAAAGGCGATATTTTATCACCTATCAATGTAAACTTATCTTCTTACTATCTATTAGTAGTTTATCCTAACATTTCAATTTCTACAAAATATGCGTATAGCAAAATCACCCCGAAGTTGAGAGCTGAAAAATTAGAAGATATCATTCAACTACCTATTACCGATTGGAAAAAGTATTTAACTAATGACTTTGAAAATTTTGTTTTTCAGGAATTCTCTCTTATAGAAAAAATTAAAAATACCATGTATGAAAATAATGCACTTTATTCAAGCCTTTCAGGTAGTGGAAGTGCAGTATATGGAATATTCGACACTAAGCCTCCATTGAATCTCTATACAAATTATAAATATTATTTAGCCCATCCTCCCAATTACTTCTCTTCTTGAGTATCTCCTATATAAATACCATCTTTATACACAGCTATTCTGGTTAAAATTCCATTCTCGTCATAGATATACCATTTTCCATTCATCAAACGATTGTCTTTGAATTCACCTACTTTAGATACTTGTTTATTTTTATTGTATAAAGTATAAAAACCATTCAGAATGAGAGGACCTTTACCTTGTTGTGCCTCATTAGGTTTTTCATCTTTACTAGCTAATATAGGTGGAGCTTTCTTTTTTTCTTCAGGTTTATCTTCTATAGGCTTTTTAGGTTGATATTCCTTAATACTCGCTATATCTACCTGTCCTGTATTAAATGTTTTTTCTGCTTTTATATCTCCATTTTCATAGTATTCTTTAAACACTCCGGTTTCCTGCCCATTTTGAAAATTTCCTTCTATTGCTAATTGACCATTTTCATAATAGTATTTCGCAGGACCTTCTCTTTTTCCATTGGTGTTAAAGTTAAATTCATGTTGAACCTGCCCATTATCATAGTACAGTCTGTACTTACCTACCCACTTGTTTAATTTTGAACTCCACTGTCCTTCTTCTTGTATTTTTCCATTTTCATGATAAATAATACAATATCCATCGGGTCTTCCATTCACATATTGAATTTTATTTTTCAATTTCCCATTACAATAATACTCTATCCATAAACCATTTTTCTTATTATCTACATACTTACCCTCTTCTACTTTTTGCTCAGCCTGATAACAACTACCAGCCTTATGTTTACCAAAAATAATCCATTTACCTTGCTTTCTACCTTCTGAATCTATTTTATTGATAGTGTCATTATTGACTATTTCGTATGATGTTTGGCCCAATAATTTTACCAACATCAATATAGCAATTATAGAACTCATCATTTTCATATATTTATATTACAAATATAGAGAATAATTTTATTATAGAAAAAATTTTTTAGATAAATTAGCATATTTATTAGATAAATTTATACCTATTATACGATTCTATTAGATATTAGTTACATTTTGTGGATAACTTTTTTTATCTACGGCTATTTTCAGATTTTGCTATAACTGCTGATGCCACGGCATTACCTAATACATTAGTAGCACTTCTACCCATATCCAATATCTGATCTATAGCTAAAAGCAATAAAAGTCCTTCTATAGGAATATTAAAATAAGATAACATTCCTGCAATAATTACTAAGGATGCTCTTGGAACACCTGCTATACCTTTACTTGAAAGTAATAGTATTAGCATCATGTGAATTTGGTCAGCAATACTTAACTGAATATGATAAGCCTGAGCAATAAAAACCGTAGCAAAGGTCATATAAGTAATAGAACCATCTAAATTAAAAGAATATCCAAGGGGTAGAACAAATCCGACAATTTTCTCACTAATACCATTTTTTTTTAATGCATCAATAGTAATTGGCATAGCCGCTTCTGAACTTGCCGTACTAAATGCCAACAACAAAGGTTCATAAAGGGACTTTAATAAAACTCCATAATTTATTTTATATACCCAACAAACAATTCCCAGTATCACAATTCCAAAAAATAACAATGTCAAGTAAAATACTACAATAAGATAAATATACGCTCTTAAAACATCTATCCCCTGTTTAATTATAACTGCTGTAATGGAACCAAACACGCCTAAGGGGGCAATATACATAACATAATTAGTCAGTTTAAACATTGTTTCACTTACCGCCTCTGAAAAATCAAATACTATCTTCCCCTTTGAAACACTTGATGCAGCAATACCAAATATCACTGCAAACACTACAATGGGTAAAATTTCATTTTTTGCCAAAGCATTGAATATGCTATCAGGAATAATATGTGTAATAAATTCATGTGCATTAAATCCTTTGCTACCTACAGAAACAGTATTATTATATGAAGGTATTTCTAAATTTATTTTCAATCCGGGTTTAAAAAAGTTAACACTCACTAAACCTAATAACAAAGCAATAAATGTCATGACATAAAAATAAACTAATGTTTTTATACCTATTCTACCTATAGCTGCAACATTTTCAATTTTTCCAATTCCACTGATAAGCACAGAAATGACCAATGGTGCAATAATCATTTTAATAAGTCGTAAAAAAATATCGCTTAATAAAGAGAACTTTGACGCTATATTCTCTTTTATTTCCTTAAAATCTTTGTGAATAATTTGCTTAACTTTCCTATCCGATATATCTTGAATAATGGAATTTTCTATATTTGCATAATGGATATTTATATAGTAACCTATAATAATACCCAGTATAAGAGCAATTAAAATAGCAGTAACTAATTTGTTTTTTACAAAAAATTTCATCATTGTTTATTTAAGTTGTAGATACGAAGATACATAAGGATATCTTTGATGATATAATTTTTCAATCATTGTTTTTAGAGCATTCCTCAATTCATTTATGTTGATTTTTTTCTCTGCACTTATAAAAAAAACAGGTTGATGAAGGCGACTCATCCATGTTTTTTTTAATTCTTCTAACGAGTACATTTGTTCCTCTTCCATCAAAGAGTGTCTATTTTTAAACTGTTCATACTGATATTGGTATAAATCTATTTTATTAAACACAAGTATAATTGGCTTATCACCTACTTGTATTTCATGCAAGGTTTGATGAACTACCTTTATATGCTCCTCAAAACTAGGATGCGATAAATCTACTACATGAATTAAAATATCTGCTTCTCTTGCCTCATCCAATGTAGATTTAAAACTTTCAATTAATTGATGTGGTAACTTTCTGATAAATCCCACTGTATCACTCAACAAGAAAGGTGTTGTATCTAATACTATTTTTCGCGTAGTTGTATCTAATGTAGCAAACAGTTTATTTTCAACAAACACATTACTTTTAGTAAGAAGATTCATTAAAGTAGATTTACCTGCGTTGGTATAACCTACTAAAGCCACTCTTATCAACTGACTTCTATTCTTTCTTTGCACTAACATTTGTTTGTCTATCTTTTCTAATTGCTTCTTCAGTTGATGTATTTTATCTTTAATAATTCTTCTATCTGTTTCTATTTCTTTTTCTCCTGCACCTCCTCTTGTTCCGGTACCACCTCTTTGTCTTTCAAGGTGTGTCCACATGCCTGTCAATCTCGGCAAAAGGTACTCATACTGAGCCAATTGCACTTGCGTTTTAGCATATGAAGTTTTTGCTCTTTGAACAAAAATCTCTAAAATAAGCAAAGTTCTATCTATCACTCTTTTTTGAAAAAACTTTTCTAAGTTTTTTTGTTGCGTAGGGCTTAATTCATCATCAAATATAATTATATCTACATCATTCTGCTCTATAAATCTTTTAATTTCCTCCGCTTTACCTTTACCTATAAAAGTAGATGGGTCAGGTTTTTCTATTTTTTGAGTAAATATCTTTATTGTCTCTGCTTTATATGTAAGTGCTAAAAATTTTAATTCTTCCAGATATTCTTGAATAGGTAATTTTTGTCCTTTTAATTCAATACCTACCAATATTGCTTTAAGGGGGTTAATAATATCATAAGATTTTTTTTCTATCATATTTACACTAACCAACTTGTAAAACCTTACTTTTCTCTTATTTCTTTTAAAACATAATCTGCTACAGCTTTTGCTTGCTTATCACTCATCTGTACTTTTGGCATAGCCCCCTTACCATTAAGTATGATAGTCACAATTTCATGATGCTGCAAAGAAGTTTGAGATAAATCTGACGCCCCTGCTATTCCTAATTTTCCATCATTACCATGACAAGAGGCACAACTTTGGTTATAAATTGTTTTACCATCAGATACTTCATTGCTTACTTTATTTGTCCTACTCATTTCTGCTAATCCATAGGCTGCTACAATAAACATAAAGGAAAATAAAGCCAATGTCTTATTTGACTTTTTATAGGCAATGACAGCTAAGGGAATAGATACTATTACTAAAATAAGTTTTACAATAAGCATTGATTTTATTTCTGGAACCTGAGTTATTAAATAAATACCTGTAACTAAAAATAAAAAACTTACTATCATTTCTAATATCCTGGTATACAATTTGAACTTTTGTAACTTGTCATGAGCATTGGATAAGAGAAGTATGGTTTTAATAAAATAAATCAGAAAAAAAATAGTAACACTAATACTGTGAATTTTCAAGATAGTTGCAAACATAACTTTAATTTTTTGTGGCAAAAATGAGAAAAATTTATATTAAATAATTTTAATTTTGTCTAAATTTTTGTCATATTCGCATTTTATATCGTAATTTTGCAAAATACACAACCTATTCTATGAAATTTACTTATTTTTTTTCAGTATTTATTCTTGTGCTTTTTAATGTATTCAAAGCACAAACATTAAATTATTACTTTGGCAATCTGCACTCCCATAGTAAATACTCTGATGGAAATAAAGATAACAACTGTATCAATGCCACATGTTGCTATAACTATGCTAAAGCATCTTCTAATTTTGATTTTTTAGGTATATCAGACCACAATCACTCTTCTGCGGGAATGAATATTTCTGATTACCATTTAGCTTATTCAGAATCTGTCAGTGCAAATCAAGATAATGTTTTTTTATGTTTATATGGGATGGAATGGGGAGTTACCACTAATCCAGATGATGGACATGTACTAGTGTACGGATTTGGCAATCAACTTATAGGATGGGAGGCTGGAAATTATGATATTTATGTAGCAAAGTCAGATTATGATGCTTTATTTAAAAAAGTAAAAAACAATCCTAATGCCTTTTGTTATTTAGCACATCCAGGTTATAATGATTTTCAATATCTATCTACAAACCCTTATAATCCTACTTATGATTCCGCAATTGTTGCTGTTCCATTTAGAAACGGATATGCTTTCAGTACTGATACTTCCTATTCGGACTATCCAGCGGGCGATTATTTTAATTACTATAAAATTTTACTTTCCAGAGGATATAAAATAGGAATGGCTTATGATCATGATAATCATTACACCACTTTCGGGAGAAATAATGCAGGTAGATTAGTAATACTTGCACCTTCCCTTACAATCACAAATTTATTCACAGCAATGAAAAATATGAATTTTTACGGTAGCGATGATTGGAACGTTAAAATAGACTTTAAAGTCAATGGTAATTATATTATGGGAAATATAGCAACATCTGCATCTGATCCTACCATAACTGTAGTGCATAATGATGATGATGGAGAAATAGCCGATAGTATTAAAATATGGGCAGGTATCTCCGGAAGTGGTTCTTATGCCACAGTAATAAATGTAACAACAAACAATAACTTACTAAATTATGTAGATAATACCTTGCCTAATAATACTCAAAAATACTACTTTGTAGAAATCGTTCAACAAGATGGACAAAGAATTATTACCTCTCCGATATGGTATACAAAAGACCCCTTAGCTTCTATCCCTTTACTAAACAACAATATATCTGTCTCTCTATTTCCAAATCCTGTGAAAAATTACTTAAATATTTCCTGCACAGAAAAAAATTATACCATAAAAATATACAATGTTTTAAATGAACTTATTATGCAAGAGGACAATAAAAACGGCAGCATTACTATTAATTTTGAAAACCACACAAATGGTATTTATTTTCTGGAAATAGAAAAAAACCAACAAACTATTTATCACCAGAAGTTTATAAAGAATTAAAAAATCTATGAAATTATTTAAATTAATTGGAATTTATACTTTATTGTGTATTACACTAAACTCTTGTGAAAAACAAGCAGAAAAAGACACCAGACCCATATCATCAAAATCAGGAGGTAAATTAATAATAGGAGAAATTGTACGCCCGCTCTCATTATTCCCACATAAATTAACAAGAATAGAAGAAGCATTCATTTGCAACCAAATATACGAGCCCCTTATAAGATTAAATGCTAAAACATTAGAACTCATTCCTGCATTAGCAGAAAAATGGGAAATATCTCAAAACGGTAAACTCATCACATTTCATTTAAGAAAAAATGCTAAGTTCCAAAACAATGAATGTTTTAGTAATGGTAAAGGAAGAGAAATTACTACAGCAGATGTGAAATATACTTTTGAGAAACTATGTTATGATAATCCAAAAAATTATCACTTTTATACAATATGTAACGATAGAATTGTAGGAGCTAAAGAATTTAATGAAGCTATGCACAGTGGAAATACAGAAAAGGCTGAAATTAAAGGATTAAAAATTATAGATGATTATACCTTTTCTATTGAACTAAAATATCCCAATTATCAGAGTTTTCTACAACTATTAGCGACTCCAATTGCAGCCATCATACCTAAAGAAGGATATGAAAAATATGGAGAGAAATTAGACTTTGGAGCAGGACCTTACTACATAGCAAAATCATTATCCGATGAATCACAAATTTCACTTTTAAAAAATCCAAACTATTATGGAACAGATAAAGATGGTTATGCATTGCCATACATAGATACTATTGTTATCAAATACTTTGAAAACACAGAAGACGCCATTAATGCATTTTTGAATCATCAAGTAGATTTACTTAATGAAATACCGGGTAATGCAGCAAAAAGAATAATAGAAAACCATATCAATGCTTTTCAAAAAGTACCTCCAGAGTATATAATAAGTGTAACACCTCAAATGATGGTACAATACATTTTAATAAACACACATCTTTTCCCTTTTGATAATAAAAAAATAAGACAAGCTATAAACTATGCACTGGATAGAAATAAAATAGTTGAAAAAGCTTTCAATACACAAGCAATACCCGGTATATATGGCATAACACCTCCAGTATTTAAAGATTATGATGTCACAAAAATAAATGGATATGATTTCAATATTCAAAAAGCAAAAAATTTATTATCAAAGGCAGGATATCCAAATGGTCAAGGCTTTCCAACCCTTACTATATATACCAATAAAGGATTTTCAAAAACACAAATAGCTATTAATGAAATACAAAGACAATTAAAAGAACACTTAAATGTTAATACGGTATTTGAAAGTTTACCCATAGAAATTAAATTTCAATTAGAACAAAAAAACAAAGGACATTTTTTTAGACAAGGATGGATAGCTGACTTCCCTAGCCCTGAAAACTTCCTGAATATCTTCTATGGTAAATACATCTCATTAGATACAAACAAAGTATATTACCCAAATACTCAAAGATACATCAACCCAATATTTGATGAGTATTATGAAAAAGGTAGAGACGCAGCAACAAAAGACACCGCTTATAAGTATTTCATAAAAGCGGAACAAATTTTAATGGAAGACGCCCCTTTAATAGTGCTATGGTATGAAGCTTCCTACAGACTATATAATAATAAAGTAAAAAATTTGTACATGAACCCTATGCAATACTATGACTTAAGAATTGCATACATAGAAAAGTAGAAGTAAAATAATACAAGTGGCAGAAAATTATTACGACATACTTGGTGTACAAAAAACAGCAAGTATGGAAGAAATAAAAATCGCTTTCAGAAAATTAGCTCTTTTATATCACCCTGATAAAAACCCAAATACAAAAGAATTATTTGTTAAAATTTTAAATGCATACGAAATTCTTTCTGACCCAATATCTCGTGAAAAATATGACAAAGGACTATTTAATAACAAGAGCCCCTCTCTAAAAAGAAAAGATAAATGGGATGTTACAGATGAAGATGAAAGAAAAAGAAAATTCTATAAAGAATACTTTGAAAAATTAAAACAAGAATATAATAAAGAAAAACAAAAATATGAACAGGAAATAAAAACATATGATGAATGGAAATACTGGTTTTTAGCTATTATCATTTGTTCTGTTCTTTTTTTATTCATGTTTATAGTGTATAAGAAAAATTAAAAAAAATGGGGAAAACACTCATACTTATAGGTGCCTTTATTTTAATAATAGGAATTATTTTAAATATCGCGGAAAACGAAAACTATAAATGGTTATCATGGTTTGGCAACTTGCCTGGTGATATAAAAATAGAAAAAGAAAACTTTAAATTTTATTTTCCACTGACTTCAATGATCTTAATAAGTATCATTTTATCCTTATTAATTAAAGTTATTAAAAAATTCTTTTAAACTCCCTGCTTAATAATAGTTTACAAAAAATAAACAAAAATTTGTTTAATAAGAATAAATTTATTTACATTGCAAGCGAAAAAAATAAAAAAGATGAAAAAATCACCTTTTAAATTCTTCTCTGTGCTTCTTGCTAGTTCAGTTATATTCATTTCATGTAACAATAATAATAAAGAAGTAACAGATGAAAACAAAATAGTAGAAACACAAGATACAGTAAAGGCTGGGGTCATCAACATTGGCGGACAATTATTTAGCATCCCTTCCCCTATTCAAACCGCCATGCTTATTCAAAAATTAGGAATACCTTTTAATAAAGGCATTCTCTTCCCGTCTAACAAAACCAATACATTTAACACAGATGCTATAAGATCTATTATGCTAGGGGTATATGGTGCAGATTTAGGTTATGTAAGTATGTATAACCAAACTCAAGAAGCTTTAACCTACTTAGCAGCTATCAAACAACTAGCGGATAAACTAGGAATATCATCTGCCTTTAATGAAGAAACTTTTAAAAGATTTGAAAACAACCTCACAAATAAAGATAGTTTAGTAATCCTGGTAGGAGTGGCTTATAGAGCAAGTGACAATTATCTAAAAAATAACAAAAGATTAGACATAAGTTCCTTAATACTACTAGGTGGTTGGTTAGAAAGCATGAACATTTCCATAGAATCATATAAAGCAAAGCCAAGTGACGAAATAAAGAGAAGAATTGCAGAACAAAAACTTGCTGTAAACAACTTACTCCAACTCATCACTCTTAATGTTCCCGACCAAACCGATTTAACTGCCGATTTAAAAGACTTAATAATGATCTACGAAAAAGTAGAATTCCAATACAAATATGTAGAACCCACAACAGACACCACTAGAAAAATTACCTACATAAATAGTACTAATAACTTAGTAATTGACGAAGATACCTTTAAAAATATCATAGAAAAAATACAAGCACTTAGAAATAAAATTACAAGTGCATCTTCTTAATAATACCTTTTTCTTAAAACAATAACTAAAGATATCTAATATGAAAAAATTCATTTTTACAACTATCATATTTGCAGGAATAGGCATCTCTTCATATTACTCACAATGTGATACAATCGCTAATTTGTGTATAAAGCATATTACCAATAATTATATCTCTGACGGGCAACAATACAGAGCTATGCTCTTAAATGCCGAAGAAACTGCTGAGTTTAGAACTACCATGTTTGCTGAAACTATTTACCGCTTCGCAGCATGCAGCGGTCTAAAAGATGGTAACCTTATTTTTAGAGTATTAGATAAAGATAGAAATGTATTATTTACCAATCAAGATTATAAAAATGCCCCTTATTGGGACTTCAAAACAAAAAGTACAATAGATGTTATTATAGAAGCTCAACTAGACCCTGATAGAAACCCAGGATCAGGATGTGCTGTATTACTCATTGGATTTAAACAAAAATAACATACTCATGCCACATTTTTTTAATAAGTGGCAAGTACTAATAGCAAATATATTTATTACATTAAATTTCAACCTTGCTCAAAAAAACTGTCCTTTCACCATTGATAGTATTTACATTCCTTCCATCAAACAAAATGTTCTTGCAAATATCTATACTTTAAAAAGTAAGAATATTCAGCTCAATTTCATAAAATACCAAAATCAATCATACTTAAAAGTTATATTTGAAACACTACAAGATACTTCTTATCAAATTATAGAAAGATTCAAATCTGAAATAGAAATAAAATCACATTCAAAACTATACTACAAGAAAAATTATCCTATCTATGCAGAAAAAAATCAATTATTTTTCTTATTATTGCTTCCACCTAATTATATAAAAACTATTATCTCTGATGGCATCACAGAAATTATTGTCATGCAAAAAAACTTTAAACTCTCCAAAAAAGAAACATCTCAAATTAAAGATATCGCTCAATGCTTATTACCAACCGCATCAGATTAACCTATCTTCAATTTCTTAATTAACCCCTTTATATGAGTGAACAAATACTAAGAGCTTTAATGCAAATGTTTGCTATCATAGCAAGAGTAGATGGCATTACCAACACAGGAAGAAACATCGTACAATCCTATTTACGCCAACAACTCAACCAGGAACAAGTAGAAAAGTATCTAAAAATATTTGATGAATATCTAGAACAATATCATCAGGTGTCCCAGAAAAAAGAAGGAGTTGCAAAAAAAACAGCTCTCAATTCTGTAAAGATATTAAAAATTTGCTCTCAAATCAATGAAGAGCTAGAACAACCTCAGAAATTTGTAGTGCTCGTTCGTTTATTAGAATTCATACATTCATCTAATCAAATCAGTGACCAAGAATTAGAATTTGTCCAAACCGTTGCAGAAACATTTAACATAGATAATAAAGATTTTAAAAATATCAAACATCTTGTAGAACAAACAATAGAAGAAATACCAGATTCCGAAGAATTCTTAATCATCAGTAATCAAAAACCACCTGTAGAGAAAACTAAATTTTTATTCAATGAAAATGTTACTAACGGCGAAATCAGAATTTTAAGAATAGAAGTTATTAATTTCTATATCTTAAGAGCATTCGGAGATATAGATATACAACTAAACGGACAAAATGTAGATAGAAATAGAGTATATGTTCTTACACACGGATCATCATTAAGAAGCTCAAAGATAAAGCCCATCTATTATAGCGATATTGTTAGTAAATTCTTAGCAGATGAGACGCAATTCAAAATTACATTCGAAGTAAACGATGTAGAATATAAATTCAAAAATGGCAAGATAGGATTAAGAGATATTAATCTTTTTGAAGAGGGCAGTATACTTGTAGGAATAATGGGTGGATCAGGAGCAGGCAAATCCACTCTAATGAATGTACTCAATGGAAGCGAAAAACCCTCTCGTGGAAAAGTTATTATCAATAATATAGATATTCATCAAGAACCTCATAAAATAGAAGGAGTTATAGGACACGTACCTCAAGATGACTTACTTATAGAGGAACTCACAGTATTTGAGAACCTATTCTATAACGCTAAACTCTGCTTTGGGAATCTAACAGACGAAGAAATAAAAAAGAGATGTTATGAAGTGCTCTCAGAATTAGGACTCTCCGAAACATCAAATCTTAAAGTTGGCTCTCCGCTTGAAAAAACAATATCAGGCGGACAAAGAAAAAGACTCAATATAGCATTAGAACTCATCAGAGAACCCTCGGTATTATTCTTAGATGAACCTACTTCAGGCTTATCTTCCAGAGACTCTGAAAATATCATGGACTTGCTTAAAGAATTAACTCTGAAAGGAAAACTAATTTTTGTTGTTATTCACCAACCCTCTTCTGATATTTTCAAAATGTTTGATAAACTCATTATTTTGGATACTGGTGGATACCTTGTTTACTACGGTAATCCTGTTGATTCCGTTTCCTATTTCAAAAAATTGATAAATCATGCAAACGCAGAAGAAACAGAATGTCCACATTGCGGCAATGTTAACCCTGAGCAAGTGTTTAATATCATAGAAAGTAAGGTCCTTGACGAATACGGTAATCTTACCAAAAAACGAAAAACATCTCCTGTTGAATGGAATAAATACTATAAAGAATCTATAGAAACATATATTCGCCCTAAAGAACACTCTAAAAATATACCTGAAGCTATATTCAAAATACCTAATAAAATAAAACAATTTAAAGTATTCCTAACACGTGATGTAAGAAGCAAACTTACTAATACCCAATATCTCCTTATTAATTTTTTAGAAGCACCTGCTCTCGCTTTCATTCTTGCATTTTTAATACGATATTACAATACAGATGTGGACACTGGAAAAGGATATATATTCAGAGAAAATGATAATGTTCCCGCTTATTTATTCATGGCTGTAGTGGTGGCACTATTCATAGGAATGATGGTAAGTGCAGAAGAAATTATCCGTGATAGAAAAATAAGAAAAAGAGAAGCATTCCTTCACCTCAGTAAAAGTTCTTATTTGTTTAGCAAAGTAGTAATCATGTTTGCACTTTCTGCTGTTCAAACATTTACTTTTATCGTTGTAGGGAATAATATACTGGGTATTAATGGATTATTCACAGATTATTGGTTAGTTCTATTCTCTACTTCATGCTTTGCAAATATGCTTGGACTTAATATCTCTGCCGCATTCAATAGCGTAGTGACCATCTACATATCTGTACCTTTTCTAATTATTCCACAACTTATATTAAGTGGTGTTATCGTTAAGTTTGATAAACTTAATCCTTTATTAACTCAACCCGGCACCGTTCCATGGAGTGGTGAAATAATGACCAGCCGCTGGGCTTATGAAGCCTTAGCAGTTAACCAATTTAAAAATAATTCTTTTGAAAAACATTTTTATACTTACGATAAAATTATTAGCAATGCTCAGTATAAAAAAGTATATTGGATTCCAAAGATTCAAAACAAACTTACCAAAATTGAAGATGAACTAAAAGACAAAAACCGTACAGAATCTATACTGATACAAGATATTAACCTTGTCAAAAATGAACTACGCTATTGATATCAAAAAATTCACAAAAAAGTAAACTATCCATCTTCAATAGATGAGGTAAAATCACTTTCAATAAACACTATAAATGAAAATGTAATTAGTAATATCAGAAACTATCTATACCAATTAAGTAACTATTACATAGATCTTGAAAATGCTGCAAGAAAAAAGAAAGATGAGAAAGCGAGGGCTATGCAAAAAACTCCCGCAGAAAAAGAAGCCTTTATTAAATTAGAAGAACATAACGAAAATGAAGCTCTAAATCAATTAGTAACCAATAGCAACGATATCAGCGGAGAAAGATGCATGGAAAAAGACGGAAAGCTTATCAGAAGAATAGACCTCGTCTTTTATGATCCTGAAGAATCTGATTTTGGCGGAGCGCATTTTTATGCACCAAGAAAAAAATTCTTAGGTATGTACATAGATACACTATATTTCAACACACTTGTGATATGGTTTATGACAATTATTTTATGGTTCACACTATATTATGATTTATTTGTAAAGATATTTAGGAAAATAGAGAATATTACCAAATATCTTAAATCTAAAAGTGAATCAGAGTCGTAATGAAAGAGTATAAAATCTCCTTTTTTAATGGAAACATCTATTCTTACACACAAGGAAAAGGCAGAGCTATTGTACTCTTACACGGGTTTTTAGGCTCCTCTACAGTATGGGAAAAAATTTCCCCTTATCTATCCAAATCATTTAAAGTGATTTTAATTGATCTGCCCGGACATGGAAAGAGCGATTGCTTTGGTTACGCCCACAGCATGGAACTCATGGCTGAAACCGTACTAGCTGTATTAAAAAAACTTCGCATAAGAAAATGTGTACTAGTAGGACATAGCATGGGCGGATATGTAGCATTAACCTTCGCAAAAAAATATCCACAATATCTTAAAGGATTATGTTTATTTCATTCTACCGCCTATCCAGATACCGAAGAAAAAAAGAAAGATAGAAACAATGCTATTCGTATTATTAAGAAAAAACCCCAAGTATTTATCAAACCAATGATAAAAAATTTATTCTCTAAAAAAAACATCTCTTACTTAAAAGAAGAAATCAAACTCGCTACAAACATTGCTTTGAAAACTCCTCCCCAAGGGATTATTGCAGCACTCATAGGTATGCGAGACAGACCATCTTCTATCAATACATTAAAACAACTCCAAATCCCCATAATGATGGTAATTGGAAAACATGACAATGTACTACCTGAAGAAACATTATTAGAACAATACAACGAAATACCTAACAAGCATTTACTTTACTTAGAACACGATGGGCATTATAGCCAACTCGAAAATCCTAAAGTTACAGGAAAAGCATTAAGAAAATTTGCAAGGATGTGTTTTAAAGAATAATAAACTAACTGTACAATCAGTTTTTGTAATACATTTTCCATAATTTCCCTTTTTAATTCACATAAAACATATTTATTATCATCTTTCTCATCCAAACATTATATTTACCCAAAAAATATGACAATAGATATTCATACGCACATTATTCCTGCTGAACTCCCTGATTTTTCAAAAGAATTTGGATATGGAAAATTTATTTCACTTCATCATCATCAACCTCGAAAAGCATGGATGATACAAGGCGATAGAAAATTTAGAGAAATTGAAATCAATTGTTGGGATATCTCTGTACGCTTAGAGGAAATGGATAAGTTTCAAATAGATGTTCAAGTACTTTCTACTATTCCTGTATTGTTTAGCTATTGGGCTAAACCCAATGATGGACTCAAAGTAGCCATGTTTCTAAATGACCACATCGCTGAAATTATCCATCAATATCCAGAGAAATTTATTGGGCTGGCTACACTACCTATGCAAGATATTAACTTAGCCATCAAAGAATTAGAACGTATAAAGTCACTCGAATTCAAAGGCATTCAAATAGGAAGCAATGTCAACCAAAAAAATCTTACTGAACAAGAATTTGGTGAATTTTTTAGTGCTTGTGAAAGCCTAAACATAGCTATACTCATACATCCATGGGAAATGATGGGACAAGAAAATATTCAAAAGTACTGGCTACCATGGCTAGTAGGAATGCCTGCTGAAACAGCCCGTGCTATTGCTAATATGATATTCAGTGGTGTTTTTGATAAACATCCTAATCTGAGAGTATGTTTTGCTCATGGCGGTGGTTCCTTTATCCCTACCATCGGAAGAATAGAACATGGCTGGGAATGCCGACCTGACTTAGTAGCTATAGATAATTCCAATAATCCAAGAAATTATCTCGGAAAATTTTGGGTAGATTCCCATACTTGCGACCACAAATTATTACAATACATCATTAATGAAATTGGAATAGACAAAGTTGTACAAGGCTCAGATTATCCGTTTCCATTAGGTGAAGCAATACCCGGCTCGTTAGTAAGGACATCTCCACTCTCAGAAAAAGACAAACAAATTATTCTCTCTACTGCTCCTCAACAATGGCTGGGAATGATATAGACTTATCTCTGTACCCGGGGCGGGACTCGAACCCGCAAGAGTGCAAACTCACTGGTTTTTGAGACCAGCGCGTCTACCAATTCCGCCACCCGGGCAACACTGTGCACTATCTGAAGCCGCAATGATACCAAATTTTTTATCCACATCCAATCACTTAGCAATAATCTTAAACTCCGTTCTCCTATTTTTAGCTTTATTCTCTGGTGTATCATTAGGAACCTTAGGCTTAGTATCTCCATACCCCTTGTAACTCAACCGTGATGCAGTTATTCCATTCTGCAATAAATAATCATACACTGCTTTTGCTCTATTATGAGATAGAATTTGATTAAATTTTTTATCTCCTGAATTGTCGGTATGACCACTCAACTCTATCTTCAATGAAGGATTTTGTTTTAAGAACACTATTAGTTTGTCCAACTCTGCTTTACTTTCAGGTTTCAAATCCCATTTGTTCACATCAAAAAAAACATTTTTAAGTTCCGTAGTAGCCCCTATATCTATTGGAATCAATGGTATATCTAACAAATATGGTTTTTCAAATGAAGCTTCCACATCCTTTAAAGAAAAATTTTCACTATAAAACAAATACCCATTTTTATGAACATTAATCATATAATTTTTTCCTGCATTTAAGGTAATTAAAAAATATCCTTTTGCATCAGAAAACGAGGCTGCAACTTTTTGTTGAGTAGATAAATCATAAAGTTCAAAATCAGCAATGACACTCTCCTTGGTATTGCTATCATATACTTTGCCTTTCACATAAGTTATTTTTTCAGGACGAAGATTGTCTGGTAATTCAAACTGATAAATATCTAATCCGCCATATCCATCGCTTCTCGTACTTGCAAAATAAGCAATCTTTCCAGATGGATCTACTAACAAACTATTTTCATCATGTTGTGTATTGATAGGATAACCTAAGTTGATAGGTATTCCCCACGAACCATCAGGTTGCCTTTTACTCATAAATATATCTAATCCACCCATTCCTACATGTCCTCTACTTGAAAAATATAATGTTTGATTATCTGGATGAATAAACACTGATTCTTCATCTTCGTCAGTGTTGATATTAGGTCCTAATTTCACGGGCACTGAAAATTTTCCATTATCATCCAATACACTCATGTAAATATCACCTTGTCTCACTCTATCACGAGATACATATCCTCTGACAAAGTATAATGTTTTCCCATCTGATGAAAATGACGGTTGTGTTTCCCAATGTTGTGTATTAATAGGAGGACCAACATTCACTGGTTTCGTCCATTTACCATTGATATTCTCTGAATAAAAAATATCACAGCTTCCATATCCTTTTCTATCAGGACTTCCATAATTTCCTTCAATGTTTATACAAGACGCAAAGAACATCATTTTACCATTTGCTGAAATACTAGGTGCCCCCTCATTTCCTCTGGAATTGATTTCAGATATAGGAACAGCCGCTTGCCATTTTCCATTCACCTTTGTAGAAATATAAAAATCTTCTTGTTCAACTACCTTTCTGGTAAATATAAGTATTTCTCCATCTGCGGTAATAGATGGAAAGTACTCATCATTTGCACTATTAATAGCATTCCCGATGTTAATTGGTTTAAACGGCTGAGGGTTTTTAATGCTATTCATACCAAATTTGGCGTTTTTAATTTCTTTCTCTGCAATTTGTTTCATATCGGGATGAATGTTGCTATATGAAAGAAACTTTTCATAAGCATAGTATGCTGTTTCATAATCTGCTAAAAGCATTGAAACATTAGCTAGCATAAAATGATTAACAGGATACATATCAGGATGAATACTAATAGCTTTTTTCAGATGCCCTGCTGCCTCAGCATATTTTTTTTTCTCTATCAATAATTGTGCGTATGCAGCGTGTGCTTCTATGAAATTATCATCTTTTTGAAGTGCTTTAATAATCAGCTCTTCAGCTTCTTTATCTTTATATTGTGCAAAATACTTTTTACTCTCTTCATAATACTTGATAGCTTTTTCATTAGTAGTACTATAGGTACGTGATTTCTTTTGAGAGTACCCATAGAAAAAAACACAACATAATAGAAAAACACAAAAAATAAACCTTTTCATAAATTTGAGTTTTTATTATAGCCCCAAAATATCTTCATAAAATTTAGCATTTAATGTACGAATAACTTTGCTAAACTATTTCATTGTTATGAAAAATTATGAAAACAAGATATCTCATCATTTTAGAATTATCCGTTATTACTCATCTTTTCGAAAATCTAAGTTTAAATTTTAATCGTCAAAAAATTCCTCTCTATGAAAAATCCCATTTCGAAAAATTGTTACCTGAAAAAGACTTAACTGTTGTGGCTAATAAGAATGAGTAGCTGAAGTTCCCGATGCCCTAGTTTATCATATGAGATTCTTAAAATTATCGGCGCTAGTGGTTAAAGCTCTCAAATTTATATTTAGTATAAAAAAGATTGTGATGCTGTTCACATAGTATATAGATATTTCTTAAACTTGCCCCCATCAGAATACTAAATGAAAAACTTCTTATCTATATTCCAATTAATTATTATTGTTTTTTATTCCTTATTTCTTTCATTAATTTTATTTCTCCAACAATTACTTGTTCATCAAAAAAATTGGAGTAACGATAATATATCAAGTTATAAAGAAATTACTATATCCATTGAAGAATTTGAGAAATACCGTATAAATAAAAAAGAAATAAAATTAAATGGAAAAATGTATGATATTTTAAGTTACAAAATTGATGATAAAGTATTCCTAAAAGTAATAGAAGATAAAGAAGAAACTATTATTCTCAACTTGTTAATAGATTTTATAAAACATTATCTGAAGTTTATCAATATCTTTGAACTAATGTACACATTGAATATCTCTCATATACATGAAGAACTTAATGTCCTATTTCATAAGTTAAAAAATATATACTCTGTTATTACATATCACATTTTGAATGCAAAACTTACCTCAATAGTTATTGACAAATTATCTCCTCCTCCAAGATTTTAAGTTCCTATACTACAAAAATTAATCTCTTATTAAATAAAGTTCATATCTCCTTTCTTTATTATGAAAGGAAAATTTCACATTTAATCATTAACTATAAAAGCATACTATTATGAAAACAATTAAACCCATTATAATAATTCTAACATTTAGCAATATCAATTCAGTTATCTACTCACAAACTCATCAAGATACCATCAAACTACAAGAAATACAAATAAACGCCAACAGATTAACTGAGAATAAAAAAGAAATAGCTCAACAAATCAATATCATTAATAAAAAAGAAATAGAAACATTACAATCTCAAACGACCGCTGATTTAATTCAAAATTCGGGTAATTTATTTGTACAAAAAAGTCAACAGGGTGGTGGAAGTCCTGTCATTCGAGGCTTTGAAGCTAGTAGAGTATTGCTCGTCATAGACGGGATTAGAATGAATAATCTAATATACCGAAGTGGTCATTTACAGAATATCATTACCACAGATAATAACTCTTTTGAAAAGGTAGAAATTATTTATGGACCATCTTCTACTATTTATGGAAGCGATGCACTCGGTGGAGTTATTCATTTGTATACAAAAAATCCAATACTTGCCCCCGACACCAAATCCGTTTATACAAAAGTAAATCTTTTTACTCGCTATGGAAGTGTTAATAAAGAAAATACCCATCATCTTGATTTTAATATAGGATTAAAAAAGTTTGCTTTCTTCACATCCTTCACCTATTCTAATTTTGGTGATTTAAGATGTGGCATCAATCAAAATCCCTTTTATAGTGGAAGCTACACATTAAGACCTTATTATGCAAAACGATTTAATAATAAAGATTCTATGGTCAAAAACAACGATAAATACCTACAAATACAAAGTGGCTATTCTCAATATGACCTCGTGCAAAAATTCTTATTCAAACAAAATGATTATTTACGACATATCATAAATATCCAGTATTCTAATTCCTCTAATGTTCCAAGATATGATCGATTAACAGAATACTCAAGCACCCTTCTCAAATATGCCGAATGGTATTATGGTCCCCAAAAAAGATTACTAACAGCTTATGATCTTAGTTATACCAAAAAAACATTCATATCAGACTTCATAAGATTAATTGTCAACTATCAAGATGTAGAAGAAAGCAGGCATACGAGAAGATTCAATAATAATAAGTTACAAAGCCAATATGAAAAAGTCAATGTTTACGGTCTGACTTTGGATATACTTAAAAAACTCGATAAACATCACATTCAATATGGATTAGACATTCAATACAATACACTAGTCTCCAAAGCTTATGAAAAAGATATCATCACTAACACAGAGCAAAACCACCAAACTCGCTATCCAGATGGTTCTAATATGATGAATACAGGAGCATTTTACTTATCTCATAAATGGTTTATTAATAAAGATAATCTTATTTTAGTAGATGGAATAAGATTAGGATACGCTAACCTTTATTCTACCTTTCGTGATACTACTTTCTTTAAGTTTCCTTTCACAGAAGCAAAACAAAACAATTTTACTTATTCTGGAAACATTGGAATCATCAATAACATTCACAATGAGTGGAAATTATCATATCTACTATCATCTGGCTTTCGTGTTCCTAATACAGATGATTTAGGAAAAGTATTTGACACCCAACCAGGTACTGTCATTGTTCCAAATCCTAACATACAACCCGAAAAAACAATCAACAATGAAATCAAAATCACTAAATTCATCAACAATCACACTACACTTGAAAATATAATTTTTTATACCAATATATTTGATGCCATCGTAACAGATAAATACAACTACAACGGACAAGATTCCATCATATACAGTGGTGTAAAAAGTCAAGTACTAGCCAATCAAAATAAACAAAGAGCATACATTTACGGATTCTCCTCTCAAATATCAACTCATTTCAATGAACAATTTATCTTCTCATTTAGCATGAATTATACTTATGGCCGCATAAAAACCGATAGTATAGACTATCCATTAGATCACATTCCACCCTTCTTTTCAAAAATGTCCTTTACATATAAGCCATCTAATAAGCTTAATTTTAATCTCTTTGCAATATACAATGGCAAAAAAGATATTAGTAATTACAATATGTTTGGAGAAGATAACTTTAAATATGCTACACCTGTAGGAATGCCCGCATGGTTTACACTTAACTTCAGAATGAGTTGGACAATATGGAAATACTCATCACTCATCATTGGTATAGATAATATCTTTGATACTCAATACCGAACATTTTCCAGTGGCATCAACGCCCCCGGAAGAAATATCTTTGTGTCTTTAAAAATACATATCTAAACTTCATTACCACTCACCTTTAGTTCAAATAATAATACAATAGAGATTTGTGGTAATGTAGTTACCACGGAAACAATTACATTAAATGCTTGCCTCAATATTAGAGAAATAGAAAAACTATCTTTAATATTTATCTAAACTCAAATAATAGTGTATTGATTCTTTAAATTAAGAAGAAAAGTGGCTCACTTAATTTTTATGTATATTACAGAAAAAATAATTGAAAAAATCTCCCTCAAGCAATATAAAAAAACTATTCAAATGAAATTACCAGCAGAAATATACTTTAACAAAAGATACTAAGAATAGAAAAGTAACAAAGCTGATGGTTGAGTAAATTTTCTTGAAATATAAATGAATAAAGGAGAGATAAAGTCCCTCTTTTTTGTTTTCTGACTCTTCTTCTCTACCAATCTTTCCCACTTTTTACCCCAAAACCTCCTCATTTTCATCTTTAAACCACGATTTGATGTTAAAATAAAAACCTCAATAACTAAATTTTATCCACAAATGAATTTCAAATAATTTTTAATTTTTTTTTAATTAAATCTTTAAAAAGTTCCACTAAATCAAGCATTTCAAAAATTTTTCATGCGATTAAAATTATCCACAACAACTGTTAATATCGTAATTTTATCCACATAGTGGTAAAAAGTGGTAAAAAGTGGTAAAAAATAGAAAACTTGTCCTTATTTTAGCAGCAAAAATTAACAATTTTTAGAATGATTACCCTCATCGGCGAATATGATTGCAAGGTAGATGCTAAAAATCGCGTGCTTTTTCCAGCTGACTTGAAAAAGCAAATGGAGGGACATTTCGATAAAGGTTTTGTTGTAAATAGAAATTTACACCATCAATGTCTCACACTTTATCCCATGCAGGAGTGGGAAACTTTGAACAAAAAATTAAGAGAACTCAATAGACTAATCAAAGCAAATGACATTTTCATCAGAAAATTCATGGGTGGTGCTACCATCTGTATGCCCGACAATGCCGGTAGAATTCTCATCCCCAAACCTCTCGCAGAATATGCACAAATCAAAACAAGTATTAAAATCATTGGTAGCAACAACATCATAGAAATATGGGATAAAGACCTATACAACAACTTCCTCAACCAGGATTTTGATATTGAAAAAATGGCTATTGAAATCTTCGGCCAAAATCAATCTAAACAAGATTTTTAATTCATTTCAATGACCACATCCAATACATATCACATACCTGTTATGGTCAATGAATGTATAGAATATCTCAATATTCACCCTGACGGTATTTATGTAGATGCTACTTATGGAGGTGGCGGGCATTCCAAGGCTATACTACAAAAACTTTCAAAAAACGGGAAACTCTTTGCATTTGATCAAGATCAAGATGCTCAGGAAAATATCATCCAAGATGAACGGCTCACATTTATTCCCTCTAACTTTAGCTTCATTACACAATGGCTTCATTATTACAATATCTATCAAACAAATGGAATCCTCGCAGATTTAGGCGTTTCCTTACATCAGTTTCAAACACCTGAACGAGGGTTCTCTTATAAATATAATGAACCCTTAGATATGCGAATGAATCAAAAACAAACCATTACCGCAAAAGATATATTAAACAATTATAGTGAACAACAATTAAAAAACATATTCCACCAATATAGTAACTTATCAAGTGCAAAAAAATTAGCACATCATATTATTAAGTATAGATATAAAAAGAAAATACAAACTACATTTGATTTGATTGAGGCTATTAGACCTACTTTACCTAAAAGAAATGAATACCCCATTCTTTCAAGAATTTTTCAAGCCATTAGAATAGAAGTAAATAAGGAAATAGAAAGCCTAAAAAATTTTCTAAATCAAATCTACCAACTTTTAGCACCAAAAGGCAGATTCGTCATACTCACCTATCACTCCTTAGAAGATAAAATAGTAAAACATTTTTTAATAAATGGACACACAGATAATACAATTCAACCTGATCCTGTGTATGGAAAAATAAATTATCCCTTTCGTATTCTCACTAAAAAACCCATCACTGCATCTAAAGAGGAAATTGAAAGAAATCATCAATCAAGAAGTGCAAAATTAAGAGCAGCTGAAAAAATTTAATTCCAATGAACAAATTTAATCCAAAAACTGAAAAGACAAATACAAAACCCAATCCGGAACCAGAAAAACAAACCCCATCAAGAGGGATTGTAATAAAAATACTATCGTGGATTTTTGGCGGTAAATATCTGGAAAGTGAAGAATCTTTCAACATAGTCCCCTTCTTTCTTTATCTCATAGGAATAGGAATATTATATATCACTAACGGAAACATAGCAGATAAAAAAATAAGAGAAATAAATAAACTAAATAAAGAACTTAAAGAACTACGCTCCGAATACATCATCACAAAATCGGAACTCATGTTTTTAAGTAAACAAAGTGAAATTGCAAAAAGAGCTAAGCCATTAGAATTAAAAGAAACAACTCAGCAACCCTACTTGATAATCACTGATTCAAGCACAAAAATTTACTAAACAAATCATGAACAAATCTATCAATATAAAAACCAATATCACCTTTATAATATTTTTTATAGCAAGTATTTTTATATTGAGAAAAATCTACATCATTCAATTTGAAGAAGGTGAGTATTGGAGAAAAAAATCAAAAGAAATAACCTTTAAATTTGTTGAAGTACAAGCATCCCGTGGAAATATCTACGACCAAAACTATAACTTATTAGCAACTTCTTTACCCTTTTATGATATAGGCATTGATATCAATGTTCCCGGATTAGACAATACCTTGTTTAATAAGAAAAAAGACTCATTAGCATTGATGCTCAGCAAAATTTTCCCTAAAAAAAGTAAACAAACATACTTGCAAATGCTCAATAAAGCCCGTAAGGAAAATGATAGGTACATTTTAATTAAACAGAAAGCTAGTTACCAAGAATTACAAGAAGTCAAAAAGTTTCCAATATTAAGAGAGGGAAGAAAAGGCGGATTAGTAGTATTTCAAACCAGCAAAAGAATTCTACCATTCAAGTATCTCGCCGCAAGAACTATTGGAATGTCCCGAGAAAACATAAAACCGGTTGGTTTAGAAGGTGCTTATGACTCTGTACTCAAAGGCACATCAGGAAAACGACTCATGCAAAAAATTGCCGGAGGCGTATGGCGCCCCATGAATGATGAAGATGAAATACAAGCCAAAAATGGTAATGACATCGTAACAACATTGGATATAAATATCCAAGATGTTGCCGAGCATGCATTATTAAAAGCTCTTATACAAAACCAAGCTAATTATGGCAGTGTAATTCTAATGGAAACAAAAACAGGTAAAATAAAAGCCATTGCTAACTTAACAAAAAAAGATAGCCTTACCTATGAAGAAAACTTAAACTTCGCTATCGGTTATCCATCTGAACCGGGCTCTACATTCAAACTAGCATCTGTATTAGCACTCCTTGAAGAATACAATGTTGATATAAATGAAAAAATAAACGTAGGAAACGGTGAATGCACATATTACAATCAAAAAATGAGAGATGCTCATGCTCCAGTATCTAGTACTATCACATTAGAAGAAGCTTTTAAAACATCATCAAATGTTGGAATTAGCAAAATAGTTACAAAATATTTTTCCAAAAACCCTGAAAAATTTATTACTCATTTATCTCGTTTTCATTTAGATAAGCCTTACAATATTGATATTCCCGGTGAAGGGATTCCAAAAATTAAAAAACCAACAGATAAAGATTGGTACGGCACCACCTTACCATGGATGAGTATAGGTTATGAAACATTGCTCACCCCACTTCAAATACTCATGCTATACAATCTCGTAGCCAACAATGGAACTATCGTAAAACCCATGTTCGTTGAAAAAATTGAATACAATGGAAAACTTATAAAATCTTATGAACCACAAATCATTTCTGAGAATGTCCTTAAACCATCTACCATACAAAAGGCTAAGCACCTATTAAGAGCTGTCGTTGAAAGTGGAACCGCCAAATCACTAAATATCTACTCCTTTAAGGTGGCAGGAAAAACAGGTACTGCACAAATTGCCAAAAAAGGAAAGTATTACACAAACAATAAAGACAAAACATATCTTGCTTCATTCGTAGGGTTCTTTCCGCTCGAAAATCCACTTTATACCTGTATTGTAACTATTCACTCCCCAAGTAAAGGAATCTATTATGGTGGATTAGTAGCAGGACCTGTCTTCAAAGAAATAGCAGAAAAAATTTATGCTACTAATATAGAAAGCATCTCACCTCTTAATGATAAAGATAATAGCATCATTCACCTTCCATCTATTTCCGGAACACATATTCAGAAGTTAAATTATTTATCTCAGAACTTTTCCCTATCGATAAATCTCCCAAAAGACCAGGATATCATCACTTCACCCCTTCACAAAGACAGTCTAAAATATCATCAAAAAATACACAACATAAAAACACTCATTCAAAAAAACATAATGCCAGATTTAAAGGGCGTTTCTATAGCAGAAATACTCCCTCTTTTAGAAAACAAAGGATGTAAAGTAATCCTATCTGGTAAAGGATGGATTAAAGATCAATCTATACCACCTAATACTAAAATTCAAAAAGGACAAAAAATTATTTTCACTCTTACTACAATATGAAATATCTACAAAAACTACTTAAAAATATATCAGCACAAACTATTATTGGAAATACAGATATTCCTATCAATTATATTTCCAATAATTCAAAAGATATTCTTCCTCAATCTTTATTTGTAGCTATTAAAGGAATCACAGTAGATAGTCATTCATATATCAAAGATGTTATACAAAAAGGTGCTGTAGCTATCGTATGTGAAAGACTACCAGATACAATCCAAGAAAATGTCACCTATATCAAAGTTGCCGATTCTGCTAAAGCGCTTGGTTTTATTGCGCATACTTTTTTCGATGAACCTACTAAAAAAATTCAATTAATAGGTATCACAGGAACTAATGGAAAAACAACAACAGTTACTCTACTCTATCAATTATATAGTAATCTTGGTTACAACTGCGGATTAATATCTACTGTAGAAAATAAAATCAAAAATAATATCATTCCTGCTACGCACACTACTCCCGATGCTATTCAATTTAATAGACTCCTGAAACAAATGGTGGACGAAAAATGTCAGTATGCATTTACAGAAGTAAGTTCCATAGGCATACATCAAAAAAGAATTGCAGGGCTTGAATTCAAAGGCGGAGTATTTACCAATCTTACGCATGATCATTTAGACTACCACAAATCATTTGAAAATTACAGAGATTGTAAAAAATTATTTTTTGATGAACTATCTGAAAATGCTTTTGCTCTCACTAATAAAGATGATAAAAACGGAATGTACATGCTTCAAAATACCAAAGCACACAAATATACCTATGCCTTACACTCGCTCGCTGATTTCAAAATAAAAATTTTAGAACAACATATAGATGGAACTCTATTACAAATCAATGGAAAGGATTTTTGGATAAAACTTATTGGAAAATTCAATACTTACAACATGCTTGTAGCATACAGTGTAGCAAGAATTTTAGGAGAAGATGAAAATACTATTCTCAAAGAATTAAGCAACTTAACTCCTGCACGCGGCAGATTTCAATCTTATCAATATAAAGATATCACAGGAATCGTAGATTATGCACATACTCCTGATGCACTGGAAAATGTATTAAAAACAATTAAAGATATAAAACAAAATCACCAACGAATAATCACCGTAATAGGATGTGGCGGAAATAGAGATGTTGCTAAACGCCCTACCATGGCAAAAATAGCCTGTACTTACAGCGACAAAGTAATTCTAACCTCAGATAATCCACGCCACGAAGACCAAAAAGAAATCATTCAACAAATGGAACAAGGAATAAGTATCACAGATAGAAAAAAAACCATAAGCATCGTAGATAGAGATGAAGCCATCAAGACATCAATACACCTTGCAGAACCCCATGATATTATTCTTCTTGCAGGAAAGGGACATGAAACCTATCAAGAAATAAAAGGAATGAAATATCCCTTTGATGATTATCAAAAGCTTGTCCAATATCTCACAGAAATAAAAAAATAAACAATGTTATATTATCTGTTTAAATATTTACATGACAACTTTCATCTGGCAGGAACTGGTGTATTTCGATATATCACATTTAGAGCAGCATTTGCATTAATACTTTCCCTCATCATTTCACTAGTCTTTGGTAAAAAAACTATAGAATTCATTAAACGAAAACAAATAGGAGAAACCATCAGAGATTTAGGGCTAGATGGAGAAAAACAAAAAGCAGGTACACCAACAATGGGTGGTATTATCATCATTATATCTATCATCATTCCCACTATTTTATTAACCAAACTTAGTAATATATACATTATTCTCATGCTTATTACAACAATCTGGTTAGGCACTCTAGGATTTTTAGATGATTATATCAAAGTATTTAAAAAAGATAAGAAAGGACTAAAAGGCAAATTCAAAATCATAGGACAAATCACTATTGGATTAATCGTAGCACTTGTATTATACTTCCATCCCGATGTTGTTATCAGAGAAAGAATTATATCTAATCAAAAAGACGCATGGGCATTTGTTGATGACAGAAAAGCTGAAAATCAAGAAAAAATCAATATACCTATTTATGCTAAAAATGAAACAAAATGTTTGAAAACTACTATCCCCTTCATAAAGAACAATGAACTAGATTATTCTAAATTTATTTCCTGGCTTTGTGATGATTGTGAAAAATATGGATGGATAGTATTTATCCCTATTGTGATACTAATTATTACTGCTGTTTCAAATGGCGCCAATATCACCGATGGAATTGATGGTCTGGCAAGTGGAACAAGTGCTATTATCGGAGTAACACTCGGCATTCTAGCTTATGTTTCCGGTAACAGAATCTTTTCAGATTATCTCAACATTATGTTTATTCCTAATACAGGCGAGCTTGTAGTATTTATTTCAGCATATGTTGGAGCGTGTATCGGCTTTCTATGGTATAACACATATCCCGCTCAAGTATTTATGGGAGATACAGGAAGTCTTACACTTGGAGGCATCATCGCTATATTTGCTATAGCTATCAGAAAAGAACTTTTACTTCCCATTCTGTGTGGAATATTCTTAGTAGAAAATCTTTCTGTGATTTTACAGGTAGCATATTTCAAATATCAAAAAAGAAAAAGAGGTATCGAATATGCCCGAGAACATAGATTATTCAAAATGGCACCTTTACATCATCACTATCAAAAATCAGGGTATCATGAATCAAAAATAGTGATGAGATTTTTAATCGTAGGAATACTCTTAGCGGCATTATCAATCATCACATTAAAACTAAGATAATTATTAATGAGTAAATATATAGTCATACTTGGAGCGGGTGAATCAGGAATAGGATCAGCAATACTTGCTAAAAAGCAAGGATACAAAGTCTTTGTATCAGATATTGGGAATATAGAACCAAAATACTTACATGAATTACATTCTTATCAAATCGATTTTGAACAAGGACATCATACTGAAAGTACAATTCTTGATGCAGATGAAGTTATTATTAGCCCTGGTATTCCGCTCAATACTCCTATTGTACAAAAACTAAAAAATAAAAATATCCCTGTGATATCAGAACTAGACTTTGCCCAAAGGTTCACGGATGGAAAAATTATTGCCATCACAGGTACTAACGGTAAAACTACTACAACTTCATGGATATACCACACATTTCAATTAGCAGGATATAATGCTTGCCTTGCTGGAAATATAGGCAATAGTTTTGCAAAAGAAGTTGCTACCAATAATTATGATTGGTATATCATAGAAAGTAGCTCTTTTCAATTAGATAGTTCTTATTCATTTCATCCTCACATAGCCATTATCACTAATATCACTCGTAATCATTTAGCTCGCTATGACCATTCAATGGATAAGTACATCGCATCAAAATTTAGAATCATACAAAATCAAACAGCATCCGATTTTTTTATTTACAATGCTGATGATAAAAACATTACCAATGAAATAAAAAAAAAGAACATAGCTTCAAAACTACTACCATTCTCTATTGAGCAAATACTCAATACAGATGGTGCGTGGATAGAAAACAACCAAATCATCATACAAATCAACCAATCAAAAACTAAAATTATGAATGTAGTAGAATTAGCATTAAAAGGGAAACACAACATTTACAATGCCCTGGCAACTGCTCTTCCATCAATGGTAGCAGAAATTAAAAACAAAACTATTAAAGAAAGTTTAAAAACATTTGACAACATAGAACACCGACTGGAGCATGTAAATACCATCAACGGTGTAGATTACATTAATGACTCCAAAGCTACCACTGTTCATGCAGCATATTTTGCTTTAAGCACACAAACAAAACCTGTTATATGGATATGTGGCGGGCAAGATAAAGGAAATGATTACACAGAACTATACTCTGTGGTAAAAGATAAAGTAAAAGCTATTGTTTGTTTAGGCAAAGACAATACTACTATTATCAGTGCATTCAAAAATATTGTTCCTATCATAGTAGATACCCATTCTATGAAAGATGCTGTAAATGCGGCATATAGATTAGCTAAAAAAGGAGATGTAGTGCTACTATCTCCTGCTTGTGCAAGTTTTGATTTATTTAAAAACTATGAAGTGCGGGGTGAAAAATTTAAAGAACAAGTAAAACAACTATAGTTATATCAAAATTTATATCAAATGAAATTTCTGAATGTCATAAAAAGAGATAGAACAATATGGTTGATTGTACTTATGCTGTCATTTTTTTCTTTATTAGCAGTATATAGCTCCTCTATTACTCTTGCATACAGATATAAAGACGGTCATTCAGAATACTTTCTATTAAAACACTTATCATTAACATTGGTTGGTTTATTTATTATTTACTACATTCATAAAATAAATCTCAAAAAAAGCTATCTAAACATCATAGGAATTGTTGGTTTTATCATTTCTATTCCATTACTCATTTATACATTATTAAGTGGTGTACGTTCAGGTGAGGCAACAAGATGGGTGGAAGTTCCTGGGTTAGGAATTACTTTTCAATCATCAGATATTGCTAAAATAGCACTCATCATTTTTATATCACGCAACCTGGCAGTGTATGATGAAAAATTAAATAATCTAAAAGATGTACTTATTAAAATTATGCTTCCAACAGCCATTATTTGTATTCCTATTTTAATTGCTAACTTCTCCACTGCATTGCTACTTTCATTAACTATTTTATACTTAATATTTTTATCTAGTGTTCCATTTAAAGTTCTTTTTAAATTATTCAGCATACTTGTTTTAATATGTGCTCTATTTTTCTCAAGTATTTACTTTTTTCCAAATATCCTACCTAGAGGTAAAACTTGGAAATCAAGAATAGAAAACTATCTGAAAGGTGATAGTAAAACAAACTATCAGGTAGAACAAGCAAAAATTGCAATCGCAAATGGTGTGCTTATAGGTAAAGGACCAGGGAACAGTGCACAAAGAGCTTTTTTACCTCAAGCATACTCTGATTTTATTTATTCCATCATCATAGAAGAATATGGAACACTCGTTGGAATAATGATATTACTTGCTTTTCTAATCATATTTTTTAGATGTATCCGAATTGCTCAAAAAATAAAAAATACATTCTATGCTTATATTGTAATGGGATTATCATTTAGTCTAACTACACAAGCGTTTATCAATATGTCTGTAGCAGTTAATTTATTTCCTGTAACAGGACAACCCCTACCCTTTATAAGCATGGGAGGAACCTCTATGCTTTTTTCTTGTCTTACTATCGGAATCATATTAAACATCAGTAAACAGGTGTATGAAGAAAAAAAACAAACAACAAATCGTACAAATCCTTCTCATGTTCAATACCATGAAATAGTAACTAATGAATAAAAATTTAAACATAATTCTTAGCGGGGGTGGTACAGGAGGACATATCTACCCTGCTGTATCTATTGCAAAAGCTATTTCACAATTGCATCAGAACTGTAATATACTATTTGTAGGTGCTAATGGTAAAATGGAAATGGAAAAAGTCCCTGCTGCCGGATTCAAAATAAAAGGAATTGACATCATTGGTTTTCAAAGAAAGCTATCTATTAAAAATTTATTTATTCCCTACTATTTATATATGAGTATTAGTCAAGTAAGAAAGATATTTTCAGAATTTAAACCAAATATTGTCATAGGTACAGGAGGATATGTAAGCTTCCCTGTTTTGCTTACTGCACAATTAAGAAACATTCCAACATATATTCAAGAACAAAATGCGTTGCCTGGTTTAGCAAATAAGATACTATCTAAAAAAGCAAAAAAAATATTCGTAGCTTATGATAACATGGATTTATACTTTCCAAAAGAAAAAATTATTGTATCTGGAAATCCTGTAAGAACTGATTTGTTACATCTTGAAAACAAAAAAAAACAAGCTATTCATCACTTTCAATTACATAATAACTCACCCATTGTATTAGTACTCGGAGGTAGCTTAGGAGCAAAAACGATTAATGAGGCAATTGCACAAAACATAGACTTCTTTATGGAGAATAATGTTCAACTCATCTGGCAGATGGGGAAAAATTACTTTAAAAATATAAACCAGTCTTTGTCCAATAAATTATCACAATATAGCATCTATTACAAGGATTTTATTTATGAAATGGATTTTGCTTATGCTGCTGCAGATATAATTATTTCAAGAGCTGGTGCAAGTACATTAGCAGAATTATCCATTGTAGGAAAACCTGCCATTCTTATTCCATCACCAAATGTAACGAATGATCATCAAACAAAAAATGCATTAGCCTTTATAAAAAAAGATGCCGCTATTATGATAAAAGATACTGATGCCATACAAGAACTTCCTACACAATTAAGACAAATACTCAACAATCATACTTTACAACAGAAGCTTTCAGAAAATATCCAAAAACTGGCAAAACCGAACTCTACAGATATAATAGCCCAAAATATACTTGTAGATATATTAAACTAAATATATGCATAACATACATCAGTATAAACTGTATTATTTACTTGGAATTGGCGGTATTGGAATGAGCGCATTAGCAAGATATTTTAAATATCATCACAAAACAGTTATCGGATATGACAAAACACCAAGCACGCTTACAGAACAACTCACTAAAGAAGGTATAACATGTTATTATGAAGAAAATACTGATATTCTACAACAGAGAATCAAAAACTATAAAAAAGAAGAGATACTCGTCATTTACACACCTGCTATTCCCGAAAATCACAACGAACTAATTTATTTCAGAAATAACCATTTTTCCGTTAAAAAAAGAGCAGAGGTATTAGGTGAAATAGTCAATCATTATCATTGCATTGCTATTGCAGGAACACATGGTAAAACAACCACAACTGCTCTTACTACACATATTTTTTCCCATGCTAACAAAAACATCGTCGCTTTCGTTGGAGGAATAATGAAAAATTACAATACAAATTTTATTTTCAATATCAATCAACCTCATCATGAAATATATGCTATCACTGAAGCAGATGAGTACGATAAATCATTCCTTAATTTACATCCGGAAGTAGCTGTAATTACAAGCATAGACGCCGATCACTTAGATATCTATCATACACATGAAGAACTTATAACTACTTATCAGGAATTTGCTCAAAAGATTAAAGACAACGGTTTACTACTTGTTAATAAATCTGTTGATAAGTTTTTCCATAATATCAAAAATATAAGCACCTTCGATGTAAATTTGAAAGGCAAAATAGGAGCGTCAAATATAAAATTTCAAAACAATAAAATGTTATTTGATTTACACATAGAAAATCAATGTTTTGAACAAGTAGAATTAGGTATTGTAGGACAATACAATGTTATGAATGCATTAGCTGCTATAGGTATAGCAAAATACTACGACATTCCTTATGAAAATATATTTTATGCACTTAAAACATTTAAAGGAGTTAAAAGAAGATTTGAATATCACATCAAGGAAAACAACTTAATCTTAATAGATGATTACGCACACCATCCAGAAGAAATTAAATCATTCATTCAAGCCGTTAAAATACTTTATCCATCTAAAAAAATCACAGCTATTTTTCAACCTCATCTATATAGTCGTACACGAGATTTCATGAATGAATTTGCTCTATCACTTTCCTTAGCAAACGAAATCATTTTGTTAGACATCTATCCTGCAAGAGAATTACCAATAGAAGGCATCTCCTCCCAAACACTATTAAACATCATTCAACATCCAAATAAAAAATTATTATCAAAAATCGAATTGCCGGATTATCTTAAAAATTCACATCAAGAAGTAATTCTAACAATTGGTGCAGGAGATATTGAACTGCTCATACCTAAAATCAAAGAACAATTACTACAAAAATGCAACTAAAAGCATTATACAAAAATATATTGATAATTACAGGAAAATTTCTTCTTTTCATATTCTTCATAACATCTACTGCTTTTGTAAATAGTGAATTCAAAAAGAAAAAAGTAGAAAAAATCAACATCCATATAATATCAAATAACCAGCCACCAATGTGTAACATAAAAGAAATAAATCAATACATCGAACAAAACAATTATCAATTATATAATAAAAGTTATCATCAAATTAACTTTTATGACTTTGAAAAAACATTGAATCTAAAAAATGAAGTAAAGAAAACCATCGTATACTTTACACCTAATAAAAAATTAAACATTACAATCATTGAAAGAAACCCTATAGCAAGACTAATAAGCAATAAAGCAAACTATTACATTGATGACGAATGGAAATTAATACAAACTAATAATAATCCATCATACAAAGTACCAATTGTTATAGGAGAAATTTATGAAAATACTAATACATATATGTACTATCCTATATATAAAATTTTATCATTTAAAAATTTATCTTCCGTATCCATCTTTGATGATATATACAACACTCTCAATGTGATAATTTCAGATACTACTCTTTTAAATCTCATAGATTATATCTACATAGATAAATATCAACAAATAACCTTATATCCAATTATCGGCAAATTTGAGATAAAAGTTGGTAGCTCAGAATACTTTAAAGAAAAAATGAATAAATTGAAATTATTTATAACCAACGGATTAAACAAAAACGACGCTTGGAATAAATATTCTCAAATCAACTTAAAATATCAAAATCTCATCTATTGTACTAAAAAATAAAGCTATGGAAATTATTAACAACAATTCCGAATCTTCCATTCCACAAGATGCACAAATAGTAGTAGCTCTGGATATAGGTACTACAAAAATAGCTACCATAGTAGGTGCCAAAAATAAATATGGAAAAATCGAGATATTAGGTTATGCTAATATCCCATCAAAAGGTATACTTAGAGGAACTGTATCTAATATAAAAGATGCTTCTGAAAGCATAGGTAAAAGTATTTTGCAAGCATCCAATAACTCTAATGTACAAATAGAGGAGGTAGTAGTAGGCGTTGCAAGTCAAAGTATTAAAAGTTTCAATCAAAGTACTTCACTCACATTACACAATTCAGAAGGAGAAATCACTGAAAACATCATCCAACAAATGATTGCAGATATTCGACAAATAAGCCAACGCGCAGAATGTAAAATTATATCTATCATGCCACAAGACTTTACTATTGATAATGTTCACGGAATTATCAATCCTATTGGCTACTCAGGAAGACACATAAAAGGAAATTTTCATGTGATATCGGTATCAGATACTGTTATTAAAAATATAGATAAAAGCGTTAAAGCCAATAACTTAAAAATACAAGAATTTTTCCTTGAACCAATAGCCAGCGCTGCTGCCGTGCTCACTGAAGAACAAAAAGAAACAGGTGTTTGTTTAATAGACATAGGCGGTGGAACCACTGATATAGCTATTTATCACGATGGTATTATCAGATATTCTGCAGTTATACCATTTGGAGGCGATGTGATTACAAAAGACATCAAAGAAGTATGTAAATTATCTGAAAAAGAAGCTGAACAATTAAAACAAGAAAAAGGACATGCATACGCCTATCCCGAATTAAAAAAAGAAATACTAAAAATAAGAAAAGAAAGAAAAAACACACTTGAACAAATAGAACAAATAAAAACCATCAATAGTTACCACCTTGCCGAAATCATAGAATGTAGAGTAAAAGAAATTATCGGGTTCATCGAACAAGAAATAGAAAAGTCCGGATATAAAGAAAAATTAGCAGAAGGCATTATGCTTACAGGAGGTGGTAGCTTATTAAAAAATATCTCCGAACTTTTTATCAGAGAACTAGGTATTGATACAAATATTGGAATACCCAATCAACATATTGTAACTTCCATTCAAGAGCTTAAAAGTCCAATATACTCCACAGCTATTGGATTACTCATATTAGGATTTGAAAATCTAAATGCTACAGAAAATAAAGAAAAGGCAAACAATAATACTGAAAGCAACAAAGAATTGTCAGAAACAACAAAGATAAAAGAATTAAACTCAAAAAGACATAAAACTTTCTTTTCAAGCTTCGTATCAAGTATTAAAAATATATTTGATACGCCTGATAATTTAAATTAACCTTAAAATCTACAATTATGAATCAATTTGAAATACCTCAAAATTTAAATCCAATGGAAAATATCATCAAAGTCATTGGAGTAGGTGGAGGTGGAAGCAATGCAGCCAAACACCTTTATAATTTAAATGTAAAAAATGTTGATTTTATTGTATGCAATACTGACTTGCAACACCTGCAAATGAGCCCCATTCCTAATAAAATTCAACTTGGAAGAAACCTCACAAAAGGACTTGGAGCAGGATGCAAACCAGAAACAGGCAGAGAAGCAGCCATTGAATCCAAAGAAGAAATCAAAAGAGCTTTAGAAAATAATACCGAAATGCTCTTCATTACAGCAGGATTAGGTGGAGGAACAGGAACAGGTGCAGCGCCCATTATTGCCGAAGTAGCCAGAAGTCTAAACATTCTAACGGTAGCAATAGTTACTCTTCCATTTAAATTTGAAGGTAAGAAAAAAACCGAATATGCCGAAAAAGGACTAGAAGAACTAAAAAAACATATAGATAGTATCATTGTCATTCCTAATGAAAAACTCAAAGAGATATTTCCAGGAATGAAAATGACAGAGGCTTTTGCAAAAGCTGATGATGTAGTAGCTACCGCTGCAAAAAGTATTGCTGAAATTATCACCAATAACTTGCATATCAATGTAGACTTTAATGATGTAAGAACTGTATTACAGGATAGTGGAACGGCTATCATGGGTACAGGTATTGCAAGAGGCGAAAATCGTGCTATTGAAGCACTAAAAAATGCTATTAATAATCCACTGTTAGTAAATAATAGCATTTCGGGTGCCAAACATATTTTATTAAGTATCACTACAGGTTCAGAAGACATAACAACAGATGAATTTGACGCTATTACAAATTACATTCAAGAAGTAACCGGTGGCTCTGCAGATCTTATACCTGGATATGGTACCGACGCTTCCATAGGAGATGCTGTTTCTATAACCATTGTAGCTACCGGATTCCAAGAAGATATAAATCCTACCGAAACGGATATAAACTTTTATACGACAAAAAGAATAGAAGAAGTAAATTTATCTACTAAAAAAGATAAAGAAGAAAAACAATATGAAGAAGTGAACAAAACTCCGCAGAATACAAGTGTAACTAATAACTCATCAGAAACCACTATTAAAATAGATGTTATCAATACTCAAACAGCAATAGAATTATCTAATAATACAAATAATAATATCGTTGAAGAAAAAACTGAATTGAATACTATTGAACATACAGACCCCACTACTACAAATCAAGAGAATAATGAAACCAACTACACCTACAACACACTAGAAAATATTGATAATAATTCAGAGACAATATCTTCTTCTGACGAAATTTCTTTAAATATCCCATCAGATTATACAGAAAACCCAACCGCTAAAATTATTGATAAGTCAAGTAATGTTGCTTCAGAACTAAAAGAGAATATTGATAAACTCACCGAAATAAATAATAAAAGAAAAGCAATACTCAACGATATTTCAAATCCAGATATATTAAAACAATTAGAAGATATTCCTGCTTACTTGAGAAATAAAAACATAGCATCGTCAGAAAAGAATAATAGTAAATTAAGTAATCCACACGACCATTCTAATTACACCATTGATGAAAATGGTAATATAAAACCAGGTAGTCCATACTTAAACGATCAAGTAGATTAATCATCTAAAATTATTGATATTTTTTCATTTATTTATCTGTCAAATTAATACAGAGTGATTTAGTGTTTTATGTTAATAAAAATACATCCTGAAAAACCATCGGAAAAAGCAATTGACCAAGTAACAGATATTCTCCTAAAAGGCGGAGTTATTATTTATCCAACAGATACTGTATATGCTCTCGGTTGTGATATGTATAATAACAAGGCTATAGAAAAAATTGCCCAACTTAAAAAATTAGACCCACAAAAAGCACTCTTTACATTTATATGCACAGATATTTCTGAGATATCTAATTATGTAACACCTATACCTAACAACATCTTCAAGACTATTAAAAAACTAGTTCCCGGACCTTATACTTTTATTTTAAACGCTAATAATAATGTACCTAAAATTCTAAAACAAAACCGTAAAACAATAGGTATTAGAGTAGCAGATAACAATATCACACGAGAAATAATAAAACATCTTGGTCATCCTATTTTATCTTCCAGTTTAATTGATACATCAGATGAAATAACAGAATACTATACCGATCCACAGGAAATATACCACGAATACAAAAATAAAGTTGATTTAATTATCGATGGAGGTTTTGGAAATGTTATTCCCTCTACTATTTTAGACTGCACCAAAGAAGATATAGAAGTTATCAGAGAAGGTGCAGGAGAGTTTGAGTAAAATATATTATTAACTATACATCACTCCTTCGCTATCTCAAAAATTGCCTGTACTAACTTATCTAAGTCTTTTGTAGTTGTATAAATATGAGGTGTTACTCTTACTCCATGAATACTTTCCCAATCAATAACCGTAGTATGAATTTTATACTTATCTAATAATTTTTGCTCTATTTCTTGTGGCTTTTTATTCTCAATAGAGAATGTAGCCAAAGCACATGATAATGTTGAATTAGATGGTGTATAAATTTTTACTTTCGGAATATCTCTTACTTTATTTATCCAATACTCTTTTAAATATCTCAACCGGGCTTCCTTTCTTTTTATTCCAATGATATTATGAAAGTCTATCGCCACTCCAATAGCCATCTCAGATGCAAAAGAACGAGTACCTATTGTTTCAAATTTTCTAATATCATCATCTTTTAATGATGACGATAACAATGGCCATACCTTAGAAATATTTTCTTTCTTAATGTACAACATACCACTACCAAATGGTGCTCCTAACCATTTGTGTAAACTCGTAGCTGAAAAATCACAACCAGTATCAGCAAATAAAAAATCTACATGTGCAAAAGTATGAGCAGAATCTAATATCACATAAATACCTCTTTTTTTAGCTTCGTCAGAAATTCTTTTGGGAAGAACTATCTGTCCTGTCCAATTAATCATGTGGGTAATATGCACTACTTTTGTTTTATCTGTCATTGCTTTAATGTAGATATCTGCTAATTCAGCTGGATTTTCAGAAGGTAAGGGTAAATCAATCCATTTTAGTTTTATTTTATCTCGTTTTTCCCTTTGTTTCCATGCATTTATCATATTAGGATAATCATATTTACACACAACCACCTCATCACCTATTTTTAAATCTAATCCAAAAATAACGGTATTCAATCCTTCCGTTGAATTTCTATTGATTGCAATTTCTTCTTTCGAACATCCAGCTAAACCTGCTAATTTTTCTCTTAATGGCTCTCTCCCTTGATCTAATATCCGCCACATGTAATAAGTAGGTGCTTCATTACAATATTGATAGTACCTGATATGTGCATCCTGAACACACTTGGGTTGCGGACTTACACCACCATTATTTAGATTGATTAAACTTGAAGATACTGTGTATTGTGATTTAACCCATCCCCAGAAATCTTCATCCTGAATAGAATCCTGCAAACCTAATTTAGCATTTTCTTCAGAAATTCTTAAAAACTCTTCTGTTAATATGGGATTTGCCCATTCTAAAAAAGGAAACATACTTGTAAACATAATACTTTTTCTAATAAACTCTCTCCTGGAACTCATAATTATTTTTTGCGAAATTTAAACAAAAATATGTACAATTAAATCTTACTTTATTTGAAAAAAATATTTGTAAAACTGCTTAAGAGTAGTGTTAAGAAATTTTATTTTTTCTTTATCATATCCATCAAAGCAAAGAGAGATGTGTCATCTTTTTCTCTTTTGTCTTAGAAAATAATATTTTTTCTTCCTCCTGATGTTCCGTTTATTACTTGAATTTAGTTCTATTTTAATCCCTGGTATGCTAAAAAAGCCAATAAATAAGCACTTCCTGTCATGATAAAAAATTGAATAACTACCCACTTCCAGGATTTTAATTCCCTATACACTACTACCATTGTGCTAATACATTGCATAGCTAATGCATAATAAATGAGTAACGAAATATTTGTTGCCTTTGTGAATACTGGTTTTTGAGTGCCAGTCCATACTGCCATTTTTATTTTATCTCTTAAAGTAAGGATATCATCATCTTCTGTTACAGAATATAATGTAGCCATAGTCCCTACAAATACTTCCCGAGCAGCAAAAGAAGTAACCAATGCTATGCCTACTTTCCAGTCATATCCTAACGGTGATATCATAGGCTCTATTGCTTTGCCTATCATTCCAATATAAGATTTCTCCAGCAATTCTTTTTGATATACTTTTTGAATAGAATCGTTATTCCATTGACTCTCATACTTTTCCTTTAATCGCTCTTGAACCGAAGGAAATGTATGTGTACTTAAATACCACAAAACAACAGAGATAGCCACAATAATTTTACCTGCATCGGTAATAAAAATTTTCACTTTATTCCATATAATTATGAACAAATTTCTCCAATATGGAACCTTATACGAAGGCAATTCTATAAAGAAAAAAGTCTTAGTTTTCTGAGGAACAATCCTGTGAAATAACCATGCATAAATTAGTGCCATCAACAACCCAAATAAATATAATCCCAACAAAACCAATCCTTTGACATTTAGAAATCCCCAGTAACTATCCTCAGGAAAAATTAAGCTAATCATTAATGTATATACAGGTAATCTTGCTGAACAGCTCATAAATGGTAATACCAAAATAGTAATCAATCTTTCCTTAAAATTTGTAATCGTTCTTGTAGACAATATAGACGGAACTGCACAAGCAACCCCGCTAACTAATGGTATCAAAGATTTTCCACTTAATCCAAATTTACTGAATATACTATCCAGTAAAAAACTCACCCTTGCCATGTATCCCGATTCTTCTAATATCCCTATCATCAAAAATAACAAAGCGATTTGTGGGACAAACATTACAACACCAGTTACTCCCGGAATAATTCCATTAACAACCAAATTTACCCACTCTGTTTGAGGTAATAACTTACCCACCCATTTTGAAAAATTGCTCAATGTCCACTCTATCCATTCCATCGGATATTCAGCAATAAAAAATACCAATTGAAACACAATAAGTAATATAACTACCAAAAATAAAAAACCATATACTTTATGAGTAAGGTACTTATTTATAATCCATTTTTTATTCTGAAAAATATCATATTTACCAATACACTTGGAAGAAATATAATTTACCAAGGAATTTTTATACTTTAAATCCATTTCTACAAATGGAGAATCATGTAATGATTGATTTAAACAAAAACGAATCCATTCTTCATAATTAACAATATGAACATCTGGCGAAGCATATTGTTTACTAATTGATTCAAGTATTGACAAATCATGAAATATTGCATGAGTATTTTTGATTTGTAATAACTTTTCTTTTAATAAATCTATTCCCTCATAAGCTCTAGCATTAGTACAAACAATATCAATATCTAATAATTTAGAAAGAAGTTTAGTATCTATTGAAATTTTATTTTTTTTAGCCTCATCAATCATGTTTAATACTAACACACTCGGCTTCTTCAACTCTAATATCTGCAACACAAGCAATAAGTGTTTTTGTATTTGCTCTGCGCTCACAACCAATATAATTCCGTCATAGTGTGTGTTTAAAATCTCGTCAATAGCCAATTGTTCATCTAACGAATTAGGATATAATGAATAAATACCCGGCAAATCAACAACTTCAATACCAACTTGCTGATATTCAAATTCTCCAATATACTTTTCTACTGTAACTCCGGAGTAATTAGCTGTATGTTGATGCAAACCTGTAAGTACATTAAACAAAGTTGTTTTTCCCGAATTAGGAGAACCTACCAGTAAGAACTTTTTTTTTACAGCCATGGAGAGATTAAAATTAAAATATTTTCTGAACTTTTATTAGCTCTGCCACATCCTTACGAATAGCTATTTCACTATCCTGCGTTCTTAAAGATATGGGCGAACCAAAAATAGCTACTTTAGATACATATATTTCGTTTTCCACAAATATCCCTAGCTTCCCCAAATCATTTTTGATAGCTGAATCTTTAATATCCTTAATAAGCACCTTATTACCCTCACTGATTTCATTTAATGAAAACAATTGCTCATCCTGATTCTTCATAGTGCCGCAAATTTATCAAATATATTAAACGATAATAGATACCTAAAAGTGGGTATTATCTTAGCTATAATTTTTACAAAAACTAAGTAAAATACTTGTTATGTTTTTTATAGTCAGAAAAATTATTCTTATTTTTGTACCACTGAAATGTCAAAAACATGGGAAAAGTTGAAACTAAAAAAACGAATACTAAAAAATCTCTTTCTTTTTCAAAAGAGCAGTATTTCACATGGTTAGAACAAATGCTGTTAATGCGTCGTTTTGAAGAAAAAACCGCACAGCTTTATATTCAGCAAAAGATAAGAGGATTTTGTCATTTATACATTGGTCAAGAAGCCGTAGCTGCTGGTATTGTTAGCGCTACACAAAAAGACGATAAACATATTACCGCATACAGGGACCATGCTTATCCTATTGCCTTAGGACTACATCCTAAATATGTAATGGCAGAAATGTTTGCAAAAGCCACCGGATGTTCAAGAGGCAAAGGGGGTTCTATGCACATGTTTAGCAAAGAACATAACTTTTTTGGAGGGCATGGCATCGTTGGCGGACAAATTCCACTCGGTGCAGGTATTGCCTTCGCAGAAAAATATATGGGAACAAAAAATGTATGTATCACCTCCATGGGTGATGGAGCTGTTCGTCAAGGAGCCTTTCATGAAACCCTTAATATGGCTATGACATGGAAATTACCCGTCGTATTTATCATTGAAAACAACCTGTACGCTATGGGGACATCAGTTGAAAGAACTAGTAATGTTACTGATTTATATAAATTGGGTCTTGCATATGATATGCCCTCATTCCCCGTAGATGGACTATCTGTGGAAGATGTACATAATGCTGTATATGATGCTTCTGAAAAAGCAAGAAACGGTGAAGGACCTACCTTATTAGAAATTAGAACTTACAGATACAGAGGACACAGTATGAGTGACCCGCAAACCTACAGAACAAAAGAAGAAGTAGAAGAATACAAAAAAAACGATTGTATAGAAAGAGTTATCAAAACCATGAAAAATAACAATTGGATAAATGATAAAGATATAGAAAATCTTGAAGAAAAAGTGAAAAAAATTGTGGAAGAAAGTGTACAATTCGCAGAGGAAAGTCCATATCCACAAGCCCATGAATTATACGAAGATGTGTATGTACAAACAGATTATCCTTTTATCAAAGAATAACCTTACTTAATGCACTTAAAGAAATATCATTTAGTTTTTTAATACCATCAAAACATAAAAAAATATGGCACAAGTTGTAAAAATGCCGAAGTTAAGTGATACAATGACAGAAGGCACAATAGTAAAATGGAATAAAAAAGTTGGTGATAAAGTAAAAAGTGGTGATATCCTCGCAGAAATAGAAACTGATAAAGCCACTATGGAATTTGAATCATTCTATGATGGTGTGCTCTTACACATTGGAATTCCTGAAAAAAAGTCCGCTCCCGTAGACGCTATCATAGCTATTATCGGAAAAGAAGGAGAAGATATACAATCTATTTTATCTAACAATAATGGAAATAGTACTAATAATTCAGCAACTCAAAATAATTTGACACAAGCAGATACACAAAAATCCACAACAAACATAATTTCTCTGCCTAAAACTATACAAATCGTTAGAATGCCTAAATTAAGTGATACAATGACGGAGGGCACTGTGGTAAAATGGAATAAAAAAGTCGGTGATAAAGTAAAAAGTGGTGATATCCTCGCAGAAATAGAAACTGATAAAGCCACTATGGAGTTTGAATCATTTTATGATGGTGTACTCTTATATATTGGTATTCCCGAGAAAAAAGCTGCACCCGTAGACTCTTTACTTGCTATTATTGGAGAAGGTAACGAAGATATAAATGCTATTTTATCTATAATCAACAGTTCCACTGCTACAACATCTACAAAAACAGAAAGCCAACCAACTGAAACAAATACTTTTACATCTGACATAAAAAATAATTCTACCTCTTCATCTATGTCAGAATCAGGAAGAATAAAAGTATCTCCCTTAGCGAAAAAGTTAGCTAAAGAAAAAGGTATTGACTTATCACAAATAAAAGGTACAGGTGAAAACGGCAGAATCATAAAACGCGATATTGAAAATTACAAACCCTCACCAGTTACTACAAGTATATCAACCTATGTATTTGGCAGTGATTTAAAAGAAAGTTACAGAGATGAAGACCTTTCACAAATGCGAAAAACCATTGCTCGACGTCTTACTGAAAGTAAAAATACCGCTCCACATTACTATCTCACTATAGATGTAGATATGGATAGTGCTATTGCTTTCAGAAATATGATTAATCAAGCTCAAGAAACCAAAGTCTCCTTTAATGATATCATTATTAAATCTGTTGCATTATCTTTACGCAAACATCCAAAAGTAAACACCAGTTGGTTAGGCGACAAAATAAGATACTATGAACATATTCATATAGGAGTAGCAGTAGCTATTGAAGATGGATTAATAGTACCCGTTATTCGTTTTACTGATAAAAAATCTATCATTCAAATATCTCTTGAAAGTAAAGAACTCGCCAAAAAAGCCAAAGAAAGAAAATTACAACCCAAAGATTGGGAAGGAAACACTTTCACTGTATCTAACTTAGGAATGTTCGGAATATCACAATTTACATCTATCATTAACAGCCCTGAGTCGTGCATATTATCAGTAGGTGCTATACGAGCAGTGCCCGTAGTGAAAAACAATCAAGTTGTTCCCGGTAATATAATGACGCTTACCATGGCCTGTGACCACAGAACAGTAGATGGCGCAACAGGTGCCGCCTTCTTACAAACATTAAAGAATTATCTCGAAAATCCAATCTCAATCTTGTTATAGTTCTTCATGAGCGCCTCAGAGAAATTAGATATTAAAAACCTGAGTGATAGAGTATCTATAGCCCATACAGAAAATATCTTGAGCATTGTTATTATTCCTATCCAGAATATAATAAAACTATATGGACTAGTATTGTGGATATTAGCATGGACTATTTGTGGCTTGCTTATTATCAGTAGCTATAAAATTGCTACTAATAGCGACCAAAAATTATTTATTATTATATTCACCTCCTTTTGGTCGTATTATGAATGGAAAATTATCAATGCTTTTACATGGAAAAAATGGGGAAAAGAAAAAATATGGATAAAAGATAAAACAGTATTTATTGAACAAAGCACTATAAGAAACAAAAAAACAAAAAAGATTAATATAGATGACATCAATGATATACAAGTAGAAGAATTTAATGAAAAATCATTTTCAGATTTTATGTCTAATAGTTTTTGGAATAAAGGTAAACCGAGAATAAAAATAAATGCATTAGGAAAAGACTATTTTTTTGGTTACCAACTATCAGATGAAGAAGCAAAAAAAATTGTAAGAGCAATTAGTAAAAAAGTATTAGCACAAAAAAACATATAATAAACACTACCGTCCGATAAAAAAGTGAGAGGATGAAGTTTGCCCTCATCCCCTCAAACAGTATTTTTGTAAATCACAACAAATACAAAAACTGTTATGAGCAAAAGTACATATTTTTATGGACAGTCCGTTCTCGGATAGCCGAATTAAACAAGTGATTAAAAAGCAGATAGAAATATTTGACAGCACTACCATAAGCTTATTCACTGCACACTAATAGCAAATCTACTATTG
>FWPU01001507.1_pt1 | contig 69333 bp, 58 predicted proteins | sample 2228361 | NCBI WGS metagenome assembly FWPU01 (sample SAMEA103939777, study PRJEB20133) | metagenome
CGATGGACCGCTTGCCGATGATTACGAGAAGTACCTGAACAAGCCCGAAGAGATCATCACCCCCTCCATCGTGGTCTATGAGGTGTACAAGAAGATCAGGCGAGAGAGGGGCCAGCGCGACGCCTTGATAGCATTAGATCAAATGAAGAAAACAAAGATCATCCCTCTGGACGACGCGCTGGCCGCCAAAGCAGCAGACACAAGCTTGACGCACGGGCTGGCGATGGCCGATTCAATTGTCTACACTACCGGCCTGGAGCACAAGGCGGGGGTTATAACCAGCGATGCGGATCTTAAGGATTTGCCTGAAGTTATATTTTTGCCATCTAATACAGGCGCGAAGCCCCCGCGCGGGCGAACCGCAGGTCGCTCCGAGAAGGGGAAAAGCTTTCATGCGAGATAGGGCTATAAGGGTGGTAGAATTTGAGACAAGGTTTATTTATTTGTCAAGCCTCCGGCTTAAAAACGTAGCGGCGGCCTCGAGGCCGCCAGGTGTACGACGCTATTTTCCCGCCTCCCACCCTGGCGAGCTGAAGCTCGCCGCTACATCTGCCTCGCAAGCGAGCCCAATGTTATTAGGGCGGTTTTCAAATTTGCAAAACTTCAGTCCTTATTTAGGTTTAGACTGTTCATTCATTTTTTCTGCACGCTCCCGCGCCGGAGGGGGCACATTGTAGCGGCGGCGCTCCTCATCAGTGGTTTGGGGCTCTACCGAATACAGCCGCCATTTGTCGTCTTCCCCTCTCGTATACTGGGGGGCCGAACTTTTGGGGTTTGCCCAAGCTCATGTGATAGCGGTCGAGGGTAGCCGCATACAGCCATCGCGCGCCATTATGCCCCATCTGCATGGCTTTTTCGGCCAGCAGGTTTGCAAGCTTGTAATGCTCGGGACAGTTGCCATGCTGGAAGATCACGGCAGCGTAATAGAGGCTATTGGCATCGTTTATCTTACCCTCGCTAAGGTAGCCCATGACTTCGGTCCGCCGCTTTCGATCTTCTCGAGAGACTACATCCCAGTCGATGTTCCTAACGAGTCCTGGTTGGTGCACCCGCTTGAACGCGCTGTGCGGCTTCATAGTATCGGTCTCCAGATTTACAATAGAAGCTGATGATACATCTCGCTATCTTGGGGCCTTCAAAGCCAGCTCTTCTCCGTTGCTTCCAGCCCCGGCGTTCGGCTTCTGATACCATTTCGATATCCTTTCTCAAAGCTCCTTTCCCCGATGGCTCCGTGGGCGCGGGACCGCGAATTCGGGCGCAGTGGTGATAAAATATTTATATGAGCCGCGCCATCGACGAAACCAAACGGGAAGAGGAGGCCGGAGGCCGGCAACCGGCACTGGTACACGGGGACCCGCCTTATTACGCCTACTTCGAGCACCCCGACGGCAGTTGGTACATGCTCTGGATGACCCATACTATCCCCAAAACTGCACGGGGACATCCATGGCACGTTCACGCCACCTACGACAAGCACGGGGCGACCAGGCCCGACCTGAACTCTCCCTGGCACGAGCAGCCGTACGGCATGAGAAACTGGGACTTCGATACGCTCGCGGACGCCATCGATTACTTCTACAAGCAGCGCTACCTGCTGCGCATAAAACATGGCTACTACCTTAAAGCCGGAAAGATCCCGAGAGATTGGCCGGTCGAGCCCGAGAACTGGGGTTAGCCCGGCACTGCTTTGCAAGCCGCGCGTCGCTGGCCTATAATTACCAGGTGTTGAGGAGGCTTTCGAGCCCTGAGACGGCAGCCGGCGCTCGATCAAGCTGGCGGCGTTTTGGCCCCTGGCGCTGAACCGAATCCGCCGATGGAAAAAATCGTTATCCCGATCACCGGCATGAGCTGTGCAAGCTGCGCGCGGCACATCGAGCAGGCGCTCTCGCGCCTCGACGGGGTTGGGGAGGCCCACGTCAACTTCGCCACGTCGCGCGCCATAGTCGAATACGACCCTTCGCGCCTTGGCGCCCGCGACCTGCTCGAGAGCATAGCGCAATCGGGCTACGGAGCGCAGAGCGCCACGGCAGCTTTTTACCTGGACGAGATGCGCGACGGCAGCTTCGTCGCCCTGGCGGAAAGGGCGCTCTCGAAGCTTCCCGGAATCGTCGGCGTTCGGGCCAATATCTCCGACCACAAGGTGCTGGTCGACTACCTGCCGACCATGGTCGATATCCCGGCGATAAAACAGGCCCTGCTCACCACCGGCTATCCGGTGCGCGACCTGCCGGAAGAGGGTGCCGCGACGGAGGACTTCGATACTCTCGCGCACGAGAAGGAGTATCGGCGGCTCAGGCGCAAATTCATCGCAGCGGCCCTCCTCTCGACCCCCATTGCCCTCATCCCCATGGCCGATTTGACCTTCACTTATCGAAACTGGCTGCTGCTTGCCCTGGCCACTCCAGTCTATTTCTGGTCCGGCTGGCAGTTCCTTCAGGGCACCGTTGCCGCTTTTCGCCACCGCGCCGCCGACATGAACAGCTTGATCGGGCTCGGCACCTCGGCGGCCTATTTCTACAGCTTCCTGGCGACCGCCTTTCCCCAACTTTTCTTCGCCGCCGGCCAGACCCCGCACGTCTATTACGAGACCGCAGCGATCATCATCACCCTGGTCCTGCTCGGGCGGATGCTCGAGGAGCGGGCCAAAGGGCGTACCTCGGAAGCGATTAAAAAACTTATCGCGCTCGAGCCGCGCCGCGCCCGCGTCGAGCGTGATGGACGAGAGATCGAGGTCGAGGTGGAAGAGGTCGAGGTGGGCGATATCGTGGTGGTGCGCCCGGGCGAGAAGATCGCGGTGGACGGGGTTGTGGTCTCGGGGTTCTCGACGGTAGACGAATCGATGCTCACGGGCGAGTCGCTGCCGGTCGAAAAGGAACCGGGCGCTGAGGTGATCGGAGGGACGATCAACCAGAGCGGCAGCTTCCGCTTCCGCGCCACCAAGGTGGGACGCGATACCGCGCTGCAGAGGATCATCGAGCTGGTCAGCCAGGCGCAGAGCAGCCGAGCACCAGTGCAGAGGCTGGCAGACAAAGTCAGCGCCTATTTCGTCCCCTCCGTGATGATAATCGCCATCATAGCGTTCGTCCTGTGGTTCGATTTCGGGCCGGAGCCGCGCCTGACCAACGCGCTGCTCGTCTTCGTTGCAGTTATGATCATAGCCTGTCCCTGCGCCCTCGGCCTGGCCACGCCCACGGCGATCACGGTGGCGGTGGGCGCGGCTGCGGGGAAGGGGGTGTTGATCAAAGGAGGCGAGGTCATAGAGCAACTGGCCAGGATCAACGCGGTTGTTTTCGATAAGACCGGAACGCTTACCCGCGGCAAGCTCGAGGTGACGGACGTCGTTACCGCAGATGGCTTCACCTCGGATGAGCTTTTGCAGCTGGCGGCATCGGCCGAGAGCGTCTCGGAACACCCGCTGGCCGGGGCCGTGGTGAGCCGCGCGCGCGAGCGCGGTCTCGAGCTTAAATCGCCCGGCAGGTTCACTGCCATTCCAGGCAAAGGGATCGATGCCGAGATCGACGGCAAAAGCCTGATCGTCGGGAGCGCCCGGTTGATGAACGAAAAAAAGATCGAGCCGGGCCGGCTGGCCGAGCGGGCCGATCAGCTTGCCTCGGAAGGGAAGACCGTCTCCTGGGTGGCCGTGGATGGAAAGGCCGTCGGCCTGCTGGCCCTGGCCGATACCGTCAAGCCCGAGGCGAAAGACGTCGTCTCGGCTTTGAAGAAAATGGGCATCGAGGTCTATATCATCACGGGCGACCAGCGCCGTACCGCCGAGGCGGTGGCGCGCCGGCTCCCCGAAATAAACGGCCTGCTGGCCGAAGTGCTGCCGCAGCAAAAGGCTGAAAAGGTCCGCGAGCTTCAGGCGCAGCGCAGGACCGTGGCCATGGTGGGCGACGGCATCAACGATGCCCCGGCCCTGGCCCGGGCCGACGTCGGCATCGCCATCGGCAGCGGCACCGATGTGGCGCTCGAGGCCTCCGACGTGACCTTGATCAAAGACGACCTGCGCGCGGTGGTGCGAGCCGTAGCTGTAGTCAGACAGACCATGCGCGTCATCAAGCAGAACCTCTTCTGGGCCTTCTGCTATAATATCCTCGGCATTCCCGTAGCGGCCGGCCTGCTTTATCCCTTCTTCGGCTTTCTTCTCAATCCCATGATCGCGGCTGCTGCTATGGCCATGAGCAGCGTCACTGTCGTCATGAACAGCTTGCGGCTGCGGCGCGAGGCGGGCGCATAAGGATGGAGCTGTCGCAAATCGTTGTTACAATTCTCGGGGCGGCTGCGGTCGTCTGGGTGATATGGTTCTTCTGGCTCTCGGAGAAAAAGGGGGTGGCGGCGGAGGTGCGGGACCGCAGGCAGGAGGTCAAGATACTGGTCAAGGGAGGATATCAACCCGACCTGATAGTGGTGAAAAAAGGAGTGCCGGTGCGGCTCGATTTCTATCGAGACGAAACGGCAGGCTGCTCTGAGGTCGTGGTCTTTGAAAAGCTGGGCATTACGCGGCGGCTTCCCCCCTTTCAAACCACTGCTATCGAGTTCGTCCCGGAGGAGGAGGGCGAATACACCTTCACCTGCGGCATGGCGATGCTGCGGGGCAAATTGATAGTCGAACCCTGAAAGCCGCGAATCCTAAATCGTGAGTCGTAACGATTGCGCTTACCATTCGCGATTTGGGACTCACCGTTCAAGAAAATGGCGATCGTGCAAAGGAAAATTCAGGTGACCGATGATCTGGAGGCGCTGCTTGTCGTCCTGCCTCCGCATATCCGCGACGCCCTGCACAGGCAGGGCGGGTTGGATGACCTCCTGGAGGTGGTGCTCGACCTCGGCCGCCAGCCCGAGGCGCGCTTTCCGGGGAGGGCGGTGACGCTGAGCGACGATTACGTGGCTCAGGAGGACCTGAACTACGTGGTGAGCCGCGTTGGAATATTCGGGCGCGACAACCGCGCCGGCATCGAGAGGACCCTGCACCGCATCTCGGCGATTCGCAACCGGCAGGGGGATGTGATCGGCCTGACCTGCCGCGTCGGCCGCGCGGTCTTCGGCACGGTCGATATCGTGCGCGACCTGCTCGAGAGCGGCAAGAGCATACTCCTGCTCGGGCGGCCCGGCGTGGGCAAGACCACGCTGCTGCGCGAGGCGGCGCGCGTGCTGGCCGACGAGCTGGCCAAAAGGGTGGTGGTGGTCGATACCTCGAATGAGATCGCCGGCGACGGCGACATACCTCATCCCGGCATCGGGCGCGCCAGGCGCATGCAGGTCCCCTCGCCCGAGCTTCAGCACGCCGTGATGATCGAGGCTGTGGAAAACCATATGCCCGAGGTGATCGTGATCGACGAAATAGGCACTGAGGCGGAGGCGATGGCGGCCCGCACCATCGCCGAGCGCGGCGTACAATTAATTGCAACTGCCCACGGCAACACCTTAGATAACCTCCTGGTCAATCCGACCCTCTCGGACTTGATCGGAGGGATACAGCCGGTAACCCTGAGCGACGAAGAGGCCAAGCGCCGCGGCACGCAGAAGACCGTGCTCGAGCGCAAGGCCCCCCCGACCTTCGATATCCTGATCGAAATTCAGGACAAGGACCGCCTGGTCGTGCACCGCGATATCGCTAAAGTCGTCGATCGCTTCCTGCGCGGCTCTATGCCCAGGCCAGAGATTCGCGTGCGGCGCGAGGACGGCGCCTTCGAGGTAACCGAAATTCCCTCTCCGGAACTTTACCGCCCCGAGGAGCCGGCTGGCGAAGCGCCGGAGCGCCGCCCGAAAGCCGCCTGGGAGCGAACGGCTGCGCTGCGCCGGCCGGGAAAACCCCTGCGCATTTATCCATATGCCGTCAGCCGCAATCGCCTGGAGAGGGCCATCAAGGACCTTCAGGTGCCGGCACTGGTAACGGAAAACCTCCGCGAAGCTGACCTGGTCCTGACCCTGAAGTCCCAGGAGCGAAGAGGCTCCAAGAAATTCAAAGAGGCCATCGACGCCGGCATAGAAGTGCGGGTGATACGCAGCAATACCGCCGCGCAGATCAAGGCTTTCCTCAGAGAAGCATTCGAGCTGAGCGACGAGTTCGACCGCGAGGAGCAGGCGCTGCGCGAGGCCGAGGAGGCGGTTTCCGATGTCCTCTCCAAGCGCCACCCGGTCGAACTGGAGCCGCAGAGCGCTTATATTCGCCGGCTCCAGCATCAACTGATCCAGCGCTACGGCCTTTTCTCGGAGAGCAAAGGAGAAGAGCCCTATCGCCGCGTCGTTATCTATCCGAGATAAAACTCAATGCCACGCGAGCGCCGTAAGCGAAGTCATCCTGAGGCAGGGGCGGGACTAGTCCCGCCCCTGCCCGTTCAATCAAGCGAGGCGAAAATGAACTCTAAAATCAAAGAGCGAGAGGTGCCGCCCGAAGCCCTGCGCTGGCGGGCGGATCTCAACTGGCTTCCCTTCGAAACCACCGAGCAAGTCGAGGCGACGCACGAGATCATCGGCCAGGAGCGAGCGCTGCACGCCATACGCCTCGGCCTGGAAATGGATGGCATCGGCTACAATATCTTCGTCACCGGCCTTTCGGGCACGGGCCGTACCACTACGATAAAATCGCTGCTCGAGCAAATGGATACGCGCGGGCGCATCCCGAACGATATCTGCTATGTCAATAATTTCCGCAACCCGGATAATCCCCGTGTCCTCGTCCTTCCGGCCGGCGTGGGCAGCAAGCTGAAGCGCAGCATGGAGGAGCTGGTGGCCAACCTGAAGCGAACCATACCGGCCATCTTCGAAAACGAGGAGTTTCGGCGGCGCAGCAACGCTATAGTCCAGGAAGTTGACGAGAAGACCCGCGAGATAATCCGCGAGTTCGAGCGCCGGGTCAACCGCGAGGGCTTCGCCCTGATCCAGGTTCAACTCGGACCGGTGGTTCGGCCCGATATCACTCCGGTCATTGGTGGCAAGCCGCTGAGCCTCGACGACCTGGAGGCATTGGTGGAATCGGGCCGGTTCCCGCGCGAGGAGTACGAAAGGCTGCGCAGCCGCCGCCTCGAGCTGGCGACCGAACTGGATGCCGTCGGCCAGGCAGTTAGAGCCGCGCGGAAAGAGCTGCCCGAGAGGCTGGAGGCCTTGCAGAAGGAATTCGTCGCGCCCGTGCTGCGCGACCTGATCGGAGATATCAAAGATGCTTTTCCCTATCCGAAAGTCCATGAATACCTGGATGAGGTCGCGGACAGCATACTACACAATCTCGACCGCTTTCGCGAGACCGCAGCGGCAGCCGCGCCGGGCGAGAGGGAGGCGGCCGTCGAAGCCCTCGGCCTAAGAACTCAGCAGTCCGACGAGTTGATCGAATACAGCGTGAACGTCGTCGTCGATAACGCCGACGCCGACCGCGCTCCGATCATCATCGAGAATTTCCCCACCTATCGCAACATCTTCGGCACCATCGACAGGATGGTCGACCGCCTGGGACGATGGCGCACCGATTTCACCAGGATAAAGGCCGGCTCGCTGCTCAAAGCCAACGGGGGCTTCCTCGTGCTCAATGCGCTCGATGCGCTGATCGAACCGGGAGTCTATACCGCTCTGAAACGGACCCTGAAAAGCCGCTGCTTCGAGCCGCAAACCTATGACCCTTTCTACTTTTTCGGCGGCACCGGGCTTAAACCCGAGGCGATCGAGATAAACGTCAAGGTGGTGATGATCGGCGACGCTTACCTCTATAACCTGCTCTATGCCCTGGACGAGGACTTCAGAAAGATCTTCAAGATCAACGCCCCCTTCGACTCGGAGATGGACAAGGAGCGAGATGGCCTGCGCGATTACGTCGCCGTCCTCTCCAAGATCATCAAAGAGGAGTCGCTGCTTCCGTTCGATAAGAGCGGCATCGGAGCCGTGCTGGAGTTTGCGGTGCGGCACGCGGGCAGGAAGAAGAAGATAAGCACCCGCTTTGCCGATGTCGCCGACGTCCTGCGCGAGGCGAGCTACTGGGCCAGGAAGGCGGGCAGCTCTCTGGTCAAAGGGGAGCACGTGGATAAAGCCATAGAGGAGAAGATATTCCGTTCGCGGATGCTCGAGGATAAGATCCACGAGTGGATCGCCGATGGCCTGATCCTGGTCGATACGGATGGAAAGAAAGTGGGCGTGGTCAACGGCCTTTCCGTATACGATATGGGCTTTTACTCTTTCGGACGCCCGTCGCGCATCACCGCCCAGGTCTCGCTGGGCAGGGCGGGCATCATCAACATCGAAAGGGAAGCGGCGCTCAGCGGCAAGATCCACGACAAGGGGGTCTACATCCTGTCCGGCTATCTGCGCGGCAAGTATGCCCACGATAAACCGCTGTCGATAAGCGCATCCATCTGCTTCGAGCAGTCTTACGCCGGGGTCGAAGGGGACAGCGCCTCGTCCACCGAGCTTTACGCCCTGCTCTCGGCCCTCTCGGAGCTGCCGCTGCGCCAGGATATCGCGGTCACCGGATCGGTAAACCAGAAAGGCGAAATCCAGCCGGTGGGCGGAGTCAATCAAAAGGTCGAAGGCTTCTTCGAGGTGTGCCGCGCCAAAGGGCTCACCGGTAACCAGGGCGTGATCATCCCACACCAGAACGTCGGCGACCTGATGCTGCGCAAGGAAGTGATTCGGGCTGTGGAAGAGGGAAAATTCCATATCTATGCGGTGCGCACTATCGATGAGGGGATCGAGATACTGACCGGAGTCCCGGCCGGTGAGCGGCAGCCAGACGGGAGCTACCGGCCGGAGACCGTCAACTACCTGGTGGAACAACGGCTGCGCGAAATGGCCGAGCGGCTGCGCGAAATCGAAGCGGCCGGAGCTGAAGAGCGAAAAACAATATAAAAAGGAGCCAGGAGCCAGAATAAGGAGCTGGAAGCTAGGAGTTAGAAGCTAGAATAAATTCATGTGCCGCAAGGCGAGAAACGTAAGGGGCAAGAGGAGATCTACACTCCTCTCATTTCACCCGTTGCCACACCACCATCTCTGTAGCCCCATCGAGATCGTTCTCCTGGCTCCTAACTTCTAGCTTCTAGCTCCTAACTTCTAGCTCCTTCGATATGAGGCCGATCAGATGGTCAAAGGGATAAAGCTTGCCACGCTGTTCGTTCTCTGCCTGGCGCACTTCGGCCTGTACTCGCCGGCCCAGGACGCAATTGACCTTACCATAGAGGAGGCAGTGCGGCGGGCCGTCGATAACTCAACCGCCGTGCGCATCGCCCGCGCCCGGCTCGATCAGGCCAGAGGGCGCGCGGCGGAGGCCCGTTCCACTCTGTTCCCAACGCTTGAATTGATCGGCAGCTACATCCGCGTCGAGGAGCCGCCGGAACGGCAATTTTTCCTTTTCCCTGTCTCCTTTACCTTCAGCCGCAATAACCTCTACCTGGTCGCCCTCGGCTTGAACCAGACCATTTATCAGGGCGGGACGCTGCGCGCCACGGTCCGTTCAGCGGAGAAAGTGCGCAGCGCTACCGAGCATGACCTCGAGGCCGAGAAGAACAACCTGACCTTCGAGGCCAGGCACCTTTTTTACACGGCGCTCCTGACAGGAGAGATCCTCGATCTGCAAAGGCAGTCGCTGGCTTTCCTCGAAGAGCAGCTCGAGCGGGCACGCCAGCAGTTCAGGGCCGGCACGCTCTCCGAATTCGATCTGCTGCGCGCGGAGGTCGAATTATCGAACCAGAGGCCCAAGGTGATCGCCGCCGAAAACCGCGCACGCCAGGCCCGGGATGAGCTGAAACAACTGATCGGCCTGACGCTGGAGCAGCCGATTTCGTTATCGGGCCGTCTGGAGCTTCAGCCGCTCGATATCACGTTGGAGGAGGCGCGCAGCGCTGCCGTGCAGTGCCGCGCTGAACTGCGCGCTCAAGAGGACCTGGAGAGAGCTGCAGCCGAGAGCGTGCGCGCGGCGCGCGGCGCCTATCTGCCGAGCCTGAGCCTTTTCGCACATGCCTTGGGCACCAAGCCTGAGTTCTTCTCATCGCCGAGCGATGCCTTCAAGTTCGATCTGATCGGCGGCTTTCAACTAAGGCTTCCCATCTTCGACCGCGCTATCGGCGCGCGCCTGGCCCAGGCCCGGGCCGAACTCGATATCGCCGCCGCGCGCCGCGCGGCAGCGCGCCGCGAAATCGAACTCGAGGTCGGGCGCCTCCACGACCAGATGCGCGGCGCGCGGGCGCTTTTCGCGGCAGCTTCCGATGCGCTGCGCCAGGCAGAGAAAGCCCTGCGCATCGCTGAGGTCCGGTTCAGAGAAGGGCTGGGCACCAGCCTCGAGTTGAGCCAGGCCCGCCTGGCGCTCTCTCAAGCCCGCCTCAACCGCATTCAGGCCATCTACGAGCACGAGGTGGCCAGAGCCGGTCTGGAACGCGCCATGGCTTGTCGGTAAGTAAAGCCGTAAATCGTGGGTGATAAATCGTAAGCAGATCCAATTCGCGATTTACGATTAACGGTTTCATTGATGAAGATCGACGGTTGGAAGACGAAGATCCTGGCGGCGGCAACGCTCGGCCTTCTGGCCTGGGGCCTGGTCAGCCTCTTTTGGCGCGACGATAATGCCCCGGAGGGGATATTGACTGCCAGCGGCAGGATAGAGGGGGAGGAGGTAAGGGTCGGCTCGAAGATTGCCGGGCGCGTGCTGCGCGTGCTCGCGCGCGCGGGCGAAAAAGTTCAGGCCGGAGAGCTGATCGCAGAGATCTCCGCCGAGGAGTTGCGGGCCAGAGTCGATCAGGCGAGAGCGCAGCTCGAAGCAGCGCGCAGCGAGCAGGAGCGGGCGCGGCGCGAGGCGCGCGCCTTCGAGCGCCAGCTCGCCCAAGCCCGGACGGCGGCCCAAGTGGCGCGCGCTCGCTCGGCTGCGGAAATCGAGCGGGCCCGCGCTGCCCTGGCTGCCGCCCGCTCGCGCGCCGCCGACGTCCGGGCAGAGGCGGAAAGGCTCGAACGGGACCTCGAGCGGTTCTCGGCGCTCTATCGGGAAGGGGCGATCTCGGCACGCCAGCTTGATGAAATACGCACGATGCGCGATCGCGCGCGCGCCCAGCTCGAGCTGGCGGAGCGACAGGTGGCGGAAGCGCAGGCTGCGCTCGCTCTAGCCGAGACCACCGCCGAAGAGGTCAAGCTGCGAGAACTCGAGGCGCGCGCTGTGGCCGAACGGCTGGCCGAGGCGCGCGCCGTGGCCGAGGCAGCCGCCTCGCGCACCGCCGCAGCTTCGGCCCTCCTGGCCGAATTGCAGGCGACCTTCGACGAGACCCGCATCGTCTCGCCGATCAACGGCACGGTCATCGCCCGCCTGGTCGAGCCGGGCGAGCTGGTCCAGCCGGGCACACCGGTTGCCACGATCATCGATCTTTCGCGCCTCTTCCTGCGCGTCTATATTCCGGAAAAGGAGATCGGCAAGGTGCGGCTGGGCGACCGGGCGCGCGTCTACGTCGATGCCTTCCCCGACCGCTTCTTCGCGGCTGAAGTGTCTGAAATAGCACAGGAGGCTGAATTCACCCCTAAAACCGTGCAGACGCCCGAGGAGCGCACCAGGCTGGTCTTCGCCGTTAAGCTGCGCCTGGAAAATCCCGAAGGTTACCTGAAGCCGGGCATGCCTGCCGATGCCCACATCCGCTGGAAGAAAGAAGCCAAGTGGCCGGAGGAGATAATAGAATCAGGAGCCAGAATAAGGAGCTAGAAGTTAGGAGCTAGGAGATTAGCCTCTAAGAAGCTACGGGCCTGGTGGTGTGGCAATGGGTGAAATGAGAGGAGCGGAGAGCTCCTCTTGCCCCTTACGTACCTCGCCTTGCAGCACATGCATCTATTCTAGCTCCTAACTCCTAGCTTCTAGCTCCTTTGCATGAAAAAATGATCCTAGCCGAAGGCATCTCCAAGAGGTTTAAGGGTCGAGTTGCTATCGAAGCCATGAGCCTCTCCGCAGCGCGCGGCGAGATATTCGGGCTGATCGGGCCGGACGGCGCCGGCAAAAGCACGACGATAAAAATACTGGCCGGCACCCTGGACGCCGATGCGGGACGGGCCGAGATCGGCGGGTACGATCTCGTCAGAGACAGAGCGCGCGTTAAAAACTTGATCGGCTACATGCCGCAGGGCTTCGCTCTTTACCCGGAGCTTACTGTTGACGAGAACATAGATTACTTCGCCGAGTTGCGCGACGTCCCGCCCGAGCAGCGCGAAGCAACCAAGCGAGAGCTGCTTTCAGTTACGCGGCTTGACCGGGCTAAAGACCGGCTGGCCGGCAGCCTCTCCGGAGGGATGAGGCAAAAGCTATCCCTCTGCTGCGCTGTAATCCATTCGCCTCCGGTGCTGCTGCTCGATGAGCCGACCACGGGAATCGACCCGATTTCGCGGCGCGACCTCTGGATAATCCTCAGCCGCTGGATCGTCGAGAAGGGCATGACCGTTCTGCTTTCCACCTCGTATCTGGAGGAAGCGGAGCGCTGCCAGCAGGTCGCGCTCATGCACGAGGGAAAGATCATCGCATCGGGACCGCTCGACCGGCTCCGGGCGATGTTCAAAGCGGAGATACTGGAAGTTTCAGCGCAGCCGCAGCGGCGCGCCCTCGACGTGCTGGCCCGCCTGCCGGGCGTGGTGCGCGCTGAAATCTTCGGCGAGAAGATCCGCGTCTGGAGCGAGCGTGGCCTTGACGATAAACTGCACAGTTATTTGAAGGACCTGGGAATAGAGCTGTTGCTCCTGCGGCCGGCGGAGCCGAGCCTGGAGGACCTCTTCTTAAGCCTTCTGCCGGCGCGCGCCACTTCGGAGCCGGATGCGGAGCGGGCCGCGGCGGCGTACGGGTTCGCGCAACCGGCTGCCACCGGCGAACAGCCGATCCTGGTACGCGACCTGGTCAAGCGCTACGGCGATGTCACGGCGGTGGCGGGGATAAGCTTCGAGGTAAAGCGGGGCGAGATATTCGGCCTGCTCGGGCCGAACGGAGCGGGCAAGACCACGGCGATCAAGATGCTCTGCGGAATTCTCCCCCCCTCGGCCGGACGCGCGGAAATTGCCGGCCACGATATCAGCCTCGAGCCCTACGCGGTGCGGGCCCGAATCGGCTACCTGGCGCAGCGCTTTTCGCTCTACAATGACCTGACCGTATCGGAGAACATCGGGCTCTTCGCCGGCATCTACGGCGTGCCGCGCGCGAGAATCGAAGAGCGGCGGCGCGCGGCGCTGGCAATGGCGGGCCTCGGCGGGCGCGAGAAGGAGCGGGCCGGCGACCTGCCGCTCGGCTTTAAACAGAGGCTGGCCCTGGCCTCGGCCCTGCTGCACGGCCCGGAAATACTCTTCCTCGACGAGCCTACCTCGGGCCTCGACCCGGCGGCGCGGCGCGCTATGTGGGAGCTGATATACAACCTATCGCGCGAGAAAAACGTAACAGTGGTGATCAGCACACATTACATGGATGAGGCGGAGCGCTGCGACCGGCTCGGGCTGATGCACATGGGAAAGCTGGTTGCGGTCGGCTCGCCCGACGAGTTGAAACGAGCGGCTGAGCGCGCGCTGGGGCGGGCAATAGAAATCGAGTGCAGGAACCCGATCGAGGCGCTGCGCCGCGCCGCGTCCCTGCTCGAGACGCTCGAGCAGGCGAGCCTGCACGGGAGCAAATTGCGCTTCTTCTCCCGCCGCCCCGAGCAGGATACCGCGCGCTTCGTCGCCGCACTGCAAGAAGAGGCGGTCTCGATCGAGACGACCCCCCTGCGCATGGAGGATGCCTTTATTTATTATATCGATCGGGAGCCGGAAGGTTGAAGAAGATAGTGGCGGTCGTGCACAAGGAGTTTCGGCTGGTCCTCAGGGATAAGTTCTACCTGGGCCAGGCGATAATCATGCCCGTGGCCATGCTCTTTTTGCTGGGCTACGGCATGAAGCTTGACGTCGAGCGGGTCCCCATCGTGGTCTACGACCTGGACGGTACGCCGCAAAGCCGCCTCTATATAGAGAGCTTCGCCGCGAGCCCATACTTCGTCCTGAGCGGTTACCTGTCGAGCTATTCGGAGGTGGAACGCGCCCTGAAGCTCGGGAGGGCCATGGCTGGAATCATCATACCGCCAGGCTTCGGGCGCGAGCTGGACGCCGGGCGCCGCGCCGAAACGCAAATCCTGATCGACGGCTCTTTCCCTAATACCGGCCAGTTGGTCAGAAATTACGTCTCGGCGGTGAACGCCATGTTCAACGCCGGCCTCATCTCCGAGCGCGTCGGCACTGGCCAGCAGCCCGCGGTGCGGCTCGAGCCGAGAGTCTGGTTCAACCCGGAACTCGAGAGCGTGAACTTCATCATCCCGGGGCTGATCGTGGTGATAATGACCTTTATACCGGCTAGGCTCTCGGCCCTCAGCATCGTGCGGGAAAAGGAGATCGGCTCGATAGAGAACGTCATAGCCTCGCCGGTCAGTCCGTTCGAGTTCATCATCGGCAAGATGGTGCCGTACGCCTTTATCGCGCTTTTAGATCTCGCGCTGGTCTGGGCCTTCGGTCGCCTCTGGTTCGGCGTGCCTTTCAGAGGGAGCTTTCTGCTCTTCCTGGCAAGCTCTGTCATTTACGTCGGCGGGATGGTGGCGGTCGGCCTGCTCGTTTCGATGGTGGTGAACACGCAGGTGGCGGCGCTTATGCTCAGCGCCGTGGCCACGCTGATCCCTGCCTTTCTCTACTCGGGTTTCCTGTTCAGCATCGAGACCATGGGGCGCCCGTCGCAGGTGATCAGCTATCTCTTCCCGACGCGCCACTTCATGGAAATCGTGCGGGGGATTTATCTTAAGGGGAGCAGCCTGGCGGCGCTCTGGCCCGAGCTGCTCTTCATGACCATTCATACCGTGGTGATCCTCGGCCTTTCGCTCTGGCTGTTCGGCAGGATCAGGAGATAAAAGTGAAGATCGCGTCGCTCGCCCGTAAGGAGATGGTCCAGCTGATTCGCGACCGCACCCTGCTCGCGATCATGGTTTACATGTTCACTGCTGATATATACATAGCGGGCTCGGTGAGCATGGAGGTGAGCAACGTGCCGATCGCCGTGCGCGACCTGGACCGAAGCCTGGCCAGCCGGCTCCTGATCGAGCGTTTCCAGCCCCCCTATTTCAGGCTGCGCGCCCATCTGGAGCGGGAGCGGGCGGTGGAGCGCGCGCTCAACGACGGGACGGCGGCGATGGTGCTGGTGATTCCCGAGGACTTCAGCGCGCGGCTCGAGCAGCGCCGGCCGGCCGAAGTCCAGATGCTGGCCGACGGCACCAACTCCAACCTGGCGCTGATCGCCATGGGCTACGCGGGCGAAATCGTCGCCCGGTTCTCGAGCGATTATGGCGGCGCCGAGGTCGCGGCAACTATCCCGCAGGTCGAAGCGCGCACGCGCGTCCTCTTCAACCCGAACCTGGAGCACGAGCTGCTCATGCCCCTCACCGAACTTCTGATCGCGGTCACCCTGATCGCCATCCTGCTCTCCTCGACCTCGTTCGTGAGAGAGAAGGAAGACGGCACGATAGAACAGATACGAGTGGCTCCGATTCGCGCCTGGGAGCTGATAGTTGCAAAGCTCATACCAGTGGTCGTGGTCTCGCTGGTCGCCATCGCGCTGAGCCTGATTCTGATCATAGAGCCGGTATTCCACGTTCCGATACGGGGCAGCCTCCTCCTCTTCTTCGCCGCCAGCCTGCTTCACGTGGCCGTGGTCTCGAGCATAGGGCTGGCCCTGGCCACTATCGCCGAGAACATGATGCAGGCGCTGCTGGCCACGATCTTCGTGCTGGCTCCCATGCTCTTCTTGTCCGGGTCCTTCACTCCCATCGAGAGCATGCCCGCGGCGCTGCGCAAGGTAACCTACATCTCCCCGCTGCGCTACTATTTCGAGATCGGTCGCGGCATTTTCCTGAAGGGTTCGACCCTGGCCGAACTCTGGCCGCAATTTGCGGCTCTCTTTTTTATGGGGCTGCTGCTCTACGGCGCGACCTTCGGCCGCTTCCGCCGCCGCTACTTGATGTAGCTTACAAGCGATCGTAAGATTTGAGGATCGGTCGGCCCTCTCGACCGGCAAATGAACCGGACCGCGCGACCCGGAGGGGCGCAGCTGCTCCCCTTGGAGCCGGGCTTGACAGGTTAGAGGAAAAGCATCAGGGTGAAGAAGGCGAAGAAGAGGGTGCAGGCGACGAGCGCGGCCTCGCGCCAGAGCGAGGGGCGCAGCTCTTTGGGAAGCAGCTTGCGGTTGACGATAAGTATATGAATGCCTGAAAAGGTAAACATAAAGCCCGCTATATTCGCCCCGATCTTTATCAACATGAGCGGCGGGGCCAGGGCCATGGCGACGCAACCCCATCCGGCGAAGAACAGGAGCAGCGTGTAGTAGACGCGGCGGATGCTGCCGCGCGCCCAGCCGCGCAATCGCGCGCTCCCCGCCCAGAGTATGTCGGCCCCCATGCGCGCGAAGCTGTCGGTGATGGCGAGCTGGGTCGAGAACAATATCCAGAAGCCGTTGAGCAGCGTCAGGAACCAGAGGCCGCGCCAGGCCCGCTGCGCTAGATATTCGGCCTGATAGGCGCCCGTCGCCAGCCCGGAAAGCGACGTCCCGCGCGGCACGATACCGACCGCCATCAATACCGTCAGGTACATGCCGATAACGCAAAAGAGACCCCAGAGCCAGACCTGATCGAAATTCAGATAGCGCCACCACTCGCGCCAGCGCGCCAGCGACTCGCGATCCGGCCGGAATACGATTCCGTGCGGCGCGAGCGAAATCGCTTTTCCGCCGAAGGCGCTGGGGATCGCCCCCACCAGCTTTCCCATGCCGAAGCCTTTGTCGCGCAGCCGGTTCGTTAACACCAGGTTGGTGATGCCGCCCGAGCCGGAGTAGGCGGCAAAGGCGCCGAGCAACAGCCAGTCGGCGCTCTCCGGCATCGTGCCGAAGCTGAAGAAGCCTGCCGCGGTCTCGCGCCACGCCGGCCAGGGGATGTAGAGGAGATCGACCGTTAGCAGGAATATGAAGACGAATCCCATCATGAACCAGGACACCCATTCGAGCATGCGCTCGATCACCCCGCCGAACAGGCAGACCAGGACCGAGAGAAAGAACGTCAGATAGCCTAAGAAGAGCAGCGCGCCGGCGTCCCCCTCGCCCGGCAGCCGCGAGTTGAAGGCGGCAAAGAGGGTCGAAGCGCTGGTCGCCGCCCAGCCGGGCCAGCCGAACTGCAGCGCGGCAAATATGACGTAAACCCATCCCCAGAAGGCCGGGCCCGGCCTGGTGCGCATGAAGCCGGTGAAAATCGGCTCTCCGCTGTAAAGCGTGTAGCGCGCCGCCTCGAGGTTGAAAATCACCTGAAGGAGCACGGAGACCGTGGTGATCCAGAGGATCGACGGTCCCTCTCTGACCGCGGCCGCCGGGCCGAGCAGCCATTCGCCGCTGCCGATCGATGCAGCAAGAAGCACTGTGCCCGGGCCGATCACCGCCAGTCCGTTTTTGAAGCTGAACGGCGGCGGAGCGGGAAGCTCGCCTACGGCGAAGGGGGGGAGCAGCCCCGCAGTTGCCTCGATTTTTGTCTCAGGTCGCATCCGCTAAACCGACGAGCGCTGGCTCTGGAACAGTTGTCGAACCGCAGCGGGCGGCTCGGCCGGCATGGCCAGGCTCGTGATGATAAATGCCAGCGTGGAAAGAGCAATGGCCGCGAAGATATCGTGAACGTTCGCCAGCAGCGGCAGCGCAAAGCTGACGCGGCTCCATACCAAAGACGTCGCCAGACCGACCAACAGCGAGGCGAGCGCCGCCTCCTTGGTCCCGTTTTTCCAGAACAGCCCGAAGATCAGCGGCGGAAAGAAACAGGCGCCGAAAATAGTGCCGGAAAAGACGGTCAGTTTGACGATGTTGCCCGGCGGGTTGAGGGCGATGCTTCCGGTGAGCAGGCAAAATGCCAGGATCTGGGCCCTGGTGCGCCTGAGCATCGCCCGCTCGGAGGGAGACTTGACGAAAAATTCCACGATGTCGCGCTGAAAGGTGCCGGAGACGATCAGCAGCACGCTGTCGAGCGAAGACATGGCGGCAGCGATGAAGGCGGTGAGCATCAGCGCGCCGCCCAGGCTCCCCATGACTTTGTATTCGGTGAGCAGGAGCGGCACCACCTGGTCGGTGTCGCGCACCGCTTCGGGCGGGATGATGCCGCGCGCGATCGCTCCGACCGGCAGCAGAAACATGTAGCTTATCCCTATCGCGGTCGGGCCGACGATCATCGCCGCCTTCAAGGCGCGCCCGTCGCGCAGGGCGTAAAACCTGGAGATCTGCCGCGGCTCGGAGAGGAACTTGATCCCGCCGGCGAAGGAGATGCCGAGCAGCATGGCCAGCGGCATGGTCCCCTCAAGCGATAGCATCGCCTCGCCCAGCCGGCGACCGTCGGGGAGCGTCTCGTTGAGATCGGACAGCCGCGCGACGGCCGTTCCCCACCCGCCGGCCCATTCGAGCACCGAGAAGAACATCAGGACCGAGGCGAAGAGTATCACCAGCCCCTGCACCGCGTCGGTCTTGACTACCGAGATGTAACCGCCGAGAGCGGTGTAAAAGAGCACGAGCACCACCACTGCCCAGACCGCTGCCTGATAAGATATTCCGAAAAAGGCGCTCAGCGTTTCGCCGATCCCTTTAAATATCGCAGCCATATAGAAGAGCGAGGCGAAGATCATGATGAGCGATGCGACCATCCTGACCGAAAGGCTCTGGTAGCGGAAGCCGAAAAAATCGGGTATGGTCAGCGATTTCAGGCGCGCGGTATAGACGCGAAAGCGCGGGGCGATGAGATGCCAGGAAGCGATGGAGCAGGCGAGCAGCACCACCCCCATCAGCAGCCATGAGAAGCCGACCGTGTAGCTCTGGCCGGCAAAGCCGATCATGCTGTTGGTGCTGAAATAAGTAGCATAAAAGGAGAGGCCGAGTTCGATCCCGCCCATCGACCGCCCGCCGATGTAAAAGTCATCGACGCCGCGCGTGCGCCGGTTCCCCTGCCAGCCGTGATAGACGAGAAGCAGGGTGTAAATTCCAACCGCCGCCAGTTCGAGCAGGTGTTGCGAAACCCAGTCCATCGCTATTCGCCGCCCAGATCTATGTGCTCGGAGAGCAATACATAGATGATATTCCCAACGATGAGCGCGATCATCGCCAGATAAAGCACAATTATATCCCAGCCCATAGCGGCCTTAATTTTAAACTACAACCTGCGTCCGGTAAAGCATTTCCAAAAACAGGAGCCAGGAGTCAGGAGCCAGGAGAACGATCTCGATAAAGCTACCGGTGTGGTGGTGTGGCAGCGGGTGAAATGTACGGAGGCCCAGGTGTAGGGGCGCTGCTTGCTGCGCCCCGGGTACGAGCTAACGTGTGCCACATCGGCTTTTGCCTTGACAAAAAGCGCCGTTGCTATATGATTTGGGGTAACGAGCGGAGGAACCTGGACGGCGCTAGGATGTCCTGACGAGCCGAAAACGACAATCGTAACGCGCGAGGAGGATTAACCTGGCCATCTCTTCCGGCACCCGTTTGGGCCCGTATGAGATCGTCGGCCGTCTCGGCGGCGGCAGCATGGGAGAGGTCTATCGCGCGCGCGATACCAGGCTCGGCCGCGAGGTGGCAATCAAGGTGCTGCCCGAAGGACTCTCTTCGGATGCGGAGCGGCTGAGCAGGTTCGAACGGGAGGCGCGGCTGGCCTCGTCGCTCAACCATCCCAATATCATCGCGATATACGATATCGGGCAATTCGGCGCGACCCGTTTCATTGCCATGGAGCTGGTCGAGGGGAGGACCCTGCGTGAGGTCCTCAGCGCGGGCCGGCTCTCCATGCAAAGATTGCTTGAAATAGCCGTACAGGCGGCAGAGGGGTTGGCCAGGGCGCACGAGGCCGGAATCGTGCACCGCGACTTGAAGCCCGAGAACTTGATGGTCACGAGAGATGGGCTGGTCAAGATGCTGGACTTCGGGCTGGGCAAGGCGAAGGTACAGCCTCCGCAGTGCGATTCGCAAATCTCCACCCTGAATCTGGAAGAGGGGAGGACGCTTCCCGGCGCTGTCCTGGGGACTGCCGAGTATATGTCGCCCGAGCAGGCGAGTGGACGTGAGGTGGACTTTCGCTCCGACCAGTTCTCGTTCGGCGTGTTGCTTTACGAGATGGTCACGGGGAGGCGGCCATTCCGCGGCGCGACCCCGGTGCAGACGCTTGCCGCGATAATCGAAGAGGAGCCGGAGCCAATAGCTGCGCTTAATCCCAAAGCTCCCGCGCCGTTTCGCTGGATCGTAGAGAGGTGCCTGGCCAAGGACCCGAAGGACCGCTACGCCTCGACCTGGGACCTGGCGCGCGATCTCAAGCGGCTGCGCGACCACCTTTTCGAAGTCGAGGGGGTGTCTCAGCTCCCGAAGCGCGCCGTGTGGAGCCGGCTGAAGTGGCTTGGCGCTGCCGGCCTGTTTCTCCTGTTGCTGGCGCTGGTCATTGTGGCTACGCCGCTGCGCACGCGTCTGTTCGAGTGGTTCGCTTCGGCGCGGATCCCCCAGGAAAAGCAACTGGCGGTGCTGCCGTTTACCAACGTCGGCGGCGAGCCGCCGAACCAGGCCTTTTGCGATGGCGTGGTGGAGACTCTGACCAGCAAGCTCACCCAGCTCGAACAATTCCAGGGCTCGCTCCGCGTCGTGCCGGCAAGCGAGGTGCGTGAGGGGAAAGTCACTAGCGTCCGCGAGGCCGCGCGGAAATTCGGGGTTAACCTGGCCATAACCGGCAGCGTGCAGCGCACGGGCGATCAGTTGCGCCTGACCACAAACCTGGTTGATACGAAGACCCTGCGCCAGCTGCGGGCGCGCACCATCGACGCTCGCGTCGGAGATATAACTATCTTGCAGGACGGCGTGGTGGCGCAGGTAGCAGAGATGCTCGAACTGGAACTGCAGCCCGAAGCGCGAAGCCTGCTGGCTGCGGGGACCACTGCTGTGCCCGAGGCCTATGATCTCTACCTGCAGGGGCGCGGCTACCTGCAACGCTACTACCGTGAGGAAAACATCGACAGCGCGCTGAGAGTCTTTCGGCAGGCGCTGGAGAAGGACCCCGATTATGCCCTGGCCCACGCCGGCCTGAGCGAGGCCTGCTGGCGAAAGTATAACCTGACGAAAGATCAGCACTGGATAACACAGGCGCAGGAGAGTTGCAGGCGTGCAATCGAACTCAACGACCATCTGGCGCCGGTACACGTAACCTGCGGCCTGGTCCACACCGGCACGGGCCGGTATGAGGAGGCGGTTGAGGAATTCCAGCGGGCGCTCAGCCTCGATCCGATGAGCGCCGACGCCCACCGTGAACTGGCCAGGGCCTACGAGGCGTTGGGAAAGCTTCGAGAGGTGGAATCGACCTACCGGAAGGCTATACGATTGCGGCCGAACTACTGGGCCGGCTACAAGGACCTGGGCCTTTTCTACTACCGGCGCGGCCGCTACCCCGAGGCCGAGGCGCAGTTCCGCCGCGTGATCGAGCTGGCGCCCGACGATGCCCGCGCTCATTCCACTCTGGGTGCAATTTACGCCACGACGGGGCGGTATGAGGAAGCCGAGAGGGCTTTGCGCCAGTCGCTGGCCATTGAGACCACAGCCGAAGCCTACTCCAATCTGGGAACGCTCTATTTCTTCCAGAGACGATATGCTGATGCCGTCCCGGCGATGGAGAAAGCCATCGAACTGGGCAAAAGCAATTATCTGATTTGGGGAAACCTGGCCGAAGCATATCTTCAAATACCCACGCTGGCCGGGAAAGCGCCGCAGGCTTACAGGCGAGCCATCGAGCTGGCCGAACAGCAGCTGGCCGTTAACTTCAGGGATGCCCAGCTTCGAGCCCGTCTGGCTACTTACTGGGCCAAGCTCGGCGAAAAAAAGAAAGCGCTCGCTGAGATCGACCAGGCCCGCCGGCTGGCGCCCGTCAGTGCCAACGTCCTCTTTAGATCAGCTTTGGTCTATGAGCTTACCGGCAAGCGCGGCAGCGCGCTCGACGCGCTCGAAGCCGCCGTTCAAAACGGCTACTCGATAGAGGAGGTCCGGAACGCAGTGGACCTGGCAGGTCTGCGCAAGCATCCTCGTTATCAGCGCCTGATGTCAGGCCGATCTTCCGGGAAAGCGGGCTCCCGAAGTTCGCCCAATTAACAAGGGGGTATTATGGAAAAATACGAGGTCACACGGCACACCATTACAATTAGTGTCAGGGATGGCAACTTTAGTTACTCCCACGCGAACCTGCGGGTGAAAAGGGGAGACCGGGTGAGCTGGCAGATCGATGAGGGCGACTTTTTCGCCGTCCGCTTCGGCAATAGCACCCCGTTAAGGCTGGTCGAGTTCCGAGGCAGCGATAACAACCCGACGCGGACGGACTTCGCAGAGGTTCGGGAAGATGCCGCGCCTGGTGTGTACAAGTACATGGCTGCTGTGGCCGTGGGCGGCAAGATTTGGATCGACGGCTGCCCGGAGCTCATCGTCGAGTACTGAGCTTCTGTATATTGTAGCGGCGAGCTTTAGCTCGCCAGGGTGAAACACGCTCGAATAGCGTCGTACACATGGCGGCCTCGGGGCCGCCGCTACGTTTGCCATACAGTAGTGCACGTTAGCGTTCGGTCGGCCACTTCCAGTGGCCGCGCCGGCTTGCCTTGCCCGCCCGATGCCCAGAGGCGCAGGTCTGCTATAATATCAGTTTGGAGGTTTGCAGGATGGAAGTGAAAGAAGGTGCCAGGACGCGCATGAAGGGTCTGCTCGGCTTTATCCCGGAGATGCTGCGCCTGCTTTATCGCCTGGTGCGCGACCCGCGCGTTTCGCGCCAGGACCGGCTGATCCTGCTGGCGGCGATCAGCTATGCCCTGGCGCCCCTGGACTTTCTGCCCGATTATATACCGTTCTTCGGACACGTTGATGATGTTTACCTGATCGCGCTCTCCCTGCTGCGCCTGTTAAACCGCACCGACGCATCGGTCCTGCGCGAGCACTGGCGCGGCCCCGGAGATATCGTCGAGATAGCCCGTGCTGTAACCAAACTGGCGGTCTTCTTCCTGCCGCGGCGCGCGCGCCGGGCGATACTCCGCTTCGCAAGCTGAAGAACGCAGGGACGCTCGAAGGCCAGGGGTCCTAAGCTCCCCGGTCGAATTGCCCATGTCGAATGCAGCGCTGGCTGAAAAGGTCATAGGTTTTCTCGAGGCGCGCCGTGCCCGCGAGCTGTCATCTCTTTTCGAAACGCACGGGGCGCGCGTCAGGTCATGTCCCCTGCTCCGGCCTATCAGCAGAAAAGAGGAGATCGCGCTCTTTGCCGAGCGCGCGATCGCACGCGAGTTCGACCTGATAATCTTTTATACCGGCCCCGGAGTAACGACGATTGCAGAGCATGCGCGGGAGTTGGGCAGGGGAGAGGCTCTAATCGAGGCGCTGCGTGCGACGCAGCTCATCGCGCGCGGCCCGAAGACCGCCGCCGCGCTCTGGAGCTTCGGCATCGCTAATTTCTGGCAGCCCTACCCGGCGGCAACGCGCGGAATTATCGACCTGCTCCGTCGAATCGACCTGGCCGGCCGGCGCGTCGCCGTGCAGGTGGCCGGCGAGCGGCGCATCGAGGAGCTGGAGCGGGCGGTCGCCTCGGCCGGCGCCTCGCTCTTCGAGTTCTCTCCCTACGGCTATGCCTTCCCCGAAGACCCGCAGCCGATACTCGATTTCATAGATGCCTTATCGAAAGGGGAGATAAACGTCGTGGCCTTTACTGCTCCGCCTCAGGTCGAATTGCTCTTCGCTGCGGCGGAAAAGTTCGGGCGCGCGGAGCAATTGGCGAAGGGCCTGCGGGAACAGACGGTCTGCGCTGCGGTGGGGAGCGTTACCGCGCAAAAGCTCGGCGAATATGGGATAAGCCCGAGCATCTCTCCCGAGGTCGGCACGATGACCGCCCTGGTCCTGGCGCTGTGCGAGCGCTTCGCTCCGCCGCGGGCGCGCGAGAGTGCGGTCGTAGAGGGGAAGCGTCAAGAAAGCGCATTCTTGAAGGCGTGCCGGCGCGAGCCGGCCGGCTACACGCCGGTCTGGCTCATGCGCCAGGCCGGCCGCTACATGAAGGAATATAACGAGCTGCGCGCGAAATACTCGCTGCTCGAGATCTGCAAGCGACCGGAGCTGGCGGCCGAGGTTACGCTCCAGCCTGTTGAGAGGCTCGGCGTCGATGCGGCGATCATCTTTGCCGATATCCTGTTGCCGCTCGAAGCTATGGGGATGGAGCTGGAGTTCGTAAAGGGGGAGGGCCCGCTGATCCGCGCCCCGCTTTCCGACTTGAAAGATGTCGAGCGCCTGAGAATTCCCGCCCCCGAAGAGCTTTCCTTCGTCGGCCAGGCGATCAGAATAGCCGTGCGCCACCTGGGCGGAGTCCCAGTCATCGGCTTCGGCGGCGCGCCCTTCACGCTCGCCAGCTACATGATCGAGGGAGGGCCGTCGCGCAGCTATATTAAAACGAAATTGATGATGTATCGGGCCCCCGAGGCCTGGCAGCTCCTGATGGAGAAGCTGGTCGAGGTCATGACCGGTTACCTCAAGAGCCAGATCGCCGCCGGCGCTCAGGCGATACAGCTCTTCGATAGCTGGGTCGGCTGTTTGAGCCCTTCCGACTACCGGCAGTACGTCCTCCCCTATTCGAAAAAGCTGATCGAGAGCTTGCGCGGCGAGAACGCGCCGGTTATCCATTTCGGCACGGGTACATCCTCGCTGCTCGAGCTGATGATGGAAGCGGGCGGCGATGTGATCGGCGTGGACTGGCGGGTCGGACTCGATGAAGCCTGGAGCAGATTGCAGTATCGGACGGCGATACAGGGGAACCTCGACCCGGCGGCGCTACTCGCTCCCCGGCCCGAAATCGAGAAGAGAGTCAAAGACGTCCTGCGCCGCGCCGGCGGGCGCCCGGGCCATATCTTCAATCTGGGACATGGCATCCTGCCGGAAACGCCGGTGGAAAATGTCCGGGCTCTGGTCGATATGGTCCACGAGTTCTCATATAAGGCGAGCAATCGGCCTGAAGCTGAAGGCTGACGGCTGGTAGCTGATGGCTAAATATAAATGCCCTTTCTGATCTCAATCGTCGGAGGCGGCATTTCCGGCCTGGCCGCCGCCTATTTCCTGGAACAGCTTTGCCCTGGAGAGGATATAGAGATAAGCCTGTTTGAAGGGGAGAGGCGGCTCGGCGGCGTCATCCTGACCGAAAACAGCGACGGCTTTGTGCTCGAGGCCGGCCCTGATTCCTTTATCGCTCAAAAGCCGCAGGCGCTGGAGCTTTGCCGCAGGCTGGGGCTGGAGAGGGAGCTTCTCCCCTCCAACGACCATCTGCGCCGGACCTATGTGCTGCGGCGCGGCAGCCTGCGAGAGCTTCCGCCGGGGCTGCAATTCATCGTGCCGACTAGAATCCTCCCCCTCCTCAAAAGCCGGCTCCTTTCGCCAGCGGGAAAGCTGCGCCTCTGCATGGAGCCTTTTTTGCCGGGGAGGCGCTATTCGGGCGACGGCGATGACGAATCGGCGGCCGATTTCATTCGGCGTCGCTTCGGGCAGGAGGCGCTCGACTACATCGCCGAGCCCCTGCTTGCCGGCATCTACGGCGGCGACGCGCAGGCGCTGAGCGCGCGCTCTGTCCTGCCACAATTGGTATATCTGGAACAAAAATACGGCAGCGTGACCAGGGGGATTTTGACCGAAAAAAAATTATCGCTGCGCCGGGAAGGGTCGCCAGAATCGGCCCTGTTCGTGAGCCTGAAGGGGGGGATGCGTCGGTTGATCGAGGCGCTCGCTGCTGCGCTCGGGCACACTCGAGTCTTCTTAGGTCGAAAGGCTGTGGGGCTGCGCAAGGGCGAAAGGAACGGCCGGATAGTCTACCGCCTGCTCCTGGAAGATGGATCGTCTGTCGAGGCAGACGCGCTGGTGTTGGCGGTGCCGGCGCATGCCGCGGCGGCTATTCTGCGAGAGCTGGACGGCGCGTTGGCCGGCCTGCTCGGCCAGATACCTTACGCCTCCGCCGTCACCGTCTCCCTCGCCTACCAGCGCAGCGAATTCAAGCATCCGCTGCACGGCTTCGGCTTCCTCGTGCCTAAAGTCGAAGGGAAGAGGCTACTGGCATGCACCTGGACCTCCAGCAAGTTCGATCACAGATGTCCGGATAGCTTCGTGCTGCTGCGCTGCTTCCTGGGCGGAGCGCGCGGCGGGCTGGAAGCCTGTGCAGATGAAGCTGAAATCGTGCGGACCGTCAGGCGAGAGCTGGGCGAGATTATGAAGATCGATTGCGCGCCGGAGTTCGCGCGGGTCTTTCGCTGGCGCGATGCCATGCCTCAATACACGATCGATCACCAGGCCCGGTTGCGGACGATAGCTTCGCTGCTGGCGAAACATAAGGGGGTGTGCCTTGCGGGAAATGCCTACGGCGGGATCGGAATCCCCGACTGCATAGCCTCGGCGGGCGCTGCGGCCAGCTCGGTTGCTAGTTACATTCGTGAAAATTTGTGAGATCCTGCATCTTGCGCCGGACTGGCCTTGATTGAATAATAGTAAGCCTTCAGCCGTCAGCAATCGGCAGTCAGTAAGACCTGGGTTCGCCAGGGTGGCACGCGCTAATGGCGTTGCCGCCGCTGCTGGCTCTAAGCTGACGGCTAATAGCCGAGCGCTTACAAATAGCACGGGAACTGGAGAAGGAGAAACATATGAGGCATACTGTGGCGAAGGGGGGCAGCGTAACAGGTCGAAGGGGGTTCATCAAAGCGCTCGCCGCTCTGCCGGTGATACCGTCGTCGATCTCCAACTCGCCCGCGGTCGAACCGGTCGTGCGCCCGCAACAGCAGGCCGAGTTCAAGCCTTCGGCTACGGCAGAGGCGCTCGTGCGCCTGGTGGAATCGCGCTACGGCAAATACCTGGCGCCGGAACAGCTCGAGGAGATCAGGAGGCAGATAGAAAGGGGGCTGCAGGGAGCAGAGCGCCTGCGGGCGGTGAAATTGCGGAACAGCGACGAGCCCGATTTTGCCTTCAACCCGTTCCTGTAAACCGATAGTCCTCGACTGGGGCTGTGGGCCGAGGGCTGAAGCGAGAGGAGCCAATGGCATCGGAAGAGATCTTTTTTTACTCGGTGCGCGAGCTTTCGCAGATGATCCGCGCGCGCAAAATATCGCCGGTTGAGCTGGCCGAATTGTACCTTGCGCGCCTGGAAAAGATCGGGCCGCCGCTCGGCGCTGTGGTTACGATTACGCGCGAGCTGGCGCTTGCAGAGGCGCGCGCGGCGGAAAGAGAGATAATGCGCGGGCGCTATCGCGGGCCGCTGCACGGCATACCATATGGCGCTAAAGATTTGCTTGCCACGAAGGGGATTCCCACCACCTGGGGCGCAGCTCCATACAAGGAGCAGATATTCGACTACGATGCTACGGTAATAAAACGGCTGCGCCGCGCCGGCGCGGTCCTGGCGGCGAAGCTGGCCATGGTCGAGCTTGCCGGAGGTATGGGCTACAACAGCGCCGACGCTTCGTTTACCGGCCCCGGGCGCACCCCCTGGAACACCGATTACTGGAGCGGCGGCTCATCGTCCGGCTCGGGAGCGGCGGTGGCGGCCGGATTGGTCCCGTTCGCCATCGGCTCCGAGACCTCCGGCTCCATCCTCACGCCCGCAGCGTTCTGCGGCGTTTCGGGCCTCAGGCCGACATACGGCCTGGTGAGCCGCTACGGCGCCATGGCCCTCTGCTGGACGCTCGATAAGCTGGGGCCGATGTGCCGCACCGCTGACGATTGCGGCCTGGTGCTTGCCGCTATTTCAGGCAAGGATCCGAACGACCCAACCACCATAGGGCGTAAATTTGCATATCGAGGCCAGGCCCTGCCGGAGAGGCGACTGAAGCTGGGGGCGATCAAGGGCTCGACGGAAAAGGTGCAGCCGGAGGTGCGCAGGAATTTCGAAGCGGCGCTCGAGGTGCTCGGCAAGTTCGCCGATATCGAGCCGGAGGTGGAGATGCCGGACCTGCCGTATGGACAGGTGGTCGGTATGATCGTGGGGGCAGAAGGGGCGAGCGCATTTCTCGATCTGATAGAGAGCGGGAGATTGGCGGAACTGCGCAACCAGCGCGACCGAATCGGCGGCTACGCGGGAACCACGATTTCGGCAGTCGATTATCTGCAGGCGATGCGCGTGCGCAAGCTGATCAGGAAGGCGCTGGACGAATTGCTCGCGAAATACGACGCCCTGGTTGCTCCGACCCGCGCCACTGTGGCATACCCGATCGGCGTGGAGTTCGAAAAGGCTTATCCCGGCATGGGTGGCGGGCCGGCAGTCATCCCGGCAGGCAATGCCGCGGGCCTGCCCGCTATATCGATTCCCAACGGCTTCGGCCAGGCGGGCCTGCCAACAGCCATTCAGTTCATGGGAAGGGCCATGAGCGAGGCGACGCTGATCGCTATCGCTAATGCTTACCAGCAGGCGACCGATTGGCACAAGCGCCGCCCCCCGATTAAAGAGAGCTAGCGTGAATCGCGCAAATTGGTCTCTTCACATCGAGCAATACAGGCAGGATTAGCTGAAGCTGCGTCCGAAGAAGGGGGAAAGGCTCACACGGTCACAGGGGTGAGTCGGAAGACACGAGCCAGCCTGCTGGCTGTCTTCAGATCGACGCGACGTAGCGCCTCCCGTACCTCATCCAATTTATGGGCATCTTCGAGGGATAAATACGGCGCCCATCCTTCCCCCGTATCGAGCAATTCAATCTCGACCTCGGCGACATACTCTCCCTCGTGCACGAGCTTGGTCAGACGCCTCTTGGTCATAGTAGCCTCCTCATAAAATCACAGCTCCACTGAGCCGGATCCGGCCGGTAAGCGGTCACGATCACGGCTGGGGAAGATGCATTTCGGGGAATTCCCCACACGACATGAATGGGCTGGCCCTGGGCATCCCGCTGCAGGACCAACACACAGGGACCTTTAGGGTACTCCGGATAATCTTCGACAACTACCGCTTGATCCACACCAGCCAGAATCTCTCTGACCATGATCCCATCAGCCGCCAACTCATCGTAGCCGTGGACCGAAATCCTGACTTCCCCACGTGCAACCAGCTCACGAATCACTTCCCATGTGCTGCTCATGAGGACAACATACAATATACACATTTGCGGATAGGGACCGCAACGATACAAGAGGCTCTCTTCTTTTTTTACCATTGTTGAATCAGTAAGGATTCGGTAATATTCGTTGAACGGAGACATTGTGGGTGAGGGGACTTCGACCCCCTGCGCCTCGCGAAAATTGTGCGGTGCATATGTCATACAAGAATATCAACTTCCGGGTCGCCGACAACTACGCCGAGATCGAACTCTCGCGTCCGCCGGTCAACGTGATCAACATGGAGATGATGGCCGAGATAGCAGCGGCTATCGAGCTGGCCGACGCCGAGCCGCGCGCCCGGGCCATAGTTTTTTCCTCGCAACAGCGGGTGTTCTCGGCGGGAGTAGATGTAGGCGAGCACATGCCGGAGCTTGTGGCCTCAATGATTCAAAGCTTCCATGCCATCTTCCGGCGCATGCTCGATCTCAAAAAACCCACCATCGCCGAAGTTGGAGGCGCTGCGCTGGGCGGAGGTTGCGAGCTGGCCCTGTTCTGCGATTTCGTCCTGGCAAGCGAAGATGCTGCATTCGGTTTTCCCGAGATAAAGCTGGCCTCTTATCCTCCCGTCGCCGTCCCCCTGCTGCCGCTGCTTGTCGGCTCGCGGCGGGCGCTGGAGATGATCATCACCGGCGAAAGCATTTCGGCCTCGGAGGCGCAGAGAATCGGCCTGATAAACAAGGCCGTGCCGAAAGAGAGGCTGAGAGGCGAAACCATCGCTCTCATCGAGAAGATCAGCGCGCTCAGCGGCGACGCTGTGGCGTTAGCGCTCAAGGCATTCAGAAGAGCGCGCTCACTTGCCTTTGAGCCGGGCCTGGCCGAAAGCGAACGCATTTTCCTGGACGAACTCATGCCCCTGGAAGATGCCAGGGAAGGACTGCGCTCGTTCCTGGAAAAGCGCAAGCCCGTCTGGCACCACTCCCTCCTCAAGCGATAGGCGAAGGAGCTTAAAAGCTAAATCTTCGCCGCGAATCCGAAGGTCTTACCGGGGCGCTCGAGCGGCGCTATAATGGTAAAGATAGTTTGGCAGGAGGGATAAATGGGCGACGAGCGACGCGATAGATCGGAGAGCAAGTTGCTGGAACTGGAACCGCAGTCGGGAGAGGCTAACGTTCGCGACCTGGTGCGCGCGCTGATAAAGGCGATGGGCGAGGACCCGTCGCGCGCGGGGCTGCGCTCGACTCCGGCGCGCGTGGAGAAGATGCTCAAGTTCCTGACCAGCGGCTATCGTATCGACGTGGATAAAGTCATAAACCATGCTCTTTTCGACGTCAAATACGACGAGATGGTCGTGGTTAAAAACATAGATTTCTTCAGCCTCTGCGAGCACCACATTCTCCCCTTCTTTGGCAAGTGTCACGTCGCCTATATCCCGAAAGAGAAGGTCATCGGGTTATCTAAAATACCCCGCCTGGTCGAGGTCTTCAGCCGGAGGCTCCAGGTGCAGGAGCGCCTGACCTACGAGATAGCCGAAGCGCTTCAACGGAGGATAAAACCGCTCGGCGTCGGGGTGGTGATCGAAGCGCAGCACATGTGTATGATCATGCGCGGCATCGAGAAGATCAATTCCAAGGCGGTGACCAGCGCCATGCTCGGCGCCTTCCGCAACAGCCAGAAGACCCGCATGGAGTTCCTGGAACTGATCCGGGAAGAAAACTCGTAATCGCGAGTCGTAAGTTGTGAGCGGATTGTTTTCAGGCTAACGATTCGCGCCTCACGGCCTTTTATGCGCTGCGATGCGGCGTATCTCACGCTCTTTTTCCGACGCGGGAAGCTCGAGCGAATCAGCTATCGCCAGGGCCTGGCGCTGATCGTCGAGCGCCAGGTGCGATTCGATCAGCGCGCGCTTTGCCGAGAGGCGGCACTGCGCGCAGCTTGTCTTTTCAGACACGTGCGAGAGCGGCTCGATCGAGAGCCGGTACTTGCCCTGGAGCTGATAGATCTGGCCGATGCGCAGGTTGGCCTGATCGACCAGATGTTGGTCCCGGCCCTCGGCCGAGATCTCCTTGTACCAGTTCAGCGCCTCGGCCAACTGCTCGGAATTTTCCGCCAGCTTTAAATAAGCGTCGGCGATTTTAGCTTTGATTTCGAGGTGGTTCTCGCCGCCCAGGGCGAGCGCGGCGCGCCAGTGTTCGACCGCCTGCCGCAAATCGCCTATCTCGGCCTGGTAAATGGCGGCCAGCCTCAGGTGGGCGCGGCGCTTCAGGGGGCTCGTCGGATATGTGGAGAGCAACTTCTGATAAAGCAGGATCGCGCGGTTGATGCGCCGCAAATTGTAATAGTGCACCTCGGCAGCCTCGAAGAGCGCCCGGTCGGCCAAGACGTCAGTTGAATACTTGGTATATATGCGCTCGTAGTGGCGTGCCGCCTCTTCGTAGTTCCCCTCGCGCCAGTAGCTTTCCGCCTTGGCGAAGAGGCGCCGCGGGCTGGGATTACAGCCGGGGAGAAGCAAGAGGGTCAGGAACAGCGCTGTCAACCTGAAGCTTATGGGTTGCAACGGCATTTAATTTGCCTGAGAGCGCGCGGAGACGCGGATGAATTTCCCTGCGCGCCCTGCGGTGAGAATTTATTCCTCGGTGCCTCGGATCACGGCGGCCGAGGTCACATGATCGCCCGCCTCGAGGCCGATCAGTCTCACGCCCTGGGCGCTGCGCGAGACCGTCTGGCGTATCGCCGAGGCCTCGAGCTTGATCAGCTTGCCGTGCGCCGTGATGATCATAACCGAGTCGTCTTCGGTAACATGCAGGGCGTTGACCACCTTGCCGTTGCGCTCGGTGGTCTTGACGTTGATCACCCCTTTGCCGCCGCGCCCCTGGAGCCGGTACTCTCCGATGCTGGTGCGCTTGCCGAATCCCCTCTCGGTAACGGCAAGCAGCATCCCCTTCTCCTTAAAGGTCTCCATGCCGACCAGGTAATCGCCCTCGCGCAGCGCTATGCCGCGCACGCCGCGCGCTGTGCGCCCCATGTCGCGCACCTCATCTTCGCGGAAGCGCAGCGCCAGGCCATTGCGCGTCGCCAGCAGCACCTCGTGCGAACCGTCGGTCAACGCCACGTCGATCAGCTCGTCGTCCTCATCGACCGTGATGGCGATTATCCCGCTAGAGCGCGGGTTGGAGAAGGCGCTGAGGCTGGTCTTCTTGACGATCCCCTTGCGCGTGGCCATCAGTACGAATCTCCCCTCGGCGAAGTCGCGCACCGAGAGGATGTCGGCTATGGTCTCGCCCGGCTCGAGGTTGACCAGGTTTACTATCGGGCGCCCCTTGCCCGAGGTGCCGACCTCCGGCACGTCGTATGCCTTGAGCCAGTAGATGCGGCCGCGGTTGGTGAAGATCAGGAGGTAGCTGTGGGTCGAGGCGACGAAGAGGTGCTCGATGAAGTCCTCGCTGCGCGTCGTGGCCCCGATCCTTCCCTTGCCGCCGCGCCCCTGGCTGCGGTAGCTGCTCAAGGGGGTGCGCTTGACGTAGCCCGAGTGCGAGACGGTTATGACCACGTCCTCCTCGCGTATCAGGTCCTCGAGCGTGATCTCGGCCTCCTCGTCTACGATTTGCGTGCGCCGGTCGTCGCCGTACTGCTCGCGGACCTCCTTCAACTCTTTGATGATCACGCGCCGCAGGGCGCGCTCGCTTCCCAGGATCTCCTTAAGCTCGGCGATGAGCTTGAGCGTCTCCTTGTGCTCGTCCACGATTTTATCACGCTCGAGCCCGGTCAGGCGCTGCAGCTTCATGTCCAGGATCGCCTGGCTCTGCGCCTGGGAGAAATCGTATTTCTTCATCAACCGGTCGCGCGCTTCCTCGGGCCGGCGCGAGCCGCGGATTATCGCGATGACCTGGTCCAGATGATCGAGCGCTTTGACCAGGCCGGCCAGGATGTGCGCCCGCTCCTCGGCCTTACGGAGGTCGAATTCGGTGCGGCGGCGGACCACCTGGCGCCGGTGCTCCAGGAAGACCTCGAGCGCCTCTTTCAAGTTCAGGATACGCGGCTGGCCATCGACAATAGCCAGCATGATCGCCCCGAAGGTCGATTGCATCGGGGTGAGCTTGTAGAGGTTGTTGAGCACGATCTGCGGCTGGGCGTCGCGCTTGAGTTCGATGACGATGCGCATCCCCTCGCGGTCCGACTCGTCGCGCAGGTCCGAGACCTCCTCGAGCTTTTTCTCCTGGACGAGTTCGGCGATCTTCTCGATCAGCTTGGCCTTGTTCACCTGGTAGGGGATCTCGGTGACCACGATCGCCTGGCGGTCGCGGCCGATCTTCTCGATAGCGGCGCGGGCCCGCATCTGGATCGTGCCGCGGCCGGTCTCATAAGCAGCGCGTATCCCGTCGCGCCCGTAGATGAAGCCGCCGGTCGGGAAATCGGGCCCCGGCACGAGCGCGATCAGCTCATCGAGCTTGGCGTTCGGCTTCTCGAGCAGCAGTATGGCCGCGTCGATCAGCTCGCGCAGGTTATGGGGCGGAATATTGGTCGCCATGCCGACCGCGATGCCGGACGAGCCGTTGACCAGCAGGTTGGGGAAGCGGGCCGGCAGCAGGCTCGGCTCCACGAGCGAGCCGTCGTAGTTGGGAACGAAATCGACCGTTTCCTTTTCGATATCGGCGAGCAGCTCCTCGCCGAGCCGCGCCATGCGCACCTCGGTGTAGCGCATAGCGGCCGGGCTGTCGCCGTCGATCGAGCCGAAGTTCCCCTGGCCGTCGATCAGGGGATAGCGCATGGAGAAGTCCTGCACCATGCGCACTATAGCATCGTACACGGCGGCCTCGCCGTGCGGATGATACTTGCCGATGACGTCGCCGGCGACGCGCGCGCTCTTTTTGTAGGGCCGGTTGTGGGTATTGCCCAGGTCCTTCATGGCGTACAGGATGCGCCGGTGGACCGGCTTCAATCCGTCGCGCGCGTCCGGCAGAGCGCGGCCTATGATGACGGACATCGCGTAGTCCAGATAGGACGTACGCATTTCGTCTTCAAGGTTTACCGGTACCTGCTCTTTGGCTATTGCTTGCATTTATTTGTTCCGTCCAAATTTAATTTTTCACCGCAGAGGGCGCAGAGATCGCGGAGATAATAATTTTCCGCGATCTCTGCGGCACGTCAGATGTCGAGGTTTCTGACGTAGAGGGCATTCTCCTCGATAAAGCGGCGCCTGGGTTCCACCGCGTCGCCCATTAAAATAGTAAATATCTCGTCGGTCTCCACGACGTCGTTGACGCTCACTTTGAGCAAGGTGCGCGTCTCAGGATTCATGGTGGTCTCCCAGAGCTGTTCGGGATTCATCTCGCCGAGTCCCTTGTAGCGCTGGATGGTCACGTCGCGCTTGCCCACCTCGATAACGCGATCGAGCAGCCCTTCCAGATTATCGATCTTGCTCTGCGAGCCGTCTTCGCTCAGCAGGAAGGGGGGCGAGTTGAACTCGGAGATCTCACGCCAGAGTTCGAACAGCCGCTTCCATTCCGCAGCCGAGAGGGACTCGTAGCCGATCTCGAGTTCTTCGCGGTCCTTGCGCTCGAGGACCAGCTTATACAGGCTGTGCTCCTCGTCGTAGCTAACGGCGGCCTTGAAGCCGGTCCCGCGGAAGACTTCCGCCAGGCGATCGAGCGATTTCTTGGCGCTGAACAGGTCCTTCAAGGTAACCTCGCGCTTTCCGGTCACGAAATCGAGCAGCTTGTCGATGATCACGTTTTCGTAGTGGCGCTGGAGTTTCTCGCGCACCGATTTAAACTCGATCAGCTTCTTCAGGGCGCGCACCAGCTGCGCCCCGCGGTACTCGGTCTTCTGTTTTTCCAGCTTAACGGTCACCTCTTCGGCCGCCTTGCGCAGCAGGTAGTCGTTAAGTTCTTTTTCGTCGCGCAGGTAGCGCTCGTTCTTGCTGTGCTTTATCTTGTAAAGCGGCGGCTGAGCGATGTAGACATGGTTGCGCTCGATCAGCTGGGTCATCTGGCGGTAGAAGAAGGTCAGGAGCAGGGTGCGGATGTGGCTGCCATCGACGTCGGCGTCGCACATCAGGATGATCCTGTGATAGCGCAGCTTGGAGAGATCGAAGTCCTCGTTGCCGATCCCGGTCCCAATGGCCGAGATCATGGTGACGATCTCCTGGTTAGAAAGCATCTTGTCGAAGCGCGCCTTTTCCACGTTGAGGATCTTGCCTTTAATCGGCAGGACCGCCTGAAAGCGGCGGTCGCGCCCCTGCTTGGCCGACCCGCCCGCGGAGTCTCCTTCCACAATGAAGATCTCGGCAAAGCGCGGGTCGCGCTCCTGGCAGTCGGCCAGCTTGCCCGGCAGCGAGGCCGAATCGAGCGCCCCCTTGCGGCGGGTGAGTTCGCGCGCGCGCCGCGCCGCCTCTCTGGCGCGGGCCGCCTCGATCGCCTTGGCGATAATGCGGCGGGCAATAGCCGGGTTCTCCTCGAAGTAGGCGCCGAGATTTTCATTTACGACCTGCTCGACCAGGCCCTTTGTCTCGCTGTTGCCCAGCTTGGCTTTGGTCTGCCCCTCGAACTGCGGCTCGGGAAGCTTCACGCTGATCACCGCCACCAGCCCCTCGCGCACGTCCTCGCCGGTGAGGTTCTCCTTGACATCCTTGAGCAGCTCGTGAGAGAGGGCATAGTTATTGATGGTGCGCGTGAGCGCCGATTTGAAGCCGATCAAATGGGTGCCGCCTTCTACCGTGTTGATGTTATTGGCAAAGGAATAAATGATCTCCTGATATGTGGTATTGTACTGGAGCGCGACCTCGACGATCACGTTGTCCTTCTCGCCCGAAATATAGATCGGCTTCGGATGCAGCGCCTCCTTGTTCTTGCTCAGGTGCTCGACGAAGGAACTGATCCCCCCTTTGTACTTGAACTCAACGCTCTTGTCGCTGCGCAGGTCCTGCAACGTGATCAGCAGGCCCTTGTTGAGGAAGGCGAGTTCGCGCAGCCGCTGCGCCAGGATGTCGTAGTTGAATTCGGTGGTCTCGAAGATCTCGGGATCAGGCTTAAAGGTGATCTTGGTGCCGCGCTTTTTGGTCCTGCCCGTGCATTTGAATTCGGTGATCGGGATGCCGCGCGAGTAGGACTGCTCGTAGACCTTGCCGTCGCGCCAGATCTCCAGGTCGAGCCGCTCGGAGAGGGCGTTGACTACCGAGACGCCCACGCCGTGCAGTCCGCCCGATACTTTATAGCTGGAGTGATCGAACTTTCCGCCAGCGTGCAGCTTGGTCAGGACCACCTCGGCCGCCGGGCGCCCGGTCTGCTTGTGGATATCGACCGGAATGCCGCGCCCGTTATCGACCACAGTGACCGAGTTGTCGATGTGCACCGTGACGTCGATCCGGTTGCAGAAATCGGCCAGCGCCTCGTCAACCGAATTATCGACCACCTCCCAGACCAAGTGGTGCAGCCCTTCGGGCCCGGTCGAGCCGATGTACATGGCGGGCCGCTTGCGCACCGCCTCCAGCCCCTCGAGCACCTTGATCTTGTCGGCGTCGTAGTCATGCGCCGCGTAGCTATCGACCGGAAGCTCCGCAGCGCCATCCCCTTCGCTCTCAATCGGCTTCAGCCGTGGCAGGCCGGCTCCCCCCTTCTCGTTCCCCCTGCCTAATGACTCTTTGGCCATGCGTTTAGCTCCATCGATTTGCTTCCTCAAATACAAGAACTCCTTCTAGCATGAACATTAGTCTGAAATTATAGCACAAAGCAGCACCGATTTGCGACTAAATTTTCAGGCTTTATATTCCCGTAAGCTCCAGAAAAACAAAGGGTTAGACGCAACACCCCCCGTCGACTTTTGTCCCGATATCGCCCCGATTACCGAATATTTAGGGGCGTCTCGTTTTGCAGCCTCAACATGATGTGTCTGGCCCGAGCCAGGGGCGCGGCGCGCGCTCTGTGCTAGAATGATAGGCATGTTCCGCCAGGCGATATTATTCAGCCTCCTGTCTGTCTGCTCATTTGCCGCAGAGGGCCAGCCGGAAAAACCGGCGGCTGCCTACCAGGGGCACTACCAGCAGGGGAACATAACAGTGGTCGCCTTCCCTATCCGCGATAAGAAACAGGTTGAAAAGGAGCTGCACAAGTCCCTGGCAAAGCTATCATTAGTTCCGGTAAAGCTCATCGTAACCAACGAGGGAGCAGACGACGTTTTAATCGAGGGGGAGCCTGCCCGCCTGATCGATAGTTTCGGAGACCGCTATCGGCCGTTAAGCGGCGAGGAGCTATTTGAGCTTGTGGCCAAGATGGAGCGGGGGAGGAGCGGTCCGCCTGTCCGCATCGGTATTCCGCTGCCCGGCGGGTCGAAGGCAGCCGAGCGGCTCGGCCAGGTCAGGCGGCTGCTCGACCAGGTGCTCCTGGCCTCGAGCGTGGCGCCGCGCGGCGAGACCCGCGCCTTTTTCCTCTTCTTTAAAATCCCGAATGAGAAAGGGCACTTTGAAGGAGCACACCTTTATCTTCCCGAACTCAGGAACATGCGCACCGGCGAGGAGCTGATGTTTCTGGAGTTTGCACTGGCAAAGCCGCCGGGAAGGGGCTAACGGGCCGTGGGCTGGCCTCTTCGTTTCGCCACGACCAAGGCAAAGTCGCTTTGCAGTTCAGCTTTTTCTATAAGTTGCCTTTCACAATGTCGAGATCGGCAGCGCTCTCCTGAAAATTGCCGGCAATGCGATCAAAGAAGAGGTGCAAAATGGTCCCGCCATATCCGATGCACCTGATGACGTTGAAGTACTGGTGGACCAGAGGCAGGATGTCCGCTGACCGTATCGCTTCTGAGGGGTCGACCTGCTTCATCCGCCAAGCAGGTCGCCTGCGCATGCGATTCTTATCAAGATAATCCTGTTCGCTTTGTCGGCTGCCATTAACTGTATGGAAACATAGCCTTTTAGCCTCGCCCAGTTGGCGCACCGATATCTGGACAGTCTAGATAGAATCTGCTACGATACTGCAGGGGGTGGTTTCTGAGAAGCGGCAAGTAGAGGAGGCCAAGCAGAAGTTCAGCGAGCTGCTGCGGCTGGCGGCAGAAGAGGGTACCAAATTCGTCACTCGCCATGGCAAGGAAGTGGCCATAGTTGTCTCGATCGATGAGTACCGAAGGCTTAGGGGCGCGCCCGAGGACTTCAAGCAGTTCCTCAAGAATGCTCCCGACCTTATGTCGGAGTCCGCGCCTGGTTCGATTCCGTAGTGGCTCAAATCAGGTTGGAATCAGAAACGCAGTTCTATTTTTCGTTCTCCGGCACGTCATGGATATGGAGTTCAACTCTCCGAAAGTATACTTAAGCCGGGAAAAAAGGATATGCAAAAAGAGAGCCAATTATACGAAAGTATATGAACGGTAGTGTTATGAATGTGCTAGATGTCGGGTGCGGCAAAAATAAAATTAAAGGTGCGATTGGGATAGACAGCGTGAAATTAGAAGGGGTAGATATTGTACATGATTTGAACGTGTTCCCCTATCCATTAGCTGATAATGAATTCGACGAAATTTATCTCACTCATATCCTCGAGCATTTAGACTCCATAATAAAAACAATGGAAGAAATACACAGAATAGCAAGACCGAACGCAAGGGTGATTATTACAACGCCGCATTATTCGGATAACCAGTCTTGGACCGATCCCACGCATAAGTGGCATCTGTCATCATACTCATTTAGATACTTTGATCCAGAATACGAAACAAATTATTATACGAAAGCCAGATTTAAGGTCGAATCTTTACATTTTGATATGGCTAGATTGTGGCGAGCACTAGGGATTCAACTTTTAATTAATTTATCAATCAAATACAAGCCGCTGAGATTTGTAAGGAAATTTTGGGAGCATTATCTAAGCATGATAATAAGAGCGCAGGCAATGACATTCATACTTAGGGTTATAAAATAAAGAGATATGCCCAAGCCCAAGGATATTACCTTGGGCCTGGGCTTCGCGTTTAAAAGAAATTTAAGCTGCCGATATTGATTTTATTGTCGCCTCCTCTCCACGCTACGAACAATCGGCCTCCGAAAACGGCGAGCACAGGAGTGTTTGGGCTCCAATCGGTACAGATCAATTTCTGTCTAGTGCTCAAATTAATAATATTAATTCTACCGTCGTTTCCTCCCCTCCATGCTATGTAGACAGTGCCAGTAGCCGGATTTATTGTTGCGGAAGGACCGTCATCGCTCCATTCATTGAACAAGGCGTCTCCTTGACCCATATTTAGCTGGAAGACTATGTGGTCCATATTAGGTCGCGCAGATGCTTTTATGTCTATACCAGCAGTATTTGCCCATGCCGGGGCCCCTACAGATCTTTCGTCTGCACAGAAACCTGTGCCTGGGATAAAATAGAAGCAGCCATCAGTTCCAGAGGATAGATCGCAAGGGAATGTGCTTAGGTCAAGCGAATCAGCACCAGCCCTAAATCCAGCCGCTATATTACCTCCAAATACTGGAGCTGGATTGCCTATTAATACAGGTGTGGATGAAGTACACGGAGCGAAAAAGCAAGAAAATGAGAATGGGCCTGACCAGTTAATGCCATCGAAAGACCTGGCGAGATTTAGATTGGCACTCGCATCTCTTCCAGAGAAGGCTAAGTAGAGAGAGCTGCAGCCAGGTGAGCCAACTAACCCCACCCCATGTCTACTTTGCATTTGGGCTAAGATCACCTTGTTCGTATAATTGAATCCGTCGGCTGATGACATCACGTTAACTGTTCTATTACCGTCAGTCCCTGCCCATGCTAAAAAGAGCCGATCCTGTCCGCCAACATTGAACGGCGCCAGTCCAGGTTGAGCGCTTGTCGTTTCATTTAGAATCGCACGTCCGGTCCAATTGCACTGGCCAAACGCCTCAATAGCTGATAGTAGGAACAGTGTGGAAATCAGAAAGCAACTTAGCTTTTTCATGATTTTGCTCCTTTCTGTACTTCTTGCCCTCAAGCTCATCGGCTACGAGCGGCAAGAGGCACCTCTTTATCTTAAGGAGTTGCAGATAGGTAGGCGCCGTGCTAAGATATGTTCGGGCGAATTTAGCAGACCCTACAATCTGCAACCCAAGGCCCCAAGTTTTCCACCAGAGCTTGGGGCCTTTTCCAAATTAACCACAACGCGAAATTTTTAATCGGAAGGATATGGAGTTCAACTCTCCGAAAGTATACTTAAGCCGGGAAAAAAGGATATGCAAAAAGAGAGCCAATTATACGAAAGTATATGAACGGTAGAAGCTTCGAATCGAATTTGCGGGGTATGAACACAGAGGCTTAGCCGCTTGTCCCACCTGTGCCTCTCTGGGGCTAATCCTTTATTGGCGCGGAGCTGAAGGGTCTCAGTAAAATTAAGAGGCTGACCTTTTGTATCTCTAGCCTGGAATCAGCTTCCGGTCTATGGCATAGGATAGCAACTGCAGCCGAGTGTGCACGTTGAATCTCCTGTAGAGTTTCGCAAGGTGAGCTTTCACTGTTACCTCGGCAACGCCGAGCTTGCCAGCTATCTCTTTATTGCTCATCCCCTGCTTGAGCATCTTTAGGATCGTTATCTCGTATGGCGTAACTAACCGTTCTGTGCTAGCCGTGAGCCCCTTGCCTTTCTGCTTCTTCAGCTCGTCAACCATTAACGCCAGAGCTTCGCCGGGCGCCCACATCAAGCCTCTGCCGACTAGCCTCAGAGCCTCGACCAGATCCTCTGGCCCTAGGGACAGCAAGAAATAACCCTTGGCGCCGGCCGCTAAAATCTTGGCGATCCTGCTAACGTTCGCTTCATATCCAAAGACGAGGATATTGGCTTGAGGGAAGATCTCTTTAATTTTAACAAGCAGCGGCAGTTTGAAATCGATCAGCAGGGTATGAGATAACATCGCCACATCCGGCTTTAAATCTTTCGGAGGCCTTCTCGGACCTAAGATCTTGTTGTAATCTTTCTCCCCAAGCAGTTGTATTTCGGGCTCGGCGCTCAGAACGTGAGATATACCGAGATAGCGCCACAAATCAGGCTCAAGGAGCAGAACGCATGTTGCCATTGTCGCTCCTCCGACAAAAAGACCGACTCCTATGGCTTCGATTTTGAGGGGAAATTTGTAACGGAACGGATATCGCCCTGTTCAGCCAATCAGCCGGGTCGAGCCGGAATGGCTGCGGCCGACTCGGTTCTCTGATAATAATGGCAAGCTAAGGGCAATCCCTTCGCGAATCACGCTGGGTAAGCGAGAAATTATATTTTAATATACTTGTGCTTATTTTAAAAGCCAAAAGAGCAGCCTCGATCATATAGAGCTAAATATTTCCTATTATTGCTATCGTTTGTGCTATGCAGGCACACAGGGTAAATGAGCGCTCTCCGCTCGGGCCGTCCAAGCCCGGCCTGTCTCGAAAGGGACCAGGCGAACCCAGCCCAGCGATTTATTGCTGGGTCGAGGAAAGCTGAGCGGTCGCCGGTCAAAGCGCTTGATATTTCGGAGATTTCGGATAACTCGCAAGCGGTCTTGACTCTGAAGTTGACAGGCCATTGAGTCCCACCTATGTTCTTAATGCAAGAACATCAAAATTGGAGGTTTTATGAGGATTTCAGCCAGGGAGCTAGAGGCGAGGATCAGGGAGATCATGCGCGCCGTTGAATAGGGAGGAGAAGTGATCCTTACCAGGCGGGGCCGCCCGGCGGCAAGGATCGTCTCCCTGGAAAGGCAGGACTTCGACCTCTGGTGGGTAGATCTAAAAAGGATAAAAGAAATCGTTGCCGCTCGCGGCAGCTGGCCGGCCGAGGAGATTGTATTCGAGAATATTATCCGTAAAACGAAAGCGGTTGAAGCGCTGACGCTGCTTCGCTAAATCCAGGCGAGCAAGAATAATATGCCGGCCCCCGTTGCGGTGTTCAGGAAGTTGACCGCCTCGTTGCCGATCAGGCCGCGTCGCTCGAGCGTCGCTCCGAGCCAGCTATCCGCGAGATTTCCGAAAAGCGCGGCGATATTGACCGCGATGAAGTATCTGAGATCGAGAAGGCCGAGCGCAAGCCCCGCCGAGCTGATCGCCAGCGCCGCGGCGATTCCGGCCAGCAGGCCGGCGAGCGAGACCGCGCCGTCGGTGCCCGCGGGCACCGGCTTGAGATTGGTGATAAGGCGCGGTCGCCTGGAAAGAAGCTGGCCGATTTCGCCCGAGACGGTATCGGCGGCCGCCGTCGCAATGGCTGCGGCGAAGGCGGCGCGAAAGAGCGCCCCCTGCTCGGTTGCCGCAGCCAGGAATGCGAGGTAAGCGGGCAGGGAGCAATTGCCGAACGCTTCGCGCCAGCCGCGCAGCCCTTTCCTGGTCTCCTGGCGCAATCGCCCGATACGGGCCAGCCGCAGCCTGGTGGACAGCGAGCCGAGCAAGAAGAACAGCGCCAGTAGCAAGAAACCGTTAATACCAGTAAAGACATAGATAATGGCGCCGAGCGCAAGGCCGGCAACGAACCCGGACCTTGATACCCAGCCGGCCGCGAGCGAAGGGAGGCCGAGGAGCAGGCTCAGCGCCAGCCCCGCCGCGAAACCTAAGACAAGTTCGCCGCTCCGCTGGGCGAGCAGGTCCCAGCGAACCAGATAGAGCGAGTAGAGAAAAAATGCCGAGCCGAGCGGCACCGTGAAATTATCGTTGAGCCTGAGCGGCGCCGATTCGATAAATGCTCCGGCGAGCGCCGCCGCGAGCGGCGCGGCGACCAGCAGGCCGGGCGCGGCGGGCAGCGGCCGTCCCCAGACCACCCACCAGGTCATCGCGGCGGCGCCCAGCCCGCCGAACAGCAAGAAAGAGAAGAGCCCGACCCAGCTTTTGTCCCGGTTCCAGGGGAGCGGCCGCCTGCCGTAGATCTTCCCGAAAAGCGTGGCAAAGCCGTCGCCCATCGCCATGATCGCCCAGGCGGCTGCGACAATATGCAAATGTCGCGGGAAGATCAGTATCAGAAGCAGCACTGAGATCGGATAGGCAAGCAAGCCCGCGTCCCAGCCGCGCGCTTCGGCGCGGGCAATGCGGCGCCCCCCGAGACCGGGCAGGAGAAAACGATTGAACAGGACGGCGGCGGCGGCGAGGCCGGCCGCCTGCCATGCTGCCAGGTAGCGCAGCAGCAGGGCGAAGCCGAGCATCGAGATGTGCACCGCCTGCCGCCTGCTCTCGGAGAAACCGAGCGGCCGGACTAGAGCAGGCGCTCTCGCTTCAGCCATTGTATCGTCTTCTCCAGCCCCTCCTCGAGCGGCGTGATCTTGTAACCGAGTTCGCTCTGCGCCTTTGCGCTCGAGTAGGCCCAGTCGTGCTTGTAGACCTGGACCACCTCGCGCGTCAACCTGGGAGGCCGACCGGTCAGGCGCGCCTTTAATTCTTCGGTCGCTGCAATGGCCGAGACTACGCCGTACGGGATTTTCAGCCTGAGCGGCTTGAGCCCAGCCGTGCGCGCCACGAGTTCAAAGAAGCGAGAAACGGTCGAGTTTTCGCCGCCGAGGATGTAGCGCTCCCCGAACCTCCCCCTCTTCCAGGCCGAAATGAAGCCGTCTATCACGTCGTCGATGTAAGCGAACGACCAGACACGGCTCCCATCTCCGATCAGGCCCGGCAGCCGCCCGCGCCCGTAGTCCACGATCATGCGCACCACGTAGTTCCCTTCGGTCAATTCTCCCTCGCCATAGACCACGCCCGGATACAAAATAATGATAGGAAAACGGCGGCGCGCCGCCTCGCGCGCGAAGAGGTCCGCGACATATTTGGTCCGCTCGTACTCGGTGAAAAAGCGCTCTTCGCGGCGCCGGCTCTCCTCGTCAAAGACCGCGCCGTTGGTCGGCCCGAGCGCGATAAAGGACGAGGCGTAGATCAAGCGGGCCACGCCCGCCCTTTCGGCGGCGATTATGATATTGCGCAGGCCGTCGTAGTTGACGCGCTGGAAAAGGATCCGGTCGGGCACCCACATCTTGACCAGCGCCGCCAGATGGAATATGGTATCGACGCCGCGCACCGCAGGCCTGAGCGAATCGAGGTCGGTTACGTCGCCGGTCACGATGCGTATCGAAGCAGGCAGGCCCTCGGTGCGGCTCGTCGGTCGTACCAGCGCGGCAACTTCTTCGCCCGAATCCGCCAGCCGTTTCGCCAGCCGCTTGCCGATAAACCCGGTTGCGCCTGTTATCAGAATCGACATGGAAGCTCGTCGTGTTACTATAACAAAGCCAGGAGCAAAAAACAGGAGCCAGGAGTCGGGAGCCAGTAGGTTGATCTCGATAAAGCTGCAGAGGTGGCGGTGTAGCAATGGGTGAAATATTAGGAGCAGGAAGCAGGTGTAGCGGCGGCCTTGAGACCGCTATGTGTACGACGCCATTAACGTGTACCACCCTGGCGAGCTGAAGCTCGCCGCTACGATTGCTCTGTTCTGGCTCCTGTTTAGAGGTTTGCGATTTACGGTTTGTAAGGTAAAATGCCTGTATAGTCCGTTTTAGGATCAGGCGGAGGTAAGAGATGGCTGTCAAAGTTGGAATTAACGGTTTCGGAAGAATCGGAAGGAACCTCTTGCGCGCTTCGCTGCAGGAGGATATAGATTTCGTTGCTGTAAACGATATTACGGACCCTCAGACTCTGGCCCACCTGCTGAAGTACGATTCGGTACTGGGTGTCCTGGAAGGGGAGATCGGATTCGGTGAAAACTGGATTTCGGTGAACGGCAGGAAATTCAAGGTGTTTGCCGAGAGAGACCCGGCCAAGGTGCCGTGGGATGAGGTCGGTGCCGAGATAGTGGTCGAGTCCAGCGGTCTCTTCACAAAAAGGGAGGATGCCTCCAAGCACCTGCGCGGACCCGTCAAGAAGGTCATCATAACGGCGCCTGCTAAGAAGCCGGATATTACCATCGTGCTCGGCGTAAACGAGAAGAGCTACGACCCAAAAAGCCACAATGTAATTTCGAATGCTTCTTGTACGACTAATTGCCTTGCTCCCGTGGCCAAGGTCCTGCACCAGCGCTTCGGCATAGAGAAGGGCTGGATGACCACGGTTCATTCCTATACGAACGATCAGCGCCTTCTGGACCTGCCGCACAAGGACCTGCGCCGCGCCCGTGCTGCGGCGATTAATATGATCCCGACGACCACGGGCGCGGCGATTGCCGTGACCGAGGCGCTGCCCGAGCTAAAGGGGAAGCTCGACGGCATCGCGATACGGGTGCCGACGGCGAACGTCTCGGTCATCGACTTTGTGGCGCTTCTCAAGCGAAATGCCAACGCCGAGGATATCAACGCGGCTTTCCGCGAGACGGCGCGCGGCGAGATGCGCGGCATCCTCGAGTACACGGAGGCGCCGCTCGTGTCGAGCGATTTCATGCGCAACCCCCATTCGGCGATAGTCGATGGGGGATACACTGCGGTGATCGATGGTAACCTGGTCAAGGTCCTGGCCTGGTACGATAACGAGTGGGGCTATTCGTGCCGCGTGCGCGACCTGATCAACTTCGTTGCCGTCCGGATGTGAGCGGATGTTGAAAAAGCTTGGCGTAAAGGAGCTGGATTTAGAGGGGAAACGGGTATTCGTGCGCGAGGATTTCAACGTCCCCCTCGACAAGGGGCGCGTCGCCGATGATACCAGACTGCGCGAAGCGCTCCCCACCATCAAGTACCTGCTCGAGCGAAAGGCGGTCTTAATCCTCGCTTCACACCTGGGGAGACCGAAAGGAAGGGCGAAACCTGGGCTGAGCCTCCGTCCGGTTGCTGAAAGGCTCGAGCAGCTGCTGGAGCGCCGGGTTTTCTTCCTGGCCGACTGTATCGGGACTACGGTGAGCGCCGCGGTGCAGAACGGCAAGCCGGGCGACCTCTTCCTGCTCGAGAATCTGCGCTTTTATCCGGAGGAGGAGCGGAACGACGAAAAGTTCGCGGCGCAGCTTGCCGAGCTGGCAGATGTTTACGTCAACGACGCTTTCGGAACGGCCCACCGCGCCCACGCCTCGACCGTGGCGGTCGCCAGACTGCTGAAAGTGGCAGCGGCTGGCCTGCTCATGGAGAAGGAGATAGAACAGCTCGGCAACCTTCTCTCCTCCCCGGCCCGTCCTTTCGCCGTCCTGCTCGGCGGGGCCAAGGTCTCAGATAAGATCGAGGTCATCGAAAACCTGATCGGCCGGGTCGATGCTCTCGCCATCGGCGGCGGTATGGCCTATACCTTCCTGAAAGCTCAGGGAAGGGAAATCGGCTCCTCGCTGGTTGAGGAGGATAAGGTGAAGCTGGTGTGGGGTTTGATCGACCAGGCAAATCGGCGCGGCGTTAAGTTGCTCTTGCCTGTCGATCACATCGCGAGCAAGAGCCCAAAAGAACCGCTGGATATCATCACGGTCGAGGGCGATATCCCGGCCGGATGGATGGGAGCTGATATCGGCCCAAAGACCATTGCCCTGTTCAGCCGGGAAATAGCGGGGTCGCGCACTGTTTTCTGGAACGGACCTTTAGGGATTTTCGAGATCGAGGCTTTTTCCCGAGGCACGCTCGAGCTGGCTCGCGCCCTGGCGGCGGTCGAAGGGACGACGGTGGCAGGCGGCGGGGATACCATAGCGGCGCTGCGCCAGGCCGGCGTCTACGATAAAATCACTCACGTCTCGACCGGCGGAGGCGCCTCCCTCGAGTTCCTGGCCGGCAAGAAGCTTCCGGGAATAGAAGCGCTAACCAACAAATCGTAAGTCGAACGAGAAATGCGTATACCACTTATTGCAGGCAACTGGAAAATGTACAAGACGGCCGGCGAGGCGGTTGCCCTGGTTCGCGCCCTGCTCCCTCTGGTCGCGGAAGTTACCCACTGCCGGGTCGCGGTGGCGCCTCCCTTTACTGCGCTTTCGGCGGTATCTCAGGTGATTTCCGGGACTAACATAGCTCTGGCAGGCCAAAACTGCCATTGGGAGCGGGAGGGCGCCTATACCGGCGAGATTTCTCCGCACATGCTGGTAGACCTGGGATGCCGCCATGTCATCATCGGCCACTCGGAGCGGCGGCAGCACTTCATCGAATCCGACCAGCTGATAAACCGCAAGCTCCGCGCCGCCCTGGCCAGCGGGCTCAGCCCTATCTTCTGCGTCGGAGAGACGCTGAGCGAAAGAGAAGCCGGCCAAGCCGAGCAGGTGATAGAAAGGCAGGTGACGCGCGGCCTGGACGGGTTGACCGCCGATGAGGTATCGCGTATCATAATCGCTTACGAGCCGGTGTGGGCTATAGGCACCGGCCGCACCGCCACCCCCGACACGGCGGCCCAGGCGCACATATTCATCCGCCGCCTCCTCGCCAGAGAGTACAGCGACCGGCTGGCGCGAGAACAGTTAATCATCTACGGCGGGAGCGTTAAGCCCGATAACATATCCGGGCTGATGGTACAGGAAGATATCGACGGGGCGCTGGTGGGAGGAGCGAGCCTCGAGGCCCAGAGTTTTGCTAAAATAATAAAGTATAAATGAACCTGGAAAGCGAGAAACGATGTTCACATTACTGGCGATCCTTCACGTCCTTGTAGCCCTGATTTTGATTGGGGCCGTGCTGCTCCAATCGGGGGGCAAGTCGGATATTGCTGCCGCTTTCGGAGGCTCGGCTACGCAGACGGCATTCGGCGGCCGCGGCCCGGTCTCTTTCCTGCACAAGGTGACCACAGCAGCCGCCATTATCTTTATGTGCACAAGCTTGATCCTCTCGGTCTACTACACGCGCCGCAGCGGGCCGAGCACGGTTTTCGATAAGGCGCAGCCGGTACAGACCCAGCCGGCCGAGCCGGCGCAGCAGCCTCCGGCCCAGTCACAGCCGGCCCGACCACAGGGCCAGAGCCAGCAGCAGCCGCAAAAATAAGCGGTCATATCTAAACCCTCATCTTGGGAATCGTGGGCCGTTCCTCCTGTCCCTTGTTTTTGCTGAAAGCTGAAGGCTGATAGCTGAACGCTTGCTTTCTTAATGATCCTTGTCAAAAAATCGTTGACAGGCGTTGTGAGCAGAAGCTAAGATACTAACCGATGAGTATCTAGAGTCGGCTCGCCCCAAGAGCCGGCGCGGGAAGCCTCGATGGAAAAAAGGAGCTAAATCATCGCCAAAAAAAGAAGCGAGGCTATCGGAGCTATCCTCGCGGAAACTGTAATGGTAAGGTTACTCTCTTCCAGAGGCTCAAAGGCCGGAGAGCCTGAGGAGATTAAGAGAGCGTAGAGGATTGCAGACCTGAATCTTTATCTTCATTAGGATACGCAAACGGAAAATAAGGAATTCAAATTCCACAGGTTACATTCGACGGTGGAAATGATTACAACAACGGTTACCACAAGCATCTGGCATAGGGGAAAATGAACATCGCGAATTGTGTGCGCTTTGGATTCTTCTGGCTCGCTTCGATATGGGGCGTGTTCCTGCTTGTGCCTGGATGGGCGGAAGAAGGATACGATGCGCTTGGAATTTCCAATGGGGTGCGGATCACGGGCCGGGTCAGCTTTATCGGTTCGCCGCCCGAGCTTACCCCCCACAAAACCAACCTGCCAGAGTGCGGCCACACGGTCGAGCAGGAGATCCTGATCCTATCGCGCGATAAGGGGATCAAGAACGTAGTGGTGAGCCTGGAAGGGGTGGCAAAAGCCAAGCCCGCCCCTGCATCTAAGGTCGCCGTGCTCGACAACCGGGATTGCCGATTCGTCCCACATATTCTGGCGCTCAACATCGGCAGCGTGCTCGAGATCCGCAACAGCGATCCGATTCTTCACAACGCCCACGGTCACCTGGTGGAATTCAGAGATGACGGTGGGGCGCACGGCAAGGCCCCGGATTCCGACCCGCATTCGCGTCTACGGGACGTCAGGACCCTGTTCAACGTAGCGCTGCCGCCGAAAGCGCGCGCCGTGAGGCGGCGGCTGCGCGAGCCTGGCCTGGTTCACGTCATGTGCAACGCCGGCCACGGCTGGATGAGCGCCTTCATCGTGATCAAAGAGCATTCCTATTTCGCGGTCACTGATGACGAGGGTAGATTCGAGATAGCAGATGTGCCGCCTGGCAGTTACCGCCTCGCGGCCTGGCACGAATTGCTCGGCCTCCAGACCAAACAGGTTAAAATCTCAGAGGGAGCCGCTGCGCCGGTCGATTTCCAATTCTCGTGGCCCTAGAGCAATTTTAGAAAGAATGTACGGTTTCTTTCGCCCCGCTAGGGCTTGAACTCAGATTGCTCTTCTTTTTCCCAGGACTTGCGCTATTAGTTTCTACACAATTCATGGGCGGTCTCGAGACCGCCGCTACCTTTGCCACAAGCTTGTGCACGCGTTAATCGTAGCGGCGAGCTTCAGCTCGCCACTGGACTTTGGCGTTTTTTGTACAAGAGCAATGGCTTCCGATACAGGCCTGGTACTTGCTAAAGCAAGATAAACAAGCAACTTAGATGCACAAACCTGACCTTACCCCAACTAAACGATGCCAGGAATTTCTGGCACTTTGTTCATGGTCACCGTGCAAAGTGGGAGAAATTCAGCTTTGGATAATCGATTTACAGACCTCCTCCCACCCCGATCTGGCAGGCTAACCTGAACCTTCACCTTCATTGACCCGGCCCGTTGCGCTTAGGCCGTCTTTTAACCTTATATGCTAAACTAATATGGTGGATATGATAAGACGAAAACTGCTTTTGCTTCTTTTAATCCTTGTTCCCTTCTCGCTCGCGGCGGGCGCCGAAAAGCCACGGCTCGACATCGTTGACCTGCTGCGCATTAAAACTCTGAGTGACGTCGCCATCTCGCCCGATGGAAAGCGCGTTGCTTTTTCGGTGACCGAACCCGATTTCAAACAGAGCAAGATGGTGAGCCATATATGGGTCGCCCCGGTAGAGGGGGGCGAAGCGCGCCAGTTCACCTACAGCAAAGAGGGGGAGCGCAGGCCGCAGTGGTCGCCCGACGGCAGGTGGCTCGCCTTTCTCTCCGCGCGCGGCGCTGCTGAGGCGGAAGCAGTGGTCGAAGAGGACGAAGATGGAACGGCCGCTGGCAAGAACCAGGTCTGGATCATGCCGAGCGAGGGGGGCGAGGCCTGGCAGTTGACCGAAGCCGATATGGGGGTGATGGACTTCCAGTGGATGCCCGACAGCAAGTCGATCGCTTTTCTTGCGCCGGAACCGCACCCGACTCCGATTAAAGAGCTTAAAGAACGCGACAAGAAGCGCAAGGTAGATGCCGTGGTGGAGGATGAGGAGAAGCACCGCAAGCAGATATGGACCATCGCCATCTCCGATAAGAAGACGCGCCGCATATACGACGGCGATTTCGGCGTGGCGGAAATACGGGTCTCGCCCGATGGAAAGACTATAGCGTTCGCCACCAACTATACCGGCAAGGAGGACGACGATAAGAAATTCGATATCTGGGCGGTCTCGGTAGAAGACTCGCGCGCCTGGCAGGTGACCAGGCGGCCCGGCGGCGAACGCTCGCCACGCTGGTCGCCTGACGGAAAACGAATCGCTTTTCGCGCCAACCTCGACCCCGAGATCAGCTATTCCCAAGAGGAAATATTTATAGTCGCGGCGGGCGGCGGCGAGCCGGAGAACCTCACCGCCGCATTCGACCAGGGTATAGGGGAGATAATCTGGCACGAAAAAGATGGCCATCTCTATTTCTCCGCCGATTCCAGAACATACAACCATATCTATAGAATGGCCCTTCCCGACCGGGAGATAAAACGGATAACGCGCGAGGACCGGGTCTGGGCAAGCTTCGATATCGCCCGCGGCGGCGCGCTCGCCGCAGCGGTCGAGGATAGCCGGTCTGCTCCGGAACTCTGGTATACCCGAGAGTGGCAGGCGCCGGAGGCGGGAAGGGTGCTCACTTCTCTCAACAGCTTCCTCTCCAATTTCCAGATTGCGGAACAGGAAGTGACCGCCTGGAAAGGGGCGGACGGATGGGAGATCGAAGGAGTGCTGGTAAAGCCATTAGGCTATCAGCCCGGCCGACGCTATCCCCTGCTCCTGGCGCTGCACGGCGGCCCATACGGACGCACCATGAACGCGTTGCGGCAATACTATCACTACCAGTACTGGGCGGCGCACGGCTACGCCGTGCTCTCGCCAAACTACCGCGGCAGCTCAGGCTACGGCAACGCCTTCGGCATCGCCAACCGCGCCGACCTCGGCGGCAAGGACTTTGTCGATATCATGGCTGGAGTCGAACATCTGATCGAAATCGGCCTGGCCGACCCGGAGCGGCTCGGCGTTTTCGGCGGAAGCTACGGCGGCTATCTCACGAACTGGATAATCTCGCAGACCGACCGCTTCAAGGCCGCGGTCTCCCTTTTCGGCATCTTCAATTTGATAACGGACTTCAGCAACTCGCACCTGCCGAGCTGGGAGCCGGAATACCTGGCCGCCTATTACTGGGAGAATCTCGACATCTATCTTAAGCGCTCGCCCTTTACTTACGTCAAAAACATCAAGACTCCGGTCCTGATAATTCACGGCGAGGCCGATACCAACACCTTCATCAGCAACTCGAAGGAGATGTACCAGGCGCTGCGCACGCTCGGGCGGACCGTCGAGTTCGTGCGCTATCCGCGCGAGGGGCACGGGCTGCGCGAGCCGAACCACAGAATCGACGAGATGCGTCGCATGCTCGCCTGGTTCGATAAGTATTTGAAGGGAGAGAAGCCCGGCCTGCCGGCTGAATACCGCATCGGCATCCCGGTGGCTCACGGAAACTGGGAGCTTACCGTTATATCGGCGGAGCGGAGCGAACGCTATCTCGGGAGAAAGCCCGAAGGGAGCTTTCTCGAGGTGAATTTTATCCTCAAGAGCAGGGACGGGGCCGCCGGGCCGCTCGGATTGAACATAACCGGCGCGCCGGGAGATATCGCGCTCCTCGATTCGGCCGGGCGCGAATATCGACCAGTGGGCGTACCGGTGCAACTGCTCGGCGAAAAGCTGTTGGTCTCGGGCCGGGCGCAAAGCATTAGCGCCGCGCCCGACCAGGAGCAAAAGGAATTGACGGTGCCGGTGGCCATCGCTTTCGACGTCCCCAGGGACCAGAGGGAATTCAAGCTGCGGATAAAGGATTTTCCCGCGATATCGATTTACATCCCTGGCGAGCCGCAGAAATGATCGGCGCTCAGGCGAAAGCAATTGAACCCGAAGTGGTCACGATACCGGCCGGCTATTTTCTCATGGGCTGCGCGGCCAGTCGGGACGACGAAAAGCCTGTTCGCAGGATTTGGGTGAGCGCCTTTGAGGTGGCACGCTACGCGGTAACCAATGCCGGATACGCCCGCTTCCTCGAGGAGACCGGAAGAGAGAGGCCCCCGGCCTGGAACGATCCCAGATTCAATGATCCGCGGCAGCCGGTGGTAGCTGTGAGCTGGTTCGATGCAGTAACCTATGCCGCGTGGCTGAGCGCAAAGACCGGCAAGTTTTACCGGCTGCCGACCGAGGCGGAATGGGAGAAGGCGGCGCGCGGGGGCCTGGAGGGGAAGCTCTACTCCTGGGGAGACGAGCCTCCCGAATCGCTGCCCGACTACGCCGCGCGCTGGCGGGACGACCGGCCCGAGCCGGTCGGGCTTTACCCGCCCAATGGATTTGGCCTTTACAACATGGGTGACAACGTGCACGAGTGGTGCCTCGACTGGTACGACGCCGGCTTTTACCAGATAATGCCCGAACGCGACCCCCGCGGGCCGGACCGCGGGGCGCGGCGCGCCTCGCGCGGCGGCTCGTGGCGGCACAAAATCAAGATCAGCCGCTGCGCGGCGCGCAGCAGCATCGATCCATCGTTTAAGTACACCGATTACGGCTTCCGCCTCGTGCGCTGCATTCCCGGAGAAACCCCAATATTCAGCGAGGTTTAACCATCGTGTCAGAGAAATCGCCATCGCTGGCCGTCGAGATAGCCGGGCTGCGCTTCAAAAATCCCATAATCGCAGCGGCCGGCACCTTCGGTTACGGCCTGGAATTCGCCCATCTCATCGACCTCAACCAGCTCGGCGGCATCGCCGTTAAGGGCCTTTCCATCGAGCCGATACCGGGCAACCCCGCGCCGCGCCTCTACGAGACGGCCGGAGGGATGCTCAACAGCGTCGGGCTTCACAACATAGGCGTGCGCGCCTTCGTCGAGCAGAAGCTGCCGCGCCTCCGCTCCTATCAGACAAATATCATAGCCAATATCTTCGGCTTCAAAATCGAGGACTATGTCGAGGCGGCCAGGATGCTCGACGATGCCGAGGGGATTTCGGCCCTCGAGCTGAACATCTCCTGTCCCAACACCAAGAAGGGGGGGATGGAGTTTTCGCAGGACCCCGAGGCGACCTTCAACGTGGTAAATCAGGTCAAGCGGGCCGCACAGCGGCTGCCGGTAATCGCCAAGCTTTCGCCCAACGTCGCCGATATAACCGTGTTCGCCCGCGCCGCCGAGGAGGCGGGCGCCGATGCCATCTCGCTGGTCAATGCCTTCCTCGGCATGGCGATAGATTTAGAAAAGCGCGCCCCGGTTTTCCACAACCTCTTCGCCGGCCTCACGGGTCCGGCGATAAAGCCGCTCGCGCTGCGCCTGGTCTATCAGGCAGCGCGCGCCGTCCATATCCCGGTAATCGGCATCGGCGGCATCGTGCGCGCCGAGGATGCGCTGGAGTTTCTTATAGCCGGGGCCAAGGCGGTCGAGGCCGGAACCGCCACGTTCATTAACCCAAGAGCCCTGGCCGAAATCGTGCGCGGGCTTTCCCACTATCTCGAACGCAACCGCATCGGCGATATCAACGATATCATCGCCAGCCTGGCTGTATAAATGTCTCTAGCCCAGGGCGCAAGTACCACCCTGGCGAGTTCGCCGCTACGATTGCTCTATTCTGGCTCCTGTTCTTGGCTGCTGATTCCTTCTCTAACTGCTGGCTTAATATATGCTGGATGACGTTGCGCGAATAATAAATGAGATTCGCCGCGATAACCGCTCGGGCGCGGCGGAGCTGACGGCGCGGGCGACGAAGGCGCTTCGAATCCTCGCCGATTCTCTGGAAGGGATCGATCGAGACAGGCAGCGCCGTATTCTGGAAAAATATCTCCTCAAGCTCGCCCGAGCGCAGCCGAGTATGGCGCCGATCATCAACCTGGTGAACAGAGTGGAGCTGGTCGTTGAGGAGACCGAGGGGAGTATTGTGCCGGCTGTCCGCCGCGCGCTGGCCGGCGAGGAAGGCCGCGCCAGAAATGCGTATTTGAAAATCGCCGAGAATTTTTACGCCCGGCTTCCCGCTTCCAGGCAGCCGTTAAGCATCGCAGTTTATTCGTACAGCTCGACGGTAAGCGCCGCCCTGCTCTATGCGGCAAAGCGGGGCAGGGAACTGCAGGTGGTCTGCGGCGAAGGGAGGCCTGTCGGCGAGGGGATAAATATGGCGAGGCGGCTGGGAGAGGGGGGAATCGACTGCCTGCTGGTCACCGATGCCGCCCTGTTCGATATGGTCGAGGATTGCCGGCTGGTTGCCGTTGGAGCCGACTCAGTATCGCGCCTCGGCGTCGTGAACAAAATCGGCACTAAAGCCCTCGCTCTCGCCGCACGGGCCGCGCGCGTTCCGGTCTACTGCCTGACCTCGAAGGATAAGCTGCTGCCTGACTCGCTCCTCTCATGGTTTGAGATTGCGGAGCGGGCCCCGGGCGAGATCTATCGCGGCAGGCTGCCGCGCGTGCGGGTAGCGAACCGCTATTTCGGCAGCGTGCCGCTCGAGTACATCGCGCGCTTCTTTTGCGAAGATGGAGTCTTGACTGCGGCCGCAATGCGGCGGCTGCTCGGCCGACAGCGCGCGGCGCGCCTGCTAAAGAGAGGAGCTAGAAGCTAGAAGTTAGGAGCTAGGAGAGCGATCTAGATGAGGCTACAGAGGTGGTGGTGTGGCAATGGGTGAAAGAGCAGATGTATCCCTCACCCCACGTTTCACTCCTTATGCATGCTGATCCATACATGGCTTTATTCTAACTCCTAGCTCCTATCCTCTTAGAACTCTTCCGCCAGGGCCTGGACCAGGGCGGCGAGCGCTTCCAGGTCGCTCTTCGCAATGACTTCTGCCGGCGAGTGGGAATAGCGCAGGGGCCAGCCTATCGGCATGTCGTAGGCCCCGCGCGGCACGAAGACCGCGCCGTCGTTGCCGCCTCCGGTAACTCCGTACTGAATGGGAATGCTACGCCTTCGGGCTATCTCCAGGACCTTTTCCACGAGCCGGCGCGGCACGATATTGCTGTTGTCGATAGCACGCACCACGGCCCCTTGGCCGACCCGGGCATAGGCGAAGCGCTTGGGCTCGCGCGGCGAATCGGAGGAAACAAAGGTATCGACGGCGAAAACGTAATCGGGCGAGAGACGCGCGGCTATAGCCTTAGCCCCCGCGAGGCCCACCTCTTCTCGCACCGACCAGACGAAGCTGACGCGGCGCGAGAGGCGCGCCGGATCGATCCTGTTGGCGGCCAATATGAGAGCAGCACAGCCGACCCGGTCGTCGAACGAGCGGGCGTTCAGGCGATTTCCGCCAAGCTCGACCAGCCGCTTGGGCACGGTTACAGTATCGCCCGCGGCCACTCCCAGCTCCTCGACCTCTCCGGTGCTATCGACTCCGAGATAGAGGCGCAATTCTTCCGCCCGCACATGCTTGCGCTCGGCCGAGCGATAATCGGGACGCGGGGCGATTATCCCCCCGACCGGCCCCTTCCTGGTATGGACCAGTACTATTTGCCCCTCGAACAGATGGTCGAAAAAGCCGCCGAGTTTTTCCAGCTTGACCTCGCCGTTCCGGTCGATTGCCGCCACCCGGTAGCCGATCTCATCCATGTGGGCAATGAATAACAGGTGCGGGCTTCCCCGGCCGGCTTCGACCAGGAGATTGCCTTCGCTATCGACCTCGGGTCGCGCCCAGCGCGGCAGCCGTGCCTCGATCATCTTACGCACCGGCTCCTCGCTCCCAGCCACGCCATAGCTCTCGACCAGGGCCTTGATGGTCTCGAGGGCATCCTGAGCGTAGAGGGCAGAGGGGATGGCTGCGAAAAGAATTGCCAGGATAGCAATGGATGTTCGTCGCATGCGCTTAGCATATGCCGGCGCGCGACTTGCTGTCAACTGATCGTTTCAATTTTGGCGCGAATTCGTGGAATGAGCGGCCGAAAATATCCCCCTGGCCTGGTTAAGGCCCGGCCATTTGCGCGGATTTGACAGGTCATAAGCTGCTCCGGTAAAATAGCGCCCGTATGATAAACAAGCCTGAACAATGTGCCGCCATCGACTGGAACTTGAAATGAGAAACGTCTACAGGATCCTGATCTCAATCTCGGTCGCCGTTCTGGCCGCGCTGGCACAAGATCCCGGAAGACCGGAGGGCGCTGAAGAAAAGGGGAAAAAAGATATAAGCTTTTCGAGCGATATCCTGCCGATCTTTACCAAGGCTGGAAAGTGCACCCTTTGTCACCGAGGCGACAACCCGAGCGGCCTCGACCTGAGCCCCGATAAGGCTTACAAGAACCTGGTAAAGGTCAGGAGCCGCCAGGATCCGGAAAGCTTTCTGGTTCTGCCCGGCGAGGTTGAGAAAAGTTATCTTTATCAGAAGCTAATCGAACCCGGCAAGGAGGGAACCATCATGCCGCCTTCGGGCAAGCTGCCCGACGAGCTATTGGATAAGGTTTCCCTCTGGATCAAGCAGGGCGCCAAGGATAATTAAATGGAGGCGGTATGGCTGCCAGGGAGATCTACGACGTTATCATCGTCGGCTCGGGGGCCTCTGGCGGGCTTGCTGCCAAAGAGCTTTGTGAAAAGGGGCTGAAGGCGTTGATGCTCGAGGCCGGACGCTCCATAGATCCAGCCAAAGATTTCATACACCACAAGTGGCCGTATGAGTTCAAATACCGCGGTCGCCTCTCTCCGAGCAAGGCGCCGTTCCATCCCTACATGAGCGACGCCTGGACCGAGCACCTTTATTCGGACGTCCGCGAACATCCTTACACCACTGATCCCGATAAGCCCTTCGTCTGGGTGAGATTGCGCGCGGTCGGCGGCAAGACCCTGGTCTGGGGGAGAGTGTCGCTTAGGATGAGCGATCTCGATTTCAAGGCCAGGAGCCACGACGGCTACGGCGAGGACTGGCCGATCAGCTATGCCGATATTGCTCCCTACTACGACCGGGTGGAGAGGATAATGGGAATCAGCGGCAACCGCGACGGGATAGCCCATCTGCCCGACGGTCAATTTCTCCCGCCGGTTCCCATGAATTGCGGCGAACTCTTATTGAAGAAAGGGTGCGAAAAGCTCGGCCGCCAGTTGATCCATGGGCGATGCGCGGTAATTACGCGCGACTACGACGGCAGGCTTGCCTGCCACTGGTGCGGCCACTGCAGCCGCGGCTGCGACAGCAACTCGATGTTCAATTCCGTTGTTGTCACCCTGCCCAAGGCGCTCAAGACCGGGAATTTAACCTTGCGCCCCAATTCCATTGTGCGCGAGGTGCTGGTCGATGGGAACGGCAAGGCGCGCGGCGTCGCTTACCTGGACCGGATCACCAGGCGCGATTATGAGGCCCACGGCAAAGTCGTAGTGCTGGCGGCATCGACGCTGGAATCGACGCGCATCATGCTCAACTCCAAATCGCGCTTCCATCCTAACGGCCTGGCTAATTCCAGCGGCCTGCTCGGCCACTATCTCTGCGAGCATATCATGTGCGGAGGAATTACCGGGCTGGCGCCGGGCCTGAAAGGTGCGCCCATCGGGCCCGACGATGGAAGACCAACCGGCACCTACATCCCGCGCTTCAGAAACGTCAAGGAGCGCCACCCGAAATTCATACGCGGCTACGGCTTCCAGTGTTCGAGCGGTGCCGGCCTTTATCCGGCACATGCTCACCAGCTCGAAGGGTTCGGCGCTGAGTTCAAGAGGGAGATCAAACGCTGCCATCCGGCATTTGTCAGCATGGGCGGATTCGGAGAGGTCCTGGCCGACTACAATAATTACGTGGAGATCGATAAGAGCACAGTGGATGCCTGGGGGATACCCGTGCTCAAGATCAATATGAAATTCGGCCCGAACGAGCTGGCCATGGCCCAGGATATGGCCGATACCGCTGAGGAGATATTCCGCGCCGCCGGCTTCGAAATATTAACCCTTAACCGTACGCCTCTGACTCCGGGCTGGAGCATACATGAGCTGGGAACAGCGCGTATGGGAAACGATCCGAAGACGTCGGTCCTCAACCCGTTCTGTCAAGCGCACGACGTCAAGAACCTCTTTGTCGTGGATGGGAGCTGCTTCGTTTCAGCCGGAAACCAGAATCCGACCCTAACTATTATGGCCCTGTGCGCGCGCGCCTGCGATTACCTTGTCGAACGGTTCAGGCGCGGCGATCTTTAGAAATCAGGGGTCAGATTTCTGAAATGCTGACGGCTATGGAGGTAAACCGGCGCAGTTTCATTTTGGCCTTCGGGCAAGCGGCGGCTGCCATCGCCCTGCTCGGGCCGGGCGTCTGGGCTGCCCCGAAATTTAAGCTCTCGGCCATGCTCGGGATCACCTTTGCGCCGCTCAAGCTCCCGCTGCTGGAACAGATAGAGCGCGTGGCCGAGGCGGGCTACCCGGCGTTCGAGTTCATAGACTGGTGGAACCACGACCTCGATGCCGTGCGCGCCAAGAGCCAGAGGCTGGGGCTCGCGGTCTCTGCTATTGTCGGCAACCGCGGTCCGGCGGCTCCCGGCGTCAGCCTGGTCAACCCGGCCGAGCGCGCGGCATTTATCGATGAAATCGAACGCTCTCTAAGCGCGGCGCGGCGGGTTGGTGCTGCAGGCCTGATAGTGCTCACGGGCAATGAACTGCCGGGCGTCAGCCGGAAGCTTCAGCGCGAGAGCATTGTCGAGGGGCTGAAAATGGCCGCGCGAATCGCGGAACCGCTCGGGGTTACGCTCCTGCTCGAGCCGCTCAATACCCGCGTCGATCATAAGGGGTATTATCTCTATTCAGCGCGCGAGGCCTTGGAAATAGTGAGAGAGGTGGCCAGCCCCTCGGTTAAAGTCTTGTTCGATATCTACCATGTGCAGATAATGGAAGGGAACCTGATAGAAACGATCAGATCGAACATCGCTTGGATCGGGCACTTTCACGTCGCCGATGTGCCGGGCCGCTTCGAGCCCGGCACGGGCGAGATCAACTATCACAACGTATTCAGGGCAATTTGTGAGGCCGGCTACTCGGGATATGTGGCGATGGAGTTCAGGCCCACGGGCGATCCGGTAAGAACTCTCAAGGAAATCAAGGGGATCTACAATGCGATCAAATGAAGTCGTAACGCGGCGGCGATTTCTCGCCACATTCGCCGTCGGCGCCGCCTCTCCATTCTTATCCTTGCAGCGGCGCAACGCCTTAAAGGTAGGCTATCATCCCTTGACCTGGGGAGGGGAACACTTCTGGCAGGCCTGCGATGAGATCGCAGCGCTCGGCTTCCCGGCCACCGAAGTCTTCGGCGACTATATCCTGAAATATGAAGAGCGCATCGGCGAGTTTAAAGAGCAGATGGCGCGGCGCCGCCTGAAGCTCGTGTCTGCCTACGGCGGGGGCGCCCTGAGCGACCCGGCAAAGCGGCAGGAGGATATCGAACGGAACCTCCGGATTGCGCGCATTTTGAGAGGGGCCGACGCTGAATACTTGATCATGGGCGGGGGCCTTAAGAGAAAAGAGGGGAACAGGCAGGAGGATTTTGAGAATTTCGCCGCCACCGTCAACGAAATAGGCAGGCGCGTCAGCCTGGAATATGGGCTGCGGGCCTGCTATCATCCGCACCTGGATACTCTGGGCGAAAGCCGCGAGGATATAGCCAAAATTATGGAGCTGACCGATGAGCGCTATGTTTATCTTGCCCCTGATACCGGACACCTGGCGGCAGGCGGCTCCGACCCGGTGGAGGTCTTTAAAACCTACCGCAGCCGTATCGCTTACACCCACTTTAAGGACTACAATCCCGAGATAAAGGAGAAATACTGGTTCTTTGTCGAGCTGGGCCGCGGGACCATTAATTTTCCGGCTATCGTTGAACTGCTCGTCGAAAGCAGGTTTCAGGGCTGGATCATGGTCGAGCTGGACCGCACGCGCACGACCCCGCGCCTGAGCGCCGAGATAAGCAAGAGGTATTTGACGGACGTTTTGAAAATCATGTGAGAATAAGGAGGCGACCGGGATGCTAACAAACCGCAGGGAGGCATTAAAACGCATGGCCTTTATCATCGGCGCCGCCTGCGCGCCTCCAGCGATCAAGAACCGGGCGGCCGCGCAGGCCGCGCGCCACACACACAACTCCGAAACGGCTGCTGCCGTAGCCGAAGTCGCCGAATATGCTCCGCTTTTTTTCGACCGGCATCAATATAAGACGATAACGCTGCTCTCGGAGCTGATTATCCCGCGCACCGATACTCCAGGTGCCACCGACGCGGAGGTCAACCGCTATATAGACCTGATGGTGAGCGAGAACAAAGAGCTGCAGAAGGCCTACCGCAGCGGGCTGGCCTGGCTCGATGCCAAGTGCGACGAGCTCTTCGGCGCGCCGTTTATCGAATGCCGCTCCGACCAGCAACAGGCGATCTTAACCATCATCAGCTCGCGCAATAACAGGTCGCTCGATGACCTGGTCGGGGTCGAGTTCTTCAAGCTAATCAAGGATATGACGCTGCAGGGATACTACACCTCAAAAATCGGCCTGCACGAGGAGCTGGAATACAAAGGAAACGGCTACCTGGAGGAGTATCCGGGCTGCCAGCATACCGAGCATGTGAAATAAAGAAGCCAGGAGCGAGAGCGAGATGAGCAAGAGCAATGAGCAAGAGCGAGAGGATCCCTTTTGCTCTCGCTCTCCCTCTTGCTCCTGATTCCTGGCTCCTGTTCTTCGGCTCCTCAGGCCCACCACATCGCTTTTTCCAGACCACGCTCCAGGATCACTCCCTTGAGGAAAGAGACAGATTTGGCAAAGCCCTCGTCGATAGAAGCCAGCGCATCCTCGTGCTCGATGCTCAGAACATAATCGTAATTTACGCTGCGCAAGGCGCTGACGATGCTCTTCCAGTAGATATCGTCGTGTCCGTAGCCCACGCTGCGGAAGTACCAGGAACGATTGAGCAGGTCGCTGTAGCTCTTGGTATCGAGCACGCCGTTTTCAGCAGCGTTGTATTTGTCGATATAGGTATCCTTGGCGTGGAAGTGAAAGATCGCCCTCTCGCGCCCCAGCCGCTTGATTGCCGCCACGATATCGATACCCTGCCAGAACAGGTGACTCGGGTCGAGATTGGCCCCAACGATATCGCCGACTGCGCGGCGCAGCTTGAGCAGCGTCTCCGGGTTATAGACGACGAAGCCCGGATGCATCTCGAAGGCCAGCTTCTTGACGCCATGTTTAGCGGCAAGCTCGGCCGCGCGCTGCCAGTACGGGATAACTTTTTCGCGCCACTGCCATTCCAGGGTCTCGAGATACTCTGGCGGCCAGGCGCAGGTGATCCAGTTGGGGCAGCGCGCGTTGTTGCTGTCGCCCGGACAGCCCGAAAATCCAATTACGATCTCCACGCCGAGCTGGCCTGCCAGCTCGACCGTCTTCTCAAAAGTTTTATGGTGCTTCTCGGCTATCTCGCGCTTGGGGTGCAGAGGATTGCCGTGGCAACTGAGGGCGCTGATCTTAATGCCGTGGCGCTCGAATGTCCGCCGATATTCCTCGCGCGCCTTGCCGTCCGAGAGCAATCGGTCGACATCGCAGTGGGCATTGCCCGGATAGTTGCCCGTCCCAATCTCGACCCATTCCAGGTCGAAGCTGCGCACCTTCGCCAGCATTTCTTCGAGGCTCAATTCCGCGAAAAGCGCTGTGAAAACGCCTATCTGCATGGTCGTTCCTCCTTTGCCAGAATACAGGAGCAAGAGGGAGAGCGAGAGCAAGAGGGGCCCTCTCGCTCTTGCTCATTGCTCTCGCTCAATATTCTGGCTCCTGTATTCTGACCCAAACATTACCGCGCTGATGGCTGGACAGGGCGGCATCGATCAAGCAGTTGGAGCGGTAGCCGTCTTCGAACGTGGGGAAATCGACCGGGTCCGTCTCCATGCTGCCCCCTTCGCCTATGAACTTGTAGACGCTGGCCATCAGGTTCTTCAAGGCATCGGCCCAGGCCTCGTTGTGGCCGCCGGGAAGGGCGGCGTAGCGGCCCGCCTCGGGCTCGAGCAGCGTGGGATCTTTCAACAGCAACTCGTTGGCCTTGTCGCGCCTTCCGATCCAGAGTTCGTTTGGCCGTTGCTGGTCCCAGCACAGCGAGCCGCGCGAACCGTTCACCTCAAGCACCAGGTGGTTCTTGTGCCCGGCGCTGACCTGAGAGATAGCAACCGCTCCGATAGAGCGGTTCGAAAACCTGAGCAGCAGGGCGGCCAGGTCCTCGGTATCGACGCGATAGGTTTCCAGTTCCTCGTTCGCGCCCGCTTGAGCAAAGGCTTCAAGTTCGCGGCGGGGCCTGCGCCGCTCCCGGTGGACCGTTTGCAGGTCGGCGAGAACTTCGACTATGCGTAGGCCGGTAACGAATTCCGCCAGGTCGCACCAGTGTGACCCGATGTCGGCGACCGCGCGGGCCGGCCCGGCCCTGCGAGCATCGAGCCGCCAGTTATAATCGGTTGGGTAAAGGAGCCAGTCTTGCAGGTAATGGCCGTGAACCAGATAGATATCGCCGAGCGCTCCGCCGCGCGCCATCAGGCGCATCTGCTGGACGAGCGGATTGAAGCGATAGTTGAAGACCAGGGCATGGACGCGGCGCGCGCGGCGCGCTGCCTGCAAAAGCTCGAAGGCCTCTTCGGAGTTTATCGCCAAAGGTTTATCGGAGATGACGTGCTTGCCGGCCTCGAGCGCCGCCATGATCACCGGCCTGTGCAGATAATTGGGCGTGCAGTTATGGACGACGTCTATCTCTTTATCAGCCAGCAGCTCCAGATAGTTGCCGTAATAGCGCTCGACGCCGAAGCGCTCCGCCTTGGCTCTGGCGCGCGCTTCGCTGCTGGCGGCTAACGCCCGGACCTCGACGCAGCCCAGCCGGCGCACCGCCTCTATATGCTGCGCTCCGACGAATCCCACGCCTATGATGCCACAACGCAGCTTGCGCATCTTAGACCTCCAGCAACGGGTTCGCAGTCCCAGCTCCTCGTTCCATAATCTTGGAGATCCGAGTCGACTCTCGGCTAAGGGCTAACGGCTAAAGTTCTTTTATCCTGATATTTCTAAAGTAAACCGCGGACTTTTCGTCGTGGTTCTGGAGCCCAATGAAGCCGCGGCGCCCACGGTTGCCCTCGAACTCGGTGACCTTCTGGCCGTTCAGCACCACGGTGTAGCGCTGTCCCACTACCGTTATCTCGTAGAGGTTCCACTCGCCGGCCGGCTTCGAGGCCAGCTTCTCGGAGGCCTTGAAGCTGTAGATGGCTCCGGTGCGCCGCGCGGAGTCTTTTTGCACATCGTCGATCTGGATCTCGTAGCCATGGTTCACGGCGAACCAGGGATCGTTGGAAATGCCGGGGAAGCGGACGAAGATGCCGGAGTTATCTTCCTTGCGGCTCACTTTCCATTCGACGCGCAGGACGAAGTCTCCGTACATCTTCTCGCCGTACCAGAGCAGGCCCATGCCGCCGCTGGTCTTCAGCGCCCCATCCTCTAGAACAAAGGCGCCGGGCCCGGCCATCCTCCAGCCGGAAAGGTCATCTCCTTTGAAGATATAAGTAAAGCCCTCGTCGCTATCGGCGGGAAGCCAGGCCGCCAACAGCAGGGCGGCGAACCCCATGGAAATTCTCTTCGCGTTAAGCATAGCTCCCTCCCGGGACCCGGGCGGCGCGGCGGCCGCCCCTCGGCTGAACCGTTAAATCACCTTGTGGAGTTTTTTATCCCAGCGGACCTCGGCGCGGCGCTTGTAGGCCAGGTTGGCCATGTGAGCAGCAACCGCGGCTCGATTGCCCATCTCAGCATCTTCGATGCTTGGGCGGCGCGTGCGCACCGAATCGAAGAAGGCCGCAAGGTGCAGCCACAAGCTGTCGCGCCCGCGCCCGCGATATTCTATGTGCTCCTGTTCGGCCCGCGTCGTTATCTCCTGATGCGGCAGGCCGGTTATCAAATCGTAGTCGTTCTGCTCCAAGTAGAGCTTTTGTGTCTCTTTCGGCCAGCTCTCTGTGATCCAGAGGTAGCTGTCCTTCGGTCGGTCTGAATGGTAGATTAATCTATCGCGCGTATACTCGAGCATACCTTCCGTTCCCATAATGATTATGCCGGAGGAGGAGCGGCTGCTGTTGAGCGTCACATAGACGTTGACCAGCAGTTCGTTGGGATATTTGTAGAGGGAATTGAGCACGTCCGGCACATCGCGCCCATCTTTCCAGCGAAACAGCCCGCCGTCGGACACCACCGATTCCGGCATCTCGAGGTCGAGCAGGTAGTGTATCGCCGTGAGGTAATGGACGAAGAGGTCGGTGGCCAGCCCTCCAGAGTAGTCCCACCAGCAGCGCCAGCGGAAGAAACGTTCGGGCGAGAAGGGATGCTGCGGCGCCGGGCCGAGGAACCTCGGCCAGTCTATGGTCTCGGGCGAAGCGTCGGGCGGAATGGGATAATACCAGGCGCCGAGCGGGGTGTTGCGATTCTCGGAGGCGCGCACCATCGTAATCTTGCCCAGAGCGCCGGAATTGATCAGCTCCCGCGCCTTTTCGTTAACTGTGGCGCTGCGCCACTGGCTGCCGATCTGGATGATCCTGTCGCTCTGCTTGACCGCTTTTATGATCTCATCGCCCTCTTCGATTTTGTAGGTCATCGGCTTCTCGCAGTAGACATCTTTGCCCGCCTCGAGAGCATCCATGATCATCTGGTAGTGCCAGTGGTCTGGAGTTACTATGAGAACAGCATCCAGCTCGGGGAGCGCCAGCAGATCGCGATAGTCCTTGAAGGTTTTCACGGGCCCGGCCTCTTCGGTCAGTTCGAGGGCACGGGCCAGCCTGCCGTCGTAAAGGTCGCTGACCGCCACGACCTGAACGTCATCCATCGCCAGGCAGATCTTCAGCAGCGGCGTCCCTTGCATCCCAACGCCTATAATCCCAACCTGGATCTTATCGTTGGCCGAGACCGACCGGGCGGGGGCCTGACCGACCTGTATACCCGCTGCGGCAGCTCGCAGCGCCGCGGCTCCCGCGACGCTAGTCTGGATGAAACTGCGCCTACTTATCACCTTCTTCCTCATGGCGGCCTCCTTTTTAGCTAGGCGGAATGGCGCTATTATAGCAGAAAACAGGAGCAAGAAGTCAGGAGACTTGCTCCTGTCTTCTAGCTCCTGGCTTATTCGTGACGTGCGCCCAGCGCGGCACGTTTTCTTGAAATCTCTGGGAGAGATATGTTAATTTCTAAAACCTATGGCTGTTAAAAGAGATGAGCTTGATAACGGGCTAACGGTAATCACGGAGTCGATGGAGAATGTCAGGTCCGTGGCCCTCGGCATATGGATCAAGAGCGGATCGCGCGCCGAGCCTCCCGAGCTGAACGGCATCTCGCATTTCATCGAACACATGCTGTTTAAGGGGAGCAAGAAGCGCTCGGCCGAGGAAATCGCCAAGACCATCGATCGGATGGGCGGCCAGCTCGATGCCTTCACCAGCCGCGAATACACCGGGTTTTATGCCAAGGTGCTGGACGAGCACCTTCCGGAGGCGTTTGAGCTGATAGCCGATATCGTGCTGAACCCGGTCTTCCCCGAAGAGGAGATAGAGCGAGAGAGGAACGTGATCTTCGAAGAGATCAACATGGTTGAGGACTCGCCGCAGGAGCTTGTGCACGAGCTGTTCATCGAGAAGTTCTGGAAAGGTCACCCGCTCGGGCTCCCGATTTCCGGAACGAAGAAGACGGTGGGTGCTCTGGGAAAGCGCGAGCTTTTATCTTATTTTCGACGTTGCTATTCGCCGAAAAACATAGTGGTGGCCGCCGCCGGCAGCCTGAAGCACCGCGAGGTCCTGGGGCTGGCGCGCCGCTATTTCGGCGAACTCGCGCCGCGCCCGAACATGAAGTCTGGTAACAATCCTCCCGAAGTGCATCCGCATATAGCCAAGCGCAACAAGGAGGAGCTGGAACAGGTTCATATCTGCCTGGGCACAGTTTCGCCGCCCCTGCTCTCCGACCACCGCTTCGCCACACATGTGCTCAACAATATCCTTGGGGGCGGACTGAGCAGCCGGCTCTTTCAAAATATCCGCGAGAAGCGGGGACTGGCCTACGCTATCTTTTCAGCTCTCAACCTGTACCGCGACGCCGGGAGCTTGACCGTTTACGCCGGCACGGCGGGGAACCGGGCAGAGCAGGTGATCGAACTGGTCTTGGAAGAGCTGCGCAAACTGCGGGATGGTGATATCAGCCAGGACGAACTGGAGCGTTCCAAGGACAATATCAAAGGGGCAATCGTGCTCAGCCTGGAGAGCACCTCGAGCCGGATGTCGAACCTGGCTCAGCAGGAGATCTATTACCAGCGTTACTTCGGCCTGAACGATATAATTCGAGCGGTAGAGCGGGTCAAGATGGATGACATCAAGAGGGTTGCAAGCGAGATCTTCAACAGCCGCTACCTCTCGCTTACAATCCTCGGGAACCTCAACGGCTTTAATATCTCGCGCGGCGCCCTGAATCTTTAGCGGCCATGAGCGTCAGGATCACTGTCCTGGGAAGCGGCAGTTCGGGCAATGTTACTTTGATCTCGTCGGAGCGGGTCAAGGTCTTGTTGGACCTGGGGCTGAGCGCCCGCGAGACCTCGGCCAGGCTGGCTGCAGTCGGAGTCTTGCCGCAGGAGATAACAGCCGTAGTCGTAACACATGAGCACGCCGATCATGTGCGCGGGCTGGCTGCCTTCGCCCGCAATACCGGTGCCGTCGTATATATCTCGGATGCCACGCTAAAAGCCGCCGGGCTCGAGCACGTTCTGCCGCGCCGCGAGAGCGTGCGGGCCGGAGAGAAGTTCGAGATAGGCGATATGGTCTTCATCCCTTTCTCAACTCCTCACGATGCGGCCGATCCTCTAGCCTATTCCATCGAGTGCCACGGAATAAAGATCAGCCAGGTCACGGACCTCGGCTATATCTCGGCGCTGGTCAAAAACCGTATCGAGAAGAGCGATTGCCTGATCGTCGAGTCAAATCACGACCTGCAAATGCTCAGGCTCGGCCCCTATCCCTGGATGCTCAAACAGCGTATTTTAGGGCGGCACGGCCACCTTTCGAACCATGCCCTGGCCGAATTTCTGGCCGGCGATTTCGACGGCTACGCTCGCTACATTTTCCTGGCCCACCTCAGTCGAACCAACAACCATCCCGATATCGCTATGCTCTCGGCGCGACAGGCCCTGGCGGCGCGCGCGGATTTGCTGGAGGGGTGGCAGGAGCGCTTGAGGATAGCTCATCCCGACAGTCCGAGCGAAGGCGTAGAGCTAGAGTAAAAAGTCCCTGTATACGTAAAATGATCCCAAGATACACCACGCCGGAAATGGCCCGCATCTGGGCCGAGGAAAACAAATTCGCCAAGTGGCTCGAGGTTGAGCTGGCAGTATGCCGCGCGTTGGCCGAGCGAGGGAAGATGCCGCAGCAGGCCCTTCATGAGATCGAGCGAAAGGCACAGGTGCCGAAAGTTGAGAGGATCGCCGAGATCGAGCGCCGCGTGCATCACGATGTGATCGCCTTCTTGAGCGCGCTGGCCGAAATCGTCGGCCCGGAGTCGCGTTACATCCACCTGGGACTTACCTCTAACGACATAGTAGATACAGCGCAGGCAATCTTGCTCAAAGAGGCATCAGAGCTGATCCTGGCAGAGATGCGCAGGCTCGGGCAGGTAATTCGCGAACAGGCTTACAGGTACAAGGATACCCCGATGGTCGGACGCACGCACGGCGTGCACGCTGAACCGACCACCTTCGGCTTGAAGCTTGCGGTCTGGTATTCGGAACACATGCGTAACATCGGGCGACTGGAGAGTGCGACGCGCGCTGCCGCGTGCGGCAAGCTCTCCGGGGCGGTCGGGACCTTCGCCCATCTGGACCCGGAGCTGGAGGAGGCGGTTTGCCGGAGCCTCGGCATCGATTACGCGCGCGCTTCGAATCAAATCGTTCAGCGCGACAGGCACGCCGAATACCTGGCGGCCCTGGCGATAACCGGGGCTTCGTACGACAAATTTGCGACTGAGGTCAGGCACCTGCAGAGAACCGAGGTGCGCGAGGTCGAAGAGCCTTTTAGCGCCGGCCAGAAGGGATCATCGGCCATGCCGCACAAGCGAAATCCGATTTCGTGCGAGCAGGTGAGCGGGCTCGCGCGGCTGCTGCGCGCCTACCTGCAGGCGGCGCTCGAGAACGTTCCGCTCTGGCACGAGCGCGATATCTCGCATTCGTCGGTGGAGAGGGTGATCCTGCCTGATGCCACCACGTTGGCCCACTATCTCACGCGGCAGCTCTGCTATATCATAGAAAATCTGGTCGTCTACCCGGAGCGGATGCACCGGAACCTGGAGATGACGCGCGGGCTGGTATTTTCAGGACAGCTGCTGCTCGACCTGATTGATAAAGGGCTCGAGCGGGACCTAGCATACGGCTGGGTGCAGCGCGCATCGATGCGCGTCTGGAACGAAGGGATCGATTTCAAACGGGCGGCGCTGGAGGACAAGGATATAGCGAGAGAGCTTTCCCAGGAGGAAATCGATAGATCCTTCGATCTCAAACGCCAGCTGCGCAATGTCAATAAGATCTTCGCGCGCGTCTTCGGCGAATAGGGGCGCTGCCTGCGGCACCCTGAAAAAAATGGCGGAGGTGCATGGGAATCGAACCCACCGTCGCGAACTCCCGTTCGCGACCACCGGATTTGAAGTCCGGGGCCGACACCAGCCGACATTCACCTCCGCCGCAGCTAATGCGCAGAAACTGAACCAAATGTCGGGTCGATCTTCTGAAAAGTAATTTATACACAATTGAGGGAAGAAGGGCAAGCGAATCTAGAAGCCAGAGGGAGGAGCTAGGAGCTAGAAGTTAGGAGCTAGAATAAATTCATGCGCGTGGCAGCAGGCATAAGGAGTGAAATGTAGGGCAAGCGATACATCTGCTCTTTACCTTTCACCCATTGCTACATCACCACGCCTGAAGCTTTATCGAGATTAATATTCTAGCTTCTAACTCCTAGCTTCTAGCTCCTCCTTTTGGCTCCTGCGGTGCGCCAACCAGAACTTGGTAGAAAAAAATGAAGATTTAGGGTAACCTACCAAATTCATTATTCTAGAATAAGGAGGTTACCCTATGGAAAACAAAATTCGTGAGATAATCATGCCACTAAGCGAGAAGCTATGCAAGAGATTAAGCGAGTTGCTT
>FWPU01001514.1_pt1 | contig 69284 bp, 60 predicted proteins | sample 2228361 | NCBI WGS metagenome assembly FWPU01 (sample SAMEA103939777, study PRJEB20133) | metagenome
GGCGCGAGATCCAGCCCGCCCCAGAGCCCCACATCGGCTCGACGAGGACGTGGACGTCGGCGGCCCGGAGGGCGTCGAGGTCGAGAGTCCGGCGGACGAAGGCCTCGTAGCCCGGGTAGGGGTCGAAGCGCTCGACGAGGCCGGCCGCCTCGGCCTCGGCGAAGGGCCGCCGAGGGATCGCCTGGCCGGCGTTCTCGGCGATGGCCGCCTCGATGACAGCGAGCATCTCCGGGCCAGCCGCCGAGCCCTCGGGCGACTTCACCTTGAAGCCGTTGTCCGTCCACGGGTTGTGGCTGGCGGTGATGACGATCCCTGCCGCGGCTCCCCGGACGACGACCTCGTAGGTCGACATCTGGGTCGGCACCGCCCGCTCGGCAAAGAAGATCGGGATGTCGTGGGCGAGGAGGACTTCCGCCGCGGCGATGGCGAAGTGCTCCGAGGCGAACCGCCGGTCGTAGGCGACGACGACGCCTCGGGCCCCGGTCCCGGCCGCAAGGACGGCTCGAGCGACGCCGTCGGCGCAGCGGCGGACGTTCTCGAAGGTGAAGTCGTCGGCGATCCGAGCCCGCCAGCCGTCGGTCCCGAAGACGATCCGGGCCGGCACCGGCGCCTCGGCGATGATCGTCATGCTTCCTCCTGGTTCGCTCGCTCGATGAGCGCCGAGACGATGGCCCGGCACGACCGAGCCCCGGTGAGGACGGCGACCGGCCCGTCGGGATCGACGACCCCGTCGAGGGGGCCGCCGAGGAGCTCGAGCCAGCCACCGGTCCGTCGGACGACGAGGTCGTCGGCTCCCGCGACGACGGACCCACCGGCCGGGACGACGGCTCCGGGAACCCCGTCGGCGCCGAGGGCGGCGAGGAGGGCCGGCCAGCCTCCGAGGTCGCTCCAGCCGACGTCGAGGGTCGCCATGACGACCCGCCCGGCGCGGGCGGCCGCCTCCATGACCGCGTAGTCGATCGAGGTCGAGCGGAGGCCGGCGTAGGCGGCGGCCAGGTCGGCCGGGTGAACGGCGCCACCGGCCTCGCCCAGGGCAGCCTCGAGGGTCGCGAGGATGTCGGGGGCGTAGTCCCGAAGGGCGGCGAGGATCGCCTGCCGCTGCCAGAGGAACATCCCGGCGTTCCAGGCTACCCCGGGCATCTCGACGAGCTCCGCTGCCCGTTCGGGGTCCGGCTTCTCCTCGAAGCCTCGGAGAGGGGCAGCCTCGATCGGCCCGATCCGCTCGACCCGGGCGACTTCGGGCAGGAGGTAGCCATACTCCGTCGCCGGGCGAGTCGGTTCGACGCCGAGGGTGACGAGGGGCGCCGCGAGGCCGAAGGCGCCGCGGGCGAGGTCGGCCGCCGCAGCGACGACGGTCCGGAAGCGAGGTTCGTCGTCGATGAGATGGTCGGCTGGGACGACGACCATGACCTCGTCGACGGGCCGCTCGATGGCGAGGGTGGCGAGGGCGATGGCGGCGGCGGTGTTCCGACCGACGGGCTCGCCGAGGACGTCGACGCCGGGCGCCTGACGCCGAACGAGGGGTTCGAGCTCGGCCGGGGCGACGACGGTGATGTCCGCGGGGTGGCAGAGAGGGGCCGGCTCGGCGACGAGGCGCCGGATGGTGCGGGCGAAGAGGGAGTCCGGACCGAGGAGCGGAAGGAAGGGCTTCGGTCGCTCGGGTGTCGAGAGCGGTTGGAGCCGCGTTCCGCCGCCCCCGGCCAGGACGACGACGTACATGTGGCGCCCATTCTAGGAGGCTCGGGCGGGGCGGGGAGGGTGGCCCCGACCGAGAAGGCCCGCCGCGAGCGGAGCGGACGCCGGTCCCGATTGGGCCTGCCACCACCCTGGCCCGGCCGGCGAGGCCGAGGCTCGAGGCCGGCGCCGCGTCGGCGAGGGCGGTCGCCGCGTCGGCGAGGGTGCTGTCTCAGCCGATGGAGATCTCCGTCGGCTCCGGGAGACCGGCCTCGGCGGCGAGGAGGGCCGCCTTGTCGGTCCGCTCCCAAGGGAGGTCGAGATCCTCCCGGCCGAAATGGCCGTAGACGGCCGTCTGCCGGTAGATCGGGGTTCGGAGGTCGAGGGCGGCGATGATCCCGCCGGGGCGAAGGTCGAAGTGGCGTTCGATGAGGGCGAGGATCCGCTCGTCGGGGATCCGACCCGTCCCGAAGGTCTCGACGGAGACCGAGAGGGGGCGAGCGATCCCGATCCCGTAGGCGATCTCGATCTCGAAGCGGTCGGCGAGGCCGGCGGCGACGACGTTCTTGGCGATCCAGCGGGCAGCGTAGGCGCCCGAGCGGTCGACCTTCGTCGGGTCCTTGCCGGAGAAGCAGCCGCCCCCGTGGCGAGCCATCCCACCGTAGGTGTCGACCATGATCTTCCGTCCCGTCAGGCCCGCGTCGCCCATCGGCCCACCGATGACGAAGCGGCCGGTCGGGTTGACGTGCATGACGGGGTCGACGGGTCGAAGCTCGCGGGGGATGATCGGCAGGATGACGGTCTCGACGATGTCAGAGCGGAGCCGCTCGGGACGGACGTCGGGGTCGTGCTGAGCCGACACGACGACGGTCCGGACGCGAAGTGGCGCCCCCCGCCGGTACTCGACGGTCACCTGGGTCTTGCCGTCGGGGCGAAGATACGGGAGCTGACCCGACTTGCGGACCTCGGCGAGGCGCCGGGCCAGGCGGTGGGCGAGAGCGATCGGGAGGGGCATGAGCTCGGGGGTCTCCCGGCAGGCGAAGCCGAACATCATCCCCTGGTCGCCGGCTCCGAGGGTCGCCAGGTCGTCGCGTTGGCCATCTTCCCGGGCTTCCAGGGCAGCGTCGACGCCCCGAGCGATGTCGGGCGACTGCTCCTTGATGCTGACGAGGGTTCCGCAGGTGAGGTAGTCGAAGCCGTAGTCGGCCCTCGTGTACCCGATCTCGCGGACGGTGTCGCGGACGATGGACTGGAAGTCGACGTAGGTCGAGGTCGTGATCTCGCCAAGGACGATGACGAGGCCCGTCGTCGTCGCGGTCTCGCAGGCGACCCGGGCGTCGGGGTCGTCGCGGATGATGGCGTCCAGGATCGCGTCGCTGATCTGGTCGCACATCTTGTCCGGGTGACCCTCGGTGACCGACTCCGAGGTGAAGAGGTACTGCTCGGCGTCGACGATGCTCGACATCTCTCTCCCTTCCCCTTTCTCGACCGTCTCGGGCCCGGGGCGGCAGACCGATCGGCCGGAGGGTATCACGACCCTGGCCGGTGGCCGTCGGGCGTTTGCGGCTCCGGCCGGCGGCTGTCGGGCCTCTGCGGCTCCGGCCGGCGGCTGTCGGGCCTCTGCGGCTCCGGTAGGCCGCGCTCGGGGTCTTAGGTCCCCTGGCGCCAGTCGGCGAGGTAGGCTCGCTGCTCCTCGGTAAGAGGCTCGAGCTCGATCCCGAGGGCGAGGAGCTTCAGCCGCGCCACCTCCTGGTCGATCGCCTCGGGGACCGTGTAGACCTGGGGCCCGAGCTCGGCGGCGTGCCGGGCCAGGTACTCGACCGAGAGGGCCTGGTTCGCGAAGCTCATGTCCATGACCGCCGCCGGGTGGCCCTCGGCAGCTCCGAGGTTGACGAGCCGACCCTCGGCGACGAGGAAGAGCTCCTTGCCGCCGATCTCGAAGCCCTCGACCCCCGGCCGGACCCGGCGGACGTGACCCTCGGCCATCGAGCGGAGGGCGGCGAGGTCGAGCTCGACGTCGAAGTGCCCGGCGTTCGCCAGGATCGCCCCGTCCCGCATCCGCTCGAAGTGCTCGCGCCGAAAGACGTTTCGGTTCCCCGTCGCCGTCACGAAGAGCTCGCCCCAGCCCGCCGCCTCGGCGTGGGTCATGACCCGGTAGCCGTCCATGAGGGCCTCGAGGGCCCTGACCGGATCGACCTCGACGACGACGACGTGGGCCCCCATCCCGGCCATCCGGGCGGCGATCCCCCGCCCGACCCAGCCGTAGCCGGCGACGACGACGTTCCGGCCGGCGAGGAGGATGTTCGTGGCCCGGAGGATCCCGTCGACGGTGCTCTGGCCCGTCCCATAGCGGTTGTCGAAGAGGTGCTTCGTCAGGGCCTCGTTGACGGCGATGACGGGATAGCGGAGGGCGCCGTCGGCGGCCATCGCCCGGAGGCGGATGACGCCGGTCGTCGTCTCCTCGGTCCCGGCGAGGACCTCGCTGAGCTGCCCCGGCCGCTCGCTGTGGAGGAGGGAGACGAGGTCGCAGCCGTCGTCCATCGTGATCTGGGGGTGACGGTCGGCGACGGCGGAGAGGTGGGCGTAGTAGGTCGCCCGGTCCTCGCCCCGGCGAGCGAAGGTCGGGACCCCGTACCGGGCGACGAGGGCGGCGGCGACGTCGTCCTGGGTCGAGAGGGGGTTGGAAGCTGCGAGGGCGACCTCAGCGCCGCCGGCGGCGAGGGTCCGGACGAGGTTCGCCGTCTCGGTCGTGACGTGGAGACAGGCCCCGATCCGGAGGCCGGCCAGGGGTCGCTCGGCAGCGAAGCGCTCGCGAATCTTTGCGAGGACCGGCATCTCGCGCTCGGCCCACTCGATCCGCTCGACCCCTGCCTCGGCGAGGGCGAGGTCGGCGACGTCGTGGTCGACGAGCCGCGGGGATGACGCCCCGCCGCCCCCCGGGGCGGGTGCGGCGGCTCTGGTCGGACCCGGGGAGGTGGCGGGGGCGGGCTCGAAGGCGCTCCCTTCGTCCCTCGCCGGAACGGGCGCCTGGGGGCCACCCGGGAGAACCTGGTCTCGACGATGAAGCTCGGTCACGTGGAACCCTCCAGATCGGCGTCGGCCTTCGACCGCGCCCCTACATCAGCAGCATCGACACGCGGGCGGGCGAGGTGTCCGCACGAGACGGTGCCAATGGGCGTGCCGATGCAGCTCGGGAGAAGAGTAGCCGGCATGCCAGGAGGACACGGGCGTGCATGGCGTGGGCGCTCGGTCGTCCGCCCGCCCCCGACCTCGCGCGCCTCTCCGTCCTCGCTGAGGCCGCGCTCGGTGGGCCAGCTCCGCTCCAACGGCGCCTGCCCCCAGCCAACCTCTCTTGCCTCTCCCTCCTCGCCGAAGCCGGTGGCGGGTGGCCGCTCCGACGGTGCCGCCCTCGGCCGATCGCTGCCATCTTCCCACGGGGTGCGCACCCGGTACTCGCCCGTCGGCCGCTCGGTCATCGGCTCGCGGCCGATCGCTGCCATCTTCCCACGAGGCGAGCACAACCTGAGCCCCTGGGAGGTCGAACTGGCGCCACGGCGCCCGACACCCTCCCTTCCCGCTCGAGCCGAGCGTCGCGAGAGGCCCGACGGACCGGTTCGGAGGGACCTCCCCAGCCCGATCGGACCCATCGCCCCGGCCGAGGCTGACCAACGCTCACCGGGTGAGCGTTTGGCAGGGAGACGGGATCCGGGCCCCCGGCCGAGCCTCCCTCGTCCCGGGCTCGTGCTCACGAGGTGAGCATCTCCGCTCACCGACCCCCTCGCTGCTCGCCTCGTGCGCGTTCGGCCATGGCGACTCGAGTCTCCCCCGCTCCTCGGTGGCCCTCCCTCCCCTCGAGGTCCGTTCCGTGCTCAGCTCACGAGAAGATGGCAGGGTTGACCGGGCTGGGGGCGATGGCCGAGGTGACTGGGGCGGAGAGGCAGGGCTGGCCGGGCTCGGACGATGGCCGAGGTGGCCGGGCTGGGCGGGTGGCGGATGGCAGAGGTGGCCAGGTGGGAGAGGCAGGGCTGGCCGGGCTGGTCGGGGTGGCCGCGCTGGCCGGGCTCGGACGATGGCAGAGGTGGCCGGGCTGGGGCGATGGCTGAGGCGACGGGGGCGGTCGGGGTAGCTGGCGTGACCGGGGGTGCGACGGGTGTGGCCGGACTGCGACGATCAGAGCTACCGCGGGCCCCGGCCGACGAGGAAGCGCCGGAGCGGCGCGGTCAGGCCGGCCAGAGGGGAGCCGAGCCGGTGGATGAGCCGCTCCTCGTAGCGCGTGTATTCGGCGTAGCCGAGCCGGCGGTAGGCGGCGATGGCCGGCGGGTTGTCGGAGCGGACGTTCAGGACGACCTGGTCGCAGAAGCGGAGGAGCTCGGCCGTCACCGCCCCCGTCACGGCCGTCGCGTAGCCGCGGCCCCGGTGCTCGGCGGCGGTGAAGACGTTCCCGACGACGGCGAGGCGGGCGGCCCGGCTGACGACGTGGGTCCCCGCCGCCGAGACGAGCCGACCCCGGACCCGGAGGCCGTAGTAGACGCCATCGGCGATGGCGCTGGCCGGGAGCCAGGATGCGAAGCCGAGGTCGTAGAGCCGGTTCAGCTCGCCGACCTGAGCCGGGACGAGGCGCTCGACTTCGGCCGGGAAGGGCCGAAAGCGAGCCCGGTCGACCCACATCCGGATCATCGGCGGGCCAGGATCGATCCGGTAGTGCGCCTCGATCGCCGGGAGGAGCTCGGTCCGGGCCGAGACGAAGGCTGCCCGGGGCCGGATGAGGGCACCGAGGATCGCCCTGACACCCTCGGGCCGGCCCATGACGAAGAGGGGTTGGGGCGTCGTCCCTGAGTACTCGAGGACGACGGCGACGACGGTGCGGCCGTCGAAGGCGACCCCCCAACGGGAGCGGGCGAACTCACGGTCGTCGAGGTCGCAGATGGCGTAGGCGGCAAAGAGGCGATCCTGCTCGAGGAAGGCCCGGAGGAGCTCCCGGTCGCTCGTCTCCCGGACGACGAGGCGGCCCTCGGGGCGGGCGACGGCGACGCTCACCATCAGGCTGCGCTGCCCGACCGGCCGACGACGGTCTCGGGCGGCTCCGTCGGACCGGCGGCGGTCCCACTCAGCGGGCGCCGGACCCGCTTCCGCTCGAGGGCCGCGGCAAGGGCGGGGCCGAAGGGCGGCCGGAGGACGCCCTCCTCGGTCACGATCGCCCCGATGAGCTCGGCCGGGGTGACGTCGAAGGCCGGGTTGTGGGCCTCGGTGGCGGCCGGAGCGATCCGCCGGCCACGGACGAGGAGGACCTCGCTCGGCGAGCGCTCCTCGATCGGGATCGCCGAGCCGTCGGCGAGGGTCGGGTCGACGGAGCTCAAGGGCGCGCAAACCCAGAACGGGATGCCGTGTCGGGCGGCGAGGACGGCGAGGCCGTAGGTCCCGATCTTGTTCGCCGTGTCCCCGTTCGCGGCGATCCGATCCGCCCCGACGAGGACGATGTCGACCCGGCCGCGGGCCATGAGGTGGGCGGCTGCCCCATCGGCGATGAGGGTGTGGGGGACCCCAGCCGAGGCGAGCTCCCAGGCCGTCAGCCGGGCGCCCTGGAGGAGGGGCCGGGTCTCGTCGACCCAGACGTGGAGGGGTCGGCCGGCGTGGTGGGCGACGGCAACGACCCCGAGGGCCGTCCCGAACTGACCGCAGGCGAGGGGGCCAGTGTTGCAGTGGGTGAGGATCTCGAGGGGCCGCCCCTCGGGGAACGGCAGCTCGGCGGCACCAGCCTCGGCGAGTCGGCCGTGGTCCTCGGTTGCCTCGAAGACGATCGCCTCGGCCTCGGCCCAGAGGGCCGCCGCGACGGCCTCGCCGTCCTCGCTCAGCTCCCCGACGGCGGCGTAGCGGCGGAGCATCCGGTCGACCGCCCAGCCGAGGTTGACGGCCGTTGGGCGGGCGTTTCGGAGGGCATTCGCCGACCCCCGGATCGTCGCCCGGCGCGCGTAGGGACGGGCCGTCGCCATCCGGCGGGCGGTGAGGGCGAGTCCGATGGCCGCCACCTGGCCGATGGCCGGGGCACCGCGGACGACCATCTCCCGGATCGCCTGGGCAGCCTCGGTGGCGTTCGTGATGACGACCTCTCGGAGCTCCTCGGGGAGGGCTCGCTGGTCGACGAGGACGAGGCGGTCGTCGTCCCAGCGGAAGGCCGACCGAAAGCCGAGGGGCGCCCCGGCGCCCGCCGGTGCCGCCGTCTCAGGGCTCGCCACGTCGCCGAGGAGGACCTGGGCGGCCTCGGCCGAGGAGCGCTGGAGCGAGGCGGCAGCCGCGGCAACGGCTGCGGCGGTGTGGGCGACCTCGTCGGCGAGGGCCCGGAAGAAGTGGCGTCGGGCGACCGCCACCGACTCGGAGGCCGCCTCGGGCCGTCCGCCCGAGGCGGCCTCGGTTGGCGGTGACCCGCTCGATCCGGCGGCGGTCAGCGGCTCGCCGGGCCGGCGGTCACGGACGCTGGGCTCGGCCGGCTCGGGGGGCTGCTCGCTCGCCTGAAGGGGCCGATCACCCGTCGCCATCGCCCCACCCTAGTAGCGGATGACGCTCGTGACCCGGTAGCCGCCGAGTCGTTCGCGGCCTTTGAGGAAGTCGAGCTCGACGAGGAAGGCGAGGCCCACGACCTCACCCCGAAGACGCTCGACGAGCTCGATCGTCCCCCGGACCGTCCCCCCCGTGGCAAGGAGGTCGTCGACGATGAGGACCCGCTGCCCGGGCTCGATGGCGTCACGGTGGATCTCGAGGGTGTTCGAGCCGTACTCGAGGGCGTACTCGACCGAGATGACCTCGGCCGGTAGCTTGCCGAGCTTTCGGACCGGGACGAAGCCGGCCCCGAGCTGGTAGGCCATCGGGGCGCTGAAGATGAAGCCGCGCGACTCCATGCCGACGACGATGTCGATCTTCTCGCCCCGATACGGCTCGAGCATGAGATCGATCGCCTCGCGGAACCCGGCCGGGTCCTTGAGCAGGGTCGTGATGTCGTAGAAGAGGATGCCCGGCTTCGGGAAGTCGGGAATCTCGCGGATCTTCGCCCGCAGATCCTCGGCGGACATCAGCTCGTCGTGCCTCCTGTCGAACGGCGCGCTCGCAGCGGGCGAGCGGTGGTTGAGACTCGTCCGTCGGCCCGCCGGCGCGGACGGCATCCTAACTGTAGCGCAGCCAACGTCGCACGCCGCCGTGCCGAGGACGCGCCTCGAACCGCTCCCGGGTCGGCCGTCAACCACCCCGAAGGAGCGCCTCGAACCGCTCCCGGACGGGCGCCGCGGTGGGCAGGTCAAGGGCGGCCCGGGCTTCTGCCTCCAGGCGAGCGAGCTCGCTCCCGCGGATCGCCCGGCGGACGACGGGGAGGCTCGAGGCGGCCATGCTGAGCTTCCGGATCCCGAGACCGACGAGGGCGAGGGCCGCGACCGCGTCGCCGGCCATCTCGCCGCAGACGGAGAGCTCGATTCCCGCCGCCGTAGCCGCCTCGACGGCCTCCCGAACGAGGCGGAGGACGGCCGGATGGAGGGGATCCTGGTAGCGGCCGAGGGCCCGGTTCCCGCGGTCGACGGCGAGGGTGTACTGGGTCAGATCGTTCGTGCCGAGGCTGGCGAAGGCGAGGCGGTGGAAGTAGGTCCGCCCAACGAGGATCGCCGAGGGGATCTCGAGCATGACCCCGAGCTCGACCGGCCCGGCCGCGCAGCCATCGGCCCGGAGCCCCGCAGCGGCTCGCTCCGCAAGGTCGAGGAGGAGGTCGACGTCGGAGCCGTCGGCGACCATCGGGGCCATGACCTTGACCCGTGGGGCGCCGGCGCCGGTCGTGTTCCCCGCCGCGGCTCGCATCGCCGCCCGGAGCTGGGTCACGAAGAGTTCTGGCCGCGCCTCGGCCAGGCGGATCGCCCGCACCCCGAGGAAGGGATTCGCCTCCGGCTCGAGAGGCAGGTACGGGATCGGCTTGTCCCCGCCGACGTCGAGGAGGCGGATCGTGACCGGATGGGGGGCGAAGGCATCGAGGACGGCCCGGTAGGCGGCGACCTGCTCGTCCTCGGACGGCGGCTCGGGCCGTTCGATGAAGAGGAACTCGGTGCGGAAGAGGCCGACCCCCGCCGCCCCCAGGGCGACCGCCCGCTCCGACTCGGCCGGAGTCCCGATGTTGGCGAGGAGGGTGACCTCGACCCCGTCTCGGGTGACGGCCGGCAGTCGGGCCTCTTGGAGGGCGAGCCGGTCGGCGGCCTCGACTCGGGCTCGCCGCTCGCGGTAGGCACCGACCGTCGCCGGGTCGGGATCGAGGACGACCTCGCCCGTCTCGCCGTCGAGGGCGACCTCCCGCGGCGACTCGGCCTCGATGGCGGCAAGGAGCCCGCCGACGCCGACGACGGCCGGGATCCCGTAGGCACGGGCGAGGATCGCGGCGTGGGCGGTCGGTGAACCGGCTTCGAGGGCGAGGCCGAGGATCCGGTCCCGGGGCAGGCCGGCCGTGACCGACGGGGCGAGATCCTCGGCGACGACGATGGCGGGCTCATCGAGGCTCGGCCCCGCCTCGCTCCGACCGAGGACCTCGAGAGCGATCCGCCGCCCGACGTCGGCGAGGTCGGCGGCCCTGGCGGCGAGGAGCTCGTCACCGAGGGCTCGGAGCTGGGTGGCAAAGGCTTCGGCGGCGGCCTGGATCGCGGCGACGGCGTCCTCGCCGGCCTCGATCCGACTCCGGGCCAGCTCGTGGAGGGCCGGGTCACGGGCCATTTCGGCCTGGGCCTCGAAGATCGCTGCCTCGTCGGCATGGCCGGCCGCAGCGACCTCGGCAGCGAGGCCCTCGAGGGCGCCGGCAGCCCGTTCGACGGCAGCCTCGAGGCGGGCGACCTCGGCCGCTGCCTCGCCGGGTTCGATCCGTCCCCCTTCGATTCGTGGCGGTGGGCCGACGACGACGATCGGCCCCTGGGCGACACCGGCCGAGGCCGGTGCGCCGCGGAGGATGCGCATCGAGGAGTACCTCCGTGTCCGAGCTCGAGAGCGGGCCAGCACCGCCGGGACGCCGGAAGGGCGATTCGGCCTCTCTGAACGCGTCTATTGTGCTTGCTCGGCGACCGGCGAGTTGCCATACTTCGTCGGTACGGGCCGGGGGACCCGCCTTGGAGGTCGAGGTGAGGAACCTGGAGCTGCGTCCCATGGAGGCACCGCTCTCCAGCCGCCTGCCGCTGGAAGCGATCCGAGTCGGCGTCGGCGCCGCCGACTGGCGGGCGGCGGTCCGGGCCGTCGGCGAGGCCCTCGTCGCTGGCGGGATCACCGCCCCCGCCTACACCGACGAGATGATCGCCACCGTCGAGGCCCTCGGACCGTACATCGTCATCGCCCCTGGGATCGCCCTCGCCCACGCTCGCCCCTCGGCGGCGGTCCGGCGGACGGGCTTCGCCATCGTCACCCTCGCCGAGCCCGTCGCCTTCGGTCACGAGACGAACGACCCGGTCCGTCTCGTCGTTGGCCTTGCCGCCGCCGACGAGACCGGGCACGTCGACGCCCTCGCCGCCCTGGCCGAGTTCCTCGCCGACGAAGAGCGTCAGCGGGCCCTCCTCGCCGCGCCCGACCCGGCGTCGATCGGCGCCCTCATCGCCGCCTACGAGCGGGCTCGGTTCGGTGGACAGGAGACCGCCGCCGACCGAGCACCGGACGACGGCGAGCCCCGAGGGCGGCCGGAGCGTGAAACAGAAAGGAGTGGTGGTATCGCGTGAAGATCCTGGCGGTCTGTGGCATGGGCCTGGGTTCGGGGCTCCTCCTCCGGATGCAGGCCGAGAAGGCCCTCAAGACCCTCGGCGTCCAGGCCGACCTCGAGGTCGCCGACATCGGCACCGCCCGGGCTGCGGCCCAAACCGCCGACCTCATCATCACCTCGAACGAGCTCGCCCAACAGCTCGTCGGGGTCAAGCCGAAGATCGTCACCATCTCGAACTTCATCGACCTCCAGGAGATGGTGACGAAGCTGGGCGCCGCGCTCGGCAAGGGCTGAGCCGAGCTGCTCCACCCGACGCCCGAGTTCCTCGGGCGTGTCGGTCCGGTCGGAGGGAATTGGGAGAGGGCCACCAGCCTGGTGGCCCCAGACACGGAGGGATCGAGCATTGGATGCGATCACCTATCTCGTCGAGTGGCTCGCCAAAGACGTCTTTGGTCATCCTGAGTACCTCGTCGGCCTGATCACCGCCGTCGCCCTCATCGCCTCCCGAAAGGGCCTCGGCGAGATCGTCGGCGGCGCTCTCAAGGCGACTCTCGGCTTCATCATCCTCGGCATCGGTGCCCGGGCGGTCATCGCCGCCCTCGACCCGCTCGGGGTCCTCATCACCGGCGCCTTCGGGGTCGAGGGGGTCGTCCCGACGAACGAAGCGATCACGGCCATCGCCAACGAGATTCCGGCCGTGGCGACGAACGTCGCCTTCGCCATGTTCTTCGGGGTCATCCTCGCCCTCGTCCTCGCCCGCCTGACCCCGCTCCGGTACGTCTTCCTCACCGGGCACCACATGCTCTTCATGGCGACGGTCCTGACCGTCGTCCTCTACAACGCCAAAGTCGACAACGTCCTCCAGATCATCGTCGCCGCCATCGGGCTGGCGACGATGATGGTCGTCATGCCGGCCTTCGCCCATCCCTGGATGAAGCGGGTGACGGGCGGCGAGAAGGTCGCCATCGGCCACTTCGGGACCCTCGGCTACATCTCCGCCGGCTTCGTCGGCCAATTCGTCGGCAAGAGCCGGAGCACGGAAGAGATGGAGTTCCCAGCCGGCCTCCGCTTCCTCCGCGACCCGATGGTCGGCACCGCGGTGGCGATGATCATCATCTACTGGTTGCTCGCCATCGTCCTTGGGGCCCGGGTCGGGGTCGACGCCGCGATCGAGCAGGTCGGTGCGGGCTCGGGCGGCGCAGTCGGCGGCTGGCTCGGCTTCCTGACGACCCAGTTCGGCAACGCCCTCCTCTTCGGTGGCGGCGTCGCCGTCATCCTCCTCGGCGTCCGGACGATCCTCGGCGAGATCGTGCCGGCCTTCGCCGGGATCGCCGAGCGGGTCATCCCGGGTGCCGTCCCGGCCCTCGACTGCCCGGTGACCTTCCCCTACGCCCCGAACGCCGTCATCATCGGCTTCCTGGCGAGCGTCGTCGGCGGTCTCGTCGGCTTCGCCCTCCTGAGCCTGTGGCTCGGTCCGGCCTTCGCCCTGCCGCTCATCCTGCCGGGGATGATCCCCCACTTCTTCACCGGCGGGACGGCGGGCGTCTTCGGCAACGCGACCGGCGGGCGCCGGGGTGCCGTCGCCGGAGGCTTCGTGAACGGCCTCGAGATCACCCTCTTCGCGGCGATCCTCGTCCCGGTCATGAGCGCCATCGGCTTCCAGAACACGACCTTCGGCGACACCGACTTCCAGTGGTTCGGCTTCCTCGTCGGGAACATCGCCCGGATCGAGGGCGCCGTGGCCGCCGTCGGCGTCGTCGTCCTCTGCGTCATCCTCGTGGCCCTTGCCAGCTGGTGGCAGCGCCGCTTCGTCGACACGAATTGGGTCCCGGGCGGCGCTTCCGCCGCCCCGGCTGCCGAGACGGTCGGCTCCTAGCCGCGCTCGCCAGCCCACTCGAGCGGCGGCAGCTCCGGCCGGCCGCCGCTCGGATCCGGCTCGGTCCCAGCCGAGCCGGGCGCCGCGCCCAGCAGCCCAACGGGCGCCCCGGTCAGCGACCGGGGCGCCCCTTCTCTTCCCGGTAGCGCGCTCGGGCCGCGTCCCGCCAGAGGGCGGCCGCCCAGCGCCGAGCGTCCTCGAGGAACTCGAAGGGCTTCGCCTCGACGAGTCGCCACTCGCCGAAGGGGCTGAGCCGGAGGGTGATCGCGTACTGGCCGGGCAGCATCGCCAGCCAGAGACGGCTCCGGAGGGGCGGGATGGTCCAGCCGAAGCGGAGCCCCTCGTCCAGCTCATAGGCCCGGTAGTGGACGGGCGGCTCGGCGACCCGGTACCAGCCGAGCCAGATCGGTTCCTTCAGGAGGTCCTCGACGGGCTCCGGGAGATCGCCGGGTTCAGGGGAGCCTGCGGTCCGCATGGTCGACACCGCCTCCTCCCGGGACCGAGGCCGTCACCTTGCCGCCTGTCCCACCGAGGAGCTCGACGAGACGCCGGGTCAGGGACCAGGCCCGCGCAGGCTCGATCGGGGATCGGACCCGAAGCTGCCCGGACCCGACGACGACATCGCCCGGCCCAAGGCCGAGACCGCGGCCCTCCATCCGGGCCCTCGCCAGGAGGGCAACGAGCTCTGCCCGTGGACGTGCCTCGACGAAGCGGACGACGAGCCAGCCCTCATCACGGCTGAGGGCCGCGATCCCGGCCGCCTCGGCCGCCAGGCGGAGCCCGACGACCTCGAGGAGACGCTCGACCGGCGGAGGCGGAGGCCCGAACCGGTCGGCGAGCTCGGCCCGGAGGTCGGCGAGGTCGTCGGCCGTTCGGGCTCGGGCCAGGCGCCGGTAGAGGTCGAGGCGCTGGGCCTCGTCGGGGACGTAGGTCTCGGGGAGGTGGGCCTCGACGGGCAGGTCGACGACGGCCGTCGGCAGCTCCCGGAGCGGCGGCCGGCCCTCGCGCCGGGCCCGGAGCTCCTCGACCGCCTCGGCGAGGAGGCGGCTGTAGAGGTCGAAGCCGACGGCGGCGATGTGGCCCGACTGCTCGGCCCCGAGGATGTTCCCGGCCCCCCGGATCTCGAGGTCGGCGAGGGCGATCTGGAAACCCGCCCCGAGCTCCGAGGCGTTGAAGATCGCCTGGAGGCGACGTCGCGCCTCGTCGCTCATCCGGGCCCGGGGCCGGTAGAGGAGATAGGCGTAGGCCCGCCGGTTCGAGCGGCCGACCCGACCCCGGAGCTGGTAGAGCTGGGCGAGACCGAGCTGGTCGGCCCGGTCGATGAGGATCGTGTTCGCGTTCGGGATGTCGAGGCCCGACTCGATGATCGTCGTGCAGACGAGGACGTCGGCCTCACCGGCCGCGAAGGCGCGCATGACCTCCTCGAGCTGCCGCTCGGGCATCTGGCCGTGCCCGACGACGATCCGAGCCCCGGGCAGGAGCCGGCGGAGCTGCTCGGCCTGGGCTTCGATCGTCTCGACCCGGTTGTGGACGACGTAGACCTGGCCACCCCGCTCGAGCTCGCGAAGGATCGCGTCCCGGACGAGGCCGGCCGAGGCCTCGGCGACCCGAGTCTGGATCGGGAGCCGGTCCTCGGGCGGGGTCTCGATGACCGAGAGATCGCGGAGGCCGGCGAGGGCGAGGTTGAGGGTCCGCGGGATCGGCGTCGCCGAGAGGGTGAGCACGTCGACCTCCGTCCGGAGCTGCTTCAGCCGCTCCTTCGCCGCGACCCCGAAGCGTTGCTCCTCGTCGACGATGACGAGGCCGAGGTCGCGGAAGGCGACGTCCCGGGAGAGGAGCCGGTGGGTCCCGATGACGACGTCGACGCCCCCGCTTCGGAGCCCGGCGAGGGTCCGGGCCTGCTCCGCCGGCGGGACGAAGCGCGACAGGAGGCGGACGGTGAAGGGGAAGGCGGCGAAGCGCTGGGCGAAGGTTCGGTAGTGCTGGTCGGCGAGGACCGTCGTCGGAACGAGGACGGCGACCTGCTTCCCCTCGACGACGGCTTTGAAGGCGGCTCGAAGGGCGACCTCGGTCTTGCCGTAGCCGACGTCGCCGACGACGAGGCGGTCCATCGGCCGGCTCGACTCCATGTCGGCCTTCACCTCGGCGAGGGCCCGGAGCTGATCGGCCGTCTCCTCGTAGGGGAAGGAGGCCTCGAGCTCGGCCTGCCAGGGGCTGTCGGGGCCGAAGGCGTGGCCGACGGCCGTCTCCCGGGCGGCGTAGAGGGCGAGGAGCTCCTCGGCCAGGTTCGTGACCGCCCGCCGGACCCGCTGCTTCGTCCGGAGCCAGTCGGTCCCGCCGAGGCGGGAGAGGGCCGGCGCCTCGCCACCGCTGTAGCGGCTGACCCGTCCGATCTGCTCGACGGGGACGTAGAGCCGGTCGCCGCCGGCGAAGGAGAGCTCGAGGTAGTCCCGAGCGTCGCCGCTCCCGCTGCTCCGTCGGACCATCCGTTCGTAGCGGGCGATGCCGTGGTCGATGTGGACGACGAGATCGCCGGGACTGAGGCGCTCGAGGAGGTCCCGGGGGACGACTCGCCGGCGGGCCTTCGGGCGCCGGATCCGGACGGCGCCGAAGAGCTCCCGGTCGGTGACGAAGATGAGCCCCTCTGGGCCACCGGCGAAGCCGCCGTTCAGGCTCCGCTCGACGAGGACGACCGTTCCGGGCGGCGGTGGCTCGCGGACGACGAGGGTCGTCCCGACGGGCCGGCCGGCCTCGGCGAGGAGCTCGGCGAGGCGGGGAGCCTGGTCGGAGGCGACGACGATCCGGGGCGGGGCCGTTGCCTCGAGTCCTCCGCTCCTCGATGCAGCCCCGGCAAGCCCGGAGCTGGTCGCCCGGGGCGGCTCCTCGGCGGCAAGCCAGCGCTCGACCGCCTCGGCCAGGCGACCCGCCCCGCCCGGCGGGAGGGCGGGCTCCCGCCAGCCGAAGGGATCCTCGACGACCCGCGCCGCGGCCGGGACGAGCGCGGCCTCGAGGTCGGCCGGGGGATCCGACTGCCAGGTCAGACCGAGGAGCGGACGGGTGGCGAAGGCGGTCCGAAGGCTCCCCTCGTCGGGGTAGGCCTCGGGCCAGGCCGGCGGCAGCTCACCGGCGGCGACGAGCTCCGCCCGCCGCTCCCTTGCCTGGTCGGCGAGGAACTCGGCCGCCTCGGCGACCTCAGCCGGCTCGTCGAGGACGACGAGGTCGGCGGCGGCGAGGTGGTCGAGGCCCGTCGCCGGAGCGAGGAGAGGCGCCCAGACCTCGGCGGCATCGCCGAGGTCGAGAGCACCGCGGGCACCGTCCCCGAGGTCCCGTCCGGAGCGACCGAGGAAGCGCTCGAGGTCGCCCGCGAGACGCTCGGGGAGCCCCCTGCTTGGGTCGAGGCCGCGGCTCCGGAGGCGGTCGAGGAGGGCTGCCCGACCGCCCCGGGGGGCGAGGAACTCCGTCGCCGGGAGGAGGACGAGGCGCTCGAGGTGGCCAACGGTTCGCTGGTCGGCGGGGTCGAAAGCACGGAGGGAGTCGACCTCGATGCCGAAGAACTCGATCCGGACGGGCAGCTCGGCCGAAGGCGGGAAGACGTCGACGATCCCCCCGCGCCGGGCGAACTCGCCGCGGCCGCCGACCTCGACGACGGGCTCGTAGCCGGCCTGGGCGAGCTCGCGGAGGAGCCGCTCGGGCTCGAGGCGGGTTCCCGGCCGGAGCTCGAGGGGGAGGTCGGGGAGGTCGTCGGGGGCGAGGGTCGGCTGGAGGAGGGCGGCGATCCCAGCGACCAGGATCCGGGCCCGCCCACTCCGCCAGGCGGCAAGGGCGGCGACCCGGGCCGCCGTCTCGTCGGCGACGAGCTCGCTTCGCTCGTAGGCGAGGGCCGTCCGGGGCTCGAGGACGGCGACGGCACCCGGGTCGCCGAGCCAGGCGGCGAGCTCCTCGGCGACCCGGTCGGCGACCTCGGCGTCTCGCGCGAGCCAGCAGACCCGCCGGTCCGGGGGACCGAGGGCGAGAGCGGCAACGAGGTAGGACTTCGCGCCGTGGGGGACGGCGGTGACGAGGAGGGCGCCGTCGAGGCCAGTCCGGAAACCCTCGAACTCGGGCCGGGCAGCGAGGAGCCGGGGCAGCCCCGACAGGTCGGGGATCCGCCGCCCGGCCCCCGGAGTCGGCCCCGGACTCGGGACGGGACGCGCCCGCGGCGGGGCGAGGACGCCCGTCATCGCTCCCGCTCCTCGGCCCGGAGGACGCGCCGCCAGCCCGTCGCCGTCCGGCGGATGCCGTCGGCGCCGGGCGGGCCACCGACCTCGCCAGGAGCCGGAAGGTCCGGGCCGTGGGCGGCGAGGGCGAAGGTATTCCAACGGTTCGCGGCCCGGTTCGTCCCCTCCCGTGCCCAGGTCTCGACGGCGTCGGCGGCGGCATCGAGGAGCTCGACGAGGCGGGCTCGTTCTTCGACCGAGAACTCACTCAGGACGTGGTCGACGGCGTCACGCCCGGGCTCGCCGATCCCGATCCTCAGGCGGCTGAAGCGCTCGCTGGCGAGCTCGTCGATGATCGACTGGAGGCCGTTGTGGCCGCCCGCCCCACCGCCCTCACGGAAGCGGAGCCGCCCGAAGGGGAGGGCGAAGTCGTCGACGACGACGAGGAGGTCGGAGAGGGGCGCTCGTTCGCGGGCGAGGACCTTCCGAACCGCCCGGCCGGAATCGTTCATGTAGGTGAGGGGCTTGACGAGGAGGAGGTCGAGCCCCCGGTACCGACCGCCAACGACCCGCGCCGCGTCCCGTTCGCGCCCACGCTCCCGCCAGCCGGCCCGTTCCACGATCCGGTCGAGGACGAGCCAGCCGAGGTTGTGGCGCGTCTGGGCGTACTCGCGCCCGGGGTTTCCGAGTCCGACGACGATCTTCATCCTGCTCCTTGTCGCGCTCCGCCCGCTGTCCCCACCCGACGGCCCGAGGGTCTGGGCCGGTGGTGGCGCCGCGCTGGACACGCCAAAGGGGCCCGATCCCGGCTGGGAGGGGCCACCGCGAACGCCGGTTATGGTAGCCGCGCCGCCCTGTGTCGGCCCGAGCGGCCCTGTGCTGGCCCGAGCGCCTGTGTCGGCCCGGATGACGCCCGGTGCCGGACCTCGCCGCCCTCGAGGCCGAGGAGCCGGCGCTCGAGGGCCCGCATCGCCGCCTCCTCCCCCGGGTCGGCGTGGTCCCAGCCGCAGAGGTGGAGGGCCCCGTGGACGACGAGGAGCCGGAGCTCCTCGGCGGGAGACCAGGCTCGGTCGCCCGTCTGGCCGCCCCGGCCGCTCGTCGCCTGCTCGATCGCCCGCTCGACGGAGACGACGATGTCTCCCAAGTGGAGCCGCTGCCCCGGTGGTAGGACGAAGATCGCGCTCGCAGGATCCACCGAGGCTCCCCTCGCAACCCAGCCCTCGCCCCGGTCGGGGTCGGGCTCGTGGGGCGGGAAGGCCTCGGGTGGGAGGAGCGGGAAGGAGAGGACGTCCGTCGGGCCGGGCTCGCCCATGTGGGCGGCGTTCAGCTCGGCGATCTCCTCGTCACCGGTCAGGACGAGCCCGACCGAGGCGGGGCTCGGGGCGCCGGCAGCGGCAAGGGCAGCAGCGCAGGCCCGGGCGAGGGCGACCTCGGGCAGGAGCCGCGGGACGCCGGCCCGGACGAGGAGGTCCATCCGCCAGGGGGGCTGGTAGATCGATCGGCGGCGTTCGGCTCTGGCGCCGAGCCGCCCGACCGACCGCCGCTCTTTGTCCGGCCGTCGGGCTGGCAAGGAGCGCGCCGAAGGAGCGGTCACGAGCCGCCCGACCGTCCTCGACCGGCGGCCCGGCGGGCTTCGATCTCGACGATCTTGTTCTGGGGATAGGCGATTCGCTGGTGGTACATCCCGAGGAGCTGGCTGACGAAGGCCTCCCGGATCCGTTCGATGTCGCGGAGGGTGAGGTCGCACTCGTCGAACTGGCCGTCGCCAAGCCGCTCCTCGATGATCCGGTTCACCATCGCCCGGATCGTCGCCTCGTCCCGAGACGTGAGCGAACGGACCGAGGCCTCGACGCTGTCGGCAAGCATGAGGATCGCCGCCTCCCGGCTCTGCGGCTTCGGTCCGGCGTGGCGGAAGCGGCGCTCGTCGACCGCCTCGGCGGCCCGCCGCCCCTCGGCCGTCTCGAGTCCTCCGTGGAGCGCCGCGGCCAGCTCGCGAGCCTTCGCGTAGAAGTAGCTCATGAGGGCCGTCCCGTGGTGCTGGGGAATGAAGGCGATGAGCGTCTTCGGGAGCCGGTACTGGTAGGCGATGTCGATCCCGTCCGCGACGTGGGCCTTGAGGAGCCGGGCCGACTCCTCGGGCGGGAGCTGGTCGTGGATGTTCTCGCCACCCGCCTGGTTCTCGATGAAGGCAGCCGGGTTCGCCAGCTTGCCGATGTCGTGGTAGTAGGCCGCCACCCGGGCGAGGAGGGGGTCGGCCCCGATCGCTTCGGCCGCCCGCTCGGCGAGGTTGCCGACCATGATCGAGTGGTGGTACGTCCCCGGGGTCTCGAGGAGGAGCCGCCGGAGGAGCGGCTGGGAGGGGTTCGCGAGCTCGAGGAGCTGGAAGACCGTCGTGATGCCGAAGAGGTTGCCGAGGACGGCGAAGCTCCCGGCGGCGGCGATCGCCGACCCGCCCGCCGCCAGGCCCGAGGCGGCCCAGAGCTCGAGGATCCCCCGCAGGTCCCGCTCGCCGAGGAGGGCAAAGGTCGAGACGACGAGGACGTTGACGACGAAGACGGCGAGACCCGCCTGGATGAAGTCGTGGAGGCGGTCGCCACGGCGGATGGCGAGGATCCCGGCCAGGCCGCCGAGGAGGACGTAGGTCGCCAGCTCCTGGGACCCGCCCGAGACGCCGCCGGCGATGACGGCGAGGACGAGGGTGAGGACCGTTGCCGCCCAGGCATCGACGAGGATCGTCGTCAGGATCGCCGCCGCTGCCGTCGGGACGAAGTAGGGCAGGATCGCCCGGCCGGCGGTGACCTGGAGGCCGGCGGCGGTGACGACGAGGAGGAGGGCAACGAGGACGAGGACGTTCGTAAGATGCCAGAAGGTCGGTCGGAAGCGCCAGAACCAGACGAGGAGCGGGACGACGGCGAGGAGGGCGAGGAAGACGTAGCCCGCCAGGCGAGCGAGGTCGAGTCGGGGCTCGTCGAGGCCGAAGGCGGCGATCTTCTCGAAGGCGACCTCGTCGATCGGCTCGCCTCGGCGGGCGAGGATCTCGCCGCGCTGGATCGAGACGACGACCGGGTCGACGGCCTCGGCGGCTCGATCCCGGGCCTGGTTCGTCAGCTCCTCGCTGTAGGAGCTGTTCGGAACGAGGAGGGGACCGATGAGCTCGGCGGCGAGCTGGGCCTCGGCCGAGGAGAGACCGACCATCCGGCCGGCGAGACGGGCCCGGACGGCGGCGACTTCGGTGTCTCGGAGCTCGGAGCGCTCGACGCTGTCGAGGACCCGGCCGGCTTCGTCGCGGACGGCCGCCCAGCGCTCCGGCGTCAGCTTCTGGAGGGTGAGGCGGGCGGCCTCGCTCAGCTCCTCGGCGAGGACCCCAGCTAGGATCTGGTCTCGTTCCTCTGGGCTCAAGGGGGCGACGAAGGCGGCCTCGATCGGCGCGATCCGGCGGGCGTACTCGGCTGCCCGCTCGGCGGCGACGGCCGCGGCGTTCTCGGGGGTGTAGTCGTACTGGGGCGGGACGGCCTCACGGGCGGCCTGCCGGGCGGCCTCGGTCTGGACCTGGCTCGTGTAGGTCAGGGCACGGGGCGCGACGATGTCCGTCGGAGCGACGGCGCCGACCCGGACGGAGACGGGCTCGGGGACGATGTCGACGGCGAAGAGGAGCGAGAGGACGGCAACGAGGACCGTCGTCGCCACGCCGAAGCGGACGCCGTCGCGGCGGGTGAAGCGGCTGCTGGCCTGGAGGGTCTGAGCAAGCATCGATGTCGGTTCGGCCGGCGCCGGCTCAGCGGGCGCCGGCGACTCCTTCGCTCGAGGCGGCGGCCTCCTCCCGGGTGGCGAGGGCGCGGGCGACCCGCTCGCTGACGAGGCGCCCGTCGGCCCGACCGCGGGTTCGCGGAGCGAGGACAGCCATGACCCGCCCGAGGTCGCGTCGAGTCCGCGCCCCCGTCTCGGCGATGGCCGCTTCGACGAGGGCATCGAGCTCGGCCTCGGTGAGCGGCTGGGGGAGGAACTCGTTGAGGATGGTGATCCGCGCCTCCTCTTCGGCGGCAAGGTCTTCCCGACCAGCGGACCGCACAGCCTCGACGGTCTCCCGGCGAGTCTTCACCTCTCGGGCCAGGGCGGCAACGATCTCGTCCTCGGTCAGGCTGCGACGAGCCGCCTTCTCGGCGTTGTAGACGGTGTTCCAGGCCATCCGAAGGGTGTCGCGCCGTCGAACGTCCCCGCCCTTGACGGCGGCGGTGAGCTCGGCCTGGAGGCGTTCTCGAAGGGTCATCTCTCTGCTCCCGGAGGGATCCCGGTGCTCCGGGTGCGACGGCGACCGCGGTATCGTCCGCGGTCGGACCGGCGGCGAGCCGATCGGCTAGCCCTGCTGGGCGCGGGCGGCCTTCTTGCGCTTCGCTTCCTTCCGCTTCCGCTTCACGCTCGGCTTCTCGTAGTGCTCCCGGCGGCGGGCCTCGGCGAGGATGCCGCTCTGCTGGATCTTCTTGTTGAAGCGGCGAAGGGCGCTCTCGAAGGTCTCGTTCTCACCCACTCGGACTTCGGCCAATCAGCGTCACCTCCTTCGGCTCCTGGGTTCTGGTTCGGCGGCGCACCGGTGAGCCTCGTCGCGCGCCACGCGGACCCCTGGGGGCGGACTCGATGGGGAGGGCGAGTTCGTCGTCCCCGCAGGGACCCGGCGAAGTGTAGCCGCGGGTGTCAGCGTGGTCAAACTTGACGGCCGACCGATGGTCGATGGGATGACCGAGCTGCCGGCCCTGGTACTCGAAGACAGCGACGCTCCGCGCCAGCGCCGCACCGGAGACAGGCTCACCGTTGACGAGGAAGGCGGGCTCGGGGAACTCGGCGTTCGTGGCGCCGAAGACATTGGCGAGATCGCTCGTCCTCGACGGCGGCGCCGCCGCAGGCGTCATCAGGATCCCGATGACCGAGACGACACCAACGGCGCCCACGAGGACGGCGATGTGGGGTCCGGGACGTGGCGCCGCTTCGAGCGGCCGGAGGTGGGCACGTGTCATCATGAGCCTGACCAGCTCACCGTAGATCGACCTCGTCGGACGCGCCGCTCAAGGGGCAGCGCCCGGGAACGGAACCGGTCGGCGGAGGGAGGGGGTGCCGACGCATCGGCGAACCCCCATGCTTCAGCCGGCGTACCCATCGGGCGACAACCCACATCCTCTTTCGCCCCTTGGCAACTGTCAGGTCGCGATGCGAAGCCGGGTCGATTGGACAAGCCCGCCGCTGTGGGTCCTGGCCCGGACCCACCCTTTCCGGTTCCGGGGCGGCCCTGGCCGAGCACGGCGTGGGAGCTTCAGGGAGGTACTGTGACAGGCTGCCCAGGTTTCGCTGATGCGGAGCGATCTGACCTGGCTCGGGGCCCTGTTGCATCGGATGCACGTGTCGGGGGCGTCCTCGCCTGGAGTTGCCCCGCTTTCGTGGCCGGTCGATTTCATGCGCTGGCCTGCTCGGAACGGTACCTCCTCGCCCCGGAAGGGCCCGACGCGGTCGCTTCTTTGCATCGGATGAAAGAATCCGACCGCCACCGCCCCTCCTCGGTCACGCCTTTGCAGCGGATGCAACGCCGAGGCCAGCTTTAGCCCCGGCGCGACCGACACGTGCATTGGATGGAACAGGACCCCGCTCGGTTTGCACCCGGTGCAACGGCGGGGCGGGCGGGGGCCCCGAGCCGGGGCGGCGGACCCGCGTCTTTACACCCGGTGCAACGGCGGAGCGGGCGGCCGTCTCGAGCGGGGCTGGGAGACCCGCCCCCTTGCATCCGGTGCAACGGCGGAGCGGACGGCCCCCTGCAGCTGGGGTGGGAAGCCGCTGGGTTTCCATCCGGTGCAACGGCGGAAGGGGGTGCTGGGTAGGTCCAAGCCTGCAGCGGCGTCCGCGTGACCACACCCGCCCGCGGGGGCTTTCGGACGCAGCTTCTCCAGCGCGTCCGGAACGAGGCACTCCGGACCGGCCGCCCGGTCCAGCGGCTCCAGCAGAAAGTCGCCTTCGAGCGACGATCGGCCCGCCCCCCACGGATCGGCGAATGGATCCTGAAGCGCGGGTTCGCCCTGCAGATGCGACTCGGCCTCCGGTCAGGACGGCCCAGTCCGGAGCCCGCTCCCCGCGCGGCGGACCGAGCCGTCCGGGCGGAGGAAGCGCCAGTGGAGCTGGTCGGGGGTGACGTCCGTCTCGCGGAGGACGATGAGCCAGGCCCCGTCGACGACCTGACCCCCGAGCCCCTCGAACCCGGCGAGCTCGACCCGAGCTGTCCCGGGCTCGGCGGTCCCGTAGACGAAGGTGTTCCACTCGAGTCGGGTCTGACCGCCATAGCTCAGGAGGAGGACACGGTCTTCGAGGGGTGGGACGGCGGCGCTCGCGGTGATCGGGTTGGCCGTGGGCTCGCCGCCCTCCCGGCGAGCGACCCAGACCTCGACCCGACCGTGCGTCGCCAGAGCGGCCGCAGCCTCATCCCCAAAGCGAACGACCGCCGCCGGCTGCACCGGCAGGAGCGCGGCCGGGTCAACGACCGAGGTGCAGGCCGCCACGAGGACCGCAAGGACACCGAGCAGGCGGCCTTTCACCGGAACTCAGTGGCTGAAGTAGACATAGGCCGGCAGGGACCATTGGTCGGTGGTCGGGAGCGGCGCAATGGCAGGTCGTATCCCAAGCCCGATCACCGGTGCGTGATGCTGAGAAGAAGGGAGCGCCGGATGCCCACGCTGGCGGCGACGTCGGCGAGGACTTCGCCCGCCCAGCCGATCGCGTCGACCGACCACTCCGAGAGTTCCCCTTGGAGCGTCAAACCGTGCAAGGGCGGACCACCCCAGAAGACATCGTCGAGCGGCGGGCTCGGGATGCCGACATGAGTGGTGGGGCGCGCGCTCGCCCATCTCCGGTCAGCAGTCGATCGGTTCGGGCCCCAGGCCGACGGTGTCACTGGCGGCGATCCGCATCCCCGACCAATAGACAGGTTCGGAGGCTGCGAGAGGCCCAGGGTTCGCCGCCGAGCCTCGGCGGAGAACGAGCATTTCCGACGCGTATTGACGGCCCCGCCCGTCGACGCCACAAAGTTGGAGGAGCACGCCGCCGCTCGTCCAGAGGCCATCCGGTCGGCGTGCGTTCTCGAGTCTCCTGATGGCGACAACCCGTGGCGGCAGAGGTGGCACAGCGTCCCGACCGGCTTCATCGAGGAAGTCATAGCAGGCAGATGTGCCGAAGGCGCAGAGGGCATCGAAGTCGCGATCCATGGCTGCGGCTACGATTCGGTCGAGAAGGGCGAGCGCCTCCGCTTCCGACGGCGGCGGTGGCGGCGACTCCGCGCAACCCGCAAGGGTCAACACGGACGCGAGCACCACAGGTCTGAGCAAGGCTACAAGCCGGTGAAGCCCGCCGAAAGGGTCCATCGCGGCGTCGTGCCTTGGTTCATCTTGACACCGATCTGGAATGCAACCTCGCGATCGGCGTCGATCCCGAGCCAGCAGTCGCAGTTCCACTTGTTCCTGAAGTGACCCGCGTCGGCCCACAACGTCATATCCCACCTCTCGCAGCGAGTAGAGGTCAGTGTCGCCATGAGGCCGAGCACAGGAAAGCTGAGCGAGACATTCTGGCAGTTGCTGGTGACGTCACCACCTGGTGCCCAGTCGTACCAGTACTGCGCGGCCGAGCCTGCGGCCCTGACCGACTCGAGCCAGGCATCCCAGCGCCGCCCGCCGCCCGACGTGGCGCGGAACTTCAGCGTGTAGTAGTCGCGCGCACCATCGCCATCGTTCATGAGCTGGTGGATGTAATAGCAGGGAGCCAAGTAGGCGGAGCCGTTTCGAACCCAGGCGAAGCAGTTTGCTTCGCGCTCGCGCCAATACGGGCCCACTGCCGTCTGGTCAAGGCTCGCGAATGACTCCGGGTCCTCCAACGGCGCAATGCTGGCGCCCGCAAGAAGGGAGACAATAGCCCGGGCTGCATGGCCGGAGAATGCGTCGGACGCGCTGGACGACGCGACCGCTAGCTCCACCGTCCTGGGCACGACAATGTATCCGTCAGCGACCGGACAGACCCGTAGGTCTGCGAGGTCGATGGGCACCTCCGCGTACTCGAACTGAACCGCGGCTAGCTGCACGGCCTGCCGCTCCAGCTGAGTCGTGGGTTTCCCGCACTCAGGCAGGGGCTCGCTCGCCGTCACTTCACCCCACGCTTCCGAGGGGAGGCGATTGGCTCTTGCGGTCACATGCTCGCCGAGGACGCCTGGCATGGGCGCGGCGGCGAACGCCAACGCGATCGTGGCAACGGCGAGAAGGGCGCTGCGGGAACGACGCTGAGGCATCTCAAGGTCCCCCATGCTTCTGAGCGGCCATCCCGACACGGCCGCGGAGCCATTCTCTCGCTCTCTCTCTCTCAGGCGTCAAGTAGCGAAATCAACCTAGGATTGCCCGTCGGGACCGAACAGTCCCCTCGACCCTTCCGCGCCGTGCCACCGCCCCTGGGCACGAAGTGAAGCCGATAGTACGATCGCCCCACCGTGGAGACCCTCCTCGACCTCCTCGAGGCAAGCGTCGCCCGCTACGGCGAGCGGCCCGCCCTCAGCGTCCTTCGGGACGACGGGTCGCGGCTGTCCTGGACCTACCGCGACCTCGACCGCCGCGCCCGGCTCGCCGCCTGGCGGCTCCGCGCCCTCGGTCTTGCGCCCGGCGACCGGCTCCTGACCTGGTCGCCCTCGACCCCCGAGCTCCCGGCCGTCTACTTCGGCGCGATCCGAGCCCGGCTCATCCTCGTCCCCCTCGACCTGCGGATGGCGCCCGAGACCGTCGAGCGGATCGTCGCCCGTTCCGGCGCCCGGCACCTCGCCCTCGGCACCGGCCGCGACGCCCCCGACCCCCGCGAGGCGGGGCTCGGCAACTTTCCCCAGACGAGCCTCGAGGCCCTCGTCGCCGAGCCGGATTCCACCTTCCCGCCCGACTGGGAGAGCCAGCTCGAGGCCTGGGAACGGCCGCGGGCAGACGAGGTCTTCGACCTCATCTTCACCTCCGGCACGACGGCCGCCCCAAAGGGCGTCATGCTCGCCCATCGGAACGTCCTCGCCACCCTCGAGGCCGTCCACCGGACGATGCCGAGGATGGAGCACCGGGTCGTCTCGCTCCTCCCCCTCTCCCACCTCTTCGAGCAGGCCATCGGCTGTTTCTATGCCCTCGAGGTCGGCGCCCACGTCCTCTACGTCCGGAGCCGGAATCCCCGGGTCGTCTTCGAGGCCCTCCGGAGCCATCGGGTCACCTCGATGATCGTCGTGCCCCAGATCCTCGACCTCTTCTGGAGCGCCATCGAGCGAGAGGTCGAGGCGAGTGGCCGCCAGGTCGCCTTCGGGCGGCTTCGCCGGATCGCCCGCCGGCTCCCCTTCGCCCTCCGCCGACTCCTGTTCCGACGGCTCCATGCCCGCCTCGGCGGCGCCCTCCGACTCTTCGTCTCCTCCGGCGCCTACCTCCCGCCAGCCCTCCAGCAGGCCTGGGAGGACGTCGGGGTCATCGTCATCCAGGGCTATGGATCGACGGAGGTCGGCTACGGCACCTGCAACACGCTCACCGACCACGGCCCCGGGACCGTCGGGCGGCCGATGCCGCCGGTCGAGATGCGTCTCGCCGAGGACGGAGAAGTCTGCTTCCGGGGCCCGACCCTCTTCGTCGGCTACTGGGACGACCCCGAGGCGACGGCCGCCGCCTTCGACGCCGAGGGTTGGTACCACACCGGTGACCTCGGCCGCCTGGATCCCGAGGGGCGGCTCATCCTCATGGGCCGCAAGAAGGACATGATCGTCCTCCCAAACGGGCTGAACGTCTACCCCGAGGACGTCGAGAACGCCCTTCGCGATGCCGGGATCCGCGACTCCGTCGTCGTCGAGACGCGACCGGGGCGGATCGAGGCGGTCATCCTCGCTCCGGGCAGCCACGGCCTCCCCCAGGGCGGCGACATCCCGGGCAGGGCGGTCGAGGCTCTCCACGAGGATCCGGCCGAACTTCGGGCGCGGATCGACGCCGCCGTGCGGGCCGCGAACGCCCGCCTCGCCGTCCACCAGCGGATCGCTGCCTGGCGACTCTGGCCCGACGCCGACTTCCCTCGGACCCACACCCTGAAAGTGCGGCGGGATCGGGTCCGAGCCTGGGCCGTCGTCGAGGCTCCACTCCCGATCGTCGAGACGGCCGAACCTCCGGAACGCTGAGCGGAGGCTGAGCGGGGCTCAGCGGCGGACGTCGTACCCCTGCCCGATCGAGGTGAGCGCCGTCGCGATCTCCGCCAGAGCGGGATCCGGCGCCGTTGCCGGCGACCAGGTGTAGAAGACGAGGGTCGAGCCGAGCTGGCGGAGGACGAACCGAGCGTCGACCGGGAACTGGACCTGGCCCGGGCCGCTCGCGAGGTACCGGACCATCTCATCGGCCGCCGCCGACGCCGCCTGGCCATCGACGAAGTCGTAGATGACGATGAAGCCCGCACCCGGCGCCCCGGGCAGGACGGCCTGGACGACGAGCCGCGGCGCCGCGGCGAGGGCCGGCGCCTCGGCCGGCCGGTACGGAACCTGGGCGTCGACGAGCGGCAGGCCGATCGCGGCGAGGGCCCCGGCAACCTGGAGGCGGGTCAGAGCGACGGCCGCCGAGAGCGATGGGACCGGAGTTGGCGAGACCGGTGGCGGGGTGACCTGGCGGGCGGCGATCCCACAGCCAGCGAGGGAGAGCACGCTCAGGAGGAGGCCGCCGACGAGCGCTGCGCCGAACCCCGAAGGGAGGCGACCGAGGAGGGACCGGCGAGCACGGGGCGGACGGCCAGGACGGTGCCGAATCGAGGCCGACGAGTCCTGGGACTCGACCGGCCGCCTCACCCCGGTGGCCACTCGAAGGGTCGCCCGCCCATGAGGTGGAAGTGGAGATGATCGATCGTCTGGCCGCCCCAGCGGCCGACGTTCGCCACGACCCGGTAGCCCGCCTCGGCGATCCCCTCCCGCCGGGCGATCTCGGCCGCGACGGCGAAGCAGTGGCCGACGAGGGGGGCGTGGCCGTCGGTCAGCTCGGCGACCGAGGCGATGTGCTCGCGAGGCATGACGAGGATGTGGGTCGGCGCCCTGGGCGCGATGTCGCGGATGGCGACGACCTGGTCGTCCTCGTAGACCTTCGTCGAGGGGACGGTGCCGGCCACGATCCGACAGAAGAGGCAGTCGCTCATCGGCATCCTCCGCTGCTAGGAAGAGGGGGAGCTGGGACGGTGACGACGGGGAGGAGACGGCCGGCGTCGGACGACGGCCACGGTCGGCGGGGGACGAGCCCCAGGAGACGACCGACGACGCGCTCCGGCCGCGACGCCTCGACCGCTTCGACCGCCACCCACCCGATGGCATTCTCGAGGGGCCGCCCGTCGGGGCTCCTGGCGAGGACGAGGACGTTCGTCTCGCTCCGCCCGAGCCAGCGGCCGTCGGGCTCGGGCGTCTCGAAGAGGACCTTGGCCGTCGCCCCGACCGCCCGAGCCGCGAACCGCGCCCGGGCATCAGCAGCGAGGCGGAGGAGGACCTCGGCCCGCTCCCGCTTCGTCCCCTCGTCGACGTGGCCCTCCATCCGGGCCGCCGCGGTGCCCGGCCGGACCGAATAGCGAAAGACGTGGAGGCCGGCGAGATCGAGGTCCCGGATGAAGGCAACGGTCCGCTCGAAGGCTGCCTCGTCTTCGGTCGGGAAGCCGACGATGACGTCGGCGTGGACGGCGACGCCCGGCATGGCCCGGCGGATCCGGCCGACGAGGGAGGCGTAGAAGGCCGTGTCGTAGCGGCGACCCATCCGGCGGAGGACGCCGTCGTCTCCCGACTGGAGCGGGAGGTGGAAGTGGGGCAGGCAGCGGCCGTCCCCCGGGCCCGTCCAGACCTCGAGGAGCTCCTCGGTGACGTGCTGAGGCTCGATCGAGGAGAGACGAACCCGCTCGACCTCGGTCTCGGCGAGGATCCGCCGGACGAGCCCGGCGAGGGTACAGGCCGCCCGCCGGTGGCTCCCCCGGGGGCCCCGTTCCGACCAGCCGCCGTCGTAGGTGCCGATGTTCACCCCGGTCAGGACGACCTCCCGGTGGCCGGCGGCGAGGGCCCGCCGGACGTCGGCGAGGACCGCCTCGGGTTGGAGGGACCGTTCGGGACCGCGGGCCCGGGGGATGATGCAGTAGGTGCAGTGGAAGGAGCAGCCGTCCTGGACCTTGATGAAGGCCCGAGTCCGCTCCCCCACCGGGGCGCTGACTGGCAGCTCGCCTTCCCGGGCTCCGTCCTCCGGCTCGACAGCCTCGACCCCCGAGAGGGTCGGGAGGGCTCCCTCGGCCGGCTCTCCGTCGTCGAGGTCCCTGAGGCCGACGAGCTCGCTGAGCTCGGCCAGGAAGGCCTCCTTCGCCTCGTTGCCGACGAGTCGGGCCGAGGGATCGATCGCCGCGAACTCCGCCGGCTCGACGGCGACGGCACAGCCCGTCACGACGAGGGCCGCCGCCGGATTTCGACGCCGGAGACGACGGACGAGCTGTCGCGACTTCGCCTCGGCGACGGCGGTCACGGTACAGGTGTTGACGATGACGAGGTCGGCCGACGCTTCGGCCTCGACGACCTCGACCCCGCCTGCCCGAAGGAGGCGAGCCGCGGCCTCCATCTCGGCCTGGTTGACCCGGCAGCCGAGGTTCGCGATCACTGCGCGCCGGGGTCGCGCGGTCAGCCCCGTCGGCGCGGCCTCCGTCGCCACCTTCCCGCTCACCAGAGGGCCGGCTTCGTGCTCATGAGGAAGGCGATCGTCCCGGTCAGGCCGGCCATGAGGTAACTGACGTAGCGCTGTCGGCGAGCCCTGGCCCGCCAGACCGGATCGTCGGCCGAGCCCCGGATCCCGAGGAGTCGGCGGAGGTTCGGGCGCTGGATGAAGTAGGCGAGGACGAGGTTCGCCGTGTAGATCGCCAGGGCGACGACGAGCCAGGGCTGGGCGAGGATCGTCGGCCCGAGCTTGACGATCATCCCGATCCCCGTCAGGGCCAGACCCGCCCCGATGGCGACGGTGCCGTGGGACTGGAGGACGAGGAGGAAGCGGACGAGACCACCCTCGGCGGCGAACGCCTCCGCTCCCTCGCTCGCCGCGCCGCGGCGCCGCCGGAGGACGAAGGGGAGGAGGAAGGACGGCAGGAAGAGGGCGATGGCGAGGATGACGTGGATGGTCAGGAGGATCGAGAAGGTCGACACGGGTGCCGGGATTCTAGCCCCTTCCTCCCTTCAGCCCGACCGGCCGGCCGGGCGGGCTCGGGTCCAAGCCGGGGAGCCAGGTCCGGGTGACCGCCGCCGCCACTCTCCGGCGATCCAGTCACCCTCGACGAGCCGATCGGCGACGACGAGCCCGGCCTCGCCGAAGGCCGCCTCGACCTCGGCGGCCCGGTCGATGACGATCCCCGAGGCGACGAGGACACCACGGGGAGCGAGCTCGGCGGCGAGGCGGGGCGCCAGCTCGATGAGGACGGTCGCGACGAGGTTGGCGAGGATGACGTCGAAGGGTCCCGCCCCGCTCGGGAGGGAACCCCGTCGAACCTCGACCCGGTCGGCGAGCCCGTTCCGGCGGGCGTTCGCCGCCGTCGCCTCGACGGCGATCGGGTCGACGTCGAGGGCGAGGATCCGGCCGGCGCCGAGCTTGCCGGCGGCGAGGGCAAGGATCCCCGAGCCCGAGCCGAGGTCGAGGACTCGGGTCTCCGGCCCGAGGCGGCCCGCCTCCCCGAGGTCCTCCAGGGCCCGGAGGCAGAGCCGCGTCGTCGGGTGGAGGCCCGTCCCGAAGGCCTGGCCCGGGTCGAGGGTGACGACGACCTCGTCCGCGGCCGGCCGGTAGCGCCGCCAGCTGGGCCGGATGACGAGGCGACGCCCGATCCGGAGGACCCGGACATGGGCCTTCCAGGCCGAGGCCCAGTCGGCCTCGCGAAGGAAGCGGGTCTCGAGCTCGCCGATCGGCCGGAGCCCGAAGGCGGAGAGGTGACCGAGGGCGGCCTCGACGGCAGCCACCGCCGGCCGGATGGCGTCCTCGTTGGGGGCCGGAAGGTAGCCGCGGACGATGGCTGGACGGCTCGGGTCGGGCCGGGCGACGAGCCCTTCGAGCTCGGGGACGAAGGGGACCTCGACCGCCACGCCGCCGCTTGCGACCCGGGCGAGGATCTCGCTCACCGCCTCGACGGCCTCCTGGTCGGCCTCGACGGTGAGCTCGAGCCACGTGCCGGGGCCAGGGCCCGCGGCCTCGATGCCCTGGGAGCCGTCGTCGGCCCCGGCTGAGGCCGACGCCAACTCCGGCGGGGACGGCCCAGCCGACGGCTCTCCCGGCGGCTCAGCCAAGGGCTTCCCTCACTCGCTCGAGGAGCCCACCGTTCGTCCCGACGGCCTCGCCAGCCTCTCGGGCGTAGGCCTCGAGGAGCTCGCGCTGCTTCTTCGTCAGCTTCGTCGGGACGACGACGTTGACGAGGACGTGGAGGTCGCCGCGGACGTTCGGGCGGCGAAGATGGGGAACCCCGCGCCCCCGGAGCCGGATCTCGGTCCCCGGCTGGGTCCCCGGGCGGATCTCGATCTCCTCCTCGCCCTCGACCGTCGGGACCGTCACCTTCGTCCCCAGGGCGGCCTGGGCGATGGAGACGTCGACCTCGGCGTAGAGGTCGCTCCCGTCGCGACGGAGGACCGGGTGGGGGGCGACGTGGATGGCGACGTAGAGGCTGCCCGGCGGCCCGCCCCGCGGCCCGACCTCACCCTCGTTGGCGAGGCGGATCTGGTGGCCGTCGTCGATCCCCGCCGGGATCGAGACCCGCAGCGTCCGGCGCCGCTCGACTCGACCGTCGCCGTGGCAGGTCTCGCAGGGCGTCTCGACGACCCGGCCCTCACCGCGGCAGCGGGGGCAGGTCGTCGCGCTCATCATCTGTCCCAAAAGGGTCTGACGGACGGTCCGGACCTCGCCACGGCCGTTGCAGAGGGGGCACGAGACGGGGCTCGTCCCAGGCCGTGCCCCGGAGCCACCACAGGTTGGACAGCGCCCGAGGGCGGTGAACTCGATCTCCTTCTCGGTGCCGAGGACTGCCTCCTCGAAGCTGATCCGAAGGTCGTAGCGGAGGTCGGACCCGGCGACGGGCTGGGCGCGCCGCACTGGCCCGGCGGCGCCGCCGAAGAAGGCGTCGAAGATGTCGCCGAAGCCACCGAAGCCGCCGAAGCCGGTGGCGAAGCCGAAGCCACCCTCGCCGACGTCGCCGGTCACCCCGGCCCGCCCGAACATGTCGTAGGCCTGGCGACGGCGGGGATCGGAGAGGACCTGGTAGGCCTCGTTGATCTCCTTGAACCGTTCGGCCGCCTCGGGGTCCTTGTTGACGTCGGGATGCCACTTCTGGGCCAGCTTCCGGAAGGCACGCTTGATCTCGGCGTCACTCGCCGTTCGAGAGACGCCGAGGATCGAGTAGTAGTCGCGATCGGTCGCCATGCGCGGGATGAAGGATAGCCGTCGATCCCGTCGCGGAGCCTGTCGGGCACGGCTGCTCAGAACGCCCGCGCTCGGGCGGCGGGGCCCAGGCGAGCCCCGCGACAGCCGTCGTCCCTCCGTTCCCGGCCGACCCCTTGGCCGGCGCCACCCCCACGGTTCAGCCCGAGGCCCCGTCGGCGTCGAGCCCAGCGAGCGCCTTCGCCCGCTCGAGGACCGCCCGGAACATCGACCCCGTCAGGCGGCCCGTGAAGGTGTTCTGTTGACTGACGTGGTAGGAGCCGAGGACGACGTAGGGCCCCACGCCGACCTCGACCCCATGGCCGAACCGCGGCCGAGGTCGGGGCAGCGGCAGACCCAACCCGTCGAGGGCGGCGAAGGTCGCCGCCCAGCCGATTGCCCCGAGGGGGACGATGACCCGGAGCTCGCCGAGGAGGCTGATCTCTCGCTCCAGGTAGGGAAGACAGGTCGCTCGCTCCTGGGGCGTCGGCCGGTTGCCCGGCGGGGCGCACCGAACCGCGGCAACGACGTAGGTGCCTCGGAGGACGAGACCGTCGTCAGCTCGGCGCCCGGTCGGTTGGTTGGCGAGACCGACGGCGTGGAGGGCAGCCCAGAGGAAGTCGCCCGAGGCGTCGCCCGTGAAGATGCGCCCCGTCCGGTTTCCGCCGTGGGCGGCCGGAGCAAGGCCGACGAGGAGGACCCGAGCCGCCGGATCGCCGAAACCGGGAAGCGGCCGACTCCAGTACTGCTCGCCGCGGTAGCGGGCCGGGGGCCGGAGCCCGACCGCCCTCCGCCAGGCGACGAGGCGACGACAGGCCTGGCAGGCGACGATGGCCTCCCGAAGGGCCTCGAGGCTCGTCGCTGCCGCGGCTGCCTGGGCCGGGTTTCGGGACGTCGACCCCGCCCCGTCGCCCGCATCCCGTGGCGCTAGGCCGGCCTCGCCCGCGTCCCGGGGGCCGCTCACTCCAGAGCCGCTCACTTGAGCAGGAGGCGGTCGAGGCGCCGCCAGACGACGACGACCCCAGCCAGCCCCATGACGACGAGGTAGGCGACGTGGCCGAGGAGCGTCGGTCCGACGCTCCCGACCGAGAGGGAGCGGATGAGGTCGACGCCGTGGTAAAGAGGGGTCGCGACGACGAGGAGCCGAACGGGCTCCGGGTAGGCCGTGATCGGGTAGAAGGTCGCCGAGAAGAGGAAGAGCGGGAGGGTGGCGACGAAGATGAAGTCGAAGTCCGTCCAGCGCCGCATGAAGGTCGTCGCCGCCATCCCGACCGCGGCGAAGGCGAAGCCGACGAGCATCGCCGCCGGCACGGTGAGGACGACGAGGGGCGACCGGGCGAGACCGAGGAGGAGGACGACGACGAGGAAGCCGAGGGCGTAGAGCGTCCCCCGGATGAGGGCCCAGGCGACCTCGCCGAGGGCGACGTCGCCGACCCCGAGGGGCGTCGCCAGGACGGCGTCGTAGGTCTTCGCGTAGCGGAGCTTGAAGAAGACGTTGAAGGTCGAGTCGTAGATCGCGCCGTTCATCGCCGAGGTGGCGAGGAGGGCGGGGGCGACGAAGACGCCGTAGGGAATGAGCCGTCCGTCGGGACCAGGGACCTCGCCGACCAGGGCACCGAGGCCGAAGCCGATGCCGAGGAGGTAGAAGAGGGGCTCGAAGAAGCCGGAGACGATGACGAGCCACGTCCGCCGATAGACCATGACATTCCGCTCGACGAGGCGGGTGGCCCGGAGCCCACCGAGGGGCCACGGGCCGATCCGGGCGAGGGTGCTCACGGCCGAGGCTCCCACCGAGGCGAGCGGCTCGTCCTGCCGCATCGCCGCCGGCCCTGGAGAGGACAGCGCTCCATGGATCTCGTTCCCAGCCCCTAGACGATGAGGGCCCGTCGGAAGGTGACGAGGGCCGCGCCGAGGCCGGCGATGGTCAGTCCGACGAGGACGGCGAGATGGAGCCCGACGCCGAGGGGTGTCGCCCCGCCGAGGGCGAGGTCGCGAGCCAGGGCGACCCCATGGTAGGTCGGGGTCAGCCAGGCGACGGGCTGGAGGAAGCCCGGCAGCTCCTCGACCGGGAAGAAGGTCCCGCTGAAGAGAAAGAGGGGCGTGATCCCGAACCGGAAGAGGGCGTTGAACCCCTGGTCGTTCCGCTGAGTCGCTGTGAAGGCCATGATCGGGGCAGCGAAGGCGAGCCCCGTCAGCGTCGCCGCTCCGACGGCGAGGACGGCGAGGGGCGAGCCGACGAGCCCGAAGACGACCATGACCCCGAAGAAGACGCTCGTGACGAGGAGGAGCCGGATCCCGATCCAGGCCAGCTGACCGACGACGATCTCCGGGACGCCGATGGGGGTCGCGAGCATCGCCCCATAGACCCGGTCCCAGACGATCCGGCCCATGATCGGATACGTCGACTCGAAGGCCGCCGTCTGCATCCCCTGGGCGGCCAGGAGGCCGGGGGCGAGGAAGACGGCATAGGGCAGGCCGCCGGGGAGGCCGCCCGAGCGGTCGATGAAGCCGCCGAGCCCGAAGCCCATCGCCCCGAGGAAGAGGACGGGGGCGAGGAAAGTAATGAAGAGCGTCCCCCGCCAGCTCCGCCGGTAGACGCGGGCACAGTACTCGACGACCCGCAGGGTCCGCCGCAGCACCGGTCCGAGCCCCTCGCCGCGAGCCGCCAACACGAGCGCCGTCCGCTGCCCGGGCACCGCTAGTCGACGAGGGTCCGGCCGGTGAGCCGGAGGAAGACGTCCTCGAGGGTGCTCCGCCGAACGAGGGCGCTCTCGGGCCGGAGACCCCGGTCGTGGACGGCGACGACGGCCGCCTCACCGTCGTCGGTGTAGAGGAGGACCCGGTCGGGGAGCTGTTCGACTCGCTCCGCAAGTCCGGCGAACCGGCCGTCGAGCTCGACCGCCTGGTCGGGCGGGAAGCGGAGTTCGAGGACCTCCTTCGTCACATACCGCTCGATGAGCTCGCGGGGCGAGCCCTCGGCGACGATCCGTGCCTTGTCCATGATGACGAGGCGGTCGCAGAGCTGCTCGGCCTCGTCCATGTAGTGGGTCGTCAGGACGAGGGTCACGCCCTGTTGCTTCAGCCGGTAGAGCTTGTCCCAGAGGAGGTGGCGGGCTTGCGGGTCGAGGCCCGTCGTCGGCTCGTCGAGGAGGAGGAGCTCGGGCTCGTTGATGAGAGCCCGGGCGATGGTGAGACGTCGCTTCATCCCGCCCGAGAGGGGCTCGACCTGGGACTCGGCTCGGTCGAGGAGCTGGACGAAGTCGAGGAGGGTATCGGCCCGCCGCCGCGCCTCGGTCCGGGAAAGGTCGAAGTAGCGGCCGTAGATGATGAGGTTCTCCCGGACCGTCAGCTCCATGTCGAGGCTGTCCTGCTGAGGGACGACGCCGAGTCGAGCGCGGATCCGGGGGCCGTCGGTGGCCGGGTCGAGGCCGAAGACTCGGAGCGTGCCGCCGCTGACGGGCGAGACACAGCCGATCATCCGCATCGTCGACGTCTTGCCGGCCCCATTCGGTCCGAGGAAGCCGAAGGCCTCGCCCCGGGCGACCTCGAAGTCGATGCCGTCGACGGCGGTGATGGCGCCGAACCGCTTGGTTAGGCCGCGGGCATGGATGAGGGAATCGGCCATCGGGTCCGGGGATGGTAGCGCAGTCCGGCCGGTGGCCGCCTCGCCGGTCGAGGCGGCGGCGAGGCGCCCGCTGTTCCTGTCGGCCGGCCCCCGGCGCCGGCGCTCGCGCGAACCCGCCGCCTACCCTCGGTGGCCTCGGCTTCCCCCGTCGCGCCCGCTCCGCCCGGGAAGCACCTCGCCCGGGGCCGGCTTCCGTGCCCGGACGAAGACGCTCGTCGCGATCCGGTCGTGCCGCTCGGGCGGGAGCCGCGACCGGAGCAGCTCGAGGAGCTCGTCGCTGAAGAGCGGGTAGAGGGCGCACTCGGCGATCCCGAAGGGCTCGAGCGGCTCGATCGCGACATCCCGAAAGCCCACCCGGCGGAGTCCCTTGTAGAGGGCGAGCTCGGAGAGGGCACCCGAGAGGCAGCCAGCCCAGGCAGCGGGATGGGTCTGGACCTCAGGCGGCAGGTCGTGCTCGAGGACGAGGTCGACGACGGCAAGGCGCCCGCCCGGTCGAAGGACCCGGTAGGCCTCAGCGAGGACCCGCACCTTCCGTGGCGAGAGGTTGATGACCCCGTTGCTGATGACGACGTCGACGCTCTCGTCGGGCAGTGGGAGGGCTTCGATCAAGCCCTCGACGAACCGGACGTTTGCGAGGCCGGCGGCCGCCGCACCGCGCGCCGCCCGCTCGACCATCTCCGGCAGGAAGTCGACGCCGATCACCCGGCCGTTCGGTCCAACCGCCCGGGCGGCGAGGAGGCTGTCGATCCCACCACCCGATCCCAGATCGACGACCCGCTCCCCCGGCCGCAACCCGGCTCGGCGAAGGGGGTTGCCGACGCCGAGGGCGATCCGCACGGTTTCGTCGGGCAGCCCTTCGAGCTCCGCCGGGGCGTAGAAGCGCTCGGCGACCCGCCGATCGGTCGGCCGGACCGCCTGGTATGTCAGCCGAACGACCCCGCGGATCTGGTCCTGGTGGAGGAGGTCGGTCTCCTCGGCGTGGAGCTCCCAGGCGCTCACCGACCGCTTCCTCCACTCGAGCCGCCGCTCGGGCTGCCCGCCAGGACGAGCTCGATCCGGGCGCGGAGCTCCGGCGGCATCGACTCGAGTCGCTCACTCTCAGCCAGGAGCTTCCGGAGATGGCGGGCGAATTCGAGCTCACCACAACATCTCTTGCAGGACTCGAGATGAGCGTCGAGCTCGCCTGCTTGGGATTGCTCGAGGGCGTGCTCGAGATAGGCCCACATCCGGCGAACGGCCTCGCGACAGTCGATCGTCATGGTGTCTCCTCGTCGGCAACCTGAATGAGGCTATTCCGGACCGCATAGTCCCAGAGCCCCCGCTCGAGCTGCTTTCGGCCCCGGTGGAGCCGCGATAGCAGGGTGCCGAGGGGGATGTCGAGGATCGTCGCTGCCTCCTTGCACGAGAAGCCGTGGACGACGGTCAGGATGAGGGGAATCTGGAAGAGGGGATTGATCGCACCGAAGACGGCCTGAACGTCCTCGTCCCGGAAGAGCCGAAGGAAGTCGAGGTGGAGCTCGTCAGAGTAGGGCAGTGGGTCCTCGATGGCGAGGGTCTGGAAGAGCGAGAAGTCGTCGTCGGCGCTCGCCGTGTCGAGGGAGGAGGTCTCGAGCTCGCGACCTCGAGCTCGGACCCGGTCGCGCCAGACGTTCGTGGCGATGGCGAAGAGCCAGGCCTTCGCATGCTCAGGGTCGCGGAGCCCTCCGAACCGCCGCATCGCCCGCAGGAGGGTCTCTTGGACGATGTCCTCGGCCTCGAAGCGGTCTCGCGACAACCGACGACAGTAGCCATAGAGCCGATCGAGGTGCTCTCGGACGAGCTGGGCGAACTCGGGCCCTGGAGGGCGAGCAGGAGGCTCACCAGCGTCCAGGGCGGACGATCGGAAGCCGTGGCGGCCCGACGGCCCTTCAGCCTCCGACACCCGTCCCTCGTGCGCCTCGACCACGAACCCGATCAGCCTCCCTGCTGCGGCCGCTCATGAGCCTTTCAAGTTGAGACGCCGGCTGCGTCGAAGTTATTCCGGCCCCGCCGCCAGGGATTATCTCCGGCCCGACCTTCGTCCGAACTCCTGGACACCTCGTCGAGGTGCGCAGCTCGGAACCGGACAGCCGAGAGGAGGAAGATCGATGGCAACGATGACGATCCGGAACGGAGTCGACGTCGACCGGCTCGTAGCGACGATCGGCGCCGTCCAGCAGGACCCGGGCCTGGCGAAGCTGACCTTCCGGGCCCGAAGCGAATGGGAGATGGGGGCACGGAACCGGGGGACGATCCAGGAGTTCGCCCACGCCGGCAGCCCAACGACGGAGCGGCCGGAGCCCTTCAGGCTCATTGGCGACGAGCCGCCTGTCCTCCTCGGGACGAACGCCGGCCCGAACGCCGTCGAGCTCGTCCTCCAGGCCCTCGCCTTCTGCTACGCGGTCGGCTACGTCTACAACGCGGCCGCGCGCGGGATCGAGCTGACTGAGCTTCGCTACGAGATCGAGGGCGACCTCGACCTCCACCGCTTCCTCGGTCTCGGCGGTCCTCGGGCGGGCTTCAGCGAGATCCGGGCGAAGGGCTGGGTCCGCTCGCCGAACGCGACGCCGGAGCAGCTCCAAGAACTCTGCCAGTACGTCCAGGACACCTCCCCGGTCCGGGACATCCTGGCCGCACCGATCCCGGTCTCGACGGACCTCGTCGTCCTCGACTAGGCGGCGGGCAGCTCCGGCCCGACGAACGAGAGCGCCGGCGGGACCCCGAGTCGGACGCTCCTCCCCGGACTCCGACCGAACCGCCGGCGCCGCTCCGACCCCCGCCAGGCCGAGCGCCGTCCGAGCCCGGCCGCCCCCAGCCGCTCGAAGCGGTTGGGTCGGTCCGAGATCTCATCGCCCGGGACACGGGGCTCGGTCTCTGGGTCGTCGATGTCGAACCGGCAACGATCGGGGCGGCCGATGCCGTCCTCTTCGCCATCTACTGGACCGGGCAGGGACGCTGGGAGGGTCGCGACTTCCAGGTCTCCGTGAAGGAGGCCGTCTCCCAGTCGAGCTGAGGCACCACCCCTCTGGCCGCCGGGGCCGACGGATCACGGGAACGGTCACCTCGAGCAGAACATGCTACCATTGGGTGGCAGGAAATCGAGCGGGACCTGCTAGTCTGGAAGGAGCCCCGCAGATGCTCCCCGCACCCGTCGAGCGCCTCCTCGACGCCGCCCTCGTCGGCGAGCTGACCGTCGTCCGGGCCGACGGCCGGCCCGTGACCTACCCGCTCATCCCCCTCTACGACGGCGGTCGGCTCTACATGACCTCGAGCACCCTCTTCTCCCGGAAGCTCGAGCACATCCGGCGGAACCCGCGGGTCTGCGTCTCGGTGACCGACCCTGTCGCCACCGGCGGCAACAGCGACCGGGCGACGGTCGTTGGCGAGGCCCGGGTCATCGACGAGGACCCCCACGGCGGCTGGGAGCGCCTCCTCCCGATCTGGGAGCGGAAGGAGCCGGCGATCGTCGGCTTCCTCAAGGCCCGGGTCGCCCTCCCCCTCTTCTTCGAGCGGGCCCTCATCGAGATCACGCCACGCCGGACCTACTACTGGCCCGGGGGACGAACCGACCGGCCACCCGTGGTGACCGAGGTCGGAGCGGAGGCCCAGGTCCCATGACCGCCTCCGCACCTCCCGTCGCGCGCCGAACGGCAGCCTACAGCCCGCGCGACGGGCTCGAGCGCCTCGCCCGCTACCCCTTCGCCGTCCTCGCCTTCGTCGACCGGGACGGATACCCCTTCAACGTCGCCGTCGACGACATCTCGATCGACCTCGAGGCCGGGATGGTCGCCTTCCGACCGCCGGCCGGGGTCGACGTCCCCCTCGACGGTGAGGTCGGCCTGACCGGCTCCCACATCCGACCCCAACCCGGCTACGGCTACGACGAACGCCGCCACGTCACCGTCTGGGGTCGTCCGACGCCGCGACCCGACGGCCGCCTCGAGGTCAGCCCGACGGCCGCCTGGGGCTGGGACGAGTCGGAGATCTCCTTCTTCGAGTACTCTGAGCGCTCCGTTCGCCAGTCCCGCCGCTACTTCGACGCCCTCTCGAAGGAGCGCGGGACTCCAGTCCGGCCACGCCTCGCCCTCCCCTGGCTCGCCCTCCGAACGACCCGACTCCCGTTCCTGACGGCGACCCTCGTCCCGGTCCTCGTCGGCCTCGCCATCGCCGCGAAGGATGGCGCCGTCGACCTCGTCTCGGCCGTCCTCACCATCGTCGGCGCGGCCTCCGTCCACCTCGGCGTGAACGTCGCCAACGACCTCTTCGACACCCTCCAGGGCGCCGACGATGCGAACGTCACCCCGACCCAGTTCTCGGGTGGCTCCCGGGTCCTCCAGTACGGCCTCGTCTCGACCCGGACCATGGCCGCCATCGCCGCCGCCTGCTTCGGCCTGACGGCCCTCATCGGTCTCATCCTCCTCGCGACCCGCGGCTCCCTCCCCCTCCTCCTCATCGGCCTCCTCGGCTTTGCCCTCGGCCTCTGGTACACCGCCCCACCGCTGAAGCTCGTCTACCGCGGTCTCGGCGAGATCGCCGTCGCCCTCGGCTTCGGGCCGGTCATGGTCCTCGGCGCCTACGTCGTCCAGACCCGAGGGAGTCTGAGCAGTGAGGCCCTCGTCGTCTCGATCCCGATCGCGATCTTCGTCGCCCTCATCCTCTACGTCAACGAGATCCCCGACCGGCGGGGTGACGCCCACGCCGGGAAGCGGACCCTTCCGGTCCGTTGGCCACGGCAGACGGTCATCGCCGCCTACGGCCTCGCCGCCCTCGCCGCCTATGCGACGGTCCTCCTCGGGGTCGCCCTGGGCCTCCTCCCCGTCCCGACCCTTCTCGTCCTCGCCTCCGTCCCCCTCGCCGTCCGGGTCTGGCGTGGCCTCGGGCCGAACTACGACAACCCCTACGCCCTCATGCCGATCATGGCGACGAACGTCCGGCTTCACCTCACCGCCGGCCTCCTCTTCATCGCCGCCTACGGGATCGTCCTGGCCATGGGGGCTCTCCTCCCGGGCCAACCGCGCCTCCTCGGCTGAAGGACTGCGCCGGGTGGGCTTTCGCCCGTGCTGACCCGCCCTCGCCGGGTCCGACCCCGCCGAGGCGGACGAGCGGGCCCTCGCTGCCCTCCGGTATGTCGGTCTCGCCTCGCGGGTCGACCATCGCCCAGCGGAGCTATCCGGGGGCGAACAGCAGCGGGTCGCCATCGCCAGGGTCTTGGCGGCCCGACCACGACTCGTCCTCGCCGACGAGCCGACCGGGAACCTGGACCGGGCTGCGAGCGAGCGGGTCATCGAGCTCCTCCTCGGGCTCCGCGAGTCTGGCGCCGCCGTCGTCATCGCGACGCATGCCCTCGACGCTCCGGCGGTCGTCGACCGGGAGATCGTCCTCGAGGCGAGCCAAACGAGCCTCGGCCGATAGACCTGGCGACGAAAGCGTCGCCGCCGCGCTCCCGAGCTGGAGGCGATCCGGTCGCCCGGGCGACGCTGTTCGTCGGGTCTGACCGCTGCTCCCGCAGGATCTCGAGCGCTGCCGATCGCGAAATGGGTCGAGCCGCCGCCACGGTGACGGACGAACGGCTCGAGCCCGGGCCTGAGCCGTCCCCCTCTGGCCTGGTGGACCCGGCGCCTCGGCGGCGCTGACCCAGTGCCGCTCGGTCAGACTTCCTTGTATTCGCCCTCGACGGTCTCTTCGCCGGCCCCCTCGCCGGCCGCCCCATCACCAGAGCCCGTCGAGGCCCCGGCACCGGCGGCAGCGGCGGCCTGGTAGGCCGCGACGGAGACCCGCTGGAGCGCCTCGGCGAGGGCCGTGGCGCCGCTCCGGACGGGCCCGATGTCGGCCCCCTTGAGGGCCTCGCGGAGGCTGGCGATCTTCGCCTCGACGTCGGCCCGGTCGGCGGCGCTCACCTTGTCGCCGAGGTCCTTGAGGGTCCGCTCGGCCTGGTAGGTGAGCTGCTCGGCCTGGTTCCGCGTCTCGACCTCCTCGCGCCGTCGGCGGTCCTCCTCGGCGTGCTCTTGGGCCTCGCGGACCATCCGGTCGACGTCCTCCTTCGAAAGCATCGAGCTGCCGGTGATCCGGACCTGCTGCTCCTTGCCCGTCGCTCGGTCCTTGGCCCGAACCTCGAGGATGCCGTTCGCGTCGATGTCGAAGGTGACCTCGATCTGGGGCACCCCCCGAGGAGCCGGCGGGATCCCGTCGAGGATGAAGCGGCCGAGGGTCTTGTTGTCGGCGGCGAACTCCCGCTCTCCCTGGAGGACGTGGATCTCGACCTGGGTCTGGTTGTCCGAGGCCGTCGAGAAGATCTGGGTCTTGCTCGTCGGGATCGTCGTGTTCCGCTCGATGAGCTTCGTCATGACCCCGCCGAGGGTCTCGATGCCGAGGGAGAGCGGGGTGACGTCGAGGAGGAGGACGTCCCGGACCTCGCCACCGAGGACACCCGCCTGGATGGCGGCGCCGACGGCGACGACCTCATCGGGGTTGACGCCCTTGTGCGGCTCCTTGCCGTTGAACATCGCCTTGACCGCCTCGACGACGGCCGGCATCCGCGTCTGACCACCGACGAGGATGACCTCGTCGATGTCGGCCGCCGTCAGCCCGGCGTCGCGGAGGGCCGCCTGGACGGGACCCCGGGTCTTCTCGATGAGGTCGGCGACGAGGGACTCGAGCTTGGCCCGGGTGAGGGTCATGACGAGGTGCTTCGGCCCCGAGGCGTCGGCGGTGATGTAGGGGAGGTTGATCTCCGTCGTCGTCGCCGTCGAGAGCTCGATCTTCGCCTTCTCCGCCGCCTCCTTCAGGCGCTGCATCGCCTGGGGATCCTTCGAGAGGTCGATCCCCTGGTCGCGCTTGAACTCGGCGAGGAGCCAGTCGATGACCCGCTGGTCGAAGTCGTCGCCGCCGAGGTGGGTGTCGCCGTTCGTCGCCTTGACCTCGAAGACGCCCTCGCCGAGCTCGAGGATGCTGATGTCGAAGGTCCCGCCACCGAGGTCGTAGACGGCGATCTTCTCGTCCTTCTTCTTGTCGAGGCCGTAAGCGAGAGCCGACGCCGTCGGCTCGTTGATGATCCGCTTCACCTCGAGGCCGGCGATCCGGCCGGCGTCCTTCGTCGCCTGGCGCTGGGTGTCGTCGAAGTAGGCCGGGACGGTGATGACGGCCTCGGTGACCTTCTCCCCGAGGTACGCCTCGGCGTCGGCCTTGAGCTTCTGGAGGATCATCGCGCTGATCTCGGGCGGCGTGTAGCTCTTGCCGTTCTCGAGGATGACGATGACCCCGTCGCTCTTCGGGTCCTTCTCGACCCGGTAGGGAACGAGGTCCTTGCTCCGCTGGACCTCAGGGTCGTCCCAGCGGCGGCCCATGAAGCGCTTGATCGAGTAGATCGTGTTCTTCGGGTTCGTGATCGCCTGGCGCTTTGCCAGCTGGCCGACGAGCCGCTCGCCGGTCTTCGTGAAGGCGACGACCGAGGGGACCGTCCGGCCGCCCTCGGCCGACGGGATGACGGTCGGTTCACCGCCCTCCATGACGGCGACGACGGAGTTCGTCGTGCCGAGGTCGATGCCGATGATCTTGCCCATGGTCGGATCCTACTCCTTCGGTTCTGCTGCTTCGTGTGGCGGACTGGCTTCGCCTTCCGGCGGCGCCGTGGTCGGACGGTCCCCTCGACCGGCCCCGAGGTTGGTCTCGGCCGACCTCCCTTCGGCGCTCGGGTCGCCGCCGGACGAGCCTGGCTCGGTCGGCCCCCCTTCGGGACTCGTCGCCACGGCAACGAGGGCGGGCCGGAGGATCCGGTCCCGGAGCCGGTAGCCACGCCGGATCTCCTCGACGATCTCACCCTCCGCCCGGCCCGCCGACGGAACGTTCATGATCGCGTCGTGCTCCCGGGGGTCGAAGCGGGTCCCGGGACCAGCCTCGATCGGTCGGACGCCCTCGCTCTCGAGGAGGGCCCGGAGCTTGCGGTCGATGGCGACGATCCCCTCGACCCAGGGGTGCTCGGCCAGGTCGGCGGGCCGTGTCTCGATGGCCCGGTCGAAGTCGTCGGCGAGGGCGAGGACCTTGCTGAGGAGCGCCTCGGCGGCGAGACCGAGCATCGCCTCCCGCTCTTCGGCGGTCCGCCGCTTGAAGTTGAGGAACTCGGCCCGCTCGCGCTGGAGACCAGCGAGGTACTCGTCGGCCTGCCGCCGGGCCTCCGCCAGCTCGCCCTCGAGGCGAGCGACCTCGGCCCGGAGCCGTTCGACCTCGGCGGCCTCGACCGAACTCGGGGGGCCCTCCGAGACCGAACTCGGGGGGCCCTCCGAGGCGGGCTCGGGGGCGGTAGCTGCGGACCCGGCCGCGGCAGCTTCGGGCCGCGCAGCGGCCGAGGTGTTCGTCGAGCCGGCTCCGGTCGTCGACCTCGTCGACTCGTCGTGGGGTCGTTCTGTCGTCATCGTTCCTCGTTCGTCACTCCTTGCTGCCGGGCGAGACTCGGAAGTCGGGGCCGCCCACGCCGGCGGCGGCGGCTCGGGCAGGTGCCCGGCCGGTCGCTGGCGGGCGATCAGACGCAGTCGCCCGTTCGTGGGAACCTCATCGCGGATCTCGCTCGTCGGTCGTCGTCGGGTCATGGTTCGGGTCCCTTCGCTTCCGTCGTCCGCTGCCTCCCTTCGTCAGGCGTAGAGGTGCTCGACGAGCTCGTTCATGAGCCCCGAGACGAAGCGCACGCTCCCGATCGCCTGGGGGTAGGCCATCCGCGTCGGTCCGAGGACGCCGACGATGCCGACCGCCCCGCCGGGCCGGCCGTAGGGCGCCAGGACGAGGGAGACGTCGGCCATCTCGGCCGGCGGGTTCTCCCGGCCGATGAAGACCCGGACCTGGCCCGGACCCGCCGCGGCGACGACCGGCAGGAGCTCGGCCAAGTAGGCCCGGTTCTCGAGGACCGAGAAGACGCGGCGGAGCTTCGCGCTCTCGGCGAACTCGGGCGCGGCCATGACGTTCAGGAGGCCATCGCTGAAGAGCTCCTCGATGACCGTGGCGTCGTACTCGCGCAGGAGCTGGACGACCCGCTCGGCGAAGCGGCGCGCGAGGGCCGGGATCCGCTCCGTCGTCTCGAAGCGACCGAGCCGGCGCTCGATCTGGTCCGCCGTCAAGTCGACGAGGGTCGCGTTCAGGAGGTCCGCAGCGGCCCCCAGGGTCTCCTGGTCGACGGCCTCGGGCAGGGCGACGAGGAGCTGCTTGATCGTCCCTTCTCGGAGGACCGTGATGAGGCTTGCCAGTCGGTCCTGGATCGAGACGAGGTCGATCCGCCGGACCTGAGCGGCGCGCGGCTTCGCCGGGGTCGCCAGCCCAGCCGCCCTCGTCGCTGCGGCGAGGGTCGTCGCGGCGAGGCGGAACCAGTGCTCGCTCGCGTACTCGACCTGACCGAACTGGTGGCGGATCATGAGCTGCTCGACGGGCGGCAGCGGGGCGGCCTCGACGATCGCCTCGACGTAGTAGCGATAGCCGGCATCCGTGGGAACGCGGCCAGCCGAGGTGTGGGGATGGGTGAGGAGCCCGGCCGCCTCGAGCTCGGCGAGGATGTTGCGGACAGTCGCGCTCGACACGCCGAGCCGATAGCGCTCGACGAGGGCCTGGCTGCTCACCGGCGTCGCGGTGGCGACGTATTCCTCGATGACGGCCCGGAGGATCGCCTGTGCCCGGTGGTCCAGCGGGCCGGTAGTGCGGCGGATGCGCGACACTGGGCTCGTCCTTCGAAGGTTCTGCCGAGGTCGTGCCGGCCTGGTCGGCACGACCTCAGCGGGATGCCGAACCGTGGTGTTAGCACTCTCGGCTTGAGAGTGCTAACCGGCGTGGGGAGATCGTAGCAGTCAAACCGGGAGAGTGTCAACGCGGCCCGGGCTCCCCGGACAGGCTGGGAGGCGCACCAAGGGCGGACCCGCTGGTGGAGGCACGGACGATCGAGTCGACCCCACTCCGGAGGCCACCGCTACGGGAGCCGGGAGAAGACCTCGTTCGCGAGGAGGCGGCCCTGGCGGGTCAGTCGGACTCGGCTGACGGGGATCGCTTCGACGAGCCCCGCCTCGGTCGCCCAGGCGAGGACCGCTTCGGCGACGGGATCGTCGAAGGCGGCGGCTGGCAAGCCCCGATCCAGCCGCAGCCCGAGGATCCATGTCTCGATCCGTGCCGTTCGCCGGTCGAGGACCTCGGCCCCACCGGGCGGGAGCCGCGGTCGCCGACCCTGCCCGGGCAGCAGGGCGGCGAGATAGGCCTCGAGGGAGGCCGTCGTCCAGCGGCGGGTGCGCCCGTCGAAGGCGTGCGCCCCCGGACCGAGCGCGTCGACGGGTTGGCGCGCCCAGTAGAGGAGGTTGTGGCGGCACTCGTGGCCCGGTCGAGCCCAGTTGCTGATCTCGTAGCCGCGAAGACCAGCCGCCCGAAGGAGGTCGTCGGCGAGCTCGTACATCGCCGCCGCTCGGTCCGGGTCCTGGTGGAGCCGGGCTCGCCGTCGCCAGGCGATCGCCCCCGGTCGGGCTGGGGGTCGATCGCGGAGGAGATCCCCCGCGGGAGCCGGCGAAGGGAGGGTGGCGGAGACCGCCATGGGAGCGGCCGGCTCGCCCTCGACCTCGAGCTCGAGGGCGTAGCAGGAGACATGGTCGGGCCGTACCTCGAGGAGTCGGCCGAGGCTCGCCGCGAAGGAGGCGGGGGTCTGGCCCGGGATGTCGAAGAGGAGGTCGACGTTGACCGAGCCGACCCCCGCGCGGCGTGCCTCCTCGACGGCGGCGAGGACGTCCTCGCGGGCGTGTCGGCGGCCGAGGGTCCGGAGCTCGCCCGCCTCGAGGCTCTGCCCGCCGAAGGAGAGCCGGGTCACGCCGACCTGGCGCCAGGCGACCGGGTCGCCCCGCTCGTCGGGTCCCGGGTTCGCCTCGAGGCTGATCTCCGCCCCGGCCGCGAGGCCGTAGCGCTCCCTGATCCGTCGCAGGATTCGCTCGACGGCGGCGGGGCCGAGGAGGGACGGCGTCCCGCCACCGAAGTAGCACGTCTCGAGGAGCGGCCGAGCCTCCGTCCCGGGCGGACCAAAGCGAGCGTCGAGGTCGTCGGCGCGGAGCTCGAGCTCGGCCTCGAGGGCGGCGACGAAGGCGGCGATCCGGTTCCGCGGGCCGCGAGTCGCCGCGCCGGCGACGACGGCGAAGTCACAGTACGGGCAGCGGGCGACGCAGAAGGGGACGTGGACGTAGAGGCCGAGGGGCGGGCTGGGCACGGTCGAGGGAGGCCAGAGGGCCTGAGGCAACCCTCGGCCGGGAGGCTCGGGCGAGGCGGCCGCAGCGACCCCGCCCACGGCAGGGCGCGGCTCGAGCCCCACAGATCGACCCAGCTCAGCGATCCCGCGACCCCCCATCCCGACCGACGATGACCCGCCACCCGGTCGGCGGCCGGCGCCGGCGGGCGATGTCCTCGACCTCCGCCCCCCGCGGGGCGAGCCGGCCCGGGTGGCCCGTCGCGACGAAGATGGCAAAGCGGCCGATGGCGTGGCCGAGGAAGGCCGCCGCGATCCCACCGGTCTCGACCCGCAGCCAGCCCCCGGCGAGGCCGGCGAGGAGGGCGAGGACGAGCATGTACGGCTCCCGGCCCGGGGCGCCGAGGCGGGTGGCGAGGGCATAGACGATGGCCGCCACGAGGATCGCCGGCGCGGGCTCCACACCCAGGACGAGGAGGGCGCCCAGCAGGATCCCCCGAAAGGCCGCCTCGTCGACGAAGGCCGTGGCGAGAGCGTTCACGGCAGCCCCGGGGTACGAGGCCGCCGGCGGGAGTCGGAGGCGCCGGTAGCGGAGCCAGGCGAAGGCGATCGCCTGGGCCGTCGCGATGGCCGCGTAGGCGAAGCCGAGGCTCACGATCGACAGGCGGTCGCGACCCGGCGTCAGCCCCAGGACAGCTTCGGGCTGGGGATGGACGACGGCAGCGAGGGCGACGAGGAGGACGCCGACCCCGTACCAACCGAGCCGACGAAGGACCGACCGCGGCCGACCCGGCTCCGGTTCGTCGTACTCGGCGGCACCGAAGCGCTCTGCGTCGAGCCGGAGGAGGACGACGAGGAGGCCGAGCCCGACGGCGACGAGCGACCGGAGCGTCTCCTCCATCCCTCCTGTCCCTCCCTATCCCTCGCCCGTCCGGAGGAGGGCGAGGAAGGCCTCCTGGGGGATCTCGACCTGGCCCACCCGCTTCATCCGCCGCTTCCCCTCCTTCTGCTTCTCGAGGAGCTTCCGCTTCCGCGTCACGTCCCCACCGTAGCACTTGGCGAGGACGTTCTTGCGGAGGGCGCGGATCGTCTCACGGGCGATGACGTGGGAACCGATGGCGGCCTGGATCGGGACCTCGAAGAGCTGGCGCGGGATGAGGGTTCGGAGCTTCTCGACGAGGGCGCGACCGGTGGTGTAGGCCCGGCTCCGGTGGACGATGACCGAGAGGGCGTCGACGGGCTCGCCGTTGACGAGGACGTCGACCTTGACGAGGTCGGCCGGTCGGTAGCCGATCTCCTCGTAGTCCATCGAGGCGTAGCCGGCGGTCCGGCTCTTCAGCTGGTCGTAGAAGTCGACGATGAGCTCGGCGAGGGGCATTTCGACCCGGACGAGGACCCGCTGGGGGTCGAGATACTCGAGGTCGAGGAAGACCCCGCGCCGGTTCGTCGTCAACTCCATGAGGGTCCCGATGTACGTCGCCGGGGAGACGATCGAGACCCGGACCCAAGGCTCGGCGATCGCCTCGATCTCACCGGGTGGCGGCATCCGGGCCGGGTTGTCGACGACGACCGTCCCCCGACCGTGACTGAGGGTGACCTGGTACTCGACCGAGGGGGCTGAGGCGATGAGCTCGAGCCCGAACTCTCGCTCGAGGCGCTCCTGGACGATCTCCATGTGGAGGAGGCCAAGGAAGCCGCACCGAAAGCCGAAGCCGAGGGCGACCGAGCTCTCGGGCTCGAAGGAGAAGCTCGCATCGTTGAGGTGGAGCTTCTCGAGGGCGTCGCGAAGGAGGGGGTAGTCGTCGCCAGCGACCGGGTAGAGGCCGGCGAAGACGAGGGGTTTCGCCGGCTGGTAGCCGGGGAGCGGCTCGGGAGCCGGGCGGCTGGCGAGGGTGAGGGTGTCGCCGACCCGGGCGTCCCGGACGCTCTTCAGCCCCGTCGCCACGTAGCCGACCTCTCCGGCCGTCAGGGCCTCGACCGGGACGAGCTGGGGGCGGAAGACGCCGAGCTCGAGGAGCTCCGACTCCGCTCCCGAGGCCATGAGCCGGATCGTGTCGCCGGCGCGGAGGGTCCCTTCGACGAGCCGAACGTAGGCAACGACGCCCTTGTAGGGATCGTAGTGGGAGTCGAAGACGAGGGCCCGGAGCGGCGCCGCCGGGTCGCCTCGGGGCGGCGGGATCCGGGCCACGATCGCCTCGAGGATCTCGGGCACCCCGGTCCCCTCCTTCGCCGAGGCGAGGAGGACCTCCTCGCGGGGGATGGCGAGGACGTTCTCGAGCTCCTCCACGACCACCTCGGGCTGGGCCGAGGGGAGATCGATCTTGTTGATGACGGGGATGATGACGAGGTTCTGGCGAAGGGCGAGGTGGACGTTCGCCAGGGTCTGGGCTTCGATCCCCTGGGCCGCGTCGACGACGAGGATCGCCCCCTCACAGGCCTGGAGGCTCCGGCTCACCTCGTAGCTGAAGTCGACGTGGCCGGGGGTGTCGATGAGGTTGAGGGCGTAGCGCTCCCCGTCCCGGGCCGTGTACTCGAGTCGGACGGCCCGGGCCTTGATCGTGATCCCCTTCTCCCGCTCGAGGTCCATCGAGTCGAGGACCTGGGTCGTCATCTGGCGGGGGTCGATCGTGTGGGTCAGCTCGAGGAACCGGTCGGCGAGGGTCGACTTGCCGTGGTCGATGTGGGCGATGATCGAGAAGTTCCGCAGCCGTTCCTGGGCGATCAACGGGACCTCGGGTCCTTCACGGGGAGTCCGAACCGGGCACGGCCCGGGGCACGCGGTGGGGGCGGGGCCGGAGTGTAGCACGGGCCGCTCTCGTCACCGAAGGGTCCCGTCGCAGGCAGCCGCGGGGGACGGAGACCGGTGAGCAGGGGCGATCGCCCTTCCGCTGTAATGGCGCCATCAGGAGGTAACCAGCCGATGCCAACGCCCGAGCGAACCCCGCCCCTCACCGAGACCCTCGAGTGGGCCGCCCTCGTCGCCCACCACGCCGCCGTGCGGAACACCCACCTCCGCGATTTCTTCGCCACCGACCCCCGGCGGGCCGAACGGATGACCGTCGAGGGGGCCGACCTCGTCCTCGACTACTCGAAGAACCGCCTCACCGACGAGACGATCGGGCTCCTCGTCGCCCTCGCCGAGCGACGCCGCCTCGGCGAGCGGATCGAGGCGATGTTCCGCGGCGAGCGGATCAACGTCACCGAGGACCGGCCCGTCCTCCACGTTGCCCTCCGGATGCCGAGGAGCGAGCGGCTCATCGTCGACGGCGTCGACGTCGTCGCCGAGGTCCACGCCGTCCTCGATCGGATGACGACCTTCGCCGAGGCCGTCCGCTCGGGGGCATGGCGGGGCCACACGGGTGCGCCGATCCGGGCCGTCGTGAACCTCGGGATCGGTGGCTCCGACCTCGGACCGGCGATGGCGACCGAGGCGCTCCGCCCCTACGGCGACCGACGTCTCACGGTCCGCTTCGTCTCGAACGTCGACGGGGCGGACCTCCACGAGGCTCTCCACGACCTCGACCCCCGGGAGACGCTCTTCGTCGTCTCATCGAAGAGCTTCACGACCCAGGAGACCCTCATGAACGCCCGAGCCGCCCGGGCCTGGCTCGTCGAGGGCCTCGGCGGCGATGAGGCAGCCGTCGCCCGTCACTTCGTCGCCGTCTCCACCGCCGCCGACCGGGTCCGGGCCTTCGGGATCGACCCGGCGAACATGTTCGGCTTCTGGGACTGGGTCGGGGGCCGCTACAGCGTCGACTCGGCCATCGGCCTCTCCCTCATGCTCGCCATCGGCCCCGACGCCTTCCGGGCCTTCCTCGCCGGCTTCCGGGCCATGGACGAGCACTTTCGGACGGCGCCCTTCGAGCGAAACCTCCCCGTCCTCCTCGGCCTCATCGGCCTCTGGTACATCGACTTCTTCGGAGCCGAGACCCAGGCGGTCGTTCCCTACAGCCGCTACCTGGAGCGCTTCCCGGCGTACCTCCAGCAGCTCGACATGGAGTCGAACGGCAAGTCGGTCACCCTCGAGGGCGCCCCGGTCGGGGTGGCGACGGGGCCGATCGTCTGGGGCACGGCCGGGACGAACGGCCAGCACGCCTACTTCCAGCTCCTCCACCAGGGGACGAGGCTCGTCCCGGTCGACGTCATCGGCTTCCTCCGGCCCCCGGCCCCCCTCGCCGCCGATCCGGTGATCCGCGACCACCACGACGCCCTCATGGCGAACTGCTTCGCCCAGACCGAGGCCCTCGCCTTCGGCCGGACGGCGGCCGAGGTCGCCGCCGAGGGGGTCCCGCCCAAGCTCGTCCCCCACCGGACCTTCCCCGGCAACCGCCCGACGAACACGATCCTCGGGCCCGAGCTCAGCCCCTCGGTCCTCGGCAGCCTCATCGCCCTCTACGAACACAAGGTCTTCGTCCAGGGCACGATCTGGGGGATCGACTCCTTCGACCAGTGGGGGGTCGAGCTCGGCAAGGTCCTGGCCGGACGGATCGAGCCCGAGCTCCGGTCGGCCGAGGAGCCCGAGCTCGCCCACGACCCGTCGACGAGCGGCCTCATCCGCCGCTACCGAGCCGCCCGGGCCGCTCGAGCCGGCTGACCTCCGAGGGGGTCCCGCCTCGACGCCCCGCGGGTCACTCTGCTACCATGCCCGGTCGCGCGCCGCGCGGCGCGTCTCTCGGCGAGCCGACCGACGGGACTGCCGCAGCCGGGCGCCTCGATGAGTCGAGAAGTCGATCCCGCAGGAGCGAGGTACCCCTTGGCCAAGACGCCCCGCAAGTGGAGCGGTGCCCGGACGCCATCCGCCCTCAAGCGCGTCCGCGCCTCGCGGCGCCGCCACGCCATCCTCCAGCCGCGCCGGAGCGCGGCGAAGACCCTTGTCAAGAAGGCGCTGACGATCGCCGTCACGAAGCCCGAGGGCGCCGACCCGATGGCGGCCCTCGCCGAAGCGGTGAGCGCCCTCGACCGGGCGGCGAAGGTCGGTGCCATCCACCCGAACGCCGCTGCTCGCCGGAAGTCGCGCCTCGTCAGGAAGGTGAACGCAGCCCTCGCCGGGGAGGCCGTCCAGACGGTGGCCCGGGCGGCGAAGACGACGGGGACCGCGGCGGCTGCCAAGGCGGCCAAGGCCCGGATCGCGGCCTCGAAGGCAGCGAAGGGCAAGGGGGCTCAGACGGCAGCCGAGAAGGCCCGCCTCGCCCTCAGCAAGTCGGCCCGAGCGACGGAGACCAGCGCCGAGGCGACCCCGAAGCCAGCGGCGAAGGCGACCCGAACGACCACGGCAGCCGGCCGAACGAAGAAGGCCGCGGGGGGCGCCGCCGGGACGAAGGAGGCGCCGGCCGCCTCGACGCCGAAGGCGCGCTCGAAGCGGGCCGCCGAGCCGACGGAGTAGGTCGACTCCGGAGGGCCAATGCCGCGCTCTCGGCAGAGGCGCTCGACAGCGGCACGCGTGTCCTCGGCGAGGGTGATGGTCGCCCGCATGGGTGGATCGCAGAGCATCGAGATGTGGCCTCCCCACCACGACGGCGATCCGCGCGCAGCGGACTGTGACGACGCCGCCCTCGGTCACGCCTCGGTCACGCCTCGGCCGAGCTGCTCCCGCCTGGACGCCGCCGGTTCGTCGCCCCGTAGGCGAGGCCGCCCCCGACGGAGCCGAGGACGGTGAGACCGACGAGGAACCCTGCCGTCGAGCGCTGCTCGCTCCAGTAGAAGGCGCTGAAGCTCGCCGCGTCGGTCACGCCCGCCGCCTCGAGGGCAGGGCCCCGCCCGTCGGCGAGGTAGCGGCGGTAGACGCAGTCGGCGCCCTGCTGGCAGGTGATCCGGCCCCCCGCCGCGGCGTCGCGGTAGCCGTCGTCGGCGGCGAAGAAGAGGGCCTTCGTCCCGAGGAAGAGGAGGGCGAAGGCTAGCCCCGTCATGAGCCCTGCCAGGCCGGCGTTCGTGAGGAACCGCCACGCCGGACCGCCTCGTCGCTCCGATCGCTGGTTCGCGTAGTAGCCGATGAGGAGACCTCCCGGGAAGGCGAGGAGGGCGACGGCGGCCTCCCCGACCGGGATGACGAGGAGGAAGCTGACGGCGATGGTCGCCGCCATGGCGACCCCGACCCAGCCGGCGACGAAGGCACCGCGATCGACAAGGCCGGGAAGCCCCGACCCGCGGCTCCTCCCCCGCCGGTCGACGCCGGGTTCGGTCAGCTCGAGCCCTCGCCTCCGCGGACCGGAACCGGTCACCCGCCGGCTGCCCCAACCGGGACCGGTCGAGCACCGAGGATTCCCGCCTCGACGCTCGCCGGTGCCGTCGTCGCCCGAACGAGGGCCGTTCGGCCGGCGTAGACCGCGGTGTCGGCGAGCTCCTCGGCGATCCGAAGGAGCCGGTTGTACTTCGCCACCCGCTCGGACCGCGAGGGTGCCCCGCTCTTGATCTGCCCGGTCCCCATGGCGACGACGAAGTCGGCGATCGTCGCGTCCTCGGTCTCACCCGAGCGGTGGCTGACCATCGCTGTCCAGCCCGCCCGGCGGGCGAGGTCGACGGCGGCGATCGTCTCGGTCAGGGTCCCGATCTGGTTCAGCTTGATGAGGACCGAGTTCGCCGCCCCGAGGGCGATCCCGCGGGCGATCCGCTCGGTGTTCGTGACGAAGACGTCGTCGCCGACGAGCTGGAGCCGATGCCCGAGACGCGCCGTCAGGAGTCGCCAGCCCTCCCAGTCGTCCTCGGCCATTCCGTCCTCGAGGGAGACGATCGGGTAGCGCTCGGTCCACTCGGCCCAGAGCTCGACGAGCTCGGCCGAGTCGAGGGTCCGCCCTTCCCGGGCCAGGCGGTAGCGGTACGGTGCGTCCTCGCGGCCCGACTCGACGAGCTCGCTGACGGCCGGGTCGAGGGCGATGGCGACGTCCTCGCCGGGGCGGTAGCCGGCCCGCTCGATGGCCCGGAGGATGAGCTCGACGGCTGCCTCGTTCGAAGGAAGGGAGGGCGCAAAACCGCCCTCGTCGCCCTGGCCCGTCGCGAAGCCCTCCTCGTGGAGGATCGCCCGGAGGGCGTGGAAGACCTCCGCTCCAGCCCGGAGAGCCTCGGCGAAGGTCGGCCGCCCGATCGGGGCGACGAGGAACTCCTGAAAGTCCGTCGAGTTCGCGGCGTGCTTGCCGCCGTTGAGGATGTTGAAGAAGGGGACGGGGAGGATCCGCGCCCCGACACCGCCGAGGTAGCGGTAGAGGGGCAGCTCGTGGCTGGCCGCCGCGGCGTGGGCGCAGGCGAGGGAGACCCCGAGGATCGCGTTCGCGCCGAGCTTCGACTTGTTCGGGGTCCCGTCGAGCTCGAGGAGGGTGGCGTCGATCGCCGCCTGGTCGTCGGCGGGGAGACCGACGAGGGCCGGGGCGATCGTCTCGGCCACGTTCCGAACGGCCGTCTGGACGCCCTTGCCGCCGTAGCGGTCCGGATCGCCGTCGCGAAGTTCGATCGCCTCGTGGGCACCGGTCGAGGCGCCCGAGGGGACGGCCGCCCGGCCGACGGAGCCGTCGACAAGGACGACGTCGACCTCGATGGTCGGGTTGCCGCGCGAGTCGAGGATCTCCCGCGCTTCGATGACTTCGATCTCGGTCACTGACGCTCCTCCGTCGGACGGTCGAGCAGGACGGCGATGCCGGGGAGCTCGCGGCCCTCGAGGAACTCGAGGGAGGCCCCGCCGCCGGTGCTGATGTGGGTGAAGGCCTCGGCGAGGCCGAGCTGGTCGATCGCCGCCACCGAGTCGCCACCGCCGACGACGACAGTGACGCCCTCTCTCGCCCGCTCGGCGAGGTAGCGGGCGAGAGCCTTCGTGCCGTGGGCGAAGGACGGGATCTCGAAGACCCCGAGGGGCCCGTTCCAGAAGACCGTTCTGGCGTCGGCGAGGGACTCCTCGAAGGCGGCCTGGCTCCCCTTCCCGATGTCGACGATCGACCACGAGGCGGGGACCTTCTCGGCCGGGACGGTCTTGTACTCGGCGCCCCTCGTCACCTCCTTGGCGACGACGACGTCGGAGGGAAGGACGAGGCGGACGCCCTTCGCCTCGGCCTTGGCGATGAGTTGGCGGGCGTCCTCGACCCGATCGTGTTCGGCCTTGCTCTTGCCGACGGGCTTGCCCTGGGCAAGGAGGAAGGTGTTTGCCATCCCGCCGCCGATGACGAGGGTGTCGACCTTGTCGAGGAGGTTGTCGAGGACCTTGATCTTGTCCGACACCTTCGCTCCGCCGAGGACGGCGGCGAAGGGACGCTCCGGGTTCTCGAGGAGCCGCGAGAGCATCGTGATCTCGCGCTCCATGAGGAGGCCAGCGTAGGCGGGCAGGAGCTTGGCGATGCCGACGGTGCTGGCGTGGGCTCGGTGAGCGGTCCCGAAGGCGTCGTTCACGTAGACCTCGGCGTAGGAGGCGAGGGTTCGCGCGAACTGGGGGTCGTTCTTCTCCTCCTCGGGGTGGAAGCGAAGGTTCTCGAGGAGGAGGACCTCGCCCGGCCGGAGTCGCCGGACGGCGTCCTGCGTCCCCGGGCCGAGGGCGTCGCCGGTGACCGGGACGGGCCGCCCGAGGAGGGCCGAGAGCCGCGCCGCCACGGGCCGGAGCCGGAGGGCCTCGACGACCCGACCGTCGGGCCGCCCGAGGTGGCTGGCGAGGATGACCCGGGCGCCGTGGTTCATGAGGTAGCGAATCGTCGGGAGGGCGGCCCGGATGCGCGAGTCATCGGTGACCTTGCCGTCCTCGAGGGGGACGTTGAAGTCGACCCGAACGAAGACGCGCTTTCCCGCCGGGTCGAAGTCGCGGATCGTGAGCTTGTCCATCGTCATCCGTCCTTCCTTGCCGAGCCGCGAGCTTGCCGAGCCGGCCTCTCGGTCAGCGGGGCGTCGAGTCGGCGAGCCCAGGCTCGTCGGCCGTGCCGCCCCGGAGGGCGCCGCCCTGCCGTCCCGGGCTCGCCTGGGTCGAGCGGCGGGCAGTGCCGGACCTCTCGACCGACGGACGCCGCCTCGGGCCCCGGATCAGGCCGGGAGTCACGTGCCGGACCAGCCGCCTCCCGGCGCCACCGGCCCGAGCGGCTCGTCCCCAGCCTAGGCGCGGCTCGCGGCCGGCAGCTTTGCGGCGACCATCGCCACGAGGTCGGCCACCCGGCAGCTATAGCCCCACTCGTTGTCGTACCAGGCGATGACCTTCACCATCGTCCCGCCCATGACCATCGTGCTCTTGGCGTCGATGATCGAGGAGCGGTCGTCGCCCCGGAAGTCGGACGAGACGAGGGGCTCGTCCGAAACCCCGAGGATCCCCTTCATCGGCCCAGCGGCGGCGGCCCGGAAGGCCTCGTTCAGCTCCTCGACGCTCGTCGGCCGGGCGACGTCAGCAGTGAAGTCGACGACCGAGACGGTCGGCGTCGGGACCCGGAGGCTGAAGCCGTCGAACTTGCCCTTGAGGTCGGGGATGACGAGGGCGAGGGCCTTCGCCGCGCCCGTCGTCGTCGGGATGATGTTCTGGCCCGCCGATCGAGCTCGGCGCGGGTCCTTGTGGGCGACGTCGAGGATCCGCTGGTCGTTCGTGTAGCTGTGGATCGTGTTCATGAGGCCCCGCTCGATGGTGCAGAGGTCGTGGACGACCTTCGCCGCCGGGGCGAGGCAGTTCGTCGTGCAGGAGGCGTTGGAGATGATGTGATGGCGCTCCGGGTCGTAGGCGGCGTCGTTGACGCCGAGGACGATCGTCACGTCCTCGCCCTTCGCCGGGGCAGTGATGATGACCTTCTTCGCTCCAGCCTCGAGGTGGGCGCGGGCCTTCTCCGCCTCCGTGAACCGGCCCGTCGACTCGACGACGATGTCGACGCCGAGGTCGGCCCAGGGGAGCTTCGCCGGGTCGGCCTCCTTCAGGACCCGGATCTCGCGGCCGTCGATGATGAGGCTGTCCTCGGTGTGATCGACGCTGCCCGGATAGGCCCCGTAGGTCGAGTCGTGCTTGAAGAGGAGGGCATTGAGGCTCGTCTCGACGAGGTCGTTCACCGCGACGACCTCGACGTCCGGGGCTCGTTCGAAGAGCGCCTTCAGGGTCTGGCGCCCGATCCGGCCGAAGCCGTTGATCCCGACGCGAACTGGCATGGCAGAACCTCCTTCGTCAGTCGTGGCGGTGCCGGGCGCGACCGGCGAGCGGCACCGACTCCCCCTCGCGGGCACCGGCCGCCGGCGAACCTTCGCAGGGAACGACGTCCCGCCCTGGGAGCCGACCGGACTCCCGTGGCTGGGCAGGCACCCAGCCCGACGTGGACGGGCAACGTGGTAGCAGGGCGGGCCTCGCGCTGGATGGTCGTGGAATTCGGCCGCATTCTAGCAGAGGCAGGGAGCGCCCTAGGAGGGGCCGAAGGGCCCGATGGGCCTTCCTCCAGGGTCGCCGCGGTGGGCGCCGAACGGCCTCCTCCGCAGGGCCGAGGGTCGGGCCGGGGGACGGGCCGAGGGGCGGGCCTGGGACGGAGCCGGCCCTGTCATGGAGGGAGCCGACCCGAGGGCTGAGCCGAGCGCCGCGGCCCGTCCGAAGGGCGGACCCGCCCGGATCGAAGGAGGACCGGGCTGGCCCACGAAGAAGCCCCCGCCGGGGAACCCGGCGGGGGCTCGACGGTCCGCTCGCGGGACGTTCAGCCGCCGATCCGGAAGACCTTGCCGCCGCACTTCGGGCAGGTGCCCTGGACCGCCGGCTTGCCGTTCTTCATCGTGATCTGCTGCGGGTTCTGGATCTCGACCTTCATCTTGTCCTTGACGCAGTAGGCTTCGGCCACAGGGCTCCTCCTTTTCAGGCTTGCCGGTCCGGAGCCTTCGCTCCGGCCGGAGTTTACGAGGCGCGGGTCCAGAGGGACGGTCGCCAGCGATCCGTCCCGGCACCGCGCTTCTGGCGGTCCAGTTCGGCGAGGACGAGCAGGCTTTCCAGGCCCGTCTCGACGCAGGCCGCCTCGGCGCGATCCTTCGCCTCACCCTCGACGAACGCGCCGGTCGTCCGCTGGGCGAAGACGGCGCAGACCGCCCCGGCCCGGCAGCCGGCGAGGCCGGCGAGGACGAAGAGTGCCGACGCCTCCATCTCGAAGTTCAGGACGCGCTGGCGCGCCATCGCTTCGGCCAGGTCAGGGTAGCGGATTGGGAGCTGCGGAATCGGGCGACCCTGCGCACCGTAGAAGCCAGGTGCCGTCGCCGTCAGTCCGACGTGGGCCCGATGACCGAGCCGGGCGGCCGCCTCCACGAGGGCGAGGACCGCCTCGTAGTCGGCGACCGCCGGGTAGCCATCGACCACGAACCAGCTCGTCGTCGACTCGAGCCGAACCGCGCCGGTCGAGATGACGACGTCCCCGAGGCCGATCTCCGGCTGGAGGGCCCCGGACGACCCGACCCGGATGAAGGTCGGCCGTTCCGTGATCGCCAGCGCTTCAGCGACGACGATTTCGACGTTGTCGGTCCCGATACCCGTCGAGACGACGGAGATCCGGAGGCCGCGATACGTCCCAGTGACCGAGGCGAACTCCCGGTGTCGGTGCTCGAGCTCGATGGAGTCGAGTCGGGCCGCGATCCGGGTCGTTCGGTCGGGATCGCCGGGGAGGAGGATGTACTCGGCCAGTTCGCCCGGCCCGAGCCCGATGTGGTACTGCCGTTCTCCGCTCGGGAGTGCAACGCGGCGGTCCGCGCTCGGCAACCTCTCGTCCCTCTCTCCGCTGTCGCTGGCGCTGACGCGCGAAACTCGGGCGAGAATAGTCCGGGGCGACGCTGAGCGTCAAGCCGCGTCCCACTCCGGCGGTGGCCATGACGCCTGCGACCCGCCCTCACCTGGCGTACCATCGGCCGCTCGTGACAGCCGCTTGACCTGAGGAGCACCCCATGCCCCTGACCGACGTCCACGACTGGTTCGCCGACCTCGGCGGTGGTACGCGCCTCGCCCTCGTCGTCGCCGGGTCCTTCCGGTCCGACGCCGGCGTCCTCCTCGGGCACGTCCCCCGACCGACCTGGTTCCCGTTGGTCCGGGACGAGATCGACGCCTCGAACCGGCTCCGGCAGGCCCTGAACTGCCTCCTCGTCGAGACCCCGGCCGGACGAGTCCTCGTCGAGACCGGCATCGGCGAGCGGCTGAATGACAAGATGCGAGCCCTCCGTGGCGTCGAGGGGCCGCCGATCCTCGAGGCGCTCCGGGCCGCCCGCTTCGACCCCGAGTCCATCGACTACGTCGCTCTCAGCCACCTCCACTTCGACCACGCCGGCGGGCTCCTCGATCGCGAGGGTCGGCCCGCCTTCCCTCGAGCCCGGATCGTCGCCCAGCTCGCCGAGTGGCAGATCGCCCTCGATGACAACCCCAGGATCGTCGCCAGCTACGACCAGCCCGAGCTCCGGCTCGTCGCTCCCCTCGCCGAGCCGGACGCCGCCGACGGGGAACGCGAGCTCCTGCCCGGCGTCGCCGTCGTCCCGACGGGCGGCCACACGGCCGGCCACCAGGCCGTCCTCGTCCGAGGCGAGCGCGGCACCGTCGCCTTCTTCGGTGACCTTTGCATGCGGCCCTGGAGCGTCGAGCCGACCTGGCTGCCGAGCTTCGACGACTTCCCCCTCGACAGCGTCGAGGTGAAGACCGAGCTCTTCGATCGTGCCGGCGAGGAAGCGTGGCGGATCGTCCTCTCCCACGAGCCGGAGCGCCCGATCGGCCGGATCCGCCGCCGGGGGCGTCGCTTCGTCTACGTCCCCGACTGAAGGGAGAGCCGGCCGGAACAGAAGCACCGCCAGGCAGGGCCGCGTCATGGCCGTCGCTCCCGGGCGAGGGCCTGGAGCCGCGCGTTGACCCGCGATGCGAGCTGGAGGCGGGCCCGGTTCCGGCGGATGACGGGCACGAGGAGTGAGGCGACGGTTCCGAGGAGGACGAGGCCGGCGGGAAGGCCGAAGCCCGGACCGCCAATGCCGTCGAGACCGGCGATCCGCGGGTCGAGGGTGGTCGTGGGGCTCGTCTCGGGGAGCGGGCTGGAGTCCGCCGCCGCAGGCTCGAGCTCCGAGGGCCCACCGAGGTCGCCGGCCCGGAGCAGCCCCGTCGCCGCTTCGACGACGACCCCGAGGCTCCCGTCGGCGAGGGTGCGGACGAGGCCGATGACGTTGACGGCGTCGCCGGGCTCGACGAGCGGAGCGTAGTCGGCTGCCTCGCCGCGGAGGACGACCCGACCCGTAGCCGTGCCGTCGTCGAGGAGGAAGCCGTCGACGGTGAGATCGACGACGATGCCCCCGACCCGGACCCGCGCCCCGACCTGAGACGCGAGGCTGGCGAGGTCGACGTCCCGGGCGGCGACCGGCGTTGCTTCACGCGGGGCGCGGCCGGTGGCCGGCGCCGAGCCGCCCGCGAGAGCCCCCGTCCCGCTCGTCGCCGGCCCGACGGCAACGTCGCTCGGGCCCCGAGGCACGACCCCGAAGCGTCGGTCCGTCGCCGTCGGGTAGGGGCGACGGACGATGCCGGTGACCGTCGCCGACCGGCCCACGACGAGGAGGGAGCTTGGGATGCTTGCACCGGCGAGCCCGTCGACGACGACCCGTTCGCCGGCCACGACGAGCTCCGCCCGCCAGCGTCCGCCGAGCCGCCGGAGGTCGACGACGGAGCCGCTGACCCGGACGAGGCGCCACTCGTCGGCGGGGCCAGGCGCTCGGTCGAGACGGGCGGGGACGATCGGCCGGCCGACGCCGAGCCGCTCGACGGCCGTGGCCCGGAGTCGTGGCGCGCCGTAGGCTCGACCCATCGTGCCGGTCACCCGGACCGCCTCACCGACGCTCGGTGCCGCAGCCCCGAGAGGGAGGAGGACCTCGACCGCCGCCGTCGCATCCTCGACGACGATCCGGCGACCGCTGGCGTCGAGGAGGGTCGCCGGGGCAGTGACGGTCGCCTCGATCGTGACCTGGCCCGTGACCCGGAGGGCCGTCCGGAGCGGGACGACCGGGAGCGGTGTCGGCGGCGGCGTTGGACGGCTGACGAGGGGTGTCGGGATCGGAGTCGGGGTCGCCGAGGCGAGTTGGAGGACGTCGTCGAGGTCACGGAGCCAGAGCCGATAGCCGTCGAGTCGACCCTTCCGGCTCGCCCGCTGGCCGACGATCCCCGTCAGCTCGTAGCGAGCCCCTGCCTGGAAGCTGCCGGCGGTGATCCCGCTCGACGCGTCGGCCATGATCCGGACCGTGGCACCGTCGTCGTCGACGACGTCCAAGGCGATGTCCCCGCTCGTCGCCCGGCGGACGGAGCCGTCGACGACGCCGCTGAGCCGAACGAGACGAGCCTCCGTTACCTCACCGAGATCGACCGCCCGAACCGGCAGTGGCTCGGGGAGGACGCCAGGACCAAGTCGACGGAGCTCCCTGGTCGCCCGGATCTCGAGCTGACCGTAGGGGTCGGCCAGGGTCCCCTCGACGAGGAGGAGGTCGCCCCGGGTCGGGGCCGGGTCGTCGTCGTCGAGGCGGAGGACGATGGCCGCCGTCGCGTCGGCGAGGACGACGAGGGGCGGCTGACCGAGCCGGCCGGGCTCGGCGGTCACGGTGCCGAGGATCCGAACGACGCTGCCGATCGGCAGCGAGCGGGCCTCCCCGATCGGGATCGGGGCCGCCGTCGGGCTGGGCTCCGCAGAGGGGCTCGGCTCTGCCGAGGGGTCCGGACTCGGGCTTGGAGTGGTCGTCGGCGTCGGCGTCGGGTCGGGGCCCGGACTCGGCGACACCTCGGGACTCGCCGTCGGACTCGGCACAGGCGTCGGGGTCGGGTCGGTCGACGGGTCCGGGCTGGCGGCCGGAGCGACGACGAGCTCCCCGGGCAGCGTGGCATGGACCCGGTAGCCGGAGAGGCCCGTCCCGCTGCTGTCCCGCTGACCCAGGGGCCCCGTCGCGACGATGACGTCCCCTCTCGCCAGCTCCTGGTCGCCGAGGGCTGCCGGACCAACGACGACCCGGAGGGGCCCGCTGCCGTCGTCGACGGTCACCCCGAGCCCATCGGTCAGGGCCGACGGGGTCTCGGTGATCCGACCCTGGATGGTGACCCGAAGACCCTCGGTCGCCTCGCCGGCCGCACCCGTCGCCAGGGTCAGGGGCTCCGGCAATCGCTCCTCCCCGAGCCGCTCGAGGTCGGCCTCGGCCACCCGGAGAACGAGCTGGCCGTAGCGGCTGTCGAGGGATCCCCTGACGCGGACGCGAGCGCCGGCCGGGAGCGGATCGACGACGGTCGTGCTCAGGTAGAGGCCAATCCCGGCCGTCTCGTCCTGGACGAAGGCGGCGCGCCCGGCCTCGAGGGCCCCGAGGTTCGTCGTCAGGACCCCGACGACGGTCGCGACGGTCCCGAGGGGCGAGGCCCGGAGGGCGGCGATCGCGGTCGTCGGGGTGGACGTCGGCGCCGGGGTCGGGGTCGGCGTCGGCGTCGGCGTCGGGGTCGGGGACTCGGACGGAGTTGGCGGGGCTGTCGAGGTCGCGGTCGGGGTCGCCGTCGGACCCGGGCTCGGGCTCGGGGCCGGGGTCGGTGAGGGCGGGGGCGAGGGGCTGGCGGTCGGCGACGGACTCGGCGAGGGCTCTGGCGTCGAGCTCGGCGCCGGTTCCGGCGCCGGGGACGAGGCGAGGTTCTGGGGGATCGGCGCCGGCTGGAGGAACCAGTCGGCGGCGTTGTCGTTCGTGTCCTCGCCGTTGCCGGCCGGACCCCCCGGTCGACGCTCGATCGCCTGGTCCGGGGCTGGGGCCGGGGCAGGGCCGCCTTCGACGAAGGCATTCGTCGCATCCCCCCAGCCGACGGCATCGACGGGGCCACCACCGATCGGCCGAAGGACGAGACTCCCACCGCTGGCAGCCATTCCGCCGCTGTAGAGGGCATCGGCGATCGAGGCGTAGCGGCCCTGGGAGTTGGCGACGAGGAGGTGCTGGCCGGGGCCGAGGAAGAGCGGCCCGGCCCAGGCGACCTTCCGAGTGACCGTCCCCCCCGAGCTCGTGACGTAGACGAGCTCGTGACCGCCGAGGTCGATCGGCGCCGAGGCGGCATTCGTGATCTCGACGTACTCGTCCGAGGCCGACGGACCACCGGTCACGACCTCGGCGAGGAGGAGCCCACTCGACGGCGGCCAGCCGACGACGGCAACCGGGTCGATCGCTTCGGCCTCGAGAGCGGCTCGCTCGATCGGCGGTCCCCCGAGCTCCGCTCCCGACCGACCCGGCCCGGCTCCGAGCACGGTGACGAGGACGGCGAGGGCGATCCCGGCACCCGCCAGACCAAGACGCGTCATCGTTCCAGCTCCCCGGCGGGCTCGATCGGCGGGCGCGATCGGCGGGCGCGACGAGGTATAGCCCGAGCGGCTTATCGCCGGCTCATCTTCCCGCCCTGGCTTGGCATACGATTGGTTCCATCGTCGAGGCCCGCCGAGGCGTCTCCAGCCCCGTCCACGACCAGCCCGTGCGCCCCGCGCCGACCAGGCCCGACGACAACGAGTCGACGTCAGCCGCCGGAGGAGCGATGGCCCGCGCCAAGAGAACCGATCGAGCCGAAGCCCGACGCCGCTACCGGGCCGCCCTCGCCGCCCGACGAGCCGGCGGCGCGAGCGAGGAGACCGCCCCGAGCACTGCCAGCCCACCTCGCGAGGAGCGCCCAACGCCGGCGACCCCGACCCCCGGCGGCCTGCCCGGCATCGTCACCGCCTTCAAGCTCGCTGCGGCGCCGGCCGACATCCGGGGCGACCTCGCCTACCTACCGACCCTGGCGAGGGGGACGAAGGCGATCTGGTTGCCGACCCTCGTCCTGGCGGCGATCGCGGCGGTCTTCATGCTCCCCGGCGCCCACGAGAACACGCTCGTCGTCCTCGTCTTCCAGACCTTCCTCGTCCCGCCGCCGATGGCCGGGCCCTTCCTAGCCGGACTCCTTGCCCCCCGGGCTTCCTGGTTGGCCGGTGGGATCGTCGGGGTCGTCAGCGCCCTCTTCTTCGCCGGGGCGATCTTCGCGGTCCCCGACACCGGCTCGACCGTGCAGCAGCGGGCGGACGTCGCCCTCTACGGCCTCCTCGCCTCGCCCTCCTTCGGGATCCTCGTCGGTGCCTTCGGCGGCTTTTACCGCCGCTTCCTACGGCTCACCTCCCCGAACCGCGGCCGGCGACCCTCTCGGAGCTCGGCCCGTCGCGCCTCGACTCGCCCTCGCTGAGGCTGCCCAGCCGAAGGTCCGGATCCGCTCCGACCAACGATCCGAGGACGCCCGCCAGCCCGCTCGAAGCCGGCAACTGACGCCGAACCGGCTCTGACTCCCCGAGGGAACAGGCGACTGAGGCGCCCTCAGGCGAGCCGTCGGAGCCCAGCGTAGCCGAGCTGACGAACGCCCGAAGGGGTCGGCGGACCGCCCACTCCCTCTGTCGCCTCGACGAGCGGCACAATCCGGCGAGCGACGACATTGACGACCGCCCCCTCGCGCTGGAGCCGACCCTCGACGAGGAGGAGGGCGTGGCGGCGGACGACGTGCCGCACCCGCTCCCAGACCGCTGGCCAGAGGGTGACATTCACCATCCCCGTCTCGTCCTCCATGGCGAGAAAGACCGTCCCCTTCGCCGTCATCGGGTGCTGCCGGGTGACGACGAGGCCGGCGACTCGGACCCGGCCCGGAGGTCGTTCGGCCAGACGCGCGTTCGGCACGACCCCGAGCCGGTCGAGGGCAGGCCGGAAGAGCTCGACGACCTGGCGTTCGGGGTCGAGGCCGAGGACGGCGTAGGCCTCGCCGAGTCGCTCAGCCTCAGTGAGGGGCGGCAGCTCGGGGTCCGCGGCCGGCGGGAGCCGGAGCGACCCGGTCGCCCCGAACCGCTCGCCCGAGCTCCTCCCTCTCCGCCGGCGACTCGGCAGCGCCACCTCACGCAGCTCCCAGAGGAGGGCCCGCCGCGACCGACCGAAGGAGTCGAGGGCTCCGGCCCGGATGAGGGCCTCGAGGAGCCCCTCCGAAAGACCCGTCCGCTCGACGAGGTCGGCAAGGTCCCGGAAGGGGCCCTCGGCCCGGGCCGCCTCGATCCGCAAGCCAGCTTCCGGGCCGAGACCCGTCACGAGATGGAGCCCGAGCCGAACCCCCCAACCCCGGGCGCTCTCGGCCGCCCAGCGCTCCCTGGCGGCCGCCGGCGGGATGACGCAGCCCGCCGACCGGACCGGCCGCGGCCGCTCGGCGATCCCGACCCCCGCCGGAAGCGGATCGCCCGGCTCGGCATCCCGGGAGCCGTCGTCGCCAGCCCGACCAGCGAGGACCCAACCCGGACGCCCGACCCACTCCGTCGTCGTCTCGTAGGCCGAGGCATTGACGTCGATCGGCAGGACGGCGACCCCGTGACGCTTCGCGTCGTTGACGAGGACCTCGACGGGATAGAAGCCCATCGGCTGGGCGTTGACGAGGCCGACGAGGAACTGGGCCGGGTAGAAGAGCTTGAGGAAGGCCGATTCGTACGCCGTTCGGGCGAAGGCGGCGGCGTGGCTCTTGGCGAAGCCGAAGGAGGCGAAGGCGGCGACCTGGCGGAAGAGCTCCTCGGCGGTCGCCCGGTCGAGGCCGCGGTGGGCGATGCAGCCGTCGACGAACCGCTCGTGGAGCTTCTCCATCTCCCGGCTCGAGCGCCAGGTCCCCATGGCCCGTCGGAAGCCGTCCGCCTCGGCCGCCGAGAAGCCAGCGACCTCGATGGCGATCCGCATGACCTGCTCCTGGTAGAGGATGACGCCGAGGGTCTCGGCGAGGATCGGTTCGAGGGACGGGTGGAGGTAGGTCACCGGCTCGAGACCCTGGCGGCGGCGAAGGTACGGGTGGACGGCGTTGCCCTGGATCGGGCCCGGTCGGATGATCGCCACCTCGACGACGAGATCGTCGAGACAGCGCGGCCGCGACTTCGGGAGGGTCTGCATCTGGGCCCGGCTCTCGACCTGGAAGACGCCGACGGTGTCGGCGGCGGCGAGCATCGCATAGACCTCGGGGATGTCCTCGGGCAGCCGGTCGAGGTCGAGACAGACTCCGCAGTCGTGCTCGATCGAGGCGAGGGTCTCGTCGATGGCGGCGAGCATGCCGAGCCCGAGGAGGTCGAGCTTGATGAGCTTGAGCGTCTCGACGTCGCGCTTGTCGTACTGGACGACGACCCGGCCGGGCATCGTCGCCCGCTCGAGGGGAGCGATGTCGATGAGGGGCGCTGCGGTGACGAGCATCCCGCCGGTGTGGATCGAGAGGTGGCGAGGGAAGCCGTCGAGGCGAGCGCAGAGCTCGAGCCACCGCTCCCAGTCCGACCAGCCGACCGTCGAGCCGCGACGGGGAGCGGGAACCGGCTCGGGAGCGAGCCGGGCGACCGAGGAGTGTGGCAGCGGCCGGCCGAGGCGATCGACCCCGGGACCGTCGCGGACCCCAGGGCCGTCGCGGAGGGGGTCGGCCCGGGTCGACGTCGGCCGGGCGACCCGACCCATCCGGTCGACGAGGCCCCGCTCGGCGGCGATGGCGGCCGGGTCGGCGGCGGGCGCCGGGCGTTGACCGAGGGCCGGGTCCACCGCCCCCGCCGGCGCCACCCCGACGTCCTCGACGGCTTGCCGGAAGAGATGGGCGAAGCCGCCGTCGGCCTCGAGGTCCCGGCGGACCATCGTCGAGTCGTAGGTCTCGACGGCCTTGGCGACCCGGTCGACGAAGGCCCGGGGGAAGCCGAGGGCGAGACCGACCTCCCGGACCGCCGACCGGGCTCGGTAGGTGACGACGTTGCAGACCATGCCGGTGTGCTCGGCCCCGTACCGCTCGTAGACGTAGGCGATGACCTCCTCTCGACGGGCCGCCGAGAAGTCGATGTCGACGTCCGGGTACGTCGTCCGGCCCTCGTTGATGAAGCGCTCGAAGAGGAGGTTGTGGCGGATCGGATCGACCCGGGTGATCCCGAGGACGTAGGCAACGATCGAGTCGGCGGCGCTCCCCCGACCCTGAGCCGGGATCCCTCGGGACCGGGCGAAGGCCATGAGGTCCCAGCAGATGAGGAAGAACTCGGCGAGACCCGTCCGCTCGATGACCTCGAGCTCATGGGCGAGCTGCCGGACGACGGCCGGAGTGAGAGGGTGGTAGCGGCGCCGAGCGCCCTCCCAGCAGAGGTTCGAGAGGTAGCTGAAGGGCGTCTCGCCGGCGGGGACCGGGAAGCCGGGGAAGCGGTACTGCTCGAAGCCGAGGTCGACGGAGCAGCTCGCGGCGAGCTCGGCGGCGGCGGCGATTCCCGACCGCCAGGCCCGCGCGATCGCCGCCGAGCCCCTCGCCGGGGGGAGGGCAGCGAGATCGGCCTCGGACTTCAGGGAGAGCTCGGGGCTCGGGCTCCGGAGCGGCCCGAGGGTGTCGAGGGTCCGACCGTGGCGGATGGCAGTGAGGACGTCGTGGAGCTCGCGGTCCTCGGGCCGGGCGTAGTGGACGTCGTTCGTCACGACGAGCGGCAGGCCGAGACCTTCGGCGAGTTCGACGGTCTCGGCGACGAGCCAGTCGTCGTCGGGCAGGAGGTGGTGCTGGAGCTCGAGGCAGAAACCGGCGGCGGCGACGGAGTCGGCCGTCCCGAAGGCCCGGGCGTATCGCTCGGCCGCCGCCCGCGCCCCGATCCGGTCGCCGGCTCGGAGACGGCGAGCGATCTCCCCCTCCCGACAGCCGGACAGGGCGACGAGCCCCTCGGTGTGGGCCTCGAGGAGGGCGTGGTCGAGGCGAGGGACGCCCTTCGAGCCGGCGAGGTTCGCCCGGGAGATGAGGCGACAGAGGCTCCGGTACCCGGTCGGCGAGCGAGCCAAGAGGACGAGGTGGGGGCCGCGGCTCGCCTCGGGGATCCCGCGCAGGTCGGCCCGAAGCGGGGGCCGGTGCCCGGGGAGGCGCGGCCGGTTCGAGCGGAGGTGAGCGGGTCGGCCGTCGATCGCCTCCTCGACGACGATCGCCGGACCCGACGTCCCACTCCGGCGTCGGATACCGCGCTCCCGTCGCGGCGGGACGACGAGACCGGCAGGGTCTGGGACGGCCGGGTCGGCGAGCTCGACCTCGACCCCGACGACCGGGTGGAGGCCGACGGCCTCGGCTGCCGCGACGAAGCGGACGACACCGTAGAGGCCGCCGTGGTCCGTCACCGCCAGCCCGCTCAGGCCGAGCTCGACGGCCCGGGCGACGAGATCCTCGGCCGCCGAGGCGCCGTCGAGGAAGGAGAAGTTCGTGTGGCAGTGGAGCTCGGCGTAGGCCATCGTCGCCACCATGATAGAACAGATGTTCGACGCTGGCCAGGAGCTGGCCGGGTGAGGCTCGGCGACCGAGTCGGGCGCCGAGGGAGCGGCGAGGTCGGCCCGGAAGGGCTGCCCGAGACGCAACATTTCCGGCCACCGGAGCGTCTCAACGGCGTGCGCCCAGAGGTGATCCCGGTCGCCCGGTCGATCCTCATCAGGCTTGGCCTGATCGGTCTCGTCTTCCTCCTCGTCGAGATCGTCCTCCCGGCCGTCCTGGCGGCGGTCACCCGCTGATCGCATCGACCCGCCTCGAGCGGGTATGGCGACGGAGCCGGAGCTGGGGTGTCCCGGCCCGTCGACCTCGCGGTCCCACTCGGTGAGCGAGGGGGCCGCCGACGGAGACCCGCCGCGCGACCGTCGCGCGGCGGGTCT
>FWPU01000445.1_pt1 | contig 69211 bp, 64 predicted proteins | sample 2228361 | NCBI WGS metagenome assembly FWPU01 (sample SAMEA103939777, study PRJEB20133) | metagenome
CCCGGTGGATCCTTCGAAGTGTTGATCCTAAAGGTGGAATAAATTGGGGCTTGGTATTTCAGCCCCGCGCGAGGAGCCTCGGCGCGGGGCTTTTACTTAACAGGAGCACAAGGATGTCGACCGAATACTCTAACCTGGAACAAATCCGCCTGGAGAAATTGCGCCGCCTGCGGGAAATGGGGCATGAACCTTATCCGACGCGGGCTGAACGCACCCATACCAGCCTGGAGGCTATCCACGCGTACGAAGCTCAGGAAAAGGCAGGCGGACAGACGGTCGTCAAAGCCACCCTGGCAGGTCGTATCCGCGCCATGCGGCCGATGGGGAAGATCACCTTTGCGCACATCGAAGATGGAGCTGGCAGAATCCAGCTGTTCTTCCGTGCCAATGAGGTGGGCGAGGAGCAGCTCGATCTCTTCAACCGCTATTTCGACCTGGGGGATTTCATCCAGGCCAGCGGCGAAATGTTCCGCACCCGCACTGGAGAGGTTACGTTGCGTGTGTCCCAATTCCGCATGCTGGCGAAAGCCATCACTCCTCTCCCGGCTGCCAAAGATGAGATCGTGGATGGCAGAGTCGTCCGTCATGCCACCCTGGCTGAGCCAGAAGTGCGTTACCGCCAGAGGTATGCCGATTTGGCGGTCAATCCTGAGGTGCGCCGCATCTTCATCACCCGGGCGGCGGTTGTGCGTGCTTTACGGCAGTTTCTCGACAGCAAGGGATTCCTTGAAGTCGAGACCCCCATCCTGCAGCCAATCTACGGCGGCGCGGCTGCCCGTCCATTTATTACCTATCACAACCAGCTCAAGCAAAACCTGTACCTGCGCATCTCTTTCGAGCTGTATCTGAAACGTCTGTTGGTCGGGAACCTGGAACGGGTGTATGAGATCGGACGCGATTTCCGCAATGAAGGCGTCGATCGCACCCACAATCCGGAGTTCACCATGCTTGAGTTCTATTGGGCTTATGCTGACTATCAACAGGTGATGGCATTGACTGAAGAAATGATCGCTTTTGTCGCAGACCAGGTGCTGGGCAGCCGGGTGATCACATATCAAGGGCGGCAGATCGACCTTTCCCCTCCCTGGCCACGCATCCGCCTGGCGGATGGCATCTTGGAGATGGCCGGCATCGATCTCGAACAACATCCCACTGCTGCCAGCCTGGCTGAGGCCATGCGCACCAAAGGATTACAGGTGGATCCAAAAGCCACGCGTGGGAAGCTGATCGATTCCCTTATCGGCGATTTTCTCGAGCCGGCCTTGATCCAGCCGACATTTCTCTATGACTACCCCAGGGATATTTCACCGCTTACCAAGGCAAAACCGGAAGATCCCAACATCGTCGAACGTTTCGAGGGTTTCGTTGCCGGGTTCGAGATCTGCAACGCTTTTACCGAGCTGAACGATCCCCTGGATCAGGAAGCGCGCTTTCTCGAGATGGGACGCGATTATGCCGCCGACGATGAAGAGCGCCACCCCATGGACGAAGACTATCTGAGGGCGATGCGTTATGGCATGCCTCCCAATGGCGGCTTTGGTCTGGGCATCGACCGCCTGGTGATGCTCTTCACCGATGCGCCTAACATTCGTGAGGTGATCCTGTTTCCTCACCTGCGCAGCCGCGAAGAGTAGACGCCCGCCTATGATCGTGCAGATATATGCCTTCACTCGAATCGAACAGGCTCTCGCAGCGGTTGAGTTAGGCGTCGATCATGTCGGCTTTGTCGCCGGTGATTATGGGCTTGTGCCTGGCGAGCTGAGTTTCAAGCAGGCCCGCGATCTGGTAAACGCCCTTCACAGAAAAGCCGTTTGCGTTGCGCTGACCATGGCGACCGAGGTCGATGAGATCTTGCGGATGGTGGAGACCGTCACGCCGGATATCGTGCATATCTCCACCGATCTAGATACTATCGATGTTGTTGCAATGGAGGATCTTCGCCGCCGCCTCCCCGGATCGATTCGCTTGATGAAGGCGATTCACATCCAGGGTGAGCGCAGCATCAAGGACGCAATCCGCTTTGCACCAGTCTCCGATATCCTGCTATTGGATACAAAAGTAGCTGGGATGCCAGGTATTGGGGCAACTGGTAAAGTTCATGATTGGTCCCTCAGCCGGCGTATCGTCGAAGCAATCAGCGTGCCAGTGATCCTGGCCGGCGGGTTGACCCCGGACAACGTTGCCCAGGCGATCTCTGTGGTGAAACCCTGGGGGGTCGACTCGAACACGGGGACCAACATCCCTGGAAGTTCTGTCGAGAAGGACATGGTTCGCATTGCCGCTTTCGTATCCGCGGTGCGATCGGCGATCCTCACATGAACCATACATTCTCACCTCATATTGTCGTCCTTGGTGATATCAACATCGACGTATTGCTTCCGATCGAGACTTATCCTCAACCTGGGGGGGAGGCGGTTGCCCGGCATGCGCTGACATCCCTGGGCGGTTCGGCGGCGAACACGGCTGTAGTCCTGGCCAGATTAGGCTGTCAGGTCAGCCTGATCGGACGGGTTGGGAAGGACGTGTGGGGTGAGATCGCTCTGGAGGTGCTTGCAGGCTCGGGTGTTGATCTCGCTGGCATTCAGCGCGACCAACAGGCTGCCACGGGCATGATGTTTACGCTGGTGACACCGGACGGAGAGCGTACCATGTTTGGCCATCGCGGAGCAAACACCCGCACCGATCCCGCACTCATCGCAGAGAAATCCTTTCATGGCAATGATTGGCTGCATCTTTCGGGATACGCATTGCTCGAATCTCCGCAAAAGGAAGCCGCGCGGAGGGCTGTGGTATACGCAAACCAGATGCGAATGCCGATCTCACTGGATACTGCATATCTGCCAGCTCTGACGATGCCACAAGAGTTGAAGCCTTTGTTGAATCAATTGACGCTGTGCATCTTGGGGCGCGAAGAAGCGGAGGCGTTGACCGGGACCGAGAAGCCCGAGAGAGCTGCCCAACTTCTGATCGCAAGCGGGATCAGAGCGTTAGGTTTGAAGTTAGGCGACCAAGGTTGCCTGGTGGCGGATAGTCAGAGTGTGTGGGAAATTCAACCGTTCCCTGCCCAGGCAGTAGACACCACCGGTGCCGGAGACGCTTTTAGTGCCGGGTTGATTTACGGGCTTCTCAATGGGTTAAGCCTGCCTGCAGCCGGGGTAATAGCCAATGGGCTTGGCTCACTTGCGGTGCAGACGTTGGGCGCAGGGGATGCGCTGCCTGGCCGGGAGCAGGTAAGGAAACTGCTGATGGAGAACCTCGCCACGGCTGATGCACCCTGCTCGGGGTGGATCGGCGAAGCGCTGGCCGCAATCGGACGTTGATTCGTCCGACCTTACCTTCACTGAGGTGTGCAGCTATGGCACCCAGGATGGCCGCGGCCATTCGAATTCAACCCCGAGATCGGGCAATTCAATCAAACGAGTCTCACCAGTGGAAACCGAGATGATATCCAGGCGCGGGATAGTTGGATTTTGAGCATATGCCCCCACAAGAATATAATCCCCGCTGGGGCTCCAGGTATAGGTACAGGCTCCTCCCCAATCCCCGGTGAAGATCTTACGACTCTCCTGGTTGCTGAGCCGCAGGATGTGAATTTCACATGAGTAACCCAACCCGGCCGTGAACGCCAGGTATTCACCGTCTGGTGACCAATCCAGGCTACCTGAGACAGGGGTTTCGAGGGTTGTCACGCTTCCATCAGTGACGTCAATCATATTGATGACGTAAGGGTCGCTGCGATCAACCCCATAAGCCAGTTGGGAGCCATCTGGCTTCAGAACCGGTCCGTTTAACCCTTCCTCGTAGAAGATATCCTGTAACAGGGTCAGATCACCGTTTTTCAAATCGAGAATCTGGATTCTGGCATGAAACGAGGGCTCAACATTGTCAAGGGTTTGGATGAAGACGATCTTGTTCTCATCCAACCATCCCAGGGGTGACTTGAACCCCTGCTCGTCCTGTAACAGGTAATGCCATTCCTGACCATCTGCGCGCGCCAGCAACAGCGGGTTGGATGATGCATCACCGTAGATAACAGGTTGGCCAATCAGCCATTGCCCGTCGGGTGACCAGAGTGCCCCACTGAAAAACGGTGCATCGAGAGCCTGCCAGGTCTGGTTCCTGCGGTCGAAAATCAGCACCTGCTGTAAGCTTTCATAGGACGAGACGACAAGCTGATGACCGTCCGGCGACCAACGTAATGGCCATTCGCCGATTTCATCATTCGGAAAATCAGATACGAGTTCTGCCCGCGGGCAGGGGTGATTATCAATCAGGCAGGCAGCCGGGAAATGTGCCAGACCTGCGGTTGTATAGCCATTTTTATCGAGTAATAGATAAATCTCGCCCATCTTCAGCGAAGTTTCTGAATTGCTATCGAGGTGAGGTGTTTCAGTCTGGGTTTTATCCGGTATAGCTTTGTCGAGTTTAAGTGCATAGATTTCGTCGGGTCTGCTGGCAAAAACCGGTGGGAAGGCAGCCAATCGGTCGAAGGTCTCTGGTGGGAGATCAGGGTCAAAGACAATATCGAGCAGCGTGATCTCTGATGTGAGCGCACCATCTCCCTCCTTCCCGTAATGCTGCTGACGTATGATGATGCCTGTCTGGGTGTCGATCCAGAGGCGGTCTACCTTACGACCTCCTGGGAGTGTCCATTCAATGACGAGCGCCTGACGATTGGCGATGGTCTCGACATTTATCACCCTGATATCGCCCTCGCGCTGAGCAAAGCCGCTGGGTAAGAGCAAATCTGCCAATGGTGTCGGTAAAAAGCCTGTGAGGGGATGAGGGTAAATAACCTCAATCTCCTGCTTCCAGGTTTCGTTTTGCCATTGACGGATATGAAGGGGCACCTCTTCCCCGTTGCGCAATTTCTCTCCATCGCTGATCCAGAGATAGGAAGGATTTCCATCAGGGGGACCGGTGAGAACGCGCACCTGGGCTGGCTGAGTTATCCAGACTTGTGTGCGAGAGGATTGAGTCCCTTCAATTGATATATTACCGGGATAATTGGCGACGATCCCGTCAACCCAGAGCGAGTGCCACAGGGTGTGGCTGATCAGCATGCGCTGGCGGATCTCATCAGAAGAGGAGTGGATGGTCAGTGGATCGAGGCCTGAGTTCACCTCCTTCGAAACCGGGGTGATCCTCGGCGGAGATGTCGTCGTTTCAGTGGATGAAACCTCATTGGCGGCCTGAGTGGACAGAGCCCCAGAAGTTGGATGTGGGATCAGACGGCTGAACGCCCAGATCATGACCAAAACCATGACTGTGATCGCAAAACCCACTACCAGCGAGTTACGAGTCAAACCCAAGCGAAGTAGCAATGTGGGTCTGGCGGGGTATCTCCCGCCCAAAGTGGGTGTCTGAGCGCGCAGCAACAGATCCAGATGCTTCACGAATTGCGGATCGGGGGTTGTCCGATGAAAAATATTGCTCAATGCGCTTTCAATTCTGGCAAATTCATCCTTCTCAGGCTGTTCATTCATCTTCCATCTCCCATCTCTTTTTCAACTGGCGTAGCAACCTGTTCATTGCCATCTTAACTGAAGCCTCACTGCGTCCCAAGAGACTGGCAATGTCCCGATAACTCAGGTCTGCAGCAAAGCGCAAGCGGATCAGTTCCATCTGGTGGGGATCGAGCTGTCTCAGATAATTTGCCAATCTTTCCAGGTCTTCGCTTTTCTCCGCTCTTGCCTGTGGGTTACAGCTCTCGTCTTGTTGTTGAGACGTTTCGCCGAGCAATTCCCATGAGATATGGGCGCGTCTTCGACGGTGATAGTCCCTTACCTTATTGCGAGCGATGCTGAACAACCAGGCAGCAAATTCGCCACGCTCACGATATTTGCTCAGGTTTTCCCACGCGGCCTTGAATACTTTGGCAGTCAGGTCTTCGGCTTCGGCCTTATCACCGACATGGCTGAATAGATAGCGGTAAATCCGTTCGACGTAGTGTCGATAAAGCCGGCTAAATGCTTCTGGGTCATATCTGGCCAGTGCGACCAGGGTTGCCTCATCTTTGGGATCGAATTCCAAACCGAAAATGGAAGTTGTCCGATTCAATGAAACCTCAGCGGTTGCGGGATTGAGTCTCCATTCGATAGGGAACCTGTTCCTGTTTTTCTTCTGGGTTGGCTAATTATCTCTTAACTGTACAATTGGTGGTGATAAGCGATGCATCTGATAAGTTTCCTTGAGCAACATGTCATGTCAGATAACTTCTCAATCAATAAAGATATCGTCCTTCAGGAGAAAAAGTAACAAAAGAAAGCATTTGGAATTTATGCAACGCGGAATTAAGGTATAATTCCCGCCAACTTAACTCAGGCACAGGCGAGCGCGGAATCAAGTAGCTGCACTTCGCTCCAGAGAGCTGCCGGTTGGTGCAAGGCAGGCGAGCAGGCGGCGAAATCCACTCCGCCGGTCCCTAAAAATGGACCAGCTGCTTCCGCAGAGGCGAATGCCATAAGGAAGCCGGGTGCGCCCGTTAGCGCAGAAAGAGGCTGTCGTTGTTTATCTCTCCTTTATTGTCTGATAAGGAGGGGTAAAGTCAAAGCGCAGTAAAAGCAGGTGGCACCACGAGCGCCCCTTCGTCCTGCCGGCGGAGGGGCGTGTTGATTAATTCGAGGAGGTGATTCGATGTTGGATATCAATTTGTTCCGCGAGAACCCCGATCGAGTGCGGGAGGGACTGGTCAGGCGGCAGCTAGATCCCGCGCCGGTGGATGAGGTCCTTGCGCTGGATGAGGAGCGGCGGCAGCTCATCCAAAGCGTTGAAACTTTGAAAGCAGAACGCAATGCTGTCTCGAAAGAGATCGGAAGAAAGAAAAACGAGAGCGAGCGTCAGGCTATGATCGAAACCATGCGTGTGGTCGGAGAGCGCATTGCGGCTCTGGATGAACAGCTCCGCCAGGTTGAAACCAGGTTGCAGGCGATTCTGGCTGAGATCCCAAATATCCCAGATGACCGCGTTCCATTGGGGATCGACGAAACGCAGAATGTGGTGATCAAGACCGTCGGCCAGACGCCAGAATTCGATTTCGAGCCTAGACCGCACTGGGAGCTCGGTCCGGCGTTGGGCATCCTGGATTTCGAACGCGGCGTCAAAATCACCGGCTCGCGCTTCTATGTCCTCAGTGGAGCTGGCGCGCGTTTGCAGCGCGCGCTGATCGCCTGGATGCTCGATCTGCACATCCAACAGGGTTATATCGAGAAATATCCTCCATTCCTGGTAAAAGAGGCAGTGCTTTTCGGAGCGGGACAGCTTCCCAAGTTCTATGATAATCTTTACCGGGACCATGAAGAAGACCTGTGGTTGGTTCCCACGGCTGAAGTGCCCCTCACCGGGTTGCACATGGAGGAGATCCTTGATGAAGCTGATCTGCCACTTCACTATACAGCTTATACACCCTGCTTCCGCCGCGAGAAAATGAGCGCCGGTCGTGATGTGCGCGGCATAAAACGTGGTCATCAGTTCGATAAGGTCGAGATGTATAAATTTTGCAAACCAGAGGATTCGGCGGAAGAATTCGAACGCATGGTTGCCGATGCGGAGCAAGTGTGTGCACAACTTGGGCTCGCTTATCGTGTCAACCAGCTTTGCACTGGCGATCTGGGTTTCGCTGCCCGGATCACGTATGATATCGAAGTGTGGGCACCAGGCTGCAGGGAGTGGCTGGAGGTCTCGTCGGTTTCGAATGTCGGTGATTTTCAGGCTCGCCGTGCCAACATCCGCTATCGACCGACCGGGGGAGGTCGCCCACGATTCGTGCATACCCTGAACGGTTCGGGATTGGGTCTGCCGCGCACGCTGATCGCTGTCCTGGAGAACTACCAGCAAGCGGACGGCAGCGTGGTCGTGCCGCCGGTCTTAAGCCCGTGGATGGGGGGGATCGAAGTGATCAGGCCAGAAGACTGAGATGCCCGGCTGGGTCGATGCACTGGCGTTCTGGCTGACCCTGACCTTTATGCTGGTTGGGTTAATCGGCTTGATCATCCCGATCTTTCCGGGCATTACTGTGATCTGGCTGGCTGCCCTGATCTATGGGCTCGTGACCGGTTTCGATATCCTTGGCGTTATCATGTTTCTGCTGATCAGTCTGGGTTTGCTCGCCGGAGTGAGTGTGGACAATATTCTGATGGGCGCTGGCGCCCGGCAAGGAGGGGCTTCCTGGTGGACAGTCGGGATTGGGATAGTGGCTGGTCTGGCGGGCACGATCCTCCTGCCTCCATTTGGAGGCTTTATCGCTGCGCCAGCTGCTGTTTTCCTGGTCGAATTTTGGAGGAATAAAGAATGGCGAAGTGCCTGGAGAGCCACCCGCGGACTGGCTCTCGGTTGCGGGCTGTCATTTCTGGTGCGCGTTGGAATCGGCGCGTTGATGATCGCCTTGTGGTTGATCTGGGCATTGGTTTAAGGTCACAACCTGGAATTCACGGCTTGAAGAAGACCGTGCCCAGACCCAGGTTGTCCAGACCTTGATCAGCCCAATGCTCCAAAAGAGCGGAATCCCCGTCAAGGATCCCGAAGAGGGTTGGGATGGCACGTGGATCACCAATTTTGCTGAGTGCCCGGACGGATTCAAGGCGTGCTGTGTGAGATCCTTTCTGGATCGTTTCAATCAAACCGGGCACGGCGTCTTTACCGATAGCTGTCAGAGCGTCAGCGGCCAGGTGCGCTAGAAGCCGGTCTGGATCGGCGAGCACCGACAACAGGTGAGGGATAAAACGCGGGTCAGGCTGAAAGCGCATCGCCAGGGCCGCGCAATGCCGCACAGGCGGTTCCGGGTCGTGGAACGCTTTGAGGAGCAGCTCGGGCACACACGGGTCGGCAATTTGTGAAAGCGTGCGCGTCGCCCACCAGCGGTGCTCCGGTTCAGCATGGTTTAATAGTGCCTCCAGGTGGGGAACCGTCACCGATCCCAATTCCGCCAATAGGCGGGAGGCAACTTCGGCCCGTGCATCATCCCCAGAAACCAGTTCTTTCACCAGCTGTTCGATCTCTATTTGTTCCATCGATATTGATCCCCTGATAGTGGATACCGATAAGTCAATACTTTCTGGGGGTCTCGTTCTCTGCCCCGCTGAATGCCCGATTGCTTTTTCAAATGATTTATGAGGGCGGTGGCACAGGCAGGTCCTCTCTGGGAGTCGACTGCCACTTGTCTCCTTCCTCGATTAACATCACCGGGATATCATCCCGAATCGGATATTTACGACCACAATCCTGGCAGATGAGCCACGATTCTCGATAGTATTCCAAAAGACCTTCCTTTTCGCGCACACAATTAGGGCAGCGCAGGATCTCGAGCAGTTCTTGACTGACCATATTCTTATCCTCCGCAGTGTCAATTATCCTTATCTTTTTTTCTTTTTATCTTTGTCGGGAGGCATGCCTTTAGTGCCTGGCCCATATTGATAGACAGCTCGCCAGGGAAGATAATGCGTTGTGAATGTATCTGAGTACAGCACCTCTCCACCGCGCGTCACAATGCGGGTGATGGTCACATCAGCACCTTCGACAGCCCAATCCACCTGTTTGATCTCGCCTTTGGCCAGATCGGGATTTTCCTCATACAACGGTTCCGGCGGATCGACAATGTTTTGCAGACCGCTGGTATGCCATTCGACCTGCCGTCCATCAGAGGTGGAATAGAATTTCCAGGTCAGTGTGCGAGCAGCCTGATTGACGTATGTCTCCATCAGTAACCAGTAGGGGGTGTCGTTGGTGAACTTGAAATCCACCAATGGGACGAATACAGTCGCATCCAGACCAGCTAGACTGGTATTATAGCCGCCGTCTGCTTTGAGCTCGTAATAAGCGACGCGATAAGCGTGGGGATGGCGTTCGACGATTGGATAACCGCCAAAAAAGGCGGTGCGGAAGAGGGTAGTGCTCACCTGACAGACACCGCCGCCCACGCCCTGAATGGTTCGGTTTCCAAAGATGATCAGCGCTTCCGCATACCCGTTATCCAGGCTGACATCGCCAAGGACCTCACCCATGGAAAAGGTTGCCCAGGGCGGAACGAGGAGGCCGTGGAAGCGGGCAGCCGCGGTGGTAATGTTCTGGATACGCGCGGCGCTTGAACCATAGAAATACGAAGTTTGAGCGCTGACCAGCTCGCGGATGCCGAGTTCTTCGGCGGTCGCATCATCTCCGACATCTGGGGCGGTATATTCGAATTCGAGAGGGATGCTATGTTCACCTTTGAGCAACTTTTCATTGATCGCCTGGATTGTCTTGTAGATGTTCAATGAGCGGCCTATAACCGCATGCTGGATAACCTCCAGCTGCCGGGTATCGTCATTGAAGATAAAGCGTGCGTTCTGGCGATAGCGCAACAGCTGTGGAGCGATCCCTTCCAGGAAGGATTTCAAGTTCTCTGCTTGCAGACCTACCTGGTAACGAGGACCTTCGGGAGATGAGACCTGTTGGATGGTAATCATCTGCGCCAGGGCATCGGGTTGAAACGTCCAGGGGCCGGGATCGCCTTCAGTGGCATCTGGGACGACGAGGGTCATCGGCTGGCTGAGGATTTGACGCGCAACTTCAGCCTGCTCGTTGGCGTTAAGGATGACCGGAGGGTCTTCGGAGACAGGCAACAGAATCTCGGCATCCCGCAGAGTGCGCAGGCGAGCTTTAACCTCTTCGAGTGTGGCTGGGATATCCAGATGTCGTCCTGCCTGACCGGGTTTTACCACCACTTCTGTGCCGTTTATAGAAAGGGACGGTTCGATCTTCGCTAAATCGATCTGCGCGGCAAGCCCGGCCAGAAAAGACTGGGCGGCGCTTTCATCGAGGATATAACGGGGCGGGATGGTCGCCCCCGAATACCAGGCGTTGAATTGATTGAACAGACGTGCCAGGATATTGCCCTGTCTGCCGAGCTGGTAAGCCGCGCGAGCAGTTTCCTGGGCATCGAGGTGAAACCCCAGCTGTTCGGGTGAAGTCAACCAGATGCTTTCGCCATCTTTGAACAAGATTTTTCCCCTGGAAGGGTAATCCAACTGTTGCGCCAGGATGGAGGCCGCTTCCACAGGTGTTCGACCGGAAAGGTCGACGCCTCCTGCAGATACCCCAGGATAGATCTTCCCTGAATATTTCAGGTTGAAACCGACCCCGATCGCAAGGAGTAATGTGAAAAAAATGAGAATCCCGCCGAACGCCGCGCTGATAACCTGCATGAGGAGCTCGAAAAGGCGGAAGCTACCAGTAGAAGTCGCTGAATAGTTGCTCATAGTATTGTGACGATTAAAATGACTGGCGAGTTCCTAAGCCAGTCATTTTATTGTACCAAAAAGATACCGACCACGATCGAACTGAAAACATTTCGAATCGTCAAAGAAAACTACTCAAGAGGCCATCGGGTATAATCCAGCAAGGACATGTGATCTCGCTTTTACCTTGTCAGTCTCTCTCGAGGAGAGAATCTTTTCATGACACCATTCTCTTTCAGGACAATATCACATTGGATCAGAGACCTGGGGCTTCGGAAGCCTTCTCTCGCGTGGCTGTTCCTGGTCATTTCAGCGTTGGCCTGCACGCTGCCTGGCTTTCTGCGTGGACAGGAAACCCCGACACACACTCCGGCATTCACGGCGGTGACTTCTCCCGTTGCCACGCCTGTTCCCACCTCGACTCCCATACCATTACCACCAGAATTGGTTGAGTGTGAGCCTCCTGCAGGATCTATCGTCCCTCTGAATACCACATTCACTTTCTTCTTCGATCAGCCGATGGAGTCCGCCTCGGTCGAGGCTGCTTTTTCCGGACCGGAAGGGAAGCTCGAATGGCTCGACGAAGCCACACTGCGTTTCATCCCTGAGGAGGCTTTCGAGCCCGATCAGGAGATCACTTTTTCTCTGGGAAAACAGGCGCGATCGGCATCAGGACTGCATCTCCAGGCTCCTCTTCGGCTAATTTTCCGCAGCGGTGACTATTTACGCCTGACGCAGCATCTGCCCGAAACGGGTGCCGAGCAGGTTGATCCGTCGGCTGCCATCCTGGCGACCTTCAACCGTCCGGTGGTAGCACTGGGCGCTGATCACAACTCTTTGCCCCAGGCTTTCTCCCTCGAACCACCTGCCGAAGGTGAGGGGAAATGGCTGGGCACCAGCACCTATGTCTTTACCCCGCGGTCCGCTCTGGCAGGGGGTGTTACATATACCGTTCGATTGCAGGAAGGTCTTACGGCGGTAGATGGCAGCCCTTTGGCAGCTCAGGAATCCTGGACATTTACGACAGCTCACCCTGAGCTGCTGTCGGTCTCTCCGGAAGATGGGCAACAGGGTGTTCCATTGGACGCTTCGATTGAGTTGACCTTCAACCAGCCCATGGATCCCCGAAGTGTGGCTGGCAGCCTGGCCCTCCGAGACCAGGAAGGCGAGATACTCTCTGGAAACCTCACCTGGAACCAGGATGCAACTCGGTTTACTTTCAAAACCAGCCGGACATTGAGGCGCGACGTGTTGTATACAATCATCCTGGACGCAAATGTATTGTCGGCGGGTGGGACGCCCCTGGGTTCAGAGAAACGCCTGGTCTTCCGGACTGTCTCTGAACTTGCGGTCGAGAAGAGCATCCCCGATCAAGGGGGTGAGATAAACGTTTTCAGCAGTGTTGAGCTCCATTTCAATGCCCCAGTTAAATCCAGAGATATTTTGCAGTTCGTCACGATAGAACCCCAAGTCGATGACCTGCAGGCATTCACAGACAGTGAAGATCGGGTTCTCTGGCTCAATGGTCGTTTCTCCCCGCGGACAAACTATACCTTGACCGTTTCACCGAACTTGCCAGACCGCTGGAATGGAAGGTTAGGTCGGGAATTCGTGCTCAATTTCTCCACAGCACCCCTCGATCCGGCTCTGGTCGTCAGCTTCACCAGTGACATCCTGTTCGTCAGGCCGGCAGAATCGTCGATCATCGCTCAAGTGACTAACCTCTCGCAGCTGTCCATTACACTGGGGCGCATCCCGGAACAAGATTTTCTGGCTCTGAACGGTTCCCAGGGTTATGAACTGCGCCGAAGTTATCAGCTTGAGTATGAAGAAACACATGTCCAGCCTCTTAATATCCCACCTGATGAGAGTACGCCGGTCAGAATCCCTCTCACCTTGGAGGGTGCTCCGTTGACTCCTGGTTTCTATTTTCTGCGCTTCAATCTCGAACAGGATTTTCTCTATGGTGGTCCATATTTGTTGGTGGTCAGTGATGTCAACACAACATTCAAGGTGAGCGCCACAGACGCGTTGGTATGGGCAGTCAGCCTCTCAGATGGATCACCCGTGACAGGTGTGCCGGTTAAGATCTATGATGAAGATGGACGATTACTCGTCGAAGGGCGGACAGGCGTGGATGGCGTTTTCAAGGGAGAAGTGCCGGTTCGTGAGAAGGTCTACAGCCAGGTCTTCGCTATCCTTAGCGAATCGGGCGAAGATACGTTCTCAGCTGCTTTCACAGGCTGGAACCGGGGGTTAACCGGGGATGGTTTTGGCTATCGAATCGATTACAGCCCTCCACGCCTGGAGGCATACCTCTATACTGATCGCCCGATCTATCGCCCGGGTCAAACTGTCCGCTTCCGCGCCGTTGCCCGCCAGGTTTACAATGGCCGCTACAGTTTGCCAGATCGGGATGTGCTACCTCTGAAGCTGGTGAATGACATGGGCGAAACCATCGCCACATTCGATCTGTCCCTTTCCAGCTTCGGAACAGCTCATGGTGAGTATGATCTCTCTCCAGATTTACAACCGGGGATCTATCGGCTGCTCAGCGAAGAGGCAAGTTATAGCAGCGTATCGTTCCAGGTGGCTGAGTATCGAAAACCGGAGATCGATCTCCAGGTCGGGTTGCCGACAGCGGGGGTACTGGCAGGTGAAACCCTGCAGGCGAAGATATCAGCCCGTTATTTCTTTGGTACACCAGCCGGGGATGTCCCCATCAGCTGGACCTTGTCCCGCCGACCAGAGGAGTACTTCCTCCCCGGATACCAGGTCGGGAAGGTCTTCACCCCCTGGCTCTTGCCTTTCCCCGCTGCATTTCAGCCTGTTCTTGGCGAACCTATCGCTCAGGGTGAGGGAATAACCAATATTAATGGTGAATATATTTTCCAGGTCGAAACGTTGAAGGCGGACAGTCGTTATCTCTACATCCTCGAAGCGACTGCGACTGACGAAAGCGGCCTGCCTGTGAGCGCGCGCTCGGAACTGATCGTGAATCCTGCCCGGCTCTATATTGGTGTCAGGCCAGAGACGTGGATTGTACGTGCTGGAAGCGAGGCAGCTTTTGAGATCTTGGTTACCGATTGGGTTGGACGCCCTGCAGGCGCTCACCCCTTAGAGGCAGAATTCAAAAAAGTCGTCTGGCGGAAGGACAAATCCCAGCCGGATGAGCTGCAAGGCTTTATCCATTTCATCCCTGAGTACACACATATCGAAAGTTCCGAGTTCACAACCAATTCAGATGGCACCGCCAGGGTAGTCTTCATACCGCCCGAACCCGGGACATACCAGCTGGATGTGTATGGCATAGGTAGTGGGAACACCGCGGCCCTCACCCAGGTGCTTTTATGGGTGGGAGGGGAGGGAGAGGCGGTCTGGCCAGATCTCCCCAATCAAAGGCTACATCTAACTGCTGATAAGAATTCCTACTCTCCAGGAGATACGGCACGGATATTCGTGCCTAATCCGCTCGGTGAGGGCGTGCGCGCATTAGTAACCGTGGAGCGCGGGATCATCTTTCGGTACGAAATCTTCGAGCCAGGAGCTATAGGATTTGACCTTTCCATCCCATTGACAGATGAAGATGCACCCAACGTTTATATCTCGGTGACACTGCTGAAAGCCAGCGGAGGCACTGTGGATTTCCGCCAGGGTTATGTCAACCTGCCGGTTGCTCCTGTTGCGAAGGCTTTGCAGGTGGAGTTGATCGGACAGCCAGACCGGGCACAGCCGCGACAAGACGTCACCCTCGATCTGCGCGTCAGAGATTCTGATGGAAATCCCGTCCAAGGAGAGTTCTCGCTGGCGGTGGTGGATCAGGCGGTCCTGGCTCTTGCAGAGCCCAACTCTGAGGACATCCTTCCGGCGTTCTATAGCGATCAACCACTGGGAGTCAACACCAGTCTGAGCCTGGCTGGTTCAACCCAATTTCCAGCCCTTGCGCCACTCGGACAGGGCGGTGGTGGTGGGGAGCCGGCACCGGCAATCCAGGTGCGTGAAGAGTTTCTTGATACCGCTTATTGGAATGCGGAGATCCTCACAGACGAAGAGGGGCGCGCTCAGGTGCAGGTCGCCCTGCCAGATAATTTGACCACCTGGCAGGTGGAAACACGCGGTGTGACAGCCGATACCCGGGTTGGTCAAGGGCAAACAAGGGTGCTTGCGACCAAAGATTTGCTGATTCGCCCGGTGACGCCGCGCTTTCTGGTCCTTGGGGACCATGCACCGATAGCCGCGCTTGTGCAGAACAACACCGATACGGATCTTACTGTGAATGTGAGCCTGGATGCCAATGGCTTTCGACTGGATGATCCAGTAAGAGCATCCCAAATGGTGACAATACCGGGAGGCGGTCGGGTACGGGTTGAATGGTGGGGCACAGCACAAGATGTCGATCAGATCGATCTGGTCTTCTCCGCCCAGGCGAGCGACGCGACTGGAAATCTCCTGCAGGATGTCACCAGACCAGCGCTGGGTGCGTTGCCTGTGCTGCGCTATGTGGCTCCGCAATCCTTTGGCACAGCTGGCATCCTCGATCAGGCTGGCGAGCTCTTGGAATCTGTCAGTCTGCCACGATCCTTCGATCCCAAGGGAGGCCAGCTGGAGATAGAGGTTGCACCCACTCTGGGAGGTGCATTGTTGCGCGCCCTGGATATTCTAGAGGATCACCCGTATCCGACGACAGATCAGCTCATCTCCCGTTTTCTGCCTGCTCTTGAGATCTATAGCGTCATGCAAGAATTCGATCTGGAAAAACCCGAGTTGCGCTCGCGCCTCGATCGCGCCCTGGATGAAGCGCTCATCCAGCTGGCGGAGAGACAGAATGATGACGGTGGCTGGGGATGGTGGCAGGGTTCTCGCAGCGACCCGTCAATCAGCGCGTATGTCATCCTTGGCCTTAGCCGTGCCAGGGAGGCAGGTGTCGGCCTCGATGATCAAATTATCCGCAAAGGCGCGGATTATCTGCGGGCTGCGCTTCCCGCTGTTGACATGCTGGAGGAGACCTGGCAGTTCGATCGTCTGTCTTTACTGCATTTTGCCCTCGCCGAGGCAAATCAGGGCATTCCAGCGGGAGTCTCTCAGCTTTTCGACATCCGCCATCGGCTCAATCCCTGGGCGCAGGCGCTTCTGGCGCTGACGCTCGATCGGCTCAACGCGCAGGATGAAAGGGCGCGCCAGCTCATTTCAGACCTGAAGTCCAGCGCATCCCGTTCAGCGAGCGGTGCCCATTGGGAAAATCGCGAACCTGATTGGCAAAACATGAGCACACCCATCCAGACAACTGCTGTCGTGCTCTACGCCCTGGCAAGCCGTGACCCCGCCTCTCCATTGGTAGCAGATGCCATGCGTTATCTTATGGCAAACCGGACGGCATCCGGCGCCTGGTCTTCATCTTATGAGACTGCCTGGACACTGATGGCTGCTGCCCAGGTCATGCGTGGGACAGGTGAGCTGCGCGCTGATTTTGACTTCTCTGTTTCTCTCAATGGTAGGCCCTTGCTCACCGGTAAAGCTTCTCCAGACGAGGAGGTATCACCGATCTCAGCAGAGGTTTCCCTGGATAATTTATATGAGACAGCCCCTAATGCATTGGTTTTCGAGCGCAGCAGCGGGAGCGGCAGGCTGTATTATCGCGCTCACCTGCTGGTTAACCGTCCGGTGGAGCAAGTCTCAAGGCTGTCCAGTGGATTGGAACTCAGCCGGGTGTATTACCTGCCAAATGCAGAATGCCCTGGATCTGCATGTCCTTCCCTGAGAAGAGCGCGCCAGGGCGAGCTGGTTACTGTCCGTCTGACCCTGACTGTTCCGGAAACCGCTTATTACCTGATGGTTGAAGACTATCTCCCAGCGGGAGCCGAGGTGCTCGATACCAGCCTGAAGACCAGCCAGCTGGGGGCTGTGCCACAATTCGATCCCCGAAACCCAATAGAAGAGGGCTGGGGCTGGTGGTGGTTCAGCAACCCACGGGTCTACGACGACCATATCGCCTGGTCGGCAGAGCAGCTCCCGGCTGGCACATATGAACTTACCTATCGGATTGTCCTCTTGCAACCAGGCGAATTCCGTGTGCTTCCGGCACGCGCCTGGCAGGCTTACTTCCCCGAGGTGCGGGGCAACAGCGCAGGTGAGATTTTCGAGATACTCGAATGAAAATCTACGGAATAGGAATTGAATAGACCTTTTCGCCTGACGCAAGTTGGCTCAAGAGGGCTTCGAAAAACACACCTGAGATCAGGGGAAACTTACGAATAACCCTCGATCGGATAGGTGTAACCCTGTTCGAGAGGCTGAGCTGCCTCAAGGTGTCTGCGCACGTATTGCCCGCAATTGCTCCCGATGTAATTCTCTTCGACCTCGCCGATGCTAACGATGGTCTGGTATCCGGCTTCTCTCAGGTCTTCGACCAATCGATAACCCTTTTCCGGGTGGAAAGGGTCGATATATGAGACCAGATTATTGGCGAATGCCGAATAAGTCGGGTTGAGAGGGGTAATTTTGATCAGGAATTTTTCCGGGTTAAAGTGCTCGCGCAGAACATTGATATCTACAGGCATCCCTTCGGCTAACGCGAAATTCAAGGTTATTTTGCGATCTCCGGGCGAGTAAAACCTTTCACCGTACTCAGCCATCTCCCTGAAGCACCACTTTTTCACGGGGATAATTTCGTCGCGCAGGCGTTCATCGGTGGTATGGATCGAGAATTGAAACTGGAAGTGACCGCTGGCGAACTTTGTGTGTTTGATCTCAAGAAGCTCTTCGAAGAACCGGCGCGCCCCATGAGGGGCAATGGTGGATAGGGAAGGCATGAATCCTGGCGCGTCGTAGCGTTCCGGCAGTTCGGCGATCACTTTCAAGACATCCATGTTGAATGAGGGCTCACCCATTCTGGCAAACTGGATCTTGAACTGACGCGAGGGGATCCGACCGTCTGGGAACCGTCTGCGCACCAGGAAATCGATTTGTTTGAAAATATCTTCCCGGGTGACTTTTCCGTGATAGAAACCTCCAGCATCGCACATCCTGCAACCAACCGGACAACCATACATCGTTGAAACCAGCAAGACCCATTTCTCCAGACGCGGTGCGGGTGGTTGTAAAGCCTCAACGAACTCAACCAGGTTGCCGTCATCCATTTCAGCGATATAAACAATGGCGATCTCTTCTTTGCCTGTTGTAGCCAGTATTTTCATGACCTTCTCTCCCTGATGCGCGTGTTGATCTGCATTGCCGCTTGGACGCCATTTCCCACCGCGATCGCAGTCTGGCGGTAAATGCCGTTGGTGACATCGCCAATGAAATAAAGTTGCCCTTCACTTTGAAGTAGTGAAGTCATCTCGGATAGGGTCTGACTGATAAAATCCAAGCAGGGATCTCTCCCGAACGCAACCAGCAGGTAATCTGCCTGGAATGTGACCATGCCTTCTGGCTTGCTGCAATCTACCCGCAGCAAGCCTGCATGATCCAATTCGACTTTAGTGACCTCTGTGCTGGGATGGTAAGCAATATTAGGAGCTTCAAAGCAGCGAGACCATAAAAGTGGTAAACAACGATGTTCCTTTCCCCGATTCAGGATTATCACCCGATTTTTTCTTGACAAATTGAGGGCATAATCGAAAGCCGCATCACCTGCGCCGAGGATGAGGATTTGTTTTCCCAGCGTCTGCCTCAGAGGATATACCTGGTAGTAAATCCGCGTTTTTGCCTCGGGTGAGATGCTTGAGAGGGTAATCGGTTTCGGTTTCGTCCCCGATGCGACGACCACAATGTCTGCCAGGGATTCGCTGGCGGTAGATTTAACGCTAAAACAGCCTGCGTGATAATCGAGCTGGAGGACTTCTTCGTAGCAAATGTTTAGGCGCGCCTCTTGTGCTTGTCTTCGGATCAGATCTACCAGTTCAGGGCCGGAGATCCCGTCTGGGAAGCCGGGATAATTCTCGACCAGATTGGCATTTCGCAGCAAACCACCAATGGTATCCTTTTCGAAGATCAATGGATCGAGGCCATATCTTTGGAGCTGGATACCGGCTGCTACCCCGGCGGGGCCTGCTCCGATCACGACCACCGGCCTAGGCGACATGGATGCCCTCGAGCTGCTTCAGGATGTCCTCGACGCACACCAGCGAGGCAAAACCATGTGCCAGATTAAGTAGTGTTGCCATGTGAAATGCCTCTTGGTAAGTGGCTGTACCGTCCACACAGAAGAAAACTTCAAAGCCATGCATAAAAGCTGAACGAGCGGTCGTCTCACAGCACAGATGGGTTAATACACCGCAAATCACCACCTGTTTCACATGCGCTGCCTGTAACTCGGTTTTCAATGAAGTCTGATAGAAGGCGTCATAGCAGTTTTTGGGGATGATCTGAAAACCTGGTGGATGCAGCAGATCCTGGACAATGCTACTCCGGGGGTGATCTGGTGTGATCACTTCCCGCCACCAGGAAGCCATCAATCCGGCGTTCTGAGAAGTATTCACGTGTTGGGTGAGGAAGACCGGCAGGCTGTATCGTGCAAACGCCTGGCGCAATTCTGTAAGACCGGGCAGGATGGCACCGGCGCTCGGTACCCAGGCGTGTGACTCGGGTTCCAGGAAATATTTCTGCATGTCGAGGATCAACAACGCCGATCGTTCGGGGATAAATGGCAGCTGGCGGACCGGCACTATCTCCGCCACTCGAGTAAGGAAATGCCTGCTTGTCCCCCGGATCGTCTCTCGAGTGAAATAGGTCTGTTTGTTCAATCTACGTCCTGCGCATCCGTGTGTCAGAGCTAAGAGACCCAATGAACCTGTTAGTTGATGCTGAGTGCTGCGGGGATTTTAACACGCCTTTCGGATTCTGGCGTGTAGTATAATTCCCTCACCCTTGGAGGATGAAATGCCCGATCAGAAGCGACCGATCACCCGATATCGCGGCGGTTTTTTTGGCGACCTCGCCAATCAATTGAAACTTATCATTCGCCTGATGCTCGATCGGCGGGTCAATCCGTTGATCAAGATCATCCCGATCGCCACGCTGGCTTATCTATTCATTCCAGACATCATCATCGGACCGCTGGATGATGCTGCGGTGGTTGGGTTGGGGCTGTTCCTCTTCGTGGAGCTCTGCCCGCCGGAAGTTGTGGAAGAGCACCGGGCAACCCTGGCCGGGATGATCGCGGGGCAGTGGCGCGATCCCGAAGCAGGGGAAGAGGACGAGATCATCGACGCGGAATTCAAGGACGAGGGGTAAGAACGGGCTTTTTGCCTGTATTGTCTCGATGAAAACTAGTAGTCGGTATCATCAATTATCCATCTTTGGATTGCTCTTTTTATTGATCGTAGCCTGTGAGGTTTCTTTCCGTCAGGAGACACCTCGACCCACAATATCGTCTTCTCCACCATCTACTTCCACTTCATCCCCGGTTCCGCTCAGTCCATCGCCGTCACCGACCATAACGCTTTCCCCGCTCCCACCCACGCCCTCCGATACCCCGGGATCCACTGCCTCGCCTGGTTTCCCGAACCCTGAGGAGTTCGAGTGGCGTCTGGTGGTGGATGGTCTGGAGCGGCCGGTGGGCATTCAGCATGCCGGAGATGGAACGAATCGGCTGTTCATCCTGGAGCAACCAGGTGTGATTCGCATCGTCCGAGATGGGAGGCTGGTGACAGAGCCATTTCTGAATATCCGCGATCAGGTTGATTGTTGTGGAGAGCGCGGTCTGCTGGGACTGGCTTTTCACCCCGATTACGTGGACAACGGTTATTTCTACATCAACTATATCGATCTGAATGGAAATACGGTCATTGCACGCTTCCAGGTTTCGGGAGATCCCGATCGGGCTGAGCGCGATAGTGAGATCAGAGTGCTTGGTGTGGAACAGCCTTTCCCCAATCATAACGGCGGTGCGGTTGTCTTCGGACCCGATGGCTACCTCTATCTTGGCCTCGGAGACGGCGGCAGCGCGGGTGACCCGCTCGGTAATGCCCAAAACACGAATGTCTTACTGGGGAAGATCCTAAGGCTGAATGTGAGCGCATCGCTTCAGGATGAGGGCAGCGCTTTTTATGCCATCCCACCCGACAATCCGTTCGTCCAGGGCGGCGGCGCGCCAGAGGTGTGGGCGTACGGCCTGCGCAATCCCTGGCGTTTCTCTTTCGACCGCCTGACGGGTGACCTCTATATCGGCGATGTCGGACAGGGGTCCTGGGAGGAGATCGATTATTTGCCCGCCCCTCTCGTCGGGGGAGCCAATTTTGGTTGGAACTACCGGGAGGGGGCGCATCCATATGGCGGGATTGATCCTCCGCCTGGCCTGGAGCTGACAGAACCAGTTGCAGAATACGATCACAGCTTTGGGATATCGGTGACCGGCGGTTTTGTCTATCGAGGGGAGAAACTGCCTGAATGGTCCGGCATTTACCTCTATGGGGATTATGGCTCAGGTCTGATCTGGGGGCTCTTCCGAGATCAGACGGGAAACTGGCAGAACCGCCTGCTTTTCCAGACGGGGACGACCATCACCTCTTTCGGCGAGGACGAAGCCGGTGAGCTCTATTTCGTAAGTTATGATGGAGTCCTTTACCGCCTCGAGAGAAGATGAGCAGGTGAGGAACTTTTGGATTCTGCCAGTTCATCTGCTCACCATCACCTTATTTGCGATCATCCTCAATCTATCTGCCTGCCAATCCCGGCTTTTGCCCGATTCTCAGGTTGATTCGACTGCTGCCAGTCCTTCTCCTGGGATGAAGATTCATTCATCCTCCAAGAATACCCCTGATGATTCACAAAAGGTTGATGCGACCTGGCAGCCAGACCTTTCGGCAAGTGCGCTCTCTTCACCTTTCTGGGTATCCCCCGAAACCCCCTCCCCTCCAGCTCATTCGCTAGGCTCTGATCTCCCATCTCTGACTCCCGAATTGTCCACCTCAACATCAACAGCCACCCTGCCTGTGCAGATCATCCGCTTTGCTGTGATCGGCGATTATGGGGGCGGGGGGATGCCAGAGGCGGATGTCGCGGCGCTGGTTTTGAGCTGGCAGCCTGATTTCATCCTGACCACCGGAGATAACAACTACCCTTCCGGTTCTGCAGAGACAATTGATGTTAACATCGGACAATTCTATCACACGTACATATTCCCTTATTTCGGCAAGTATGGCGAAGGCGCATCGGAAAATCGCTTCTTTCCCACATTGGGCAATCACGACTGGAACACGGACCTGGCGCGGCCTTATCTGGACTATTTCACCTTGCCGGGGAACGAGCGCTATTACGACTTTGTGTGGGGAGCTGTACACTTCTTTGCCCTGGACAGCGATCCGCGCGAACCGGATGGAGTGGATAGCAGTTCCAATCAGGCTGTCTGGCTGAGAGAACATCTGGCTACCTCGGTGACACCCTGGCAGATCGTGTATTTCCATGCCCCTCCATATTCGTCAGGCTTGCATGGATCGGTGGCATGGATGCGCTGGCCTTTTGCCGAGTGGGGAGCAGACGCGGTGCTGGCTGGTCACGACCATACCTATGAACGGATCTTGAGGGATGGGATTGTTTACTTCGTCAACGGTCTGGGGGGAGGTTCCAGATATCCTTTCGCCAGCGCTGTCGATGGCAGCCAGGTGCGTTACAATCTTGATTATGGCGCCCAGCTGGTCGAAGCCAGTCCCACCGATCTTCATTTTCAGTTCTTCAACCGCCACGGAGAGCTGGTCGATGAATTTAGAATAAGTCGACCATGAATCGCTTGACACAAACCTGACAGCCATGGTAAACTGCCTGCACTTCTAATCCGAAATGGAGTGAGTTTAATGCCCAACGGAATCACCTGCATGTTTCGCATTCGGACTGCCGCCAACGTTAGCGGTGTTCCTTTTTCCTTGTCGGAGTGCGCCTGTTGATCGTCAGGTGATCGAGTAAGAAGTTCACGGCCACGGGTGCGCTCCAGTCCCGTGGCCGTTTTGTGTCTATCAGCCTTCGCCGGCCATGGGAATCACCGTGGCCGGTCGTTTGTTTATCGCTGAGAAGAGGAGTTTGTGATGAACCAGGCTGTATCTGTTCAAGAAGTCTATAAGAAATTTGGCAAGCCAGGCAAGCCTTTCTGGAAGAACCTGCACAGGGCGAACGCCAACGGCAATAAACCCGCAGTCGTCGCAGTAGATCGGGTCTCGTTTGAGGTCAGGGAAGGAGAGATCTTCGGTGTCTTGGGGCCGAACGGTTCTGGGAAATCCACCCTGATCCGCCTGATCGCCACCCTGCTGTTGCCGGACAGCGGTTCGATTGAAGTGTTTGGATATGATGTCGTGCGGCAGGCGATGGAGGTACAACGCCTGATCAACCGGGTCTCTGTGGAGGCCAGTTTCTTCAAGAAACTCTCACCGATGGAAAATCTGCTCTACGGAGCCCGTCTCTATGGTCTTGATGGCCGTGAGACTCGTCAGCGCGTGTTGGAGATCCTCACTCGCCTGGGACTGGAGAAGCGCCCTATCTATCAACCTATGGAGGAAATGTCTCGGGGAATGCAGCAGAAGGTGGCGATCGCCCGGGCGTTGCTTTCACGCCCGCGCCTGCTCTTGCTGGATGAGCCGACCACCGGCCTCGACCCGCGTTCCAAGCGCGAGGTGCAGGCAGTGGTGCGGGAGCTCAACAAGGAAGCCGGTACCACGATCTTGCTCACCACCCACGATATGCTGGAGGCAGACACGCTTTGCGACCGCGTCGCCATCATCGATAACGGCAAGATCGTCGCCCTGGACACACCAGAAGCTCTGAAGCGCATCATCTCCTCCAATGGGCACGAACCCACCCTGGAAGATGTGTTCCTCGAGCTGACCGGTAAGGCGCTCATCAAGGATGATGATGCCGAGGCGTAGCGCGCAAACTCAGGGTGATAGTTGGAGGTGTCTACTTCTTCCAGGTTACGCTGAAGGATGAAATTGTAAGGAGGTGAAATTCATGACTACATTGGTGCACGAATTTCGGGCGACATATGCCTTTATGGAACGCAATGCCAACCTGGTCAAGCGATACTGGTCGTGGGAGCTGGTCTGGCTGGTCTATTCGATCGCCAACAGCCTGTCGGTCAGTTTCATCGGGCTGGGGATGGAATCCATCGGTGGCGGTCAAAATGTGGATGGGCGTTATCTGGTGCTCTATCTGGTGGTGGGCACTCTGGTCTGGCGTTATCTCTCGATGATCTTCTACTGGATCACAGACCTGATAAGCATCGAACGCTGGGAGGGCACCATCGAATATACCCTGATGGCACCTATCCGCCGGCTCACTCATATGGCTGGTCAGACCCTTTTCGCGGTGGTTTACAGCCTGATATTCACCGCCATCATCCTGGTTGTCACCGTGCTTCTGTTCGACATCGATCTGTCGAACGCCAATCTCCTGGGCGGGACGGTTATGTTGCTGTCCGGCAGCCTGTCTTTCATCGGGGTTGGAATCGTGGGCTCGGTGTTACCGCTGCTCTTCCCAGAGCGCGGTTCTCAGATGACACATGTGATCATCGCTATCCTGTTACTGGTCTCCGGTGTGTATTACCCTGTGGAAGTGTTGCCGAACGTTCTCCAGAAGATGGCTGTGTTCAGCCCCGCCACCTATGTGCTCGATGGGACGCGGCGCGCCTTACTGGAAGGGATAGCCACGCGTGAACTCTGGAGGTACATCTGGCCGACTTTCGTCATGGGTTTGATCGCCGTCCCGGTTGGGTTGTGGGTCTTCGGTCAGGCCGAGCGATACGCCAAACGCACCGGAAAACTGCACCGCAACGGTTAAACGTGTCAGGAGAAAGAAATGGGAGATACCGCATCGCTATCACATAAACGCCCTCCTCTACTAAACCGTAAACTGATGCTGTTCATGCTGGCGATGGTGCTGGCAAACACGGGCGGCAACATGTATGGTCCGCTCTTGCCGCTCTATCTGAAATCCCTGCACGCCAGCGTGGTCCAGGTCGGGCTCTTTTTTACCCTTTCGCAGGTCATCCCTCTGGCGCTACAGATCCTGGGCGGATGGATCTCGGATTCCCTGGGAAGGTTGCGCTCCATCGCCATGGGAAGTGTCGCCGGAGTGTTCTCTTATGTGGGGCTGATCCTGGCCCCAAGCTGGCAGTGGGTGCTCCTGGGCGAAGGGCTTGCTTCGGTGACCCGATCACTGGTCGGACCCAGTTTCAGTGCCTTCATCGCTGAGGCTTCAGCAGAGGAAAACCGCGCCCGGGTGTTTGGGTTGACCGAGACCATTTTTATCGTGGTTACGATCGTCGGACCACCTTTAGGAGGCTGGTTGGCAGATAGCTATGGTTTCAAGGTCATGCTATTCTGGGCTGGGGTGCTTTATTTCCTGGCGACCCTGATCCGGATCGCCATGGCCAGGGCAGCCAGTCGCAGAGAAGAAGCCAATCCCCGTCAGCTCACATTCTCGGGTCTTCGAAGCGATCTTGGGACGATGGTTGGCATGATCCTGGCTGGTGGCATCATCACCTGGATCCTGATCACCGATGGCGTAAGAGACGTGGCATTTTCCATGTCTTTCACCCTGATCCCGATTTATCTTCAGGATTTTGGTGGGTTGAGCATTCAGCAGATTGGCTGGCTGGAGTCTGTCTTTGGGATTTTCATGATGCTGATCACCGTACCAGCAGGCTGGCTGGCGGACAAAAAGGGCGAACGCCTGGCGATCGTTGCCGGCTTCTTGCTTCAATTCGCTGCTTTGATGACCTTCTTGCGAGTGAGCGGCTTCATCGGTTACGCTGCAGCCTGGGCTTTACTTGGTTTGGGTGTAGGGCTGATGGCACCCGCATATCAGTCCTTGATCAGCAAAGCTGTTCCAAAGCAGTTGCGCGGCACTGCATTTGGGTTGTTTCATACCAGTCTGGGTGTGGTTTCGCTGCCTGCCCCATGGTTAGGTGCACAACTCTGGGAGCGAGTGAGCCCGCGCTACCCCTTTAGTCTGACCGCCTGGATCAGCCTATTGACGGTCATCCCGGTGTGGTTGAAATTCAAATTGACCAGCAACCGTGACCGTATAGACGCAACCCAGGAATCGGTTGCGATGAGCCTGGATTGAGATAACAAATGTCAATGAGAGGATCAAGGGCATGTGATAAATAAAATGCCCTCTTTGAGAATGCTTATAAGGAGTTAGTAATGACCGTTAGAGAAAAAATTGCTAATATAATCACCCCTCCGACCGCCCCGGATATTCCTGGTTTGATCTTCAGGGGATTTCGTGGTCCGGAAGATTATCCCCAGATGCTGGCGGTGATCAACGCCAGCAAGCAGGCAGACCAGATCGAACGGTCGGATACGCTGGAGGATATCGCCCGTAATTACGCCCATCTTCACAACAGCAACCCTTATACTGACATGATCTTCGCCGAGGTGAACGGAGAGGTGATCGCCTATGGTCGGGTCGAGTGGAATGTCAACGACGAGGGCCTTTGGCTGGGATTCCATCTGGCGTTTTTGCACCCGGCATGGCGGAGAAAAGGCATTGGCACAGCCATCCTGCGGTATAACGAAGCGCGCCTGCGAGCCATTGCCGAGGCACAGCTGGCGAAAGGTGAACTGGCGGTAGATACTCTCCGTTATTTTGAAACCTGGGTTACAGATACCGAGGCCGGCAAAGAAGCTTTGATGGTGAAAGAGGGTTATATTCCCGTCCGTTATGCATTCACCATGGTACGCCCTCTCTCCGAGCCGATTGTGATCACGCCTATGCCGGAAGGTCTCGAGATCCGTCCGGTGCCGCCGGAACGTTATCGTGCCGTTTGGGATGCCTCTCAGGAGGCATTTCGCGATCACTGGGGTTATATCCCGGCACCGGAGGAGGAATACCAGCGCTGGCTGCAGGAACCTGAGTTTGAGCCAGCCCTGTGGAAGGTTGCCTGGGATGGTGACCAGGTGGCAGGTATGGTCTTGAATTTCATCGATCGAGATGAAAACGAAGAATACCACCGCAAACGAGGTTACACGGAAGGCATCAGTGTTAGGCGACCCTGGCGGAGGCGGGGGCTGGCACGCGCCTTATTGACCCGCAGCCTGCAGATGTTCAAGGATATGGGTATGGAAGAAGCCGCGCTCGGTGTCGACACGCAGAATTTGAGCGGGGCGCTCAATCTCTACGAAAGTGTTGGTTTCCGCGTTCAAAAACGCCACACGACATATCGGAAGAGGTTCTGAAAGGGTGCGCCTGTGGGTGCTGGAGATATCTCGCTGCCACCTGAGGTTGCCATTGCAGGGTGAATCTACCCTTTGCAGGTTGAGGAATATCCATAATTGTTATACAATCGGGCGTCAGATGTCTCTATGCCTCTTAAAGCCGTGATCTTCGACCTGGGAGGCGTGCTGGTGCGCACGCTGGACCCGCAACCCCGTCAACGCCTGGCAGCTCGCCTGGGGGTCTCCCCGGGCGAGCTCAGCCAGCTGGTGTTCGATAGCGAAACCGCGCGGCTGGCAACCCTCGGCGCGATCACCACTGAAGAACACTGGCAGGCAGTGCGCGAAGCGCTTGGACTCTCTCCAGACGAATTCACAACCGTTCCCGGGGAATTCTGGGATGGCGATCGGCTGGATTTAGCTCTGGTGGATTTCTTGCGCGCCCTCCGTCAGCGCTATCGAACTGCGCTGTTGAGCAATGCCTGGGACGATCTGCGCAGGGTCATGGAGGAACATTGGCGCATCACTGATGCCTTCGATGAGATCGTCATATCCGCTGAGGTCGGTCTGGCAAAACCGGATTTTAGTATATTCACCCTGACCCTCGACCGTTTGGGTGTCTTGCCATCTGAAGCGGTCTTCGTGGATGATTTTCTGGAGAACATCCAGGCAGCAAGCAGGGTCGGTTTGCAGACAATCCTGTTCCAATCCCCAGAACAGGCGCTTGATGATTTGAGGGCGATGCTGGATTCATGGAACTGACCAGAATGAGCATTTCCCAAACAGCAGCGCTCATCTCGGCTGGTGAGCTATCTCCGGTTGAGCTGGTCGAAGCGCACCTGGCACGCATCGAGAAATATGATCGACGATTGAACTGTTTCATAACCCTCATGGCCGAACAGGCGCTTGAACAGGCTCGGGTTGCTGAGAAAGAAATTCGAGGGGGGGATTACCGGGGGCCTCTACACGGCATCCCGATCACCTTGAAAGACCTCTTCGAGACAGAAGGCATCCGAACTACGGCGGGTTCGCTTTTCTATCGAGATTTTGTGCCAACAGAAGATGCTTTCGTGGTGCAGAAGCTCAAGGTGGCGGGTGCGATCCTGATCGGAAAAGTCAATATGCACGAGATCGCTTTGGGGGTGACCACCAACAACCCACACTTCGGCGCTTGCCATAACCCCTGGGAGTTGGATCGCTCCCCAGGCGGTTCATCGGGTGGAAGTGCAGCTGCCGTGGCGGCCAGGTTTTGCATGGGTTCGTTGGGCAGCGATACAGGCGGCTCGATCCGCATCCCGGCTTCGCTGTGTGGGGTGGTTGGACTGAAGCCGACCTATGGCAGGGTCAGCCTGCGAGGGGTGATCCCGCTTAGCTGGAGCCTCGATCATGTTGGTCCACTGGCGCGGACTGCCAGTGATGCCGCTGTCCTGTTACGAACCATTGCAGGCTATGACGCGCAGGATCCCGTTTCTGTCGATCTCCCGCTTCCGGACTACCTGGTTGAGCTCGAGGGTGGGATCTCTGGATGGCGTATGGCGCATGCCACAGATGCGTTCTTCTCAAAAGCCAATCCTGAAGTGCTGAGTGCAGTGCAGGCGGCTGCTGGAGTGTTTTCCAGCCTGGGCGCTCATATTGAGGAAGTTGAGGTTCCACACGGATTCGAAGCCGCGCAGGCTAATGGGCTGATTGTAACCAGCGAGGCGGCTGCCTACCACCGGGAACGATTGCACACGCATCCCGAGATGTTTGGGACAGATGTCCGCCAGCGTCTCGAAAGTGGGGCTGCTTACACTTCCACAGAGTATGCCCTGGCGCGTCGTTCAGGCGTTGAATTTCGCCGGCAGCTGGAACGCCTCCTGGAAGATTATGATCTCCTGCTTATACCTACCACGCCCATAGTAGCCCCTCCCCTGGAAGGGCCGGATGCAGTCGAACAGGCTCGCATCCTCACGCGCTTTACCGCTCCCTTCAACCTGAGCGGCTTACCGGCTATCTCGATCCCCTGCGGGTTTACGGAGTTAGGTTTGCCTATTGGTCTGCAACTCGTTGGCCGTCCCTGGGCAGAAGGTGTGTTGCTAAAGGCTGCTGAAGTTTACCAGGCGGTAACAGACTGGCATGAACGGGAACCAGGAATATGATTTCGAATGATCTGGGAAGGTCAAGTAATCCTGTGGGTGAAAGGGCGCGCGATTGTCTTGTTTGTCGTGTCTGACCAGGCTAGTGTTGACCTGGTGAGCAACGTGTTGAGCGAGCCTGTCACCGGGTAACCTCCTCGTAGGGCGAATCAGAAGGTCGTAGTCTGGAAACCCAATCATGAACCCGTTCCCCCTTTCCTGGAGGACAGGGGGGATGAAGAAAGGCAGGGTTATCGAACACTCTCTGAGTTAAAAAGCGGAACCGCAAACTAATGCTCGCAGGCCTCACATAGAAGTCGAATGATCATGGTACCCAGTTAGAAAGCACAGCAACTGTCCGATCGGGTTGTGTCGGGTCGTTGCTCACCAGATGCAGGCGAAAATCATGCGGACCGCCCATATCACCGTGCATCATGAACTCCATCGAAATGGTCGTGCTTTCCCCAGGTTTGAGGGTCATCGAACCGATGACCGGCGTGGGCGGTCAACAGCCCTCGATAACTTCGATGTAAGGCTGGCGAGTAAAGCGCAATGGCTTATCGCCGACGTTGGTCACCACAAATGTTGCCGACACCCACTGTCCCAGGCGCACATCGCCGAGGTCAATCTGCTCCTTATCGACCTTAAGGCTGGGCGCGCCGGTCACTTCGATATTTTCTGGTGGGGATGAGCGCTCTTTCCACAGCGCCAAGAACGCTCCAGTGATGAGCAATACCCCGCCAATGGCAAGAGCATAGGGGAGCAATGAATTCCTCTTTCTCCGCCCGCGGTGTACTTTGGTGTATTTCTTGCCCATTCGATAAAGCTCCTGAATATGGAAAATTCTTATTGCAATACGGTTCTGCGCAGCAATTGAGCGTTGATTGCCACAACCACCGTGCTGAGCGACATCAACAACGCGCCGATGGCAGGGGACAACAATATCCCCCAGGGCGCCAGGACACCTGCAGCCAGAGGCAGGGCGACCACGTTATAACCGCTTGCCCAAACCAGGTTTTGGATCATCTTGCGGTAACTTGCCCGGCTGAGTTCGATCACCCTGACCACATCCAAGGGGTTGTTCTTCACCAGGATGATGCCGGCGGATTCGATCGCCACATCAGTTCCGCTTCCGATGGCAATCCCCACATCGGCGCGCACCAGCGCTGGGGCATCGTTGACGCCATCCCCAACCATTGCCACTTTTTTCCCCTGCTTCTGTAATTCAATGATCGCTTTATCTTTGTCCTCTGGTAAAACCTCGGCAAAGTATCTGTCGATGCCCAGCTCTTCGGCGACGGCATGCGCCACGTCCTGGCTGTCTCCGGTCAACATAGCCACTTCGAGACCCATTCGATGCAGGCGTTCAACCGCGGGTTTGCTCTCCGGGCGGATTACATCTGCCAGGGCAAATGCTGCTATGACCTGCTCCTCTTTGATGAGATACACGACGGTCTGGCCTCTTGAACCAGCTTCGGTGGAAAACTTGTCAAGAGGCTGAGGGGGATTGATTCCAAGCATCTCCAGAAGAGATGGGCCACCGACGAAGACTCGGTGGCCATCGATACTGGCCTGCACGCCACGCCCTTTCAATGCTTCGAATGACTGGACTTGCGGTAACGTCAATCCCTTTTCCTGCGCGGCTGTGTGGATCGCACGGGCGATGATGTGTTCGGAGTCCGCCTCCACTGCAGCAGCAAGGGCGAGTGCGGAGCTCTTATCGATCGAATCGGTGGTCATGTAGCTTACCAAACCTTGTTCCCCTTTGGTTAGAGTCCCCGTTTTATCGAACACGACCACGTCGACTTCTCTGGCAGCTTCTAATGCCAGTCTGTCTCGCACCAGGATACCGCGGCGGGCACCGAGGGAGGTTGTGATAGCTACGACCAGGGGGATGGCGAGACCCAGTGCGTGCGGGCAGGCGATCACTAGCACCGTCACTACACGCTTCACTGTCTCGAGACCGAAGCCGGCCGTTGCCCACCATGCCACGGCTGTCAGAGCGGCCACGATCAGCGCGGTATAGAACAGCCAGCTGGCAGCGCGATCTGCCAGGAGCTGCGTGCGGGATTTGCTTTGCTGAGCCTGTTCGACCAGGCGCATGATCCCTGCCAGGGCTGTCTCTTCTCCGGTGGCTGTGACGCGCACACGCAAGCTGCCATCGGTATTGATCGTCCCTGCGATGACGTGATCCCCAGGAGCTTTCTTGACCAGTTTTGATTCGCCGGTGACCATGGCTTCGTTCACCTCGGATTCGCCCTGCTCGACCACTCCATCTGCGGAGATGCTGGTGCCTGGCCGGATCAGTAACAGATCTCCTTTGGACAGTTCGCTGACGGGGACGATTTCGACGCTTCCGCTCGTTTCGTCGATTCTTTCGGCGGTATCCGGCATCAGCCGGGCGAGCTCGTCCAAGGCTCTCGAAGCCTGGCGAACACTGCGCATCTCGAGCCAGTGCCCTAAAAGCATGACATCGATCAGGGTCACCAGCTCCCAATAGAAGCTCTCGCCCAATCGGCTGAACGTCGCTGCCAGACTGTAGACGAAGGCGACGCTGATCGCCAGGGAGATCAGGCTCATCATCCCGGGTCGGCGATTACGCAGCTCCGGGATCGCCATCTTCAGAAAGGGAATCCCGCCAGTAGCAAAGATCACCACCGAGAAGAGCGGCACGATCCAGTTGCTGCCAGGGAAAGAGGGCATCCTGAATCCCAACCATCCCTGCAGCATTTGTGAATAGAGCAGAACCGGTATGCTCAATGACAGGCAGACCCAAAAAAGTCGACGGAAGAGTTGTTCGTGCCCGCTGTGATCGACGTGAGCCTTATGACCAATTTCGGGGCCTCTGGTTACCAAATGTCCGCCGAGTATGTGTTCGTTGTCTGGATGTGTGCGTTGTGAATGCGAATTCAATCCCCTCTGGTGCCTTTCGTCCGCCCTTGAAACTGGATGAACGGCGTGATCCTGATGAGTGTGTTTCTCTTCTTGATGATGTTCATGGGGGTTTTCAGCCATATCGAAATATCCACATTATCCCTGTTACCTGTAAGACGGGAGTGAGATGTTAGAACGCGTTCTTCTCCAGATCCCTCTTCATCATCTCGTATTGTTCCCGGTTGATCTCCCCGCGCGCATAGCGCTGATCCAGGATCTCCCGTGGGGAAGGATTTCCCGGATGACTCGTCCGCCGCGGGTCATCGTTGTACATGATCGTTTTCACCAGCCAAATCCCAAGAACGATCAAAATAACCCAGAAGATGAGCATCACCAGTAAACCCAGGAAACCAAATCCCATCATTCGACTGCCTCCTTCTCGCGTTCGGGCGAACAACAAAAGGCGACCCTCCTGAAGAACAGGATATCAGATCAGCATGAAAGTGTCTTGAAGGCAGATTAAAGATTCAGTAAACTTTCATTCGCCGGATTTGAACTTCAACAGCCGGATGGCGTTCAGTGCAACCACGATGGTCGCCCCTTCGTGAACTGCCACAGTGGCACCAAGGCCTGTCCAGCCAAAGAGAGAGGAGATCATCAGCATCGCGATGGTCGTCAGGGAGAGGATGAGATTCTGGATGATAATCTTGCGAGTTGTGCGCCCAAGACCGATAGCGAAGGGAAGTTTCGTCAGGTCATCCGTCATTAATGCCACGTCTGCAGTTTCCAGCGCCACGTCGTTGCCTGCACTACCCATGGCAATGCCAACGGTCGCGTGAGCCAGGGCCGGGGCATCATTGATCCCGTCGCCAACCATGGCAACGATCCTCTCCTGTGCGACCAGCTCCCGGACGGTCTGAACTTTATCTTCTGGAAGCAGCTCCGCGCGGTAGCTGGAAAACCCAGCCTGGGAAGCGATGTGCCCGGCTGCGCGGTGGTTGTCGCCGGTCAGCATGATGAATTTGTGCAGACCCAACCTCTCGAGTGCCTTGAGAACCCGGCTGGCATCCGGCCGAATGATGTCTGCCAGGGCGATTAAACCGAGCGGCTGGTTTTTACGACTGACGATCAGCGTTGTTTTCCCTTCTTGCTCGATAACTGAAACCAGTTCCTGGATTCTTTGTGTTATTTGCTCGACGTCGGAGGCGAAAAGCTCCGGTCTGCCCACCCTGACTTCCTCGCCATCGACTTCAGCTATCAGTCCTTTACCGGTGATCTCTCGGACCCGGGCGACCACGGGCAGGGTGAGTTGCCTCTCTCGAGCTGCCTGCTGAATGGCTTGGGCGAGCGGATGTGTAGAGCGGCTTTCGATCGCAGCTGCCAGCGCCAGAAGATTATCTCCATCGATCTGATCGAACGGGATGATATCGGTCACTTTGAGCTTTCCCTGGGTGATCGTGCCGGTCTTGTCGAAGGCAATGGCTTTCAATTGTCCTAGGTTTTCCAGATGGGTGCCACCCTTGATGAGCAGACCATGGCGGGCTCCCTGAGCAATACCCGCGAGAATCGCGGCAGGAGTGCCCAAAGCCAGTGCACATGGTGAAGCCGCGACCAGCAGAGTCATCGCCCGCATAAAGGATTCCGAGAAGGGAACACCGAACAGCAGTGGGATGATCACCAGAAGGGCGTCGACGATCAAAACCGACGGTACAAACCAGCGCATAAATCGCTCGGTGAACTGCTGGGTGGGCGACTTCTGCGCCTGGGCTTGCTCGACCATTTTGATCACCCTGGCTAAAGTGCTGTCCTTTGCCAGACGGGTTGTTTCGATTATCAAGACGCCTTCGCCGTTCAGCGAGCCGGCAAAGACCGGATCGCCAGCACCTTTTTCGATCGGGATTGATTCACCCGTTACCGGGGATTGATCGACGGTTGAATTGCCTTCAACGACCACGCCGTCAACCGGCAACCGATCGCCAGGTCGAACGACCACTGTTTCATTCAGCTCGATCTCATCTACAGCAACCTCGACCTCATGCCCCGCGCGTACCACCAGGGCGGATTGCGGCGACAGGCGACCGAGAGTGCGGATCGCGGCGCGTGTCCTATCGAGCACACGCCCTTCGATGGTATGACCAATGCTGAACAAAAAGAGCAGCAAAGCCCCCTCGGCGAATTGACCCAGTATCGCTGAGCCAATCGCGGCGGTAACCATGAGGAGATCGGTGTCGAAGGTGCGCGTCTTCAGAGCCTGCCAGGCGTGACGGGCGGTGTGCCAGCCTCCCGCCAGGTAAGCGCCGAGATACAAAGCCAGGCTTGCGATTTCTGGAAGCTCAACCAGATGTTCACCTGCCCAGCCGAACAGGAGCAGAATACCACAAATCAGGCTGAAGATCAGCAGGCGATGCTCATCGTACCATCGGCGGACACCCTCCCGTATGATCCTGTAACCGAGGTCCTGGATGCGTTTTTCTATCGCCTGGCGGCTGGCGATTTTAGCGTTGTATTCGATGAATATCTTCTGAGCGGTGTAACTGACTTTTACATCCAAAACCCCTTCCAAGCGGGAGAGGCTGTGCTCGAGAACCAAAACGCAGTCTGAGCAATCCACGCCCTCGACAGGGATTGTGTCGTGGTGAAACCGGTTTGCGATCCGGGTGCCAGCCCGTTCTGCGATCCTGCGCACATCCTGGAGTGAAATGAAATCTGGATCATAGTGCAGGCATAAGACTGGCGGGTTGGCATTAGGATCGATGTGAGCGCGGGCGATCCCTCTGCGGTTTGAGAGGGAATTTTCCAGGCGTTTCAGGCACTCATCTTTGGTGTTGGTCAATCCGGGGATTAAAAGCGGGACGTTGATCTTGATGGTTTTTTCTGCCATAATGTCTCAGGTATGTCGAATATGGTCTGCCGCGCGGCGGAAGAGATCAGCGACATGTTGGTCGTCCAGGGTGTAGAAAACCTGACGTCCCTGTTTCTGCGGACGTGCCAGGCGCATCAGGCGCAGACTGCGCAGATGATGCGAAACCGCGGAAGGACTGAGGCCGGTATGTTCAGCGAGTGATTGAACGTTCATAGTTTCCATAAGCAAGGCAGCGATGATTTTAACCCGGCTCGCGTCACCCAACACGCGGAAGAATTCGGCTAGTTCGGCGAACTGGGTGTCAGAGAGGGAAATGATTGTTTGATTGTCTTGGTCCATTTCAAGCTCGACAGTCAAATATATGAATATATATTCATGTGTTAATTTATCATGTCACCATATTTTTGTCAATCGGATTGAGGGCAGAACCACTGTTGACTTTTACAGCCCAGGAGGGATTCTATGACCGTCCTGCCAGGGGTAAAGTAAATCTGAAGGTGCTCCCCTTGCCTACTCCCTCGCTCTCCGCCCAGATGCGACCACCCTGTGCTTCGACCAGGTGCCTGGCTATGGTCAGTCCAATCCCGCTCCCACCACCGACCCTGGAACGTGATTTGTCCACCCGGTAGAATCGGTCGAAAAGGTGCGGGAGATGCTCTGCGGCGATCCCGATCCCGTTATCTGCGATCGAGACCTCAGCCACGCCGTAAGCCACCTTTGCTTGAACGGTCACACTGCCTCCGGGAGGTGTATATTGTAAGCCGTTCCCGATCAGGTTCAGCAATATCTGTCCCAGGCGGTCTTCATCGGCGTAAACCTTAGGTAAATCGGCAGGCAGTTCGATCTTCAATTCAACTCCTTTCTCCTCGAACTGCCGGATCAGGCGTGCCCGGGTGGCTGTGATCGCCTCTGCCAGGTCTACGGCTTTGCGGTTCAAGGGAAAGGCACCCGATTCCACACGGCTCAGCTCTTGCAGATCGTTCACCAGCCTTCCCAGCCGGTCCGCTTCTCGGTAGATGTGCTCGAAGGTTAGCGGGTCAGGCGGCAAGACTCCGTCGATCAGCCCCTCTAAAGAACCTTTGATGGTGGTCAGCGGTGTACGCAGTTCGTGCGCCACATCACCGATCAGCTGCCGGCGCATCGTTTCGGTTTGTTCAAGCCTGGCTGCCATCTGATTGAAGCTGACCGCCAGCTGAGCCAGCTCGTCCAGTTCCTCGATTGTTGCCTGCCTGGGGATGTGCACCCGTTCACGGTAGTTCCCTTCTGCGATCCGGCGACTGGCAACCATCATTTCACGAACTGGTGCCACAACCTGTCGGCTGACGAACAGGCTGAGAAAGACAGCTGCCCCCGCAGAGAATATGGTTGCCAGGGCGAGCATCTCAGTGACTGCCGCCCGAAAGTTGTCGAAAAGGTCCGCCTCGAGGGTTTCCGCACTGTCCATCAAACTGGACATGGCTGCCAGATGGCGTTCGAAGGCAGTGGATACCGAAAACTCGGCCGCGCTGATCAGGACGATCACTTCGATGGAGATCACGATCAGATAGGACAGAAAAATTTTGAACCCCAGATAACGACGCAGTGCTTTGATCATGAGTGCTGAACCTCATCATCGAAACGATAACCAACCCCTCTGACAGTGCTGATATACCCCTCATTGCCCAACTTGGCCCGAATGTGGCCAATATGTACATCGACCACACGCATCTCTCCGAAATAGTTATACCCCCAGACGATCTCGAGAAGCCTCTCCCGACTGAGCACTCTTCCATGATGTTCTGCCAGGGCTTTAAGCAGGTCGAATTCGATGGTCGTCAGCTCCACTTCCTGGTCATCTATCCAGACCTTTCGTCCCCCGGTGTCTATGCGGATGTGCTCGAAAGCCATAATCTGACCATCTGACAGGCCTCCAGGGGATTGCAGGCGGCGCAGAGCAGCTTTGACCCGGGCGACCAGTTCCCGCGGACTGAAAGGCTTGGTGACATAATCATCTGCGCCGACGGATAAGCCCACGATTTTGTCCGTTTCCTCTGTCTTGGCGGTCAGCAGGATGACATAGGCATCCGACTCGCGCCGCAGGCGGGTGAGCAGTTCGATGCCATCCATCCCGGGCAGCATGATATCCAGGATGATTAAATCAGGTTTGAGGGTTTGTGCGGCTTTCAAGCCGCCAGGCCCGTCTGTGGCAGTCAAGACCTGATAGCCCTCAGGTTTGAGATAGGCGCTGATTAAATTCACGATGCTGGGTTCATCGTCGACGATGAGTATCTTTGCCGGGGGCACGAAATTTCCAACCTTTCAAGATGATTCAATAGATGCGTGGTCAGATCCCGAATGATTGCAGGATAACAGATCAATCTATAACTCATTCAGATCTGATTATTTTAATGGATCTTCTCGCTCTTGGCTTTTTTCAATATCCCTGGCAGTGCGCTAAAATACCATATGTGAAGTATCCTTACACGGCGCGCCTCAATCATGTTTCGAACCCTTTCCTGGGAACTCCTATGTGATTTGTTTATCCTGCAGACAGGGCAACCAACATCATACTTTCGAGGAATGTCGACATGACCAAAATTATCCTGATCAGGCATGGTCAAACCGAATGGAATCGTGTGGAGCGCTTTAGAGGGCGGGCTGATATACCGCTGGACGAAACAGGGCTTGCTCAGGCGGAAGCGACCGGCCACCGGGTGGCTGGCGAATGGCATCCAGCTGCCGTTTACTCCAGCCCGCTCAGTCGCGCAGTCAAAACCGCCGAGGCTGTCGCCCGGCATTTCGAACTATCCGTTCGGCCCCACTTCGGGTTGATAGACATCGATTATGGCGAGTGGCAGGGTCTTTCTCCAGAGGATGTCCGTCAGCGCTGGCCAGAGGAGTTAACCGCCTGGTATACCAAGCCTCATCTGGCGCGCATCCCGGGAGGGGAGACCCTAGAAGAGCTGCGGGCGCGTGCCATGCAGACAGTGAATGGTCTGGTGAGAATTCATCCAGGCGACACAATTGTCCTGGTGGGTCACACGGTTATTAACCGTGTTATTTTGCTTGGTGTTCTGGGTGTGGGGAACGCGCGTTTCTGGCGGTTGCGCCAGGATACCTGCGCGATCAATGTGATCGAGTTCGGGGACGGTGAATATACACTCGTTTCACTTAATGATACCTGCCATTTACGATCTTCAGGGTGAGGAAGGGGAGCTGAGAATGATTCAGGCAAAAAAGACGCCGACAATCACTTGCAGAGGGGTGAGCTGTCCATCCCGCTTACCTGGGAGCATGCGAACAAATCTGACACAGTTCTCTGATCAGATCGAGAAAGCCTTGTGAGCATTGTCATCGGGACACAAGTATCAGGAATGTTGCTGGAGTGTGAGGAAGGACGATCGACCTTGGCACCCTATGTTATTTCGGGGAGAGATCGAAGTTTGAAGTTTAACTCACGCTGATTGCGTTGAGGAGAATTTGGCGATCTATCAGCCCCAATGGCCTGTTTTGCTCATCCACAACGACAAGCCACTTCCGACCCTGGGAAAGCATCATATTCACGGCATCGGCAACGCTGGTATCGGGTGACGCCATGAGAACGCCAGGGGACATCAGCTCACCTGCCGTCATCGAACTGGGCGGCGCGGGGAGCTTCCTTCTCAACGCCTTGAGCACCCCTGACCGTTCTTCGGGCTGAACCCGAGTCACCACATCCGCGTCACTGATCAAACCTATGGCTTTGCCATCTGGATCGACTACGACCAGGCGGTGGGTATCGTTCTCTAAGAATGCGCTGATGATATCTGCCAGACTAGCGTTTATCGACACGCTAGGTACTTCGGGCGTCATGATCTCCTGTAAAGCGCGCGCTGCTCCGGGAGGTGGTTTGTATCTTCTTGCCTTGGGCTCAACCGAAATGATCTGTTCCAATATATCCTTTCTTGAAACCACGCCCACTAATCTGCCTGTCTCGTCCACGACCGGCAACCGCTTGATAGCATTTTTTGCCATCCGGGCTGCAACTGCTCCCAGAGATTCTGTGACTTTAGCCAGGATAACCGGTTTTGACATGACGTCGGCAACGGTTAGTGGAGATGACTGTAAGGCAGCTAGCTCCTCTTTGATAGTTCTGCTGTCCAGTCTTTCCGCGATAGATAATCTTTGCTGCAAACCAGCACGGGTGAGCAGGTCCTCATCTGTAAGCATGCCGATCACTTCACCTTTTTCAGTGACAACCGGTAACGCTTTTACCTGATATTCCAACATCCGCTCCCATGCGCTGGCGACAGGCAGGTTTGAGGTGAGTGTGATAACCTCCTCGGTCATCACTTCTGAGATAGGTCGATCGACTGGCAGCGGATTCAAGTATCGATGGGTGTATTTGATCACCTGGACTTCATCCAATGTGATCAACCCTTCCCTGACCATCGGCGAGATGACTTCGATCGCATGAGAGATTTTATCTTTGGAATCGATCACCTCAATACGTAGAGGAAGGTCTTCGGAAAGGCGTAGAATTGCAGCGGTGTGAATGCGTGAGTGTGCCCCAAATCCGGCTACGCCGCGTAAAACTGTTGCTCCGGCAATTCCCTCCGCTTTGAGTGTTTCCAAAAGGGCAGCATATAAAGGTTTGCCCTGCCAGCGGTCGCTCTCCCCGATATAGATGATCAATCGTTGGGCATTTCTTCCGATATCAGGAGCCATCTTCTCTCCACCGTTATATATCATAACACTCTGCCAAGGAGGATGCCAACCAAAGCAGCCACTCCACCCGCAAAGGCACTACCGAGCAAATCGAGCAATCCTGATTTCCACTGCCCGCTAAGGATTAATTCCACGCTCTCATAAGTGTAAGACGAAAAGGTCGTAAAAGAACCGAAGAAACCGATCGCGATCAAAATACGCCATCGGGGATCGATGAGAAAGCGATCTGTCGCCAGGCTCATGAAAAGAGCCAGCAAAAAGCTTCCACTCAAGTTGATGATTAAGTTGCCATATGGGAAGATCGTTCCAAACCGCTCCACAGCCCAGTCCCCGATCCAATAACGGGCATTCGCCCCCAGGATGGCTCCAATTGAGATGATTAAGAAGTGGTTATCGAGCATGGGTTGGAGAAGCCGCCAATAACTTTTCAGTCGGTTTATCCAGATCAACAGCCTGGCGTTCTTGCCCAATGGAAATTCTCCCGTCCTGGAATTGAAATCCTTCTCGAAGTCGATTCATACATCAGGCTCAGGTTATGGTTTTCGTTTCCTGCTCAAGATGGTTTGTAGATGTTCTCTAGCCAACTCGCTGATTAAAGGCGACCTGTGGAGCAGAGCCTTTTTTAGGAGCTTCACGCTTTTGGGGTCGTCTATCCTGGCTAAAGCATTGATCACTTCTCTTTGTAAATAGACATCTGCAGATCGATCGGTGATTATTTTTTCGAACTGCGGTAATGCCAATACGCTACCCAATTCTCCTAGAATTTGAACTGCCAGCATGCGGTTTTCAGCCACAGGGTGGTTCAACGCCATCACCAGCTTTTCTTCCAGTGTCAGGTTCGCGTATGCTTCTAGCTGATACCCACATCTTGGACAGATATTTTCTAGGCTTGATAACTCGACCCAACAATTTGGACAGTAATATGTGATCATCTGTAAATTTCGCAATCGGTCATTTGGTTTGTCCAAAGATGTTCTGGTAAACATCTATCCCAAAGCTGGTTTGTAAGGGTTCTCCTTCGATTAATTTGAAGGTGCGTTCTCCACCCTTTTTCCTCTCAGCTCTCAGAAACAGGGCATTATCCATTTTGCTATCCACTAAGCCTCGTGCGAATCCATACAAATGTGTGACGAAAAAGATCTTGATGTGTTTTTCCAATAATGCCCTGGTGATCTGTCTGGCGATCTCGGATCCTTCCCGGTCATTAGTGGAGGCGAATGACTCATTACATAGGAGAAGAGCGTTGGGGGTTATCTGGTCAACGATCTCGCTCATCCGGCTGAGCTCTTCATCCAGTTTGCCGCTTTTCATGGAAGGATCTTCTTCCCTTTTATAATGGGTGAAAATCCCTGAACAGAGGTTGGAGGTGTATGACTCGGCCGGGACAAACATGCCGCATTGCAACATCAGTTGAGCCAGACCGATGCTCCGTAAGAAGGTGGATTTTCCTCCCTGATTGGCGCCTGTGATGATGATGAGATCTTTATTGTCTGCCTGTAAGTCGTTGCCCACAATCTTTTTCTTCATGGTCAATGCCAGTGTGACATCATATAAGCCGGTGCAGGAGAGCCGCCGATCGTAGACTGGCGTAACTTGAGGAAAGGCAATGGGTTCCCCCAGGGCTTTGAGCTGCTCAGCCAGGTTCAGGCAGCCAAGATAGAATGCCAGTTCTCGTTGTAAAGAGATAAGAAAACTGTTGATATGTTCAGCAGATTGGGCAACCGCATTGGCAACCAGATTAACCCCCCTGTCCCTCAGTTCACCAAGCGCCCTCGCCCCAGCATTATCCCGCGGATGGAGGGTGTATGAATATATCGGGTATCTTTGACCGATAATCTGCCTCCACCAATTCCTGTCTTCTTCATCGGGCTTACGCAGGATATAATTCGTCCCCTCGTTTCCCTTTCCCAATTCGGCACTGAGTAAGACTCCGTGACGGAACTTCAATTCTGTCAGATGCTCTGTAACCACAGCAAAAAAATCGTCGGAGAGCTCTTCCTGGATCATCGAAAAAAACCTTCTAAAGCCTTGGGATTCGAAGCTCTCGGCATGTTTATCGGCGAGACCTCTTAAGGTTTTGAGCAGATCGACGAGCATCTCCAGCATTTCTCTTGCGCTGCTTAATATCCCGGTTGGATAACGGGTGAAAATGCCCATCCAGCGTTTTTGTTTATTCTCTTTAGCCTGGATTGGTATTTGATAGATCTCTCTGAGGATATCCGGGTGTCTGAGGCAATCCTTCAGGATCGCTTGACGATAATGGATTGTGTCTGCGGTAACCAGGCTTGAGAGTATGACCTGTTTTGCGACATTAAATATGAATTGGTCACCCTGAGCCATGGCGCTGAGCAATGTGTTCAGCTCCAGGTCTTGAATCAAGATCGTTGCATTGGGAGGGACATTCTCTTCGAGAGAAATATCCTGATCCGGATACATTAAATAAACATTCATTCCTTGATGCGTTCCTTAATCTGCTCGTAAGTCAGACCATGTTTTCTGGCGATCGAAAGCGCGTACGCCATGCCGTCCGCTGGCTTTCTGATAATCTTATACGTCCTGATAGCCGGGTTTTCTGGTAGGACTGTACTGACCATGCTGATGATCTTCTTGCTGAGCGTCGAAAGTTCATCGATGAAAGTGACCCACACACAGAGTAAATCTAATTCCTCCGCCTTTCGCATGATTGCAGTGCTTAGGTAGAGCGCGTCATCCCAGGTCGTGGATAAGAAAATCTCATTCACCAGGAGAATACTCTCCGGTGTTGCCTGCCGGAGAATGTCATGGATGCGCACCATGTCGTCTTGCAATTTTCCGCGCAGGTTACGGATATCTTCTTGTTTCTCGAAATGGGTGAAGATCCGGTCATATAGAAATAGGCGTGCCTCCTTGCCGGGCACTGGACATCCCAGGCTGGCAAGGTAATGCAACTGTCCAAACATTCTGGAAAAAGTGGTCTTGCCGCCCTGATTTGGTCCGCTCACGACGATGATCCTTTCAGGGTCATTCAGGGAGAAATCATTGCAAATTACCGGGTTGGGGGTGTAGAGGAGCGAGTGAGCCAGCGCCAGATCGAATGCCTCCCGGGCGTAGATCTTGCGTTTGTCGGTGCAGACCTGTGGGTAACAAAACGGTAAACCTTTGGCTTTGAATTTGGCGATGAACTCCAGATATGTAACGTAAAACTGAATTTCTCGATCGAAGTCTCGGATGGTTGGATCGACAAAATCATTGAACTGTTCACAAAACTGGTCGAGCGCAGCAAATTCTTCAGGATACAACCGGGAGACAAAATCGAGGATTTGCGCTTCGATATGATTCATCCCATGGCCTTTGAAAATATCTACCCGGTAATCTTTCACCTTCCCTTTTCTGAATTTGGCGAATGTCTTTTCTACCTCTGCACTGTAATCTATTTCCCCTCGATATTTACGCACACTGAACTTTCCGCTTTGAATGATCACGCAGTACTTTACGTTGGATAGTCCATCCTTAACCTTCTCCATTCCCTCCTTGAGTGAACGAAATTCTTTGGAATGCACATAATTCTCCAAATATCTACGGAATGCCTGGAAACCATGTGATTTCGGATTCACCAGGCTTAGGCTTTGCTCCAGGTTGGCTACAGCTTCACAATAAATATGGGCAGATTCTAAGAACCAGCCTTTCTTGTGATAATTGAAGTCCAGCTTCTCTGAAAGGCTGAGATATCTTCGCATGGTCGCCATCTTTTCGGTGAAAGTATCTATGCAGGTGATTAGGGATGGGTTCTCGAGATCGCGCATCACCTCCTGGCGATAATAGATATTCTCAGGGTCGTGAAGAGGTGTGTAATAGAAAGGTTTCAGGTTGTATTCCTTCTTCTCGGCGGTGATGTAATCGATAACCTGATCGAGGTTTAGATCACCCAAACAGTCAGGCGCTTCAGACGGTTCATTCATTGGGTATTCCTGATCGAAGAGTATGCTTTTGAATGTCATGGAGACATCCTTTTGATTATTAGCCGGGATTCCAACCTGGTAATGAAGACCTTGGGAGTCTGATGAGCTGTCAACTTTAAGTGTGTTCATCAATTACTATCCACTTCACTGCTTCAATAATCTAAATGCAAAAAAAAGCCTCTGCTATCGACGCAGAACGTCCGCAGAGGCTATCATCCGGCAAGCCGGCGGTTCGAGATTCAAGCGAGCCTCATCGCTCGACAGTCATTCTACTTTATATTCAGCGGAATCGTCAAGCAAGCGTTCTAGGTGCTCACTCCTCTTCTTTCATCTCGATGAAAACGCCATGCCAGGTGTGGGGGAAGACCTCCCCAGAAAAACCATTCACACTGAGCATGCCAGTCACTCTCCCATCCTGCAAGGTGTGCAGCGTGTAATATCCATAGAATGTATCCACATGTTCCTCAACTGAAGTGCCTGGGAAATAAGAATTCAGGTACTCCTGGGCTGCAGCGACGGCTTCTTCTGGGCTGATGGGCATCTCGGGCGAGACCTGGGGTGGGTTTGCTGCGTTGCCCCAGCGATATCCGCCCATCATGCCCCCCATCATTCCAAACCCTCCAGATGCCATCGGGCTGTATTTGAGGTTCCACATCATGTTTGGCCCATGCTCAGGGAAGACCCTCTTTGTGACCGGATCGATCAGTACTTCCATGGCGCCGATGCCTGTGCTCTTTTCAGCGATCTCGGCATAAGCGTGGTTATCGAAGATCATGATTTCCTTGATCACCAGGTCCGGGTTACCCAGATCTTCAAGGAAGCTCTCCAGAGCCTGTTCAGCTTCGTCAATGGAAAGCGGGTCAGCAGCATTGAATCCCGGGCTGCCATATCCGCCCATCATGCCAGGACTCATCATACCGTAACCGGGTTGGGGGCTTCGGCCTCCGGGTAGTATCCCCTGGGGGAAAGAGAAATTACCCATCATCCTGCCCATCCACGTCGCGGGCCAGAAGTTGAAACCGCTCCAGAAGGCCTGGCCAAGAAGGAAACCGGCCCCTAAGAGGATACAAGCTACCAGAACCGCTGTCGTAATCCCTAATATCCAAATAACCGTCCTGCTCATGGTTCATCTCCTTCAATATTTCCTAGAAATCGAAACTGCCTTGCGTGTTGTGCTTTTATTCTAAAAGCGAGGGATGAAGGAGATATGTGTGGTAATTAAAGTTTGTGTAAAGGGATGATTCTATTACCCGGAGATCTTCAGTGGGAATTTCACTGGCAGCGGGGTAAAGGGCAAAACCCATTGTAGCCTGAGGTCTGGCATCGCGTGTCTGCAACCTCTGAATATTCTGCTGGCAATGCTATGTGAGTGAGGCTTTCCCTGTGCAGAGCCGAAAAAGGGGGGATGGAAGGCGGAGTTGGCCCCCTTCAAACCAGAGGGCTGTGTTTGGATATCAGTGGGTATTGCTGATTGGGCTATTGTCTGGATGGTTTGATCGATGCGGTCAGGATCTACAGCAAGGTTCTTTCACCCGAAGAGATCTGGAGCTCGAGGCGATAACTGACTGGGCGAAGCCGAAGAGCCTCGCCTCGTAAGCATTAATGACCCATGGGGTGTTCGTGACCGGTATGTTCTCCACCTTTCGCCAGGTATTTCTGTGGATCCTTATCAAAAGACGCCTTACACCCAGGAGTGCAAAAATAATAGGTCTTTCCCTGATAATCCGATTTCCATTGGGCTGTTTTTTCGTCGACTTCCATACCGCAGACGGGATCGATCGCCATTTTGATCTTCTCCTTGTATAGTATTTATATCCGGAGTAGTATCCGCCGAGGCTGGCTGCTCTATAGAGATTCGGGCACAGACCTGTACTGTCCTCTGGGCTGTGCGAGAAAATTCGATGTAGATCCTGCTCGCATCTCGGTGTTACAGTCGGCGTTTCGATTTTAGCACATTTCGCAGGGTATTCTTTTGCAATTAATCTCTCTATTCTACTTTTTCAAATGTTTTTCCATTTGAGAGGCCAGGAATCTGGCGACATCTACGCTATCAAAAGGCCAGATATAACGGATCGGGATATGTGGATATCTCTCTTGCGCTCGCTGAATGATTGCAGGTATCTCGACTTCGGAGTGTTCGCCGCCGCGAGTCATCATCGGCGTGATCACAATGATCTGTTCGGGGTTCTCCTGGGCTGCCTGCTCAAAAGCTTCCTCGGGTGATGGCGCACAGAATTCGTTGAAGGCCAGGAACACTTTCTGCGAAGTGACTTGCTCCAGTTGCCGGGCGAGCTCGGTAGATCCAGCAAAGAAAGGATCGTTGGCAGCGTTTCTTGGCCAGGAACGCATCTCCTTCTCCAGCTGCTCATAGCGTGTCTGGAGATCTTTTCGCACCCCAGGGGGCATATGTTCCAGCTGGAAATGTAAATTGAAAAGTTCGGCTGCCTTCTGTGGGGGGAAGTCATTTGGAGGTGCACCGTGCATAACCAGGACAATGGCGTATTTCATGTTTCTCTCCGAAAGGATAAGTGTAGGCTTCTTGCCTTTCCGCAGATAAATCTGGCTTGACTTTCTGGATCGGGCGTTCAAATCATTTGAGTGAATTGGATATGCCTGGGCGAAACCTGCGAGAGGGTCGTCCGAGTTCATGCGAATTGACTGCAAGACGACTCTAACTCAACAATGGGGGAATGGGAAGAGGCGATCTGTTACGTGAATTTGGTTACGAAACTCACATTGGAAAAGCGAAGAACATCACTGATGCAGATGAACTTGAACCGGTAATATTACTGCAAATCATTTGCAATAGAGGTTCTTATGGCCAGTTTGGTTGAAATGGCTCGCCAGCGCCTTCACCAGATGGGTGGACGGATGACTGCCCAACGCCTGCTGATCTTCGAAATACTGGAGAAATCTGGTAACCACCTCACAGCAGAGGAAGTTTATGCACTGGCCAGATCTAGCGATCCCACCCTGAACCTTTCGACTGTCTACCGGACGCTCCGTTGGCTCGAATCAGAGAACCTCGTCATGACTAGGCTTTTTCACGAGGAACGTCGCCACGAGCGATTCGATGCCGCGATGCCGAGCGAACATCATCATTTTGTCTGTACAAACTGCAAATCGGTCAATGAGTTCGATGCCAGTCTGTTTGATAAGATCATTTCGGACTACGAATCCGAAAGCGGGGCACATGTGGAAACAGGCTCTATCGTCCTCTATGGTCTGTGCGCCCGATGTAAAACTGCTCATCCGAGAAAGGGACAGCAAAGAGAATGATGGCGGTAAGTTGCCATTCAAGCGCCTCCCCAATTCTGGAAACTGGTACAGCGTGTATCGCCCTGGTCGGGCACCCGAATGTAGGCAAGTCTGTGATCTTTCAGAAGCTGACCGGTCAACACGCCGTCGTCTCGAATTATCCGGGGACCACGGTGGAGATCCTGCGCGGACGCGCGCGCGAACAAGAGAGCCTGGTCTTTGTAGATACCCCCGGAGTGGTCGCCTTTCCCCCGCAGGCGGAAGATGAACGGGTGACCGAACGAGTCTTAATGTTCGAACCGCTGGTTGCGGTGATTCAGGTCGGTGACGCGAACAACCTCCGCCGAACGCTGCTGCTCACTGTACAGCTGGCTGAGATGGGGTTGCCGATGGTTTTGGCGCTCAACATGATGGACGAGGCAGAGGCATATGGGGTGGAGGTGGATTACCCGAGGCTGGCAGAGCATCTTTCAATCCCGGTGATTCCGACCATTGCGGTGCGCGCCAGAGGTATCTCCGACCTGCGCGCCACCGTTTTGCAGTGTCAGCCGCCTCAATTCCGTTTGCAATACCCGGCTGAGATCGAGAACGCCGTGGCCGCCTTCTGTTCCGGTCCTGCACAGGCGCTCCGTGATCAGATCAACATCTCCCTCCGCTCGCTGGCTTTGCTCTGGCTGAGCGGTGATCTGGTTGTCGAGCAATGGATGGCTGACCATCTGGATACAAGCGCTTATCAGGCTGAAGAAGCGCGCCGGGAATCACTCCAGCTCTCTTTCCTCGAACCGTTGGCAATCGTCATTCAACAGGCGCGCCTGGAGTTTGTCGATCAGATCGTCGCTTCCGTCGTTCGGGAGACCGAGGACGGCGCTTCAGGTTTTGCGGCTCGAATTGGCTACCTGGCAACGCATCCTGTCTGGGGGTGGTTCATCCTGACTGGTACGCTCTATCTTCTCTATTGGTTTGTTGGCGTATTTGGGGCGGGTACTTTGGTGGGTCTGCTGGAGGAAAGCTTGTTTGGAAAGGTAATCAATCCATGGTTTACCGACCTGATTAATCGGCTGATTCCCTGGCCTCTGCTTGCTGATCTGATCGTGGGAGAGTATGGTTTGTGGACTATGGGGATGACTTATGCCCTGGCTCTGATTCTGCCAATCGTGACCACCTTCTTCTTGGCGTTCAGCGTGATGGAAGATTCGGGTTATTTGCCTCGCCTGGCTGCCTTGAGTAACAAGGTGTTTCAGAAGCTGGGTTTGAACGGCAAAGCTGTACTACCGATGATCCTGGGTCTGGGATGTGTCACCATGGCGACCCTGACCACTCGTGTCCTTGAAAACAAGCGTGATCGCTTCTTGGTGACCCTGTTACTTGCTCTGGCTGTGCCATGTTCTGCCCAATTAGGTGTGGTCATGGGGATGCTGGCGGGGATTTCATTCAGCGCGACGCTCATTTGGGGAGGTGTTGTCATTCTGATTTTTCTCACCGTGGGATGGCTGGCTGCACGGTTAGTACCGGGTGAGCGCACCAGTCTGCTGGTCGAGCTGCCACCCATGCGCTGGCCAATGGCATCGAATGTCATCCTGAAAACACTGGCAAGGCTGGAATGGTATATCAAAGAGGTTGTGCCGCTTTTCCTGATCGGTACAGCCCTGTTGTTCGTATTGGATAAAAGCGGTGTGTTGGCAGTGATTATTCGGGCGAGCGAGCCTCTGATCGAAGGGTGGTTGGGCTTACCACCGGAGGCAAGCGCTGCGTTCCTGGTCGGCTTTCTGCGGCGGGATTTCGGCGCCACAGGTCTGTTCGTCATGGAATCTCGGGGTTTGCTCTCTTCTGTTCAGGTGGTGGTTGCCATGGTCACCATCACGTTGTTCATCCCATGCATTGCCAGCGTCATGATGATCGCCAAAGAACACAGCTGGGGCAAAGCTATTGGCATGCTGATCCTGATCATGCCTGTTGCCTTCCTGGTGGGAGGAATCTTGAACCTGATCCTGAGATTTCTCGGGTGGGGAATATGAGCGAACATCTGACCGAGTGTCCGTTCTGTGGCCACCGCTTCAATCCGGCGGAAAAGTCTGCCTGCCAGAGCTGCCCCTTGCAGAAAAATTGCAATCTGGTCTGCTGTCCGGCTTGCGGCTACCAGATGGTGGATGTTTCCGGCTCGACCCTTGCTTCGCTGGCTGGTGCGTGGTTCTTTCATCGGCGGCCAAGGCAGCGGAGAAGGCGAGGCAGGCATAGAGGGCTTTCTCTGGCTGATGTGCCGGCAGGCTGCCGGGTGCGAGTGTTAGGTTTTGCAGAGGGGTTTCCCCCGGATCGTCGGGCGCATCTTCAGGCCTATGGTTTGGTTCCCGATTACACCGCGAAAGTCTTACAACAGGCGCCAGTGACAATTGTTAAGATCGATCACACAGAACTTGCCCTGGAAAACGAGCTTGCGGCCCTGATCCTGGTCAAAATTCTCGATCGATGTTCAACAAACGGCTATCACCGAGGGTGATTCGCAATGGGATGATCACTTTTCCAGCGGCAGACCAGCATTTTCCCAGGCGTTGAATCCTCCATCCAGATTCCAAATGTTGGTGTAACCCAGTTCGACCAACCTCTCCGCAGCAATTCTGCTCATTCTATCGCTACGGCAGTAGAGCACGATTTTTGCGTCTTGGTTCGTTGGCAGCCGATCGAGGGATTGATCGATCTCATTGTAGGGGATCGAGAGATCTGTGGCGGGGATATTCCCCTCGAAGGGTATGTGAACGTTTATGAACAGGAAATCTTTGTTTTTCAGCATCGCCTGTAATTCGTCGACGCTTACATCGGTGTATGTTCCCCCGGAGACAGAAATCCTTCTACCGAACTGATCTGGGCTATCTTCCTGGATGATATCGTTTCCCTTGCATGCTGCCAGGGCGAGAAAAGCACTCAATATCAAGACGGTCAGTTTGATTTTTTTCATAGTGAACTTCGTTTACACCTTCTGTTAATTAATGAGCGTTTGGTTCTGGAGCGCGGTTGCGGTTGCGCTCGATGAATATTCGCGCCGCCCGTAGGTTGAACTGCTCCAGGCGCAGCATACGACCCCAGGAAGTCATCACGACCGGGACATCGATCGACTTCCACGGGAAAGCGATGACTTTGATATTACCAGCCTCATCCATGGCTTGCTGAATCTGCGATTTTAGAGTATCGCATCCCGGTTCGTCGAGCAGATCGCAGTTATACCAAAATATCACATAGCCATGTTCCAGGCTATGGACGAGTAAACCTTCGGGATGGTCAGGAAGGGATGTCAGGTCTTCCTCATCGTAGAAGCCGGCCGGGAGGCTGTCTGCGAAATGACGCCCTGAGGTAGGGGGATCGCTATTATATGGACCCGGGTCGGTATCCGGGGAGACATGGCTGCTATCCGCCATGACAGGCACCGATTCTCCAGATGAGGGTCGGAATGCTACCCAAAGCCCATAAGCGAGGACAGCAAGACCAGCAAGTCCCACAAGCCCCCAGATGATTCTGGAATAGAGCTGGCGACGTCTGCGTTGTTCTCTGATCTGATGGCGTTTCGATTTCATGGTCTCCACTCCAATGCTGGATAATTCGGACACTAATAGTACCATAAGCATAAGCCAGAGAAATAAGGAGATGATAAAAAATCGGCGAACTCTGCCGGGAAGTAATAAAAACCGATGATCTCAGCGCCTGACAATATGAGGTGGTGGAGACTTCGTCATGGGGGAGGTGGTTTAGACCCTTGCGGTTGGTTTGCACAAGCGCTGCCCAGCAGAATTGAGGGGGCTGGTGGTGCGCAGTTTTGCGCCATGAACCATCAATTGCCAAGGGGACCTTACAAGATTGTCTGCTTGCCTTTCAATCAGGTGTGTTTTATTTGTTTTTTATGATGATACAATCCGCCCGAAAGTCCATTGATTAGAAGAGGGACAGTATGGAAGTCAACCAGAATACTAAAAAGTCATCTAACATCCTCATAATCGAAGATGATGATCTGGTTGCGCGCACGATCGATCGCAGCCTGCGCATGAACGGATTCAAGACGAGCCTGGCAGGTAATGGCGATGAAGGCTTACGCTTGGCTCGCAAGCGTTCACCTGATCTTGTCATCCTGGATGTGATTATGCCCGGGGTTGATGGTTATGAAGTGTGCCGCGCCATGCGGAGGGACGCGCGATTGGCCGCCGTGCCGATCCTTTTTCTGACGGCCAAAATCAAGGACGAAGACCGGATCAACGGTTTTCTGGCGGGCGCGGATGATTATCTGACCAAACCTTTCAATCTGGATGAGTTGCTCTTGCGGGTGAGGGCGATCCTGCGCCGTACTCTCCCTCCCCAAACCTTACCTGCTCAGGCATCTCATTCCTCCGAGAAGAAGATCACCGCGTATGCACGACGCGTTATCGAACAGATCCTTTCCCGTCCGGGTACGACCACCCCGCCTCTTGTGGCTGGCGATTTCGTCCTTGACACACAGTCTTTCGAGCTGCATACACCCAAGCGTGGCAAGATTCGCCTCACCCCACTCCAGTACGAGCTGGTCTATCATTTGATGAGCCACCCGGGGGAGATATTCTCCCCTGCCCGTCTGCTGGACGAAGTGTGGGGTTACCCTCCGGATACGGGAAGCCCTGACCTGGTGCGCGTGCATATTAAGAATTTGCGGGAGAGGGTGGAAGCCGATCCGCGTCAGCCCGAACTCATTCGCACAGTGCCCGGTTTTGGCTATACTGTCAGTCAGGCGGTGTATGAAACGGAAACCGGATGATCTGATGACGCAAACTCAGCGCCCGATCAAAAACAAATCCATAGCCAGGGAGCCCTTGCTCAGCGAGAGAGAGATACGGGCATTGAGCGATCTACTCGATCTCGCGACCGTTTTGCTGACAGAGGACCTGAGCAGCGAAGAGGCTCAAAAGGCAGCCATCGATCGGATCGGGCATATCATCGGAGCGGATGCCTGGAAAGTGTGCCTGCTCTCCTCAACCGGCGAGCTCTCCGATTTTATGGTCAGTAAAGGCGAGGCCGAGGGTTCTGATGCCCAACCGCTTCGATTGGAGATGGGAGAATTGGTGAGATCAGCCATCAACGAGGATCGGTCCTTGTATTCCAGGGACTTTGATGGCAGATCAATCGTATGCTCTCCATTCCGTTCGGATGATCAGGTCGCCGGGGGAGTCTTGTTTTTCTTGGAAGATGGCACTGGAGACAAGGAAGCGTCTCCGCGCACATTATCTGCAGCGGCCAATCTGATTGGAGCGATCCTCGAATCTGCCGGTCGGTTTCATTGGTTGCATAGAAGGATAGCCGACCTTGAACTGCGCCAGAGGCAGCTGATCAATTCACGTAACACGCTGCGCGCTCTGTTCGACAACAGCCCGACTGCGATGTACATCATCGATCGAGAATGCAATCTGTTGGCAATTAATCGCCAGCGTGCAACCCAGGTTGGCAAGCCTCCTCAGGCGCTTGTCAATAAACGCTGCTATCAAGCACTTTATTCTCGCCGCGAGCCCTGCCCTGCCTGCCAGGTATTTAATAGCCTGACTACAGGTTCGTCCACCCGACGCATCGATCAAAGGCTCAGTCCCAACGGCGAGCTCCAGGAGATCGAAATCCGCACCTTTCCAATCCGAGACGAAACCGGCAAACCGGTCGAGGCTTTTCTGTTCGAGGAGGATATCACCGAACGTATCCGCCTCCAGACACAACTGGCACAGGCTGATAAACTGGCGATGACCGGTCAGCTGGCTGCGGGTGTGGCGCATGAGATCAACAACCCCCTGACAGTCATCATGGCCAACGCCCAGCTCCTTCAGCGTAGAATCTCTCCTCAGGAAAAAGAGCTGGAGGAAATGGTCGAGCTGATCATCCAGGCGGGGGAGCGCGCCACTCAATCTGTGCGCGAGCTGCTTGACTTTGCCCGTCGGGAACGGTTCGAAGCCGGCGAAGTGGATATAAACGCCAGCATCCGACGCGTTCTGGGTCTTGTTCGATATGAATTGTCAGCCAACTCGATCGAACTGGTATTTCTTCCGGATGAAACTCTCCCTCCGGTTATCGCAAGCCAGGAGCAACTCGAAGGGGTCTGGCTGAATTTGTTGCTCAATGCTATCGATGCCATTCATCCCGGACCTGGCAATATCCACATTTCCACACGCCAAAGCGCTGGCAAGGTGCAGGTCGTCTTTGCTGACAATGGGCACGGGATAGATGCGGCGCAACTTCCTCACATCTTTGAGCCCTTTTATTCAACCAAGAGCCCTGGCCGGGGGACAGGCCTGGGGCTTTCGATCTGTCAGCAGATCATCGCCAGGCACGGCGGGGAGATCCGCGTCTGGAGCCAGCCAGGCGTGGGCACCCAATTTACCATCACATTGCCCTGATCAGCCAGATTCGCTGGACAAATTGCAGAATGTGTTTTCTGATTGCTGGGAGGATGGGGATATCGCTTCCGCACTCTTAAACATACTTTTCCACCGTCACCTTTCTGATGTCTGGCTGGTAGTGCGATAGGGTTGAGCCTTACCCTTAGACTTTGGAGTCGATATGAAATGGTACATCGATGATCACGATATCCTTATACTCTCTCAGTCGGGCGCGCAATCGATCGGCTGTGCGGTTGTGAAGCCATTCAGCCATTTTGTGTTCGGGGATGAATTCCGGCACGACCACCGTCGTCAATTTATCCGGAAATTCTTTGTTATTCACATTTTCAATGTACTCCACTAATGGTGTGAGGATATCCCTGTAGTCGTAATCGATCATCACCAATTTAATGTGACGCGTTATGCCTGGGAAGCGGTTCCAGCGTCGCATGAACCGTTCTCTCATCTCGGGCGAAGATACAATGACCAGCGCCCTGACGTCCTTTGAAAGACGCCTGGCGTATTTAAGCGCCCGCAATGTGCCGCGGTGGACATCAGCCATCGGCACCAAAACAACATCGGCCACGACCGCCAGGTCCTTCATCTTCAATCCACGCGTGCTCAGAGCAGCCGCCACTCGCTGATAGTGCCGGTTGATGGTGTGGAACATCAAAACGATGCCGGGGATCAGCAGGGCAACGATCCAGGCCCCCTCGCGGAATTTAGTTGTGATGAGAATGATGAAAACGATGAACGTGATCGATGCACCTAAGGCGTTGACAGCCCTCTTCCAATTGACCCATTTTTCATAATGGATCTTCGTCACATTCGTTTGAACAGATTCGCCCGGTTTGAGATGGGCGATGCGCCCCATCAGGCGGAACATACCTGTCTGAGAGAGGCAGAAGCTGATCATCACCCCGATCGCATAAAGGGGGAGCATGGCGATCTCGTCTGCCTGAAAGACAATGATGAGAAGTGAAGAGAGAATTGCCAGGGAGAGGATCCCAGAGCTGAAGACCAGCCGGTCTCCCCGGTTTTGCAGCCAGCGGGGGAGGTAATTGTCCTGCGCTAAAAAGGAACTCAGCTGAGGAAACCCCTGGAACCCGGTATTGGCAGCCAGAAAGAGGATCATGGCAGTGAAGAACTGCACCCAGAAATAGAGAAATCCTCCACCGGTGATCCGCCGGGTCATTTGCGAGAGGATGCTCTCGGTCTCGGTGGGGATTAATCCGATGTGGGTGGAGAAAAATGTGATGCCAATGAAAAGCGACATGGCGATCAAGCCCATTGCGACCATCGTAATCGTCGCGTTTCTTGGTTCTGGCGGTTTGAAAGCGCGCACACCGTTACTGATCGCCTCGATGCCGGTGAGCGCGGTACAACCACCGGCGAACGCTCGCAAGAGGATCCAAGTGTGAGCGAACCCGGAAATAGACCGGGCTGGCCCGCCGAGATGTTGCTCAATCTGGATGGATGGGAGACCGAACAATCCAATGTATCGAGCAAACCCTGTAGCAAGCACGATCCAAACCCCAGCCACGAAAGCGTAAGTCGGTATCGAAAAAACCGTGCCGCTCTCGCGCACCCCACGGAGATTGATCCAGGTTATGAACAGGATGGCAGCGATCGCCATGACCACCCGGTATTCGAATGTTTCCGGGAACGCCGAAGTCACTGCCCGGACACCAGCGGAGACCGAAACCGATACGGTGAGAATATAATCTGTGAGCAGCGCAGCAGCAGCAACCAGGGAAGGGTATATCCCCAGGTTATCCTTAGCTACCGTGTAAGCGCCTCCGCCATCTGGATAATGCAGGATGGTTTGAATATAGCTGAAGATGACCAGCAAGACCAGGCCGACGACCGCCAGACCGATCGGCAGTGTCAGGCTGAGCGCCTGCGAGCCGAGTAGGATCAAAACCGTCATGATCGCTTCGGTGGCATAGGCGTTCGAGCTGATTGGATCAGAGGCAAAAATCGCCAGGCCGCGAATCTTGTCCAACCGCTCGTGAACCTCCATACTGGAGGGGAATGGTTTTCCAATCAGCAATTGTTTGATGTCCATTGATCGCCCAGAAACCCCTTATGAGATAACCGGATCTGATTTTACCTGAAATCGCGCGCTTGATTTCTGAATGGCCGATTTCACTCAACCTAAATCGAGAAGTCTTCACCGCGCCAGATGCCATGCTCCGGTGGATGAAGTTCTGGCAGGCGGGCTTCATGACCATCCAAACGGTTTTCCAATGCCTCCAAGCGCTGCAGGACGACTCCCAAAGCCGCGCTGATGGTGTCTGGCAGGGTGGTATGGTCGAGATCTGGCAGATCCCGGCGTGGTTTGCTGCGCACGACGACCTGTCCGGGAACACCCACCACGACCGAGTTTGGCGGGACAGATTTGACCACCACCGCATTGGCGCCAATCCGGCTGTTCTCTCCAATAGTGATGGCGCCCAGGATTTTGGCGCCCGCCCCCACCACGACATTATCGCCCAGGGTGGGATGACGTTTCTTCTTCTCCAGGCTGGTGCCACCCAAAGTCACGCCATGATAAAGGGTGACCCGGCGCCCGATCTCAGCTGTCTCGCCAATCACGACCCCCATGCCGTGGTCGATGAAGAGCTGCGGGCCGATGCGTGCCCCGGGGTGGATTTCGATCCCGGTGAGATTGCGAAGAAAATGCGAAAGTAAACGCGCCAGAAGGCGCAAATTATGCTCCCAAAGCCAGTGTGCGATGCGATGTCCCCAGATGGCGTGCAAGCCGGGATAGCAGAGCAGGACTTCCAGAGTGGAGCGCGCCGCTGGATCGCGCTCGAAGACGGATTGGATATCCTCCCGGATTCTATCAAGCATTTTAATAAACTCCTTCCTTGTTCAATCAGCCAGATCAGCAAACAACGGCGTGCTCAAATAGCGTTCGCCAAATGAGGGGATGATGACGACGATCATTTTTCCGGCGTTTTCCGGGCGGTAAGCCACCTGTAAAGCCGCCCACATCGCTGCGCCGGAGGATATTCCCACCAGGAGCCCTTCTTCCCGCGCCATCCGTCGGGCGGTCTCGAAAGCATCCTCATCTTTGACACGGATAATCTCGTCATATATTTGGGTATTCAGGATCTCCGGGATGAAACCGGCTCCGATCCCCTGGATCTTGTGGGCACCTTTCGCGCCTCCCGAAAGCACCGGTGAATTATCTGGCTCGACAGCGATGCAACGAAAGGTTGGTTTACGCGCTTTGATCACCTCGCCAACACCGGTGATCGTCCCGCCTGTGCCGACGCCGGCTACCAGGATATCAGCCCTGCCATCAGTATCTCGCCAGATCTCCTCGGCGGTTGTCTGGCGGTGTATTTCCGGATTTGCCGGGTTCTTGAACTGCTGGGGGATGAAGTAGCGTGGGTCGGAGGCAGCCAGTTCTTCAGCTTTGCGGATCGCTCCTGCCATGCCTTCGCTCCCAGGGGTCAGGATCAGCTCGGCGCCATACGCCCGCAGGAGCATGCGCCGTTCGCGGCTCATTGTATCCGGCATGGTCAGCACACAACGGTATCCCCGGGAAGCGCAGACAAAAGCCAGCGCGATCCCCGTATTTCCGCTAGTTGGCTCCAGGATGATGGTATCGGGTCCGATCAGACCAGCCTGTTCAGCGGCTCTGATCATCGCCACGCCGATCCGGTCTTTGACGCTGTGGGCTGGGTTATAGTATTCGAGCTTGGCGACAATCTCAGCCTGGCTGCCCTGGCAAAGGCGGCGAATGCGCACCAGGGGTGTGTTGCCGATCAGTTCGGTGACATCATTTGCAATTTTCATGGGTGACTCCTGTATGAATGAGATTTCCGACATTAAAAGCAAAACGGCCAAATGCAGACGCCCAATGGATTTTTTCCAAAGAAAAAGCGGCGATGGCTTCTAGGAGAGGGTCTGTTATGCGGGGAAGCTTTCCGCCGCCTGCTGCTTTCGGCCGTTCTGAGATTTGTTAATAAGCCCAGATCAGGCGGAGACCGCAGCTCCCCGCCCGAGACAGATGCAAGTCGACATGATTATCATTCCTTCGTTTTCTATCCGTATCATCACGACTGTGATTTTAACGAGATGCCCTGATTTGTCAAGAATTCACAACAGTGTTTTGCTAGATACATCCTCAAACACCGATCTTCTCAGGGAGATAGACTGGAGTGTTCCAGTGGCGATATTTTGGATGTCGGCCGCGCACGACATCAGCGTAGATTTGTCGGAGGCGGGTTGTGACAGGCCCCATCTCTCCTCGACCGATGGGGCGGTGATCGACTCTGGTCACTGCGGTGATCTCCGCTGCCGTCCCTGTCATGAAGAACTCATCACAGAGATAGACCTCTGTCCGGTCGATCGGGCGTTCGATTACGGGTATTTTCAGCTCCTGTCGCGCCAGTTCGATGACTGTGCGGCGGGTGATGCCCTCCAGAATGTTTTCGGTGATCGGCGGTGTGATCAGATTGCCTTCACGCACCATAAAAACGTTCATGGCGCTCCCCTCAGAGACGTGGCCCTCCTGGGTCAGCACCAGGGCTTCGTCGAAACCTGCCCGCACTGCGTCGCTCTTGATCAGGGCAGAATTGGCATATGCGCCGCTCACCTTCCCCCGTGCCGGGATCATATTATCGTCCACCCTGCGCCAGGAAGAAAAAGTGACGTGGGCATTTGTGTCGTTGGCAACATACCGTTCAAAGGCTACAGCTACAATGGAGAGCTCATCGTGAAGATCATGTAGTTTCACCCCAATGATCTCGTCTGATTTGTAAGCCAGGGGTCGGATATAAACATCACAATGGTAGCCTTCCGCGCGCAGGAGATCCAAAGTAGCCTCCGTGAGACTCTCAGGCGTGTGCCCAAGATCCATGAGCAAGATGCGCGCAGAATGTAGCAGGCGTTTGAAGTGATCAATTGGTCGGAAGATGAAAAGCTGTTCTTCTTCTTCATTCCAGTAGGCGCGCATCCCCCCAAAAACAGCCGTCCCGTAGTTGAGCCCGTGGGTCAACACCCCTACCTTCGCTTCAGAATAGGGAACAATCTCGCCTTTAAAATATGCAAAATTTGGAAGGTTCACAGGCAGGCCTCCTGAATTTAGAAAATCGGACGACTCTTCTCTTTGATAAAATTATAACGCAGCTCTCGGGGAATAAAATTACAGCTGGATTAATTCCAGTTGGCGTCCTCATCCGCCTCTAAATCCATGTGAAGGTGTTCTCCGAATTTGGGGATTGGGTGTATACTCAACTCGATCAAAAATGGAGGAGTGACCGATTATGAAACGCGCAGTCAGTATCAGTATTGGCTCCTCAAAACGCGATAAGGCTGTCGTCGTCGAACTCCTGGGTGAGAAAGTAAGCATCGAGCGCATCGGAACCGATGGTGATATGGAGAAAGCTGCTCAGCTCTACCGCGAGCTGGATGGCAAGGTGGATGCCTTCGGCGTTGGAGGGGCAGACCTTGGTCTGCTGGTCGATGACAAATGGTATCCGCTCTACTCGGTGAGACCCATGGTGCGCTTCGTACGGCAGACCCCTTTGGTCGATGGGGCCGGTTTAAAAAACACACTCGAAAATCGACTGGCTCCGTTCATCGATTCGCGCATCGGCGGGTATGTGAAGGAGAAGAAGGCCCTTATCATGGTCGGTGCTGATCGCTGGGGAATGACAAAATCGTTCGTGGATGGCGGCTATGAGTGTATTTTTGGGGATCTGATGTTCGGGTTGGGATTACCAATTCCGATTCGATCGATCAAGGGCTTGAAAACATTGGCTGGGGTCATGATGCCCATCGTGGGGAGGTTTCCCTTCGAATGGCTGTACCCAACGGGCGAAAAACAAGAGCACCGCACTCCGAAGTTCACAAAGTATTATCAATGGGCAACCGTGATCGCCGGCGATTGCCATTACATCAAGCGGTATATGCCGGATCGTCTGGAAGGAAAAGTGATCGCCACGAACACCACAACGCCAGAAGACGTAGAGACATTCCGACAGGCAGGGGTAAAATATCTTGTTACATCCACACCGGTTCTGGAGGGACGGTCCTTCGGGACGAACATGATGGAAGCGGCTCTGATCGCGGTTGCAGGGAAAGGCCGCCCACTCACCAGGCAAGAATTGGATGCCTTGTTGGACGAACTCGGTTTTGAACCTCAATTGCAGGAGCTGAACTGATATGGATGCCATCCTGATCGCTGGGGGTGTTCCCCAACCTGGTGAACCTTTGTATGAATACACTCAAGGCCGACCGAAGGCATTGCTCGACGTGGCCGGTAAACCTATGGCACAATGGGTATTGGACGCTATAGGCGGCGCCAAGCATATCGACCGTGTGGTGGTCATCAGCCTTTCGGAAAATGACGGAGTCCAATGTTCGAAACCGACCACATTCGTGCCAGATCAGGGCGGGATGTTGCAAAATATCCGAGCGGGCATTCAAAAAGTGCTCGAGGTGAATCCGGCTGCCCGTCATGTGCTGACGGTTTCTTCCGATATCCCGGCTTTGAAACCCGAAATGGTCGATTGGTTGATCGAAGCCATCCACGGGGACGATTGTGACATCTATTACACGGTAATCACCCGGCAGGTGATGGAAGCGCGCTTTCCGACCTCAAAACGATCCTACGTGCGCCTGAAGGATGTGGAGGTATGCGGTGGGGATATTAACGTGATTCGGGCCAGTACGGTCACCAGGAACGAGGAGCTGTGGGAGCGGATTCTGGCCGCGCGCAAAAGCGCTTTCCGGCAGGCGGCGTTATTGGGTTATGACAATCTGCTCTTGTTGCTCACCCGACAATTAACCATGGAATCTGCCATAAAGCGCGTCACCCGCCGGATGGAGATCACCGGACGGGTGGTCTTCAGTCCATATGCGGAAGTCGGAATGGATATCGATAAACCGCATCAGCTGGAGATCCTGCGCCACGATCTTCGCTTGAGTTCAGTGATTTAAGAAGATCAGACCCTCTCTGGCATCTCAGCCATGTATACCCGCTTCAAGGCCTTCGACGATCGCGCTACCGCTTATCTTCAACTGGCGGAACGTTCCCATTTTTTGCGTTCCGTATGCGCGATCCTGGCTCACTCCGGCGATTCATGGTTCTGGCTGATCGGATTGGGTGTGGTCTGGTGGGTGGGCGGCTCATTTTGGGAATTCAGAGTGAAAGTCATGCTGATCGGGATTGCGGTCACTGCCCTAGTGGTTATGATCATCAAGTTCACCGTGCGTCGTCAACGCCCGGAGGGCAGCTGGGGGCGCATTTATCGCAGCACTGATCCGCATTCTTTTCCTTCTGGCCATGCTGCGCGGGCTGCCATGCTGACAGTCCTTACCCTGGGGATGGGTCCAATCTGGTTTGCCGCGATAATCACTACCTGGGCTCCGCTCGTGGGCCTGGCCCGGGTGGTGCTGGGGGTGCATTATTTTTCGGACATTGCCGTGGGGACGGTGCTGGGGCTTATGCTCGGCGGATTGCTTCTGATGCTGATTTAATCCTGGGCAAGCTCCTCTTTGAACATCTCAATAGCCGGGATGGCGGTGGGGTCGATACGATAAGCCATCGCCAGATAATAAGCGACATAGTCTCCGAAGTGCAGAGCAGTCCACTGGTGAGCGAGCGGACTATCGCCAGACGCGTCTACAAAATCTGTATTTAGACCCTCCAACATGAAGGCTTTCTTGGTCAGGTTAGTGCGCAGCAGATTGCGGGGATGGTAGGAGGCCGCCCGCAGGAAGATCACCATGCTTTGGGCGAAGATGTGTTCTGGATTGGCGGTGCTCGCCAGTGTGTTGTGATCTCCTTCCGGAAGCGCTTCGAACTGCGCCCAGGCTTTGGCGATCTCGTTTAGCTGGGTCTTCCAACGGCGCGCTACCGGTTCGAGGATATCCGCCCCAAAAACTGCAACCCAGCGCCCATAGAGCTGACCAGCCATGCGTTTAGCCATATTGTTGACTGCCGGCACTTCGGCTTTTAGCGAAGTCTGCTGTAAGCGCATGGCTGTGCAGGCAGCCGCGATATCTCTACCCGGGTCAGGGATCAATCTCAGACGTGACAAAGCAGCCAGGATCAATCCAGCAGAAAAACCGACTGCGGCGCGCGGCTGTCCTTCGTGCTCGAACTGCCATAAAACTCCACCTTTCTGCCGGCACAGGCTGGCAAGCTTCCCCCCGGTCGTCAAGGCGAGCGTATGGCAACCGTGTTCATGGGCTTGTTCGAAAACCGAGAGGGTTTCCTCTGTGTTGCCTGAGTGGGAGGAGGCAATCACCAGCGTCCGCGGGCCGCCCGCCCATCCAGGGAGATCATAATTCCGGTGGACAAGATATGGCAGCGGGCAGCTGGCGGAGATAAAAGCGCCAACCAGGTCTGCGCCGATGGCTGAACCTCCCATCCCGGCGACCAGAATGCTGTCGATACCTTCCCAATCTGGTAGCTCCAGATGTCTTCCTAATTGCCAGGCAGTCTCGAGCTGATCTGGCAGGCTGTCGATCTGCGCCAGCATCCCCGATCGATCGATTTCTGTGAAAGCTTGATAATCGTCCAGGTTCATTAATCTCTCCTGAGGTGAGACTGAATCTGTAAAATGAGTTGGTAAATTTCGCGCCGTAGCCATCCTGATTGGCTTGCCAGCTGGCTGGCGATCTGCGTTGGGGAACGGTTGGCCTCGAGTTCGCGTTCAATCGCTTTCCGAAGTCGCTCTTCAGACCAACGCTCCACCTGCTCAACGTATCCAGCGACCACCAGGGTGATCTCCCCGCGGGCGGGTTGATCGGTATAGTGTTGAACAGCCTCGCTTATCGAACCGCGGAAGATCTCTTCGTGCAATTTGGTCATCTCCCGCGCAACTGCGATATGCCGGTCGCCAAGGACTTCTCTCAGATCGTTGAGCGCATCCAGCAGACGATGCGGGGTTTCCAGAAAAATCAGTGTGTGAGTAAGCGATTTGACCTCGGCGAGCAGCCGTCGCCGCTCTATCGTCTTTCGCGGCAGATAACCCAGGTAGAGGAATGAATCCACCGGCAGCCCGGAGGCGATCAACGCCGCGATGGGTGCGCTGGGTCCTGGAACGGGCGAGATCACGTGACCGGCAGCGATGGCAGCCCGGACGAGTTCCATCCCCGGGTCATTCAGGAGCGGCGTTCCGGCGTCCGATACCAGGGCAACATCCCCTTGATCGAGTATAGCCAATATCTGTTCGAGCTTTTCTTTCGGGCTATGCTCGTGGAAGCTGATCACGGGTGTTTTGATGTGGTAATGCTGCAAGAGCTTCTTTGTCTGCCGGGTGTCCTCCGCCGCAATGTAGCTGACCTGGTTCAAGATCCGCAACGCTCTTTGACTGATGTCCTCCAGGTTTCCTATCGGAGTTGCGACGAGAAATAAGGTGCCCACGCAGATCCTATGGAATTGCCCAGGTCAGGATTTCCACACTGAGTGCACCGCTCTCCGGGTCGATCCCATTGACCAGCAGCCATCCCGGAAGCGCCATATTCGTGCGGTAGCACAGATAATTTCCGATCAGGTTGTCGACGACGACCGGGTTCCTGCTCAGATTGAGGCTCTGGCATTCAGCCAACGTGGGCTGAAACGCGCCGAAGACCGTCAGTGCGCTGTTGCCCAAGGGAGCCAGGCTGTGGGTTTGATCGCTCGCCTGGTAAGCCAGATCCTCCCCGCCATTGTTGATCAAATTGTTGTCAAGGTCATAAAGATCGTTGACTTGCAGGGTCGCCGATCCGCTCACCTGGACGCCGGGCGTTGCGGTTGGTGAAGGCGTGGAGGTGGGTGGTGCTGGTGTTCCCGTTTCGGTGCCGCCTGGAACCACCACGATCCGCACCCAGAAAGCGGATCCCCCGCTTGGCCCGATACCAAAGAGGGTTCCACTGGGGTTACGCAGCTTCCACCAGCTCTGGTAAGTGCCCGGGGTTTCTGGGGCTTTCATGTCCACGGAGAGGTCGATGGTCGCGCCGGGTGGAACCGTTTCCTGGAGGGCAATGCTAAGCGGCGCGTCAAGCTGTTCACCAGAGAACCACACCAGGGCGTATTCGTTCGTCCAGGTGCAGGTGCCAGCGTTTTGCAGCCGCCAGACTTTGGTAAATTCTTCGCCAGGTTTGAGCTGGGTGTCATCCGGGATGGTCACATCGATGGGGACTCCAGCCAGCGCCTGATCGCAGAGGCTCTCAGGCGGTTGAGTGAGGGCTACGGTCGGTGTAACTGGCTGCGCCGTGGGCACACTGAGTGTCGCGGTGGCTGTCGGCGTGGATTCAGGGCTTGGAGAAGGCGTGATTTTGGGAGTCTGAGCGACTGCCTCCGTCAGCCTGGCCTCCACAGTTTGATATGCATGGGTGACGCTTAAGTTTACATCCTGAGTGGTCTGGGCTGGCATGTTGCAGCCTGTCATAATGATGAATGCCAGACCGATCGTGAATCTTTTCATCTGCCATTCTGAAAAATGTATTTTCATAGGAGTTCGAATCCCGGCGATCGAGTTCGTTCAGCCGTTTGGTGAGCTGTCGATGTAAACGAGTACGGAGAGGTGAGGTTCTCGGTTATGTTTCGTCATGGTTAGCGTGTCAATTTTACCTCTCAGCGGGTGAAATGTCCCGCGGTAGGACTTTCTTCAGCCTGCGTGATAGTTCACGACGGGAGAGCAATATCCGCCGCTGGCAGGTGAGGCACTCCAGGCCGATGTCTGCGCCCAGCCGCACGATGCGCCATTCGTATCCCCCGCAGGGATGGGCCTTTCGGAGCCGGGCAATATCCCCGATCTGCAGATCCGATAACATGGGGGGCATTATAACATGGGGTGGTATAATCTCTTTCAGAGCACCTCTATGTTTGATCTCAATCTCCCCACCCTGATCTCTCGAATCATCGTATTGGTCATTGCTTTCAGTGTGCATGAATTTGCTCATGCCTGGACAGCTGACAGATTCGGCGATGACACACCCCGCTTCAATGGTCGGCTGACGCTCAACCCTCTGGCTCATCTCGATCCGATCGGATCGCTGATGTTGCTCGTTGCAGGATTTGGCTGGGCGAAACCGGTGCCGATCAATCCCCATACGCTCGAACGGCGTTCTCCAGCGGCAACCATGTGGGTTTCCCTGGCGGGTCCGGCTTCGAATTTGTTGATGGCGATCCTGGCTGCGGTCCCTTTTCAGCTGGGACTGGTATCGTCGTCTGCGGCTTTCTCCGCTGCGAGTACGATTCTGCCCTCTCCGGAAAAGATTCTCTTCGAATTCGTTTACATTAATCTGATCCTGATGTTGTTCAATCTAATACCGCTGGCGCCTTTGGACGGAGAAAAGATCCTGTACTATTTTCTGCCTTATTCGGGGCAGCAATTCATGGATAGTTTGAGACCGTATGGGCCGATGATCCTGCTGGCGGTCGTTTTTCTTGGCCCTTTTCTGGGGTTTAACATCCTTGGGGAGTGGCTAAAAAATTGGCTAAAATAGAGGCATGATTGAATGTCCAAGATGTCACCGAACAGAACGACAAAACCGAGCAGGGAAAACAGGCAGCGGCAGTCAGCGATATCGCTGCATGTTCTGCCAAATCAAATACACGCCAGAGCCCAAAGCCTGGGCTTATCCAGAAGAGGTCAGGCGGAAAGCGATCGAACTGTATGTCGATGGGATGAATCTGCGCCGCATTGCCCGCCATCTGGGTGTGCATCATCGCACCGTCTCATTGTGGGTCAAAGCACAAGCCGAGCAGCTACCCGACCCGCCCGTGCCGGCTGCGGTCAAGGAGGCGGAAATGGACGAGTTGTTCACCTTTATTGGGGACAAAAAAACCAAATCTACGTCATCACCATCGTAGACCGGCTCACTCGCTGCTACCTGGGCTTTCGGGTCGTCTGGCAACGGACCCAGATGGTCATTCAGGAGATAGTGGACGAAGCGCCCAAAGCACAACGTTACTATAGCGACGCCTTTGATGCTTATGACCGCCTGTGGTATCACGGTGGGGCTTATGAAGTCTCCCAAGGTAAAACCGACACCTACTCGGTCGAAGGCGATAATGCCGAGTTGCGCCATTATCTGGCTCGACTGGCTCGACGCTCGCGCTGCTTTTCGCGTTGCCCGGAAGCTTTGATGTTGGCCTTGAAGCTCTTTATGTATTGTTTCAATCGGCGCCAATTGCATAAGCAGCGTTTTCCGAACTACCCGGCTCATGTGTTTCATTTTGTCTAGCCCATGGTTTATCCACTCCCAAACATCCTTGGGAACGTCCTGGTGCCGCCGCTTCGTATCCTGGCGGGACTGCTGATGGGATGAATGCATCGCGTTTAATCTACCGCACTCGACAATTCTGGCATGCACTTCGCACCACCTCCCATCTGGATTATTCCCTGGCTATCCAACACTTAACCGCGCGGCAGATGGAGTTGTTCCAGCGGATGCAGCTGAGCGAACAAGCCCATAGCCTGAAGATGTTGCGGTGCATTTTGGAGAAGGGCCCCGCAGATCGGGATTTGTGCGTCGCTGTCCTGTTGCATGACGTTGGTAAGATCCGCCTTCCTCTATCTCCCCTGGAGAGAGCCCTGATAGTTCTGGTCAGGAGGTTCTGCAAGCGGTGTGTCCAGCGGTGGGGCAGGTATTCGGAGGAAGAGCTGAAAGATCTCCCTCGCTGGCGGCGTGCCTTCGTCGTTGCTGAGAATCACCCTGAGTGGGGTGCTGCATATGCCGCCGCTGCTGGAGCGTCTCCACTCGCGGTGGCGCTGATTCGCCGCCACCAGGATAGGGTGTCTGATAATCCTAGGAGCGATAATACACATGAAGACCTGCTTTTGAGGATTCTTCAAGCTGTTGACGAAAGTAGCTGATTGCCATGCCAGTGCAAATTACGATCGTTGGATTGGGTCAGTTGGGCACTTCGTTTGGTCTCGCCCTGGCTGACTGGAGCGATCTGATCTACCGGGTTGGTCATGATCGTGAGTTCAGCATTGCGCGCCAGGCGGAGAGGATGGGGGCGCTTGACAAGGTGATGATTAATCTCCCCGCGGCTGTTCGCGAAGCTGATATTGTGCTATTGACCTTACCAGTCGATCAGTTACGCGGCACCCTGGAAGTGATCAAAGATGATCTGCGCCAGGGCGCCGTTATTATGGAAACCGGTCCTGCCAAGGCGGATTTTGCCGCCTGGGCAGCTGAGCTTCTACCGGAAGGGCGCTATTATGTTGGTTTGACGCCGGCGATCAATCCAATTTATTTGCTTGAGATCGATCAAAGCGTCGAATCTGCGCGTGCCGATCTGTTCAAGCAAGGGTTGATCGGTATCGTTACCCCTCCCGGAGTTCCATCGGATGCGATCAAACTGGCGGCAGATTTTGTCCAGCTCTTGGGAGCAAGACCTTTTTTCACTGACCTCTTGGAAATGGATGGTTTATTGGCAGCCGCGTATATCCTGCCTCAGCTTGTGTCAGCAGCGTTGGTGAATGCGACCGTGGATCAACCGGGATGGCAGGAAGCGCGCAAATTCGCCGGACGAGCTTACGCAAGCGCCTCAGCGGCGATCGAATCTGCCTCAACTTCTTCCAGTCTCTCTTGTGCAGCTATTTCTAATCGGGATAACGTCATAAGGGTCTTGGACAACACACTGGCTGCTTTACGGGCGATCCGCGATGATCTGGATCGAGGAGACCTTTCCTCACTGGAGGGACGTCTGTCACACGCCCGTCAGGCTCGACGGGAATGGCTGAAGGGCAGGCAATCTGGGGATTGGATCGACATAGATCAGACAGCGATCGAACCGCCGTCGGCAGCAAACTGGTTTGGAAGTCTGATCGGATTAAGGAGGAAGACGAGATCATGAAAGATGTAATGATGACAACCCGTTTACAATGGATCGAGGACGAGCTCAAAAACCTGAGAGACACGGGTCTTTATAACCGCATTCGCACCTTGAGCTCCCCTCAAGGCGCCTGGCTGATCGTCGATGGGAAGCGGGTGCTCAACTTCTGTTCTAACAACTACCTGGGGCTGGCGAACCACCCCCGAATTGTTCAGGCAGCGCAAGAGGCTGTTGAGAAATACGGGGTTGGTCCGGCGGCTGTGCGCACCATCGCCGGGACGATGGATTTGCACATCAAACTGGAGGAACGCCTGGCAGCTTTTAAGGGTGTCCCGGCAGCCATCACGTTCCAGTCCGGCTTTAATGCCAATCTGGGTGCCATCCCGGCTCTGGTCGGCAAAGAAGATGTGATCTTTTCGGATGAGCTCAACCATGCCAGCATCATCGATGGATGTCGTCTGTCCGGCGCGAAGATCATCCGTTATGCCCATTGCAACGCGGATGATTTGAAGCGTGCGCTTGAGGAAAACCGTAGTCAATACCGCCGGGCACTGGTGGTCACAGATGGGGTCTTCAGCATGGATGGTGATATCGCACCGCTGGATAAAATCTATGCGGTGTGTCGCGAGTTCGATGTGATTTTGATGATCGATGATGCCCATGGTGAGGGGGTGCTTGGGAAAGGCGGGCGAGGCATTGTCGATATGTATGAGCTGCACGGAAAGGTCGATATCGAAGTGGGGACGTTGTCGAAAGCTTTTGGGGTGGTTGGCGGTGTGGTGGCGGGAAATCCCCTGGTAGTAGAGTGGTTACGTCAGCGTGGCCGGCCGTTTCTGTTTTCCTCGGCTATGACGGTGCCCGATGTGGCTGCCTGCCTGGCTGCCCTGGATCTACTCGAAGAATCGACCGAGCTGGTTGACCGCTTGTGGGAAAACACGCGTTATTTTAAGGACGAAATGCGCCGTCTGGGTTTCGATACCGGATCGAGCATGACGCCGATCACGCCGGTCATGTTAGGGGAGGCGCCGCTGGCTCAAGAATTCAGCCGAGAACTGTTCGAGGCTGGCGTTTTCGCCATGGCAATCGGTTATCCCACTGTGCCGCAAGGGAAGGCTCGCATCCGGGTTATGATCTCTGCTTCACACTCCCGCCCCGACCTAGATCGAGGCCTGGAAGCCTTCGAAAAAGTTGGTAAAAAACTGGGTGTTCTGAAATAGTCTCTTTTCGCAGAATTTTTATAATGAAATGTCCCGCCCCTTGAGAACGCTCAAGGGGCGGGTTTAAGCGGACCAACGAAAGGAGGAGAGAGGAATAATGACGCCTGAGCGGGACTATTGGGCGGCGAAGGGATCGTAAACGGGATTTGTCCCAGCCCAGATGCAGCTCGGTCGTCCATCCAGATTGCATGCCAGTCCATGCGAGCAGCGATGGGCAGTCACGCGGGGCGGCTGATCAGGCAGCCATTCTGCCGGAAACACTACTTGCGCTTCCAGACTTACTTCGTCGTTCGCGTGAGGGCAATACTGGATTTTGATCGTCTGCCAGGTCTTGACAGTCATCACAGCCTCTCCTGTGGCGATTTTTTTCAGCATCCTTCTCGAGTATAGCGGTTTTGTCTCCACGTTGACAGTGTCAGGTGTCACCTCCAGAATGGACAAAATGCGTATTTTCGCTGGAAGCAGGCATTCCATCCGCCTGGAAAGGAAGTTGAACCCGGTCAGCCCGGTGCGAGTAAGAGATATAAGTATTTTTCATAAGCAGGGCTCGCGAAAAACCATGTTTGTGGTATATTAATTGCTCAGTTGCCATCTCCATTGGACGATTTGGCTATCTTACGAAAGAAGGAGGTGCACGACGTTCGATCTACAAAACAGCTCTATCTGAACCTGAAACACCCATCGAGTTAGGAAAGGAGAAGAGAGATGAAACACAGAAAGTACTTTGCCTTGCTGGC
>FWPU01001520.1_pt1 | contig 69163 bp, 58 predicted proteins | sample 2228361 | NCBI WGS metagenome assembly FWPU01 (sample SAMEA103939777, study PRJEB20133) | metagenome
TTTAAATTTTTTTAATATTATTTTCATCTGGAGTATATTTATATTTACTGGATAGCTGGGGACTTATTGATCTAAAACAATATTTGCCATTTTTAAAAAAAGAAGCTCCTTTAACCGATCAAACCGAAGCTAACATAATGCTTATAGAGAAAGAAGAACTGGAAAAGCAAAAAGAAAATCTTGAAAATGAAAAAATCAAAATTAATGAACTAAAACTTCAACTTGAACAAAGGGAAAAAGAAATTCAGGAAAAAGAAAAAGAAATATCTGAACAAAAAGAAAATATTGAACAACAGAAGAAAAAAATTCAGGAAATAGAAAATTCAAGAAAAGAAAAGCAGAAACTGATTGATAATATGGCTCGAAGATTTGCCGCAATGCCTCCACAGAATGTAATAGAAATCATTCAGGGCTGGCAAAATTCAGATATAGTAGACGTTTTTATGCGTATGGAAGAAATTGCAGAAGAAGAAGGAACCCAATCCATTGTTCCCTTTTTATTAACTCTTCTACCCTCTGAAAGATCATCCATAATTACTTCATTAATGCTGGATCAGGGAATGAGAGAGAAAATCTTTCAGTGATTTTAATTTTTAACTTTTGATCTTAAATATTCCTCCACAACATCTGCACATTTTCTTCCTTCAGAAATAGCCCAGACAATTAAGGATTGTCCTCTTCTTACATCTCCACAGGCAAAGATTCCTTCAACTGTAGTTTTAAAATGATCACATCCTATTCCAAAACTAGCTTTAATATTATTCTGAGAATCAAATTCCACTCCAATTTCTTTTAATTGATCAAGTAATGGAGATTTTTTCGGTCCACTGAATCCAATGGCTATAAATACCAGATCTGCTGGCAATTCAAATTCTGTATTAGGAATATCTATAATTTCCTGTCTTGATTTTTTTATTACTTCATTCCCATAAACAGCTATTACATGTCCTTTGTCATCACCTTTAAAACCCTTTGTTTGTGTAGACCATTTTCTGATTACACCTTCTTCTTGGGAAGTTGATGTTCTTAAAATTTTTGGATACAATGGCCACGGTTCTGATTCGCTACGACTCAGAGGAGGAATGGGATTATAATCAAGTTGAGTTACTGATTTTGCTCCCTGACGGTTCGCTGTTCCGATACAATCGGATGCAGTATCACCTCCACCGATTACGATTACATGCTTATCCTTTGCATTAATGATTTCAGGAATTTCTTCTCCGGCAATATACCGATTTATCTGAACTAAATAATCCATTGCATAATAAATTCCCTTTAAATGAGAATTGGGAACATTAAGAATTCTCGGCTCTTCAGCACCCATTGCAAGAATAATGGAATCAAATTCATTCATTAATTCCCTTATGGTAATATCCACCCCTACATTTACGCGAGTTTTAAATTTTACACCTTCGATTTTCAGTTGTTCTAATCTTCGATCAATTCTCCATTTTTCAAACTTAAAATCAGGAATACCGTATCTTAACAATCCTCCAATTTTATCCTCACGTTCAAAGACAGTTACCCTGTAGCCTTTTCTTGCCAGTTGCTGTGCAGCAGCAAGTCCAGCAGGACCCGATCCAATAATTGCTATTTTTTGATCTAAGACCACATTACTGGGCAATGGTTCCACCCAGCCTTCCTCAAAACCTCTATCAATAATAGTCCTTTCAATATTTTTTATGGAAACAGGCTGTTGAATTAATCCGAGAGTACAGCTATATTCGCAAGGCGCAGGACATAACATTCCAGTAAATTCTGGAAAATTATTTGTGGAATGGAGTCTATCTAGAGCTTCGCGCCATAAACCATGGTATACCAGATCATTCCATTCCGGTATTAAATTATCTACCGGACATCCTGTATCTCCCTGACAAAAGGGAATTCCACAATCCATACATCTGGCTGCCTGTATTCGTGCAGTTGTATCATCATAGGAAGATTCAAATTCCTTAAAATGCTTGATTCTTTTTTCTACGATATCCCGAGGGATATCTGATCTTTTATATTCTAAAAAACCTGTAATTTTACCCATGAAGTGCCTCCTCTATTTCTTCCTGTTCATTTAAACGCGACTGATTTTCTTCTTCGAGTTTCTGCAATGCAATTTTATAATCACCCGGTATTACTTTTATAAAATTTGAAATTTCATTTTGCCAGTTTTCAAGTATGGCTTTTGCTCTTTTTGAAAAAGTATATTGAAAGTGTTTATGAATCATATTTTTAACAAAATCGATTTCAGAAGGTTCAATTAAAGATTCGAGGTCAACCATTCCTAAATTGATTTTTTTCTCATCAAAACCTTCAGGATCCCATATATACGCAATTCCACCTGACATACCTGCAGCAAAGTTTTTTCCTATATTTCCAAGGACAATTACCCTTCCACCTGTCATATATTCACAACCATGATCTCCAACTCCTTCTATAACAGCATAAGCACCAGAATTTCTTACTGCAAATCTTTCTCCGGCAACACCACTAATATAAGCTTCTCCTGAAGTTGCCCCATAAAGACAGGTATTACCAATAGCGATATTTTTATCAGGGCGTAAGCTAAAATCATCACCAAAATGAACTATAATTTTACCACCGCATAGCCCTTTCCCAACATAATCATTACCCATTCCTTTTAGATTTAATGTAATTCCTTTCATTAAAAATGCACCAAAGCTCTGACCGGCATATCCTTCTAAATTGATCCAGATAGTATCATCTGGTAAACCTGTATCTCCATATTTTTTTGCGATTTCTCCAGAAATGTAAGCACCAAAAGTACGATTCTCATTGGTAATTTTTAAATTTAAAATAACTTTCTCTTTTTTTTCGAGAGCAGGTTTAATTTCTGGCAAAATTTTTAAATCCAGTTGTTTTTCAATTCCATGGTCCTGTTGTTTTGTACAATATAAATTTGTTCCGGGATAAGGAGTTACCCTGGCTAAAATTTTACCCATATATATACCACGAGCTTTCCAGTGTTCTCGAGGCTTATTAAATTTAATTCTATGAATTTGCCCTATCATTTCGTTCATGTTACGATAACCTAGCTTCGCCATATATTCTCTTATTTCTCTTGCTATAAAGAAGAAATAGTGAATTAAATATTCGGGCTTTCCAGTAAAATTCTGTCTTAACAAAGGATTCTGTGTAGCCACACCTACCGGACAGGTATTCAAATGACATTTTCTCATCATTATACATCCTTGAGTCACCATTACAGACGTAGAGAAGCCATATTCTTCTGCTCCCATTAAAGCTGCATAAATGACATCCAGCCCAGTCATCATTTTCCCATCAACAGCAAGAACGACTCTATCTCGCAAACCTTGAACTAAAAGGGTTTGCTGGGTTTCTGTTAATCCGATTTCCCATGGAGTTCCTGCATAATGAATAGAGGATAGAGGACTTGCCCCGGTTCCCCCATCATGCCCCGAAATTAGAATATGATCTGCATGAGCTTTCGCTACTCCTGCGGCAACTGTACCTATTCCTACGCAGGACACAAGTTTAACACTAATTCTTGCTCCGGGATTTACATTTTTGAGATCAAAAATGAGCTGAGCCAGATCTTCAATAGAATAAATATCATGATGTGGTGGAGGAGAAATCAATGTTACGCCTTGGGTAGAATGCCTTAATTTTGCAATAATTTTATCAACTTTGAATCCGGGCAACTGTCCACCTTCCCCTGGCTTTGCGCCCTGGGCAATTTTAATTTGAATATCATCTGCATTTATCAGATAATTGGTAGTAACACCAAATCGCCCGGATGCCACCTGTTTAATAGCACTTCTTGCTGAATCCCCATTAGGTAATGGAATATTCCTTGAAGAATCTTCTCCTCCTTCTCCTGTATTGGATTTAGCACCTATTCGATTTGTGGCTATAGCTAGATTTATATGAGTTTCCATAGAAATCGCACCGAAACTCATTGCACCTGTCTGAAATCTTTTTACAATTTCTGACTCTGACTCTACCTCTTCAATAGGTACAGGTGGTAATGAATAATCCAGTTCAAATAAGCTTCGTAATGTAATTTTATCCTTTTCCCCTTCATAGACCATTTTACTAAATTTTTTGTAAAGTTCATAATCATTAGTTCGGGCTGAGTGTTGCAAATAAAAAATAGTTTGAGGACTCCACAAATGGGATTCAGAATATTTTCTCCAGTAATGGATTCCACCTGTATAAATTTGTCCGGATACCAGATTTTTACTTATAGCTTTTTTATGTCTACGAATTGTTTCTTCTTCAAGCATCTCCAGACTTAAACCCTCTATATGTGTGGGAGTTCCGGTAAAATATAAATTCACCAACTCTGAATCAAGCCCCACAGCCTCGTAAATTTGAGCACCACAGTAACTCTGTAAAGTTGATATCCCCATTTTACTAAAAATTTTTAATAATCCTTTATCGATGGCTTTAATATAATTTTTTCTTGCTTCTCTAAAATCTTTTATAGCAGATAACTTGCTCTGACTTACCAGATCATGCAAAGTTTCAAACGCAAGGTAAGGATTGATAGCATTAGCACCATATCCAATCAACATAGCAAAATGTGCTACTTCACGAGGCTCTCCTGATTCTATAATAATACCTGTTTTCGTTCTCAATCCTGCACGAATAAGAAAATGATGGACACCTGAAACAGCAAGTAAGCTAGGTATGGGAGCCATCTGTTCAGATACTCCCCTGTCTGATAATATAATTATATTATAACCTTTTCTAACTGCTTCAGCAGCTTCATCACATACCTGATCCAGCCGGCTCCTCATTCCATTATTCTGTTCGGGATCAAAAAGAATATTAATGGTTATTGTTTTTAATTTGCCAACAGATATATTTCTTATTTTCTCCAGTTCATTATTGGTTAATATGGGTCTTTGCAGCTTAATTCGATGAGCATATTCGGATTTTTCATCAAGAAGATTTCCTTCAGGTCCAACAAATCCTGTTAAATCCATAACTAATTCTTCACGAATGGGATCGATGGGAGGGTTTGTTACCTGAGCAAATAATTGTTTAAAATACCGAAATAAAAGCTGGGGCTCAGAAGATAAAATAGAAAGCGATACATCATCTCCCATAGAACCAACAGGTTCTTCCGATTTTTCAGCCATAGGTTTCATTATACTCTCTATTTCTTCTACAGTATATCCGAAAATTCTCTGTCTTTCTACAATAGTAGAATGATCGGGCTGATGAACAAAAGCAGGATCAGGTAAATCCTCCAGCTGAATCATATATTTTTCCAACCAGTTCTTATAGGGCTTTTGACTGACAATTTTTCCTTTTATTTCCTCATCATCGATGATTCTTCCTTCCTCTAAATCAATTAAAAACATCTTACCTGGTTGAAGCCTTCCACTTTTCACTATACGATTCATTTCAACAGGAATGACTCCTACCTCGGAAGCCATAATTACAAGATCATCATCTGTAATAATATATCTTGCTGGTCTTAATCCATTTCTATCAAGAGTAGCACCAACTAATTTTCCATCAGAAAAAGTAATAGCAGCAGGACCGTCCCATGGTTCCATTAAAGTAGCATGATATTCATAAAAAGCTCGCTTATGTTCATCCATTTCTGTATCTTTGGACCACACTTCTGGAATCATCATCATAATCGCATGAGGCAGATTTCTTCCACCCATATAGAGAAGTTCAACAACTGAATCGAAAGTAGCTGAATCACTCTGTCCTTCCATTATAATAGGGAGCATTCTTTTCAGATCCTGTTTATAATAAGGTGAATACATTACCATCTGTCTTGCTGACATCCAGTTTATATTTCCGCGTAAGGTATTAATCTCTCCATTATGAGCAATCATTCTAAATGGTTGCGCTAAATCCCAGGTAGGAAATGTGTTGGTAGAAAATCTCATATGAATCATTGTATATGCGGATTCCAAATCAGGATCAGTTACATCTGGATAAAAATGTATAAGCTGATCTGCTTTCAACATCCCTTTATAATTAATGGTTCTGCAAGAAAAAGATGGAACATAGTACTGACTTCTATCTAATTTTAACTCAGCTCGAATTCTTCTATCAATCACTCTTCGTATTAAAAAAAGCCTTCTTTCAAAATCATAATGATCTTTAATGGCAGGGTTGGCTTCTATAAAAGCCTGCATAAAGTAAGGAAGGGATTTTCTTGCCATTTCACCACAGTATCTTTCATCAATAGGGACTTCTCTCCAACCAAGAAACTTTTGATCTTCATCCACCACAACCTTTTCAATAATATTTTGAACTTTTTCACGTATGGCTTTTTTCCTTGGCATATAAAAAAAACCCACAGCATAGCGACCATGTGAAGGAAGATCAAATTTATTCTCATTTGATAATATTTTTCTAAAAAATTTATCAGGTATTTGAATCTGAATACCTGCTCCATCTCCTGTTTCCGGATCTGCTCCCACTGCACCTCTATGCTCTATCTTTTTTAAAATTTCTAATCCTAAATCTATGATCTTTCGCGAAGTTTTACCTTTATAATTAGCAACGAAGCCAACACCACAGGAATCTTTATGATTGGAAGGGTCATAGAAACTATTGTTTTTGTCGCGAGATAATAAGTTGCTTCCCATAAATTTCTCCTGATTTGATTTTATCAATTCCTAATTTAAAAAAAAACTCATAAATAACCATAAAAAAAAAAATAATCTCTATGTAAATAGATAAAAATTGTAAAGAAGAAAATTACAATGAAATTTTAATAAAAAAGTTTATCTATTTTCTTGTGTTGCTTTAAGAAACTATTTCTCTTTCTATACCATAACTTTTCCTCATCCACCATAATTTTTCTTCTTGGAACACTTTCTATAAGTTCGTACAATATCTTATATTGTTGAATTAATTCTTTTATTTCATTTCTGGAAAGTTGAATTTTTTTTATATTTTTCTCCATAAGGTATACCAGGGCTTATGTTTTTGAGAAGTCAACAATTCAAACTGGCTGGAAGGAAAAAAATAAAGCCTTTTTCTTAAGTAATTAGGCCAGGGGATTAAAGGACGAAAATAAGAAGAATTTCTGAATATTTTTAGAACCTTTCTAAAATAAGGTCCATAATCAGAAGCAAAATAAAATAATCCATTGGGTTTTAACAAAGAATTAATTTTTTCAGGAAACTCTGGATTCACGATTCTATGCTTCCAGTGCCTTTTTTTAGGCCATGGATCAGGGAAATTTAAAAGAATCAAATCGAAACATTCGAGGGGAAGTATTTCTACAAGGAACCAGGAATAATTTACAGGTAGAATTTTTATATTTTGAATTTTATTTTTTTCTATTTTTTTTATCATACTTTTTATTCTCGCTGGCTTTTGTTCAAAAGCTATATACTCATGGCCAGGATTTCGTAGAATCCACTCAACTGCAAATTCTCCCCAACCACTTCCCAGTTCAAGAATATGAAAACTCTTATAATTCTTAAATAATTTTTCAGGTGCAATCGGATGTATTGATTCCGGTACCACTACACAGGTATTTTCTTTATATTTTGCAGGTTTTTTTATAATTGAAAGTAATTTATTCTGCAAAATCATCTTTCTATTAAAAAATTAATATTAATTTTCCGAAAATATATTGAATCATAATACTTTAAAATTTTTTGTATTTTATAAGTAAACTTAAAATTAGATTGAGGTAATCATGGTTATAAAGTTTTGGGGCGTAAGAGGTTCTATACCATCTCCTCTTAATGTTTTAGATTATAAAAATAGAGTAAAAGAAATAATAGAAATTTCAAAAAAACTAAACAGCGAAAATCCTGATATTAGCAATGATGCAATTTATGAACAAATACCGTCTTATCTTAAAGAAATAATTGGTGGGAACACAACCTGTGTTGAATTAAGAGAAGGAGATTTTCAATTAATATTTGATATGGGCACAGGAGCAAGACAATTAGGCTATGATATGATGGCAAAAGGTAAATCCGGTGATATTTACATTTTACTCACTCATACCCACTGGGATCATATTCAGGGCTGGCCTTTTTTTATTCCAGGTTACATACCTACCAATACAATTCATTTTTATTCCAGCTTTAACGATTGTGAAGAAAGATTTATAACCCAGCAAAAATATGAGTTTTTCCCTCTAGGATTTAATGAAATGATGTCAAAAAGAATTTTTCATTATTTTAAACAGGGGGATAAATTCAATATAGGAGATTTTACCATAAAAACAGAAGCTCTAATCCATCCGGGAAATTCCACAGCTTATCGTGTGGAAAAAAACAATAAATCCTTTATTTTCTCCACTGATACTGAATTTTTTGGACCCGATCTGGATAAAATTATAAAGAAGAAGAAAAAATTTTTTGAAAACGCAGATGTGCTGGTAATTGATGCTCAATATTCATTGAAAGAAGCAGAACAAAAAATTGGTTGGGGTCATACATCTATGATTATAGCCATAAATTGTGCCATAAAATGGAAAGTGAAAAAACTTTATCTAACCCACCATGAACCTGCCCATGATGATTTTACAACTTATCAGATGTATAATGAGGCTCTTGAGTACTTAGAAGAAAAATATCCTAATCAACTTGAGGTTTATCTGGCAAAAGAAGGGACCACTATTGAGTTATAACCTTTTTTTCTAATGATGATGTTGTTCTGCTTCCAGAAGAATTAATTCGTTTTTGAGAAACTTTTCTACTGCTACATCTGGATTTGTTTCCGATGTGATCACTACTTTTTTACCTCTTGCTGCCATTCTATTAACGAAGCCCTGTCCTGAAGATGCTGTAATAAATACATCCACATAATCCAGAGGATGGGGAGTATCAATCGTTGCCCCCATCTCGTGAAAAAAATTATGAAATACCAAATTTTTTGGTATCTCTTTCTCTAACTTTGAAATTACTTGATCATTATGAATCTCGTATACTAAAAATCTAAAAGTTCTTCCCGGATGTCCTGTAATAGTTTTAAAATTTTGACTTGAAATTGCAATAATCATAAACACCTCGTAATACTTATACAATGTATATCTATATTGTCAATCAAAAAATTACCAGCTTCCTGATGCTCCTCCCCCACCAAAACTTCCTCCTCCACCAGAAAAACCTCCACCCGATGAACTTCTCCAAGAACCAGTCGAAACACCTCCCCTTCCTCCAAAATGAGGATTAAATTTCTGTAAGAATAAATTTACAAATGCAAGAATCAAGTAAAAAGCTAAAAAATCACTAATAATTTTTATTTTAAAATAAATGACTAAAAAAATATATACCAGAATATTAATAATTATATATAGAATATTGATGATTCTTTTTTTATAATATCTTATGCCATGATAAGAAAAATAAAAAATAATAGTCCCAAATACAAACATAAAAATATTTGCAAACCAATCATTTTTAGTTTCTTTTACATCAGCAGGAAGAGGTAATTCTTCATTTTTAATTAAGCTTATTAAAGCATCAATTGCCTGTTCAATTCCTTCATAAAAATTTCCTTGCTTAAAATGAGGAATTATATAATCGTTTATAATCATTTTTGCTTTTGCATCCGGTATAGCTCCCTCCAATCCATAGCCTACTTCTATCCTTACCCTCCTATCCTCCTTCGCCACTAATAGCAGCACTCCATCATCTATGCCCTTTCGCCCCAGCTTCCACTTCTCCGCTACCCTCATCGAATATTCTTCTATACTCTCAGGCTTCGTACTTCTTACTATCAATACCCCTATCTGCGTACCTTTCTCCCTCTCTAAATTATAGATCCTCTTTTCAATCTCTTGCTTCTCCTCCTCCCGTAGTAATCCTATGGTATCTACCACTGGTCGATCTAATTCTAAATCTGCAATTTGATTTGTTCCAGCATCGATACGCTTTTGATCAGGTTTAGAAACAATCGTTTTATCTCCCAGTCCTTCAGGTTCTTCTGAAAATAAAAATGTATTCAGAAAGATAAAGAATATTAAAAAATTCCTCATAAAGTTTTTTTTTCTATTATTTGGAATTTATCAAGAAAAAAAGAAAATCTTTTTACGATTTTTAAAAAAAATCGTAAAAGATAATTTTTACTGATTAGGAACAGAATCTTTCTCTATATTAGGATTTTTTGAAGATACAAAATACAAAATTTTCCAAATTTGTTCAGAAGTTAAGTCACTTCTTCCGCCTTTTGCTGGCATAGCAGGCTTTCCGTTAGGTATTCCATTCCACACAAGTTTAAAAAGGTGAGTTTCTTTACCAGGTGGATTTCTCCAATTATTTCCTACAAGTGTTGGACCCACAACACCCTGTAGTTTATCACCATGACAAGCCTGACAAACTTCTCGATATAACTTTTCACCTTCTGCTATGGCCTCAGCAGTTCTCTGAGGTATAATTATGTCAAATTTAGGAGTATAAACAGCTAAATTTACAGCTTCCTTATAAGCTAAGGAACTATCTTTTTTTGAAAAAACTGTAGAATATATTCCCATTAGAATACCAAAGATTAATACGATTACAACTGGAAAAATCTGAAAATAAGGCTTTTCCTTTTTTGGTTCCTTTGAAGATACATTATGACTCATATTTAACCTCCATTATTGGTAAAATTTTCCATGAAAATCTTGCTTTCTTTTCCCTAAATAATACAAAAATTCTATTAAAGCATCACCTTTTGTTTTTTCATGTAACGCTTCAAAAACAGATCTCTGATATGGATCACTAAAAGGTATAGCCGTATTTAACATCCATCGAATTTTCCAAGACAGGAATAAAGGATGAAGATTTTCATCTACAAATAAATACCCATAATTGTGATATTTGTTTAAATTTAGATTTTCATCACCTATTTTTCCTATCAATAGATTTTCCAATTCTTCCCTGGAATACTTACTGGAAATAGCTAGTAAATCAGGTCCTATTCTCTGCGAACCTAGATTATGAGGAGCAAAAAATAAAACTTCGTCTGGTTCTATTGAGGGATCGAATCCATATTTTTCCAGATCCATATATCGCATCATATCTTGCTTGATAGAACGAATATTTAAAGTATGGCAATACTGGCAACCTTCCTGTAAATAAACTTCATGTCCTTTTAAAACAAGTGGATTTTCTGGGGGATGAGAAAATATAAATTTTCCATGTAAATCAACTCCAAAAGGAAGGACAACTGTAATAATAAACCCTATGACTGTTAGAATTACAATTGAAAAAAATAGTTTAACTGGATGATTCATATGAACTCCTTATGCAACTTTTTGTTCAGATATTTCTTTTGTACTTGCTTCTGAGATTAGCAGTAAATAAAAACTTAAAACCCATAATACAATCTCTATTAAAATTTTTAACCAAATAAAAATATTAATTTTATTCAAGATTTCAGACCAATTTTTGATTATAAAATTACCATCATCTGTCATAGAAAATATACTATGACTCTGGATTAAAGCTTGAAAAGAAATAAACAATAAACCCAAAATTCCCAATGTAAAAACAACATTTACCCACATCGAAGAAAGTTTAGTTTGATTTCGAAGATTGGCAATATAAATAGCAAAAACAGGTAAAATTACATATATTATTTTATCAATGAAATTAACAGCATCAAGAGAAGTATATTGTAAGTACTTCGCAAAAATAGGAAGTTTTACTAAAAAATCTAATAATAAAATTATGAATAGTAAAATTCCTGTAACACGAACTACAAAAAGAGGTTGGTTCTGTTTATTATTTACATAGATTATATGTAAATAATAGGCAATAGCAATTAAGATCAAATCGATAGCGGAAGACACATAATTTCCAATAGCTGTCCAGAAGTTTTGAAAAGAAGCTTGATTTAAATTTGATCCTGCTGTAAAAGGAACTAAAATTGCAAGGAATAAGAGTATATTAATATAATCATAATTATCTGTATTGATTTTATATACATCTACCATTATGCTATATAAAATATAGAAGAGTGGAAGAACTATAAAATAGACAAAAATGGCTGTATTATAAAAGTTCTGTACAAAAACATCCTGAAACCCGGAAGTGGGAGGAACTGTAGTTATATAAGAATTAGGAAAACCAAAATTTCCAAGAAAATAACTGGTAATCATGCCTGCTAAAATCACAATAATAATTTGTAAGTTTGCTGATAATTTTCCATATTTATAAGAATGAATCAAAGTTATAATTATCAATATAGTAAAAACCAGCATTAATAAATTATCTGAAATAAAATTCATTTCTCCATAAAGTCTTCCTTTGTTGAATCCAAGCATCGCTGTAAGAAAACCAAATACAAGTGCTAACTGATAGATAATAAAAGAAATAAAACCTAGAAATTCGGGCTTCATTTGATCAACTGGTATTCTATCCAGCTCCTTATATACTGAGCTCATAAATAAAGAACCAATTCCTCCAAAAATTAAAGCAATATGAATAAAGGGCTTTAACTTTCCATACCAAAAAAAATCACTTCCTGAAAATATGCCCAATACAATTTGCAAATCAGCAATTATAATCAACAACACACTTAAAACAAACCAAATTGCACCCGCATTTTTAAAATATTGAACAGTTAATTTATAACCTTGCTTTTCCATAGATTATTTCTCCACAATTGCATTTAAATAATTAATTAATTCAATCCCTTCAATTTCTGATAAATAAATATCTGGATGAACTTCATTTAAAGTTTTCTGATTGATTTTTGCTTTAGTTAATGATGGTATAGATATAAAAGAATTCTTTCTTCTTGCAATTTCTCTGACGTATTCACTTCGTGATTCCATAAGACCGAGAGATTTTACACCCTGAATACCTTCTCCACCTATTCCATGGCAGTTCTGACATTTATACTTATATACATAATATCCATATTCATAATTTTCTCTTGCTTCGTAAATCTGATTTACCCTTTGTTCAGTTAAACTTTCAAAAGAATAATCAGTTGCTAACTGAAAATTGGTTTTTTGAATCATCTCATTTAGAGCAGGAGATTTTTCTCTTTCTATTGAAGGAGTATTATCTCCTAAATACCATTTTCGATTATGTTTATAAAATTCTTTTACTTCCTGCATTCTTTTTGCGTAAGATTCCTGTTTAATTTTCTTTTTTTCTATATCAGATGGATCTTTCGCAAGGGAATATAAAAAATTTGCCATAGCCCACTTCGCAGCATCTGTATATGAATAGAATTGATGATAATTATAACCATCCTTTACGGTTTTTGAAGTACCGATAGAAATTGCCATAAAATAATCATAAGGTGTTTTTTCAGGTGGTATTTCAGAAGTAAAATCCAGAATTTCAACCTGTAAATCTTTCGCATCAGGTCCTTTTCCTTTATAATCAACTCCATGACAGCTTTTACAATTACCCTCTGAATTTGCATAATAAAGAGAACCAAGATTTAATGCCTGGGGCGTTGGCATATAAATTGGTTTTTCCGTTTTTTTACAATATCCTGAAATCAATAATATGATAAAAATCAAATTTAGTCTTTTCATAAATTACCTCATTAATGATGAATATGCAGACATTCTTCTAATCGTGGATCTTTTACAGGAATTAATTTGGATTTTGCCAATGCTGTACTGATTACCAATATATAGATTCCACTGAATAATGCTAATGCGCCAAGCTCCTGCCAGGATAACATTACAAAGTGTCCATCATCAAGAGTTGGATATAAAACCCAATACATATCCCATACCTGCCCAAAAAGAATAAATCCTGATATAGCTGCTAAATAAGCAAAATTTCTTTTAGATTCCCTTTTTATTAAGAGAAAGAAAGGTAAAATAAACCGAAATAGTATTAATAAAAAGGATATCATTGCCCAGGGATTATGACTTAAATTCTCTGTATAAATTCTTTTATGGTAAAAAACTGTTTCTTCTGGAATATGTGCATACCAGATTAATAAAAATTGTGAAGCTATACCAATATATGCCCAGAATATCGAAGAGCCCCAAAGATATTTTCCTATATCGTGTACATGATCTTCTGTTAATGTATTACCATAATAATTGGATTTCTTTAAAAAATAAGCCCAGATAGGAAAAACTGCAAAACTGGACAATAATACTCCTGCAAAAATATAAACTGCCCAGATTGTAGAAAACCAATGTGGTTCAAGGCTCATACTGAAATCCCAGGAGGTAAAAGATATGGTAAATCCAAACAAAACAGCAAAACCAGCTGATATCTTTGCCATTAAGGGAGTATGTTCAAATTTTCCATCTATATCTTGCTGAGTAGATAATTTCCATAAATACCATCCAAAGAGGAACCAAACTATAAAAATTATGATATTTCTGGAAATAAAAAAGGGTTTATTCAACCATCCCGATTTATGCTTGATTAATTCATCTGATTCGGGAGCATTTACCCAGTGATGAAAAACATGATCCATTCCAAATAAAAATAAAACTATCATAAATAAAAACAAAACTGGTAAAAACCAGACATGGGTTTCCGCTAATCTTCGAATGGTTACACTCCATCCTGCTCCTGACAAATGATGCAAAGCAACGAAAAAAATTGATCCAATAGTAATAGGTAAGAATACTAAAAAAGCTAAATGTAAAGAAAAAAATAATCTTGTATTTCCGTGGTGATCCCCACTATGCTGCCCATGCCATGGAAATACTATTTGTAAAATAGTTAATACTAACCCAATTATGATTAATGCGATAGCTATATTCTTTATTTTTGGTGAAACTTTAAATTCCAGCTTAGAATTATCAGGTAATGAAACCATAACATCTCCTTACTTATTTGAATTTTTTTGTAATAATCGAATATAATGTATTACTGCCCATCTTTCTTCGGGCGTGAGTTGAGCTGAATAAGAATACATTCTTGCTCTCCCCACTGTTATGATATGAAAAAATCTTCCATCTTCCCAATTTAAAACATTAGAATTTGAACCTGCTAAAGCCGGTATGGCGGGGAATCGTGGAGAAACAGGTCCGTCTCCATGTCCCTGTTGCCCATGGCAGATCGCACAATAGACATTATATAATTTTTGACCCTGCTCCAGTACCTGCGCCGTAGGTTTTAATGGATTTTTTAATTCACGGGCTGGTGTATCAAAATCAGATGCACTATAAAGATAAGGGATATAGTTTCTGGGAGCAGTTCCTTCAGGAGGTGTTCTCATTGCAGAACCAGGTCCAGCTAAAGAATCAATTCTGTCGGCACCTTTTACCTTTTCCCTTGGATATGGATAAACCAAAGTGGTAAAATCTTCCTTCTGGGATTTAACAGCTAAGGTATCATGCATATCAAGAAAATAATGAATTCCTGATTTATTCCCGGCATAGTTACATTGTATTAGCATCAAAGTAAAAATAAATAAAGCTATTATCGTAATTTTCTTCATATTACCCTACCGTTTTTATTATTTCTGCACCTAATTCTTGAAACAATCTTTTAATTTCTTCTTCGTTATAATTTTTAGAAGAAGAGTAGATAAAAATACCAAATTTATCATTGGTTAAGGATTCATCAAGAGGTATGCGTGATGCTTTTGGTAAACGCGATAGTAAAAAAAGCCCCGCTACTGTCCCTAATCCAGCAAAAAGAACAGTTAATTCAAAAGCTATTGGAATCATGGCAGGCCAGCTAAAAGTAGGCTTTCCTCCATAATTTATGGGATAAGAGTTTAAATTTGGATATGCATTAATTGCTTCTGTAATTGTTACAGGTATTATATTTTCATGGACTATAGTCTGAATAAAAACAGCTGCTAGAAATCCTGCAAGCCCTGCAAAAAATGTTAGATAAGGTAATTTTGATCGGGAATGTCCCATTGCATATTCCAGACCATGTACAGGAAAAGGAGTAAAACAATCAAAATCTGAATAGTCTTTTTCTTTAACTTTTTTAGAAGCTTCCAATATTTTTTCGGGTGAACTAAAAATAGCAAAAATACCTTTACCAGGCTCTTCATATTTATATTTAAATGTTTTTATTAAAAAATTTTCCAGAGCTTGAATTTGATAGCCAAAAAATTTATCAAAAAATTTCTCAAAGGATTCAAATAGTTTTTCTAACATAGACTACCTCTCTTAATGACCATATCCTTTAGCTTCTGGTGATTTTACCAGAGTTTTTACTTCAGCAACAGCTATCGTTGGGAAAAATTTCACGAAAAGAAAGAACAATGTAAAAAATAGTCCAAAAGATCCAAAGAGAATTCCATAATCATGCTTGGTCATAATATATAAATCCCAGCTACTGGGCAGATAATCTCTTTGTAAAGAAGTAACAACGATAACATAACGCTCAAACCACATACCGATATTTACAAATATAGATATGATCCATAATGCAACTGGATTTGTTCTGATTTTTTTTGACCAGAAAAGTTGAGGTGTTATTACATTACAGGAAACCATAATCCAGTAAGCCCACCAATAAGGTCCAAAAGCACGACTTATGAAAGTAAAGGCTTCAAATCGACTTCCTGAATACCAGGCCACAAAAAATTCAGTAGCATAAGCAATACCAACAAGAGAACCCGTTAACATAGTAACCTTTGCCATATTTTCAAGATGTTTTTGTGTTATATATTCTTTAAAATTAAAAACTTCTCTCATTACTACTAAAAGGGTTAGCACCATTCCAAAACCTGAAAACACAGCACCAGCAACAAAGTAAGGAGGGAAAACTGTTGTATGCCAGCCAGGTATAACTGAAGTTGCAAAATCAAAGGACACAATTGTATGAACAGAAAATACAAGTGGCATTGATAAACCAGCAAGAATCATAGCTGTTGCTTCGTAATGAGCCCAGGCTTTCGCGCTACCTACCCAACCGAAGGAAAGAATAGAATACACTTTTTTTCGTATTTTATTTAACCAGTTGTCGGGTTTAATTTTATCTCTTACTGTTGCAAAATCAGGAATCAAACCAAGATACCAGAATACGAGAGAAATTGTAAAATAAGTGGAAATTGCAAAAACATCCCAAAGTAATGGGGATCGGAAATTAGGCCATAATGATCCTCTTTCATTGGGATAAGGAAAAATAATAAATACCAGCCAGGGTCTTCCCACATGAATTAATGGGAATATTCCAGCACATATAACAGCAAAAATTGTCATTGCTTCTGCGGAACGATTGATTGCCATTCGCCATTTTTGTCTGAATACATAAAGAATTGCTGAAATTAACGTCCCCGCATGACCAATTCCAATCCAGAAAACAAAAGTAATGATAAAGGAACCCCATCCTACTGGAGAAGTAATCCCCACAATTCCTAAACCGACAGAAAACATATAAGCTAACTCAGCTATCAGTAATAGCAAAAATGCAAATGAAATTGAAAATGCAATCCACCATAATCTTGAAGGAAATGTATTTAAGGGACGAATAATATCATCAGTAATTTGATTATAATTTTTACTTCCTTCCACCATTGTAGGATCTATATATTCTTCTTGTTCTTTTGTTAAAATTTCTGTTGCCATACTCACTCCTGTAATTAAGCGTTAAACAATAGGATTTCTTGCTTTTGCCAGATATGTTATCGATGGTTTTACACCCAGGAAGTCCAGAACTTTGTAACCTCTTCCTTTTTTAGCTAACTTCGAAACTTCTGAATTGGGATCGTTGACATCCCCGAAATAGATAGCATTAGCTGGACAAACTTCCTGACAAGCTGTTTTCACACTACCATCAGGTACCCTTGATAATCCCTTAGCTTTTGCGTCAATTCTGGCTTTATTCAGTCTTTGTATACAGAATGTACACTTCTCAATAACTCCTCTTCTACGAACTGTTACATCAGGGTTTAAACCTAGATGTTGAGGTTCTCTTAAATGACGAATTGCTCCTTCCATCCAGTTCCAGTATTCATACCAATTAAATCGTCGAACTTTATAGGGACAGTTATTCATACAATAGCGTGTTCCTATACAACGATTATAAGCCATTGCATTGATTCCTTCATCTGTATGAGAAGTAGCACCCACCGGACAAACGTTTTCACAGGGTGCATTTTCACACTGTTGACATAACATAGGCTGGAATACAACTTCAGGATTGGATTCATCTCCTGAATAATAACGATCGATTCGCATCCAGTGCATTTCTCCACCACTACCTTCTTCTAATTCTTCTTTACCTACAATGGGGATATTATTTTCAAGATTACAACTTGTGACACATGCTCCACAACCTGTACATAGATTTAAATCAATTACCATATGCCAGCGAACTCCTTCGTATTCCCATTCTTTCATTAAGCTGGCATTTTCTGGATATTCTATTGTTTGTTCGGGAACTTTCCATCCCGCCTGCAAATCTTTATAAGTAGTTTCCAGTACTAATTGTCTATCATATTGAGATGAACCATCATAAGGTGCATTAGGTAAAGAACCCATTGCAAAAAAAGCTCTATGCTCAGTATTTTTTTCAAGACGATATACTACTTGAGTAATCGCTAAATCCTGTCTATCTCCTGTAAATTTAAAAATTTGGCTTTCAGCAGATTCAATTTCTAGACCAGAAAAGACAATTTGATTATTTTTAACAGAAGCAATCTGAACAGCATTAACTCCCACATTATTACCCGTTTTACCTACACTGTTTCTACCAAATCCGAGAGGTATAAGTATTGCTTCCGGATGAATTCCTGGTTGCAAATGTAAAGGTAACTTTATAGAACCCGTTTTAGTCTTTATTTCTACTACATATCCTTGTTTTAATTTCAGTTTTCTAGCTGTTTCTGGTAAAATTGCAACATAATTACCCCAGGTAGTTTTTGTAATGGGGTCAGGTAATTCCAATCGATAACCATTATTATTTTTGGAACCATCCAAAACATTTACCTGATAAAACAAACCTAATCGAAAACCAGAATTATTTTCTGCAGAAGAAGAAATATAATCCAGTGCAGCCAGATTAAAATTTCTCTCTTTCCCCGGCGGTTCTAATTTAGAATTTTGATAATATCCTGCCTGTAAAATGCTAATCCAGAAATTAGTAAAATTATTTTTAACTGTGTCTGACCATTGTTTTTTTAAATAATCATAAAACTGATCAGTTCCACCTATACCCCCAGCTATTTGTATTAAATAATCTTCAAAAGATAAGGTATCGTATAGTGGTCTGATAGCTGGTTGTATAATTGAATATACTCCTTTTAGAGTTTCTACATCACCCCAGGATTCAAGGTAATGCGACAAAGGAAGAACAGCATTTGATAAATATCCAGTTTCATCAATTCTATCGCTCAAAGAAACTACAAATGCTTTCTTCAAGATTTCCTTCAGATTTACTGATTCAGGAAGATAATATGCAAGATTCGTATTTACGAAAATTACTGTTTTGATTTTGCCCTCTTTTACTTCTTCGATGGTTTTTAATATCTTTGAATAACCATTACCGGGCGATAACCCCAGATAATTGGCATAATCAATAGTTTTTCCATCATTGCCAAGAATCGTATTTATGAAATTTACAGCAATTTGAGTATCGTTGATTTCTTCTAATTTAGTTTGAATCAAAGGAGAACCTGTAATGACAATAGATTTACCCTTATGGATTTCTAATTGCTTAGCAATATTTTGAATTTTTTCAACAGGAATTCCAATAATAGGTGCAATTTTTTCAGGAGAATAATTTTTCAATAAATCTATTACTTTTTGATTATTTGCATAAGGTCCTACTTTTAGATTATTATTCAATTCAGAAGCAATAGATAAAGCAATCAAAGAAGAATCACCTGGCTTAATAGGAAAACGATGATCTGCATGAGAACCTGTTAAAGTAAGCATAGATTCAAAAACAATTAATGTATTAAATCCTTTATTTTTATAGTTTATATTTCTTTTTTCTGTGTACCACCTTGTATAAATTTCAGAACCTGGCATTGTTCCAAGAAAATCATTCTCGATAGCAACAATCAAGCTCGCTTTATCAAAGCGATAAAAAGGAAGAACTTCCTGATTATAACATAACTTTTGAGCTTCGCTAATCTGCTTTAAAGTTGGATCGGGTCTGAATTCTAAATGCTTTCCTTCTGGATAAATTTTCAAAAATTCAGAAATCAATTTTTTGGTAGAAGGGCTTTGTATCGGATTGGTTATAATCACATAATTTCCCTGGCTTAATTGTGATTGTATTTTAGACAATATTTCATCTTTTTTTGCTTTCTTTTTTCTTTTATTTTCTATAAATACAGGATAACGTAAGCGATCTGGATCATACAAATCCTGTGTATCGGGAGCATTAAAAGCTCGAAGTCCACCTTTTGTTATAGGATGTTCGGGATTACCTGCAATTTTAATGGGTCTACCTTCTCTCGTATGAATAATAATACCGGTTCCTTCGGGAGTTGAAGAAGCATAATAAAGTTTTTCACCTGGTGTATATTCAGGCGCCTGTATAACAGCTGGAACAATTTGTTCATAAGGTCTTCTGCAAGCTGCCTGAAGCATTACAGCAGAAGCACCCATAACCTTTATAAAATCCTTACGCGAAAATTTTTTGGTTTTCGCTTTTTCCATCATTTCTTTAATCGTTTGTTTGAATTCGGGAGTTTTCCAGCTTGCAATTGGAGGTAAAGCTTTATCTTCAAGTGACTGCCAGTATCTTTTTTCACTCATAATTATTTCCTTTTTTATTAATTAATAATGACAGGTACCGCAACTGGTAATACCCACTGCGTTATTATTTCCAATAGGTTTGGTTTCTTCATGATATTTTCTATGGCAATTTACACACCAGCCCATATTAAATTCTGTGGTTACTTCTACTCGATCCATTTTTTCTACTTCACCATGACAAGTAGAACATTCAAAACCTCTGGCAATATGAGCTTTATGATTGAAGTGGGCATGATCAGGTAAATCATAAACTTTGTTCCATCGAACAGGAATACCCATTTCAAATGATTTTCTTATATACTGGATACTAGGGCTATCTCCAGCAATCTGGCTGTGACATTTCATACAGGTATTTAAGTCAGGAACAGAAGCATGAGCAGATTTTTCAACAGTATAATGGCAGAACTTACAATCTATGCCTACCTCACCAGCATGAATTTTATGACTAAAAGGAATAGGCTGATCGGGTGCATATCCCTGATACTTGGGATTTACCCCATACAGGTAATAAATAAAACCAATGGTTAAAATAATTAAGGTTAGCTTTCCACCATGTTTTTGAAGGATTCGCTTTAATGCATTCATAACTAGATATCCTGATTTTTTTTTCTCTTTTTTTAATCTAATTTAAAATGTCAATTAAGATTTAAAATGTTAAAAAATTTAATGAAACAAGAGATATTTTCTGCTTAATATTTAAAAAAATTTATTAAATTAATTTATGAATAATTTTGTTTTTTTATAATTGAATTTATATATTAATAACTAATTCTAAAAATTTTAAATGGTATTTTTTTTGCTTAATTAAGCATAACTGAATTTAATTTTACATAAAGCATAAAAATAAAATTGAAATTAAGAATCAAAATTAACTAAAATTTTGCAAAGGAGTAAGTAAAAGGGATGAATTGACAAATATAATAAAAATAAAAAAATAAAATTAAGGGAATTAAAACAGAATGAGGTGAATTATGAAAATAGAAAATTTTACCACAATGGCTGCAAATGCTATACAATCCGCCCAAAATTTAGCTCAAGATTTACAACATACAGAGGTCTCCCCCGAACATCTTTTACATGAAGTATTGTTTCAGAATAAAGGCATCGGGGAAATGATTCTTAACAAATTGAATACTCCCAGAAATCAAATAAAAAATATTTTTGAAAACTATTTCAGAACGCTTCCCAAAGTAGAAGGAAATTATGAAGTAAGACCTTCTCAATCCTTTGTTAGATTGTTACAAAAATCTCAAAAACTAGCAAACAACAGAGGAGATTCTTATGTTTCAACGGATCATATTCTTTTAGCTTATCTAGATGAAAGAATGAAACTTACACCCGAACTGGAAAAATGGAACTTAACGAAATCTAAAATTGAAGAAGTTGTCTCTAAACTAAGAGGAAACCGAACCATAAATACAGAAAATCCAGAGGATACAATGGAAGCATTATCGAAATTTGCACGAAATCTGAATGATCTAGCAAAAAAAGGCAAACTCGATCCCGTTGTTGGAAGAGATGAAGAAATTCGTAGAATTATGCAGGTACTCACAAGAAGAACGAAAAACAATCCCATATTAATTGGCGAACCCGGTGTAGGCAAAACGGCAATCGTAGAAGGACTAGCAGGTAAAATGGTAGCAGGAGAAGTTCCAGAAACCCTGAAAGATAAAGAAATTTATGCTCTGGATCTGGGCAGTATGATCGCAGGCGCAAAATACAGAGGTGAATTTGAAGATCGATTGAAAGCTCTCCTGAACGAAGTGATTCAATCCGATGGTAAAATTGTTTTATTCATAGATGAAATTCATACTTTGGTAGGAGCAGGTGCAGCAGAAGGAGCAATGGATGCTGCAAATCTAATTAAGCCTGCACTGGCAAGAGGAGAACTTCGATGTATTGGAGCCACCACCCTTAAAGAATATCAGAAATATATTGAAAAAGATCAGGCTCTCGAAAGAAGATTTCAACCCGTTTATGTAAAAGAACCTACTGTAGAAGAAACAATAACAATTTTAAGGGGTCTAAAAAGTAGATATGAATTACACCACGGAATTCGTTTAACCGATGGAGCCATTATAGCAGCTGCAAAACTATCAGAACGTTATATTCGAGATCGTTTTTTACCGGATAAAGCCGTAGATTTAATTGATGAAGCAATGAGTAAAATGCGAATTGAACTGGATTCTTTACCCGAAGAGTTAGATGTAATTGCAAAAAAAATACAATCTTTAAAAATTGAAAGAGAAGCCTTAAAAAGAGAAAAAGATCAGGCATCTCTTCAAAGACTAAAAGAGCTGGAAGAAGAATTATCGAAACTAGAAGAGGAATTTAAGCAAAAAAAATCTATTTGGGAAAATGAAAGAACCATAGTAGAAAGAGCCAAAACAATTAGAGAAGATATTGATAATCTCATAGTTCAGGAAAAAGAATGGGAAAGAAAAGGAGATTATAACAAAGTAGCAGAAATTCGTTATGGTAAACGAATGCAATTAGAAAAAGAACTACAAGATTTACAACAAAAAATTGAACAAAAACAAAAACAATATCTAAAAGAAGAAGTTACTGAAGAAGACATTGCTTTAATTGTAAGTAGATGGACAGGTATACCTGTTTCTAAGATGCTACAGGGAGAAAAAGAAAAACTCTTAAATATGTATAATGAATTAAAAAAACAGGTGATTGGTCAAGATCATGCTCTGCAAACTATAAGCGAAGCAGTATTGAGAAATCGCTCAGGAATATCTGAACAAAATCGTCCTATTGGAGTATTTTTATTCCTTGGACCTACTGGAGTGGGGAAAACCGAAACAGCAAAAGCCTTAGCTCGATTTTTATTTGATGATGAACACGCTATTTTACGATTCGATATGTCTGAATATATGGAAAAACATTCTGTAGCAAGACTTATTGGAGCTCCTCCGGGATATGTAGGTTATGAAGAAGGTGGCCAACTTACAGAAGCTGTAAGAAGAAGACTCTATCAGGTTATTTTATTTGATGAGGTAGAAAAAGCTCATCCTGAAGTTTTTAATATTTTTTTACAAATTTTTGATGATGGAAGATTAACTGATGCAAAAGGAAGAACTGTTGATTTTAAAAATACATTAATTATAATGACCTCCAATATTGGTAGTCATTACTTAATGGATACTTCTCTTACCAGCGAAGAAAAGGAAAGATTTGTTAACGAAGAACTTTTTCGTTATTTTAGACCCGAATTCATTAATCGAATTGATGATATTATTATGTACAATCCCATTAATGAAGAAATGCTTCGAGAGATCATAAAGATACAACTCAAACTTCTTGTGGCAAGAGCTAAAGAAAAAAATCTTAACTTAAAAATATCAGAAGAACTTATTGAATACTTATCTAAAAAAGGATATGATCCTCAATTTGGAGCAAGACCTTTAAAAAGACTCATTCAAAAAGATGTGGGGAATTTTCTGGCTAAGGTTCTTATCGAAGGCAATTACGATGTGAATAAGATCTATCTCCTTACTACTGAAAACGAAAACCTGAAAATGAAAGAATTAAAGAAAACTGTAGTTTAAGGTAATTACTGCTTTCTATTTCTTAAATTTTGTAAATATTCCACAACAAAAGCTGAAAAAATACCTATAGAAATGCTGGTTATCAATATTACAGTAATCATTAATAATCGATTGGGCTTGTGGGAAACTCTATAAGGGAATGTCTCGCTCTTTTCGAATATAGAATTTTCTTCGACAAATTCTTTTAATTTGGTAAGCTTATTCTCCATTGCAAGAATACTATTATCTAATTCAGCCAGATTAAAACCCAAATTCGCATTTTTCTGTTCTAAAAGATTTTGTTTGATTCTAGTTGAAATTTTTTTATAAGTCTCTAAATTATTATTAATGAAATTCAATTGAGCTTTTAGTTCTTGATTCTCTTGCTGATAAATCTTAGATATTTCAGGAATTTTTTCTATGCTGTTTAATATTGTACTTATATATTTCTGAAGTTCTTCTTTCTGCGGAAGTTTGCTAAATTTGATTTCTAATAAAACCTTATTCGGGAAAGGAGGTTTAGTTTTTCTAATTTCTATATCTTTTAAAACTAAAATTTCTTCATTCAAAGTATGCAATGTATGGATGATCTCTTGCTTTCTAAAACCAAAGATGAAAATCAATTCATCAGAACTTAACATAAAAGCTTCTGATAAAATTTTTTCTCGAATCGACATATTAACTGATACAACATAGGATGTGGGAATCAATAATGTAATAAGGATTCCTGAAACTAAAAGGAAGATTGTAATATTGAAAATCAATTTTTTTCTTTTCCATAGGATTTGAAATAATTCATAAAGATCTATTTCATCTTCAACTAAATTTTTTTGAACTTCAATGGTGTCTTCTTCAGATTTTTTTGCCATAATGATACAGAAATTATTAATCGTTTTTTTTGTCAACTACTTTTTATACAAAATAAATTTAATCCATCAATATTTTCAACAGGATATTTTTTAATTCTCTCTTTATCTGTTATTTGTAGATAGACATTATCTCTTGAAGAATTATCTTCAAAATGAATTTCTATATCTTTCGGTTTTCGTAAAATTTGTTTGATTTCTGCACAGGGAAAAATATGTCCATTCGAACCGGCAAGGGAAAATTCCTGTAAAGGTACTTTATATAAAAGTATCGATTGATGAGGTTTTAATTCCATTTTTTTTTGATTTTGTATAAAAACCCCGTATTGATTTTGAAAAGGAAAGGCAACAAAATAAATTTCATTTTCGTTTAACTCAAACTGATAATTTTTTTCTGAAATATTCAAAAAAAATCGATACTCTAAAATAAATTTCATTTTCGTTTAACTCAAACTGATAATTTTTTTCTGAAATATTCAAAAAAAATCGATACTCTAAAATAAATTTTTCTTCTTTACCTTTTTTTATAATATCTTTATAATAAACTTGTTTTTGTAGTACAAAATGAAACTCATAAACATCTTTATCTTTATAAAAAAAATTTATAAATTTCTTTTTAAAATATGGAAAGGTTTTTTTATATAAATTTAAGGTTAAATCATCATATTCTTCTACAGGATCGGAAGTAAATATTAGCCCCCCAAAAATATGATTTACATAAAATAAAGTGAGCTTTTCATCCTCAGTTAATTTTATATTTTTTTTTAAATCCGTTAATTTCAAAAATTTATAATTTTTTCTTAAAAAATAAACATCCGGATCATTTAGAAAATTTTTCTGATTAAAAGGATGACGAAATATTGTAGAATTAATAGCACTATAGGTAGATACCCTTTCTAAAAAATGAAATATAGATAAATAATTTTCCCACTTTTCTTCAACATCACTACTCACTCTTGTATAATCAACATTTCCAAAAGAATGAGAAAAAGGAATGCCACAACCCAATAAATTAATCTTTGAATTTTTCCAGTTTGTGAACTCATGAATTAAATTCATTGCATCTTGCATCTGTTGAGCTCTTGCTTTTCGTTTAACTGGATATAAACAAGCCGCATAAAGAAAATCCAGTTTTAATAAATCAAAACCCCAGTTCTCAGTAATCCTGGAAAAAACCATTTTTAAATATTCACGAAAATCGGGATGGTAAATATTCAATGCATAAAATTTTCCGCTCCATAAGGGATTAAAACCTGCTACTACCAGGTTACCTTTATGATCTTTAAGAATCCATTCGGGATGATATTGAAATATATAAGATTTTTTTTCGCATATAAAAGGAGCAATCCATAATCCCGCCCGTATATTGTATTTATGAATTCTGTTAACTAATTCTTTCATCTGATTATGAAAATCCGGTTTTAATTCCAGCCAATCTCCTACCCTTTTTTGATATCCATCATCAATTTGAAAATAATCAATGGGAATCTGATTCTGACCAAAAAATTCAATTCGTTTAACAATTTGATCAAAAGATATATTATTGTAATGATAATACCAGGTTGTATAACCAGAAACAAAATCCTGCTGTATTGGTGATTTATCCAGTAGATTTGAAAATTTCTCAAAAACTGAATAATAATCAGATTCTTCTATAAATAAACGTATAATTTTTAAATTTGAATTAATATTAAAATTTTTTAAATCTTTGGTAATGATCATTTTTGACGCTTCAGGTTCGTATCGAAAAAGTGTATAAAATTCCTTTTCATTGAGAGAACCCATAAATAATAGATTCTGATTATTATCTCGTAAATAAGTATAAAAAAAGGATCGTAAAGAACTTTTAGAGAAGTTGCGAATATCCTTTGTAATTAAATATTCTCCAAAAGGATATAACAGCCAGCGAATCAATCTACTAACATTTTTAAATTTTTCAGTCACGGGAATTTCTCTCGATAAAGTCCAGTTATTATAACCATTCGAGAAAAAACTTACTGGTGGATTTTTTAAATCTAATTTTATTTCAAGAGAAATAAAATCAATAGGAACATCATCGCGATTAAAAAAATCTTCCATCCAGAAAGATAAGATTGAATTTTCAAAAGAAAAACATAAATTACCAATTTCAGATCTAAAAATTAATTTATTTTCCAGTTTGCGTTTAAGAGGAATTTCCAGAAAAGTTGCTTTTTTTTGTATTAAAATTCTTTCGAGGGAGATACTATGATTCATTGAGTTTCCTCACTCCATCATAAATTTTCACTTCGAAGATTTCTGGCTGAATATTTGTTTCCTGATAATATTCTTTATAAATAAATTTCTGATAAGTTTCTACGATATCTTTCCTCATCAGCGCAACTACACAACCACCAAAACCAGCTCCTATCATTCGTGCACCATAAACACCTTTTACTACCTTTGATTTTTCTACAACCACATCAAGTTCTCTACAGGAAACTTCGTAAAAATCCTTCAAAGAAAAATGAGAATCATATAAAAGTTTACCTATTTGTTTTAATTTTGCTTCCTGATCTTTCTTAGAATTCTTCAATAATTCTGAAACTAGATTTACTCTTCGATTTTCTGAAACAACATGGCGTGCTCTTTTATAAAGTATATCATTCTCTTTAAGAATTCCTATCATAGACTCATCAGCATCTACCAAATTTTTTATGTTATACCTTTTTTTTAATAAACTTAAAGCCTGATTACTTTCTTCTCTTCGTATGTTATATTCAGAACCAGATAGTGTTCTTGGCTTATTAGTATTTACAATCACTATTGAAACATTCTCAAAATCAAAAGGCAAATATTCATACTCAAGAGAATGAGTATCCAGTAAAATCAAATGATTCTTTTTCCCCATTGCCACAGAAAATTGATCCATAATACCACATTTAACCCCTATAAAGTGATTTTCTACCTGCTGACAGAATAAAGCAAGTTGTATTTTATCAATTGTATCAGGTGCTTTGACCATTAAATAAAACACATAGGCAGTTAAAATCTCTATAGCAGCCGATGAAGAAAGCCCTGAACCTACAGGTAAATCGCTATAAAAATAAATATCACATCCCTTTAAAATATAACCCTGATTTTTTATCATTTGAAGAACACCGAGAGGATATTGGAACCAACATACATTTTTATATTGATAATAATCTTCATTTAGTGAAAATTCATAAATTTGAGGATCAAAATGGGTTTTCATTCGTATAATCGATTCTGAATGATAAGAAACTGCTGCATAAATTCCACGATGAATAGCAAAGGGAACTACCTTACCCCCATTATAATCTATATGTTCACCTATAAAATTTACTCTACCAGGAGCAAAAAAAATATTTTCAGGCTCTTTTTTATATATCTCTTTATATTGATTTATTAAAAAATCTTTCATAAGAACTAATACTTATATTTTATTTGTTTCTGAAATTCAAATTTAGAAATTGCTAAATCTACAATCTTATCTATTAATTCTACTGGACTGATTCCTTCATATTCCCACAACTTGGGATACATACTGATATTGGTAAATCCCGGCAGAGTATTTACTTCACTGACATAAATATTTCCATTTTCATAAAACATATCTACTCTTGCAAAACCTTCTGCATACAAAGCTTTATATGCAAGTAATGCTATATGTTTGATTTTTTCAACTTCTTTTTCTGTTAAATTTAGAGCGGGAATATAAAGATTTGCTCCGTGAGGATCTCGATATTTTGCATCATAAGAATAAAATTCCTGAATGGGTTGAATTTCTCCGGGCAAACTTACAGAAACCTCGTAATTTCCTAAAACAGAACATTCGAGTTCCCTTCCTATAATTGCTTTTTCGATCAAAATCTTTGTATCGTATTGAAAAGCCTTTTCTACACTTTCTTCTAGTTCTTGAAAATTTTTTGCTTTATTCACACCTACAGAAGAACCCTGTCGGGCTGGCTTTACAAACAACGGAAAATGAAATTTTTTTACAATTTCATCATAGGGGATGGTATCTTTTTCATAAATTTGATAACTTACAAAGGGTACAACAGGTATTTGATTTGCAATTAAAATTTGCTTCATTGCTTCTTTATCCATACATAAAGCAGAAGATAGAACATCGCAGCCCACAAAAGGAAGGGAAAGAAGCTTTAAAAAACCTTGTAAGGAACCATCCTCACCATAAGTTCCATGTGTAATGGGAAATACAATATCTGGATTCAGATAAATAAACTGATGATCCTTTATATAGAAGAAAGGATTTTGTTGATTAAAGTTCACATATAATTTTTCTTTAGAAATTTCTTTTAGTTGATCTTTCCTGTTCGGAAAATCCTTAAAATCTTTAAGATAATACCAGACTCCTTCTTCATCAATATAAATACTAAAAATGTTATATCTTTCTCTGGAAAGGGCTGAATAAATATTTTTTGCAGAAAGAATTGAAATTTCATGTTCCGTAGATCGACCGCCAAATATTAATGCTAAATTCGATTTCTTCATAATGATTCTTAAAAATTATATTTTAATTTTGAAAATTCCATAAAAGCAATATCAATGGAATTATATCTTTGAATATATTCCTTTGAACCTCCAGAATTCTTCAGGATTTCCAGACCTATTCTACCATATTCATTTTTAACCCATTTTTCGAAAAAATATATTTCTTTTTTTTGCATACTTTGAAAGGTATCAATTTCTTCCCTAATTTTTAACAAATGCTGAATGAATTCATCAATACCATAGCCAGTATGTGCACTTACTCGAAAAATAGGTATTTCTTTGCTTACGGGATAGATCAGCGAGAGTGTGGATCTTAATGCATAATAGGTTTTTCTTGCTTCTTTTTCCTGATCCCATTTATTAATAACAAAGGCATCCGGAATTTCCATTACTCCGGCTTTCATAAATTGAATCTGATCACCTGTAAGAGGCTGTAGCACAAGGAATACTTTATCAGCTATATACTGAATTTCAATTTCACTCTGACCAATCCCCACTGTCTCGATAAATATATAATCAAAAAAATAATAGAAAAGTCTACAGACAGAAAAACTGTGCCGGCTTAAACCACCCAGTTCTTTATCGGAAGCCTGACTGCGAAAAAAAATTCTATTTTCGCCTACCGGCAACTTAACCCTTGTTCGATCGCCTAGTAAAGAACCCCCCGAAATTTCAGAAGAAGGATCAATTGCTAGTATTCCAACGCGAATATCATTTGTTCTTTTTATCAATTCATTAGCAATTCTCCCCGTTAAAGTAGATTTTCCTGTTCCGGGAGTCCCCGTAAAACCAAGGAAAACCCCACGACGGTTACTCAATTGTTCTAAGATTTCAATAACTTTATTTCTATCCGATAAAAGCTCTTTTCTAGTATTTTCAAATAAACTAACTAATTTTGCTAAATAGAACTTATTACCTTCCAGAGCTTTTTGAATCCAGTTATCTAGATCCATTTTTTGCTTTTCTATGAGTATCATGATTTTGCTACTGTTATATATCTTTCTTCTATAATATCCATTATTTTTTCCATAATTTCAATTAACTGATAATCTGAAGGAGTAAAAATTCTTTTTACACCGAGAGCATAAAGTTTTTCAAAATCGGTTTGAGGAATAATACCTCCTATTACCACTGGAATTTCTTCAGCTGAAAATTCTTTAAGTTTTCGAAATACTTCTTCTGTTAATTCATAATGACTACCGGATAAAATCGAAAGAGCAATTATATCTACATTTTCCTCAACAGCTGATTGAACAATTTCATCGGGAGTTAATCGAATACCTGAATAAATCACATCAAATCCTGAATGTCTTGCAGAAACGGCTATAATTTCTGCTCCATTAGAATGTCCATCGAGACCAGGTTTCCCTACAATGACTTTGGGACGATGACCTATTTTTTTGATAAATTCTTCTACCCTATCCCATAATTTATATAATCTTTCATTTTCCAGATATAACCTCTGCCCTTCAATTCCTGTAGGCGGTCTATATTCCCCAAAAACTTCTCTTAACGCATCTGCCCATTCACCAGTGGTAATTCGAGCTAAGGCACATTCAATCGAAGGATCCATTAAATTATCTCCTTTGCGAGCACATTCTTTTAAGTATTCGAGAGCTTCCTTAACTCTTTTTTCATTGCGATTTTTTTTAGTTCTTTCGAGGGCTTCCAGTGTTTTTCTTGCTGCATCCGGATCTACTTTAAAAATACCTCCATCCCCTGCCTGTAAAGGAGAAGGTAAACCCTCTGTCCACTTGTTTACACCTACGACAATGATTTCTCCCGTATTGATTTTACTCATTCTTTCAGACATAGATTTAACAAGCTGTGTTTTAATATAGCCTGATTCCACAGCTGCACGAATTCCACCTATATTTAGAATTTTCTGAATCTCAGCTTTTGCTTGTTCTTTTAATTCATTGACCTTGGACTCAATTACATAACTACCATCGAAAATATCAGGATATTCCAGTAAATCAGTTTCATAAGCTAAAATCTGCTGCAATCGCAATGACCATTGTTGATCCCATGGCCTTGGCAGTGATAAGGCTTCATTCCATGCTGGAAGTTGTAAAGCTCTACATCTTGCTTTTCGACTTAAAGTTACCCCCAGTGCTTCAATTAAGATTCGCCATGCATTATTTTCAGGTTGCTTTTCTGTTAACCCAAGAGAGTTTACCTGAACTCCATATCGAAAAATTCTATATTTCGGATTTTGAACATTATATCTCTCCCGTGTAATCTCGTCCCATAATTCCACAAATGCCCGCATTTTACACATTTCTTCTATAAATCGAATACCAGAATTTACAAAAAAGCTAATACGACCTACAATTTGTTCAAATAAGTTCTGAGAAACCCGTCCTCTTTCTCGAATTGTATCCAATAAACCAATAGCATTTGAAAGAGCATAGGCTAATTCCTGAACAGGAGTGGCTCCTGCTTCCTGCAAATGATAAGAACAAATATTGGAAGGATTCCATCTGGGAAGATGTTCAATACAATATTCATACATTTCACTGATTAATCGAAAACTCGGCTCTGGTGGAAAAATATAAGTTCCTCTTGCTAAATATTCTTTGACTAAATCATTCTGAGTAGTTCCCTGCAATTTCGAAATATCTACTCCTCTTTCTTTTGCTAAAGCAATATAAAGAGAAAGCAACCACATCGAAGTAGCATTAATTGTCATTGATGTATTCATTTCTTCTAAGGGAATCTCTTCAAAAAGAATATGAAAATCATCGAGGGAATTAATGGGAACTCCTACTTTTCCAATCTCAGGTTTAGCGATGGGATGATCAGATGAATAACCGCATTGAGTAGGTAAATCAAAAGCAATGGATAAACCCGTTTGCCCTCTTTTTAAACCTTCCCGATATAATTTATTGGTTTCCCAGACATTTGTATGCCCCGCATAAGTTCTAAAAATCCATGGTTTATCACGTATGGGATTATCATTATCATCGTATAAAATATGTTTTTTCTTATCCATTTTGACCTCCTACTCATCACAAACAGCACCAAATTCAGCAGACCCCACCAAACGATAATATTTATACATTACCCCAGCTTTGTATTTTGGCTCTAGTGGTTTCCATTCTTTTTTTCGATTTTCCATTTCTTCTTTGCTTATGTGAACTTCAAGTTGATTGGTATTCGCATCTATAGTAATAATATCTCCATTTTTTACGAAAGCAATAGGTCCGCCAACTGCAGCCTCTGGAGAAACATGCCCCACAACCATTCCATAAGTTCCACCTGAAAACCTTCCGTCTGTAATCAGTCCTACTTTATCTCCCAATCCTTTACCGATAAGAGCTGATGTGGGCGAAAGCATTTCGCGCATCCCCGGCCCTCCTTTAGGTCCTTCGTATCGAATTACTACTACATCTCCTTCTTTGATTTCTTCATTAAGAATGGCATTCATACATTCTTCTTCGGAATTATATACTTTCGCCGGACCTGTAATTCGAAAATGTTTAACACCGGATATTTTGGCAACGGCACCTCCTGGGGCTAAATTTCCCTTTAAAATTACTAAATGACCTCGTGGATACAAAGGCTTATTTAAGGGATAAATTACATCCTGATTTTCTGGAATTTCTGGGGATATATGCTTTAAATTTTCTTCAATAGTTTTACCAGTAACAGTTAAACAATCTCCATGAAGTATCCCTGCATTAAGTAAAATCTTCATAATTTTGGGAATTCCTCCATATCGATGAAGATGCACAGCTAAATATTTCCCGGAAGGCTTCATATCGGCAATATGAGGAACTCTCCTGGCAATGGATTCAAAATCATCAATGCTTAAAGGAACTTTCATTGCACGGGCAATAGCAATTAAATGTAATACAGCATTCGTGGAACCTCCTATTGCCATTACCACTGCTATGGCATTTTCAAAAGCTTTTCGAGTCATTATCTGCGATGGTAAGATTTGATTTTTGATTAAACTTACCAGAGCCACACCTGAATTAAAAGAAGATCTTTCTTTTTCTGATGCGACTGATGGCATTGTGGATGAACCAGGAAGACTCATTCCGAGAGCCTCTATGGCCGAAGACATTGTATTGGCTGTATACATTCCCCCACAACTACCAGGACCAGGGATTGCATTTTTTTCTATATTTAAAAACTCTTCTTTTGTGATTTTTTTTGCATTATATTCACCAACAGCTTCGAAAACAGAAACAATATTCAGTTCTTTATCGTTAAAGTATCCAGGTAAAATAGTCCCTCCATAAACAAAAATAGAAGGTATATTGAGTCTTGCCATTGCCATTAGAGCACCAGGCATATTTTTATCACAACCTCCAATTGCCAGTACTCCATCCATTCTCTGACCATTGGCTACAGTTTCAATAGCATCCGCAATGACTTCCCGACTTACAAGAGAATATTTCATACCTTCTGTTCCCATAGAAATTCCATCAGAAATTGTAATAGTTCCAAAAACCTGAGGCATACCCCCTGCATAAGAAATACCACGAATAGCTGCCTCTTCTAATACGCGAATCCCAGAATTACAAGGAGTAATTGTACTGAAAGCACTGGCAACTCCACAAATGGGCTTACCGAAATCTTCATCACGAAACCCCACTGCACGCAACATAGAACGATTGGGAGCCCGTGTGTTTCCTTCTGTTATAATATAAGAGCGATAATTTAATTTTTGTGAATTTTGAATCATATTTACATTATTTCCAGCATTAATTTATTGTAAATGAAAAATATGATTTTTGAATCAGTATTTTTATAAATTTAAGAAAAAATGAATTCTACTTTTATTGCTATTCACAAAAAAAATGAACTCTTTTTGATTTTTATTATCAAAACAGAATAGGAGGTGTTATGAAAATCACTCAATTTTTAATTCTATCTCTATTATTTTTAACAATCAATTTATGGGGTAATGAAAATCCAAAAAAAGCTCTGGTTACTTTTAAGAAGGGGAATGTATTCTTCATTCGAGAAAATCAAACCCACAAAATTCATATAAATACCATATTGACAGAAAAAGACATTATCCGTACTGAAAAGAATTCTTCTGTTAATATTCAATTTTCAGATGGTGTAATTATAATGATTGGTCCTCAAACCCAACTCGAAATTCATAAATTGATGAAAGAAAATAAAAAAGATGAAGTTCGACTCAAACAGAGCACCGGAGAAATTCTTGCCAAGGTATCTTCTAAGAAAAATACTCAACTCGATATTGAAAGTCCAACAACTGTGGCTTCAGTAAGAGGAACAGAACTTTTAATAAATTCGGATCAAAATACTACAACAGTAGCAGTAAATGAAGGGAAAGTAGAAGTATCCAGAATCGATGGAAGTCAAAAAGAAACTATTGAAGCTGGGCAAAAAATCATGGTTACTTTTCAGGAAATGAAAAAAAGTATACTTGAAATTTATGAAAAAGATAAATTTCATATGATACAAGAATTAGAAAAAACAAAAAAACAAAACTTAGAGAATCTGATCCAACAAATTGAAAAAGACCAGAAAATGTTACAAGAACAAAAACAACGAATTCAAATTCCTCCATCTCCATTAGAAAATTAATTTTTTGCTCCGCCTTTTAGGACGGAGCTTTTTTACGATTAAAATCAGGAAAATATACATTGAATATTCACAATATCGTTTAAATCCTCATTTAAATCAATGGTTCCTACATACTTAACTGACAAACATTGCTGGGATTAGACCATCACTACCAACACCAGCTTTATAAGATGAAGCTTTAAAACTTACACTATCACCATCAATTGTAAAAACTCTATTTTTCTTATTTTTTACTAAGAAAATTTCAAAAAACTAATTACATAGTTACCAAAAAAATAATTATGTATTTCATTAACTTACGTTTAATAGATATAATATTATAAATTAAATTCATTACTATTAAACTTCAATTACATTTCAATAAAATACTAAATAACGACAAAGATTTTCGGTAAATTATAAAAAAATAGAAATTGATTTTATATACTGGCTTTATGTAAAATCTCTTTGCCTCTTACTTAAATAATTTGATAAAACAAAATCATTTTTATTGATTACTACCACAATAATATTATAAATAAAATCTTGTTTTTTCTGGAAAAATAAAATTTGACTCATAACAATAATAAATTTAAGTAAGTAATTATGCAGGAAGAATTACAGGAACGTTCCAGAATTTATTTAGATTACACAATAAAATTATCGCGGGAAGCAAGAAAAGCCTTTTATGAACTTAGAAAAACATCGATTAAAACAAGGAATCAAATTTTGAAAAATCTGGTTGAAATTTTAAAAAATCCAGTACATCAGGAAACTATAATAACTAAAAATGAAATTGATCTGGAAAAAGGAAAGAAAAATAATTTATCAGAAGCATTACTGGATCGACTCAAGTTAAACGAAAAAAGAATTCAGGAAATCATTCAATCCCTCGAAGATATTATAGCTTTACCCGATCCCATTAATGAAATTTCGAAAGGATATACTTTAAGCAACGGTATTGAATTGATACAAAAAAAAGTTCCCATTGGTGTCATTTTTACTATTTATGAATCCCGTCCCAATGTTACAATTGATGTGGGGGCATTATGTATAAAAAGCGGAAATGCTGTTATACTCAGAGGTGGTAAAGAGGCTTTTTCCACCAATCAAATTTTATATCAACTATTTAAAGAAGCAATTATAAAAGAAAATATTTCCCCTGAGATAATTCAATTTGTAGAAGAAACTGATAGAGCCTGTATGTATGCACTTTTACAACAGGATTCTTACATTGATCTGGTCGTACCTCGCGGCGGTGAATCTCTGATTAAATTTATAACCGAAAATACAAGAATCCCTGTAATAAAACATGACAAAGGAGTTTGCAATCTCTATATAGATTCTTCAGCTGATTTAAATAAATCCATAGAAATTGCTATTAATGCAAAACTTCAAAGACCTTCTGTATGTAATGCAATAGAAAATCTAATCTTTCATAAAGATTTCCCACATATTAGAGAAGTACTGGAATCATTAAAAAACAAAGGAGCGATTTTACTGGGATGCGAAGAAACAGAAAAAATTTTTCCTCCTGTAGAACTCATTCAGGATCCGGACAAAGAATACAGTACAGAATATCTTGATAACAGGCTTTCTGTAAAAATTGTTAAAAATTTAGACGAAGCTATTGAATTCATCCATAAATATGGTAGTGGACATTCAGAGGGAATTGTTGCAGAAAATTATTCCGCCATAGAGGAATTTGAAAGAAAAGTCGATAGTGCAGCATTATTTATAAATTGTTCTACCAGATTCCACGATGGTGGACAGATGGGAATGGGAGCAGAAATTGGAATTTCAACGAATCGTCTTCATGTTCGTGGTCCAATGGGACTAAAGGACCTTACAACAACCACTTATATTTTAAGGGGAAATGGACAAATACGAACATAAAAAATTATTTAAAATTTGAATTTTGCAATTCTTTCCTCAGTTCATCTATTTCTTTTTGAATTTGATCATATTCTTCCATTTTTCTTTTTAAAAATCTAACTGTGGCTCTTGCCTTTTCTTCTATTCCCTGAGGAGTCAATAAATACATATAACCCAATTTATTCTTATTATTTTTAAAATTTTTTGCTTTTACAAAACCTTTTTCGATAATAGCTTTTAAAAGATAATTAGCTTTACCGAGGCTCACCCCTAATTCTTTCGCAATCTCTCTTTGGGTAATCTCGGGATTTTTTTCAATTAATTTTAATATTTTATACTGGAGTTCTTCTGAATTTATCATAAATTATATAAATAAAGCTTATATTTTCGTTTCTTTGTCAAATGCTTTTTTGATGGTAGATTGGGGAGAGGTGCATAATATTCTTCTAAATAAATGAGTGAAGTGTTCTTAGAAAGAATGATACACACCAGACTTCTGTATCTTTTTTTTCTTAAGGACAATCTAAAAAAATTTTTGAGTTTTTAATTCTAAGGTAAAGTGTTTCCATTTTTGTATCTTTTACCAATTTTAGATTTCAGAAAACGTTCCTGATAACTATTGCAATCCCTTGTCCGCCACCTATGCATAGTGAAGCTACACCATATTTGGATTTTCTCCTTTTCATTTCATACATTAAAGTTACTAAAATTCGCGTTCCAGATGCTCCAATAGGATGGCCAAGTGCAATCGCACCACCATTGACATTTACTTTTTCTTTCGGAATATTTAATTCTCTAATTACTTGTAAGGATTGAACAGCAAAAGCTTCATTAATTTCAAAAAGATCAATGTCTTCAATTTTTAAATTTACCTTCGATAAAGCTTTTTTTATTGCAGTAATAGGTCCTAATCCCATTACAGATGGATCGAGAGCTGTTGATGCAAAACTTATAACTTCAAATTTTAAATTTACACTAATTTTTGATAAATATTGTTCTGAAACTACAAGAACAGCGGCCGCGCCATCATTAATACCTGAAGCATTACCAGCAGTTACAGTTCCATTATTTTTAAAAACAGGCTTTAATTTGCTTAATGTTTCGATAGTAGTATTAACTCTTGGATGTTCATCATTACTAAAAGTAACTTCATCTTTATTCTGGATGATCTTTATGGGTACGATTTCCTCTAAAAATTTATTTTCCTTGAAAGCCTTTGCATACTTCTGTTGAGATTGATAAGCAAACTCATCCTGTTCTTTTTTAGTAATTTGATATTTATCTGCAATATTCTCTGCTGTAGCTCCCATATGACAACTATCAAATTTATCCCATAAACCATCCCATATCATAGAATCAATCAATTCAAAATTTCCCATTTTAATTCCTTTTCGAATTCCCCTGACCAAAAAAGGAGCATTAGTCATACTTTCTGTTCCTCCAGCAATTACTACCCGATTATCTTTAATCATTATAGACTGAGCTGCAAGAATCACCGATTTCAAGCCAGATCCACAAACTTTATTAACCGTAAAAGAAGGAATATGATAACCTAAACCTGCTTTAATAGCTGATTGCCTTGCCACATTTTGTCCATTACCTGCCTGTATTACATTACCCATAATCACTTCATCTATCTCTTCTTTGTTTATTTGAGTCCTTTTTAGAAGTTCTTCAATTACAATTGCTCCTAAATCATTTGCATCAAGATTCGACAAACTTCCCAAAAAACTGCCAATAGGTGTTCTTACACCTCCAACAATAAATACTTTTTCTAAATTCATAAAACCTCCTTACTACTTTGATTTTATATTATAAATATTGATAAATTTTTTTTCTGTATAGAGTTTCTTAAGTTCCAATCTTGAAATTTTACCCATAGAATTTTTTGGCAAATTTTCAAAGAGTACAATTGAATATGGGATCTTATATGAAGACAATTTAGTTTTAAGAGTAAATTCAACTTTCTGAAAAATTTCATTTACATTTATTTTGTCTGATCTTAAACTGATTGCAAGAAGAGGTATTTCACCCCAAAAATCATCATCCATTCCAAACACACAACAATCCAATATCTCATCAATCAAGTAAACTTCTTTTTCAATTTCAATAGGATAGATATTCTCGCCCCCGCGAATTATAATTTCTTTTTTTCTTCCTCTAACCCAATAAAAGCCATCTTGATTTCTGTAAAAGATATCTCCTGTACAAAAACCTAACTTTGGGTGAAATGTCTTTTCATTGGGAATGTTTTCGTAGCCACTAAATAAAAGATCACCTTTTAACCATAGTTCTCCTTCTCCTTCTTCTTTTATAATTCTTTTTGTTTCCGGATCTACTAAATTCATTTCCAGGAATGGCATAGGTCTTCCTACACTCCCTTTATATTTCCTAGATTCTTCGCTAGTCATAAAAAAACAATTTACACCTACTTCTGTCATTCCATATCCCTGTCTTAGTATAAAATTTTTCTTTTCAAATTCTTTATAAATATTATCTGGACATGGAGCCCCTCCAGAAATGATAAATTTCATATGTGATAAATCTACTTTTTCCCATAATGGATGAACTATCATAGATTTAAACATAGTTGGTACTGCAAATAATAAATTGATTTTCTTAAAATTTATAAGTTGTAAAAGTATTTCAGGTTGAAATTTCTCTAAAAGAATTAATTTTCCTCCAATAAACAAAAGTGGGGTAGTTAAAACATTTAAGCCACCAGCATGAAACATTGGAGTATGAATCACAGAAGAATCATTTTGCGATAAATCCCAGAATAACACTGTACTAAAAATATTCATCAAAATCATCTTAATTGAAAGTCTTGCTGCTTTTGGAATTCCTGTTGTTCCGGATGTGAATAATAAAATCCAATCATTATTATAGGAAACTTTTTGATTTTGTTCAATATATTGTGAACTTAAATTTCGATTGACCTCTTCAATAGAAATAGAATAAGGAATCTCTCTTTCTTTTTGTATAATATTAACATCACCTAAAAAATCATTACCATAAATCAGTAATTTTATTTTTAACTGTGATAACATTAAAGAAATTTCATTCTCTTTTAATCGAGAATTCATCGGAATAAATCTAAATCCACCGCGAAGGCTTGCAAATAATAAAAAAATATGTTCTACGGAATTTTTTTCCAAATATACAAATGAATCACCTGCTTCTAAGTATTGGCTAAGAAAAAAATGATACTGAATAATTTTCCTTAAAAGTTCCTCATAAGAAAAAAAATTTCCAGTTGAATATTCCTCTAATGCTATTCTACTGGAAAAAGCTTTGAAAATTTTTTCAAAAAGGAACGATGGGGGAATCATCAGGAAGTTCATATTTTTATTTAGATTCTTCTTGATAGAGCTGGTTTATGAAATGAGAGTATTTATTTATTATTACCTTTCTTTTTAGTTTAAGTGTAGGAGTAATTTCATTCCTCTCAATAGAAAAATCAAAGGGAAGAATTAAAAATTTCTTTATCTGTTCTGTTCGATTTAATTGTTGATTTATTTCATTAATAAAATTTTCTATCTCTTTTTTTACAGATAAATTTTCACTTAGAAACTCGTAAATATTTATAGAAATTGGTTCACCTCTCATAAAATTATTTAAAACTTCTTCTGAAATATTTTTTAAATCATTTAAAAATTTTTTTATTACTACAGAAGGATTTATAGTTATAAAAGCTGAAATATAACTTTTCCCATCTCCTACAATCATTGCATTACTTATTAAGGGATTCGTTTTCAATAAATTCTCTATATGTGTGGGAGCAATATTTTTTCCAGTAGACGTTACAAGAATCTCTTTTTTTCTATCTACTATTTTTAAAAATCCATCCTCATCAATTTCTCCGATATCGCCAGTAAACATCCATTCTCTGTCAGAATCAAACATCTCTCTGGTTGCTTCCTCATTTTTGTAATAACCAGAAAATAAATTCATTCCTTTTACCATTATTTCTCCCTCTTCAGAAAGTTTCAACTCAGTATGAGGCATTGGAACTCCCACTGTTCCTATCTTAAACTTTTCAGGTCTATTAAATGAAACACAAATGTTTTCAGTTAATCCATAGGCTTCATAGATTATAAGTCCAATACTTAAAAAGTCTCTTGAAATCTGGCGATTTAAAGCTGCTGCACCACTGGTACAAACTTTTATATTTTTTCCAAGAACCATTTCAATTAAATTTTTAAAATATTTATTATAGTACTCCTGATATTTTTTTTCAATTTCTTCTAGAGGTTTCTCACCTTTCATTTTATGTTCATAATATCTTAAAGTCGCATCCCGTCCTTTATATATATCATTCTGAATATCCAAGGGAAGCCCTTTAATATAATGAATTAGTATCGAATGCATCTTTTCATAAATTCTCGGTACACCTCCAAAAATAGTAGGATTTACCTCTAACACACACTGGAATAAATCATTAAAATTAGGAACCATAAAAGTTTGTCTTCCACTTGCTAATGTTGAACCCAATCCGAAAATCCTTTCTCCTACATGGCAATAAGGTAAAAAAGATAAAATCTTATCTTCATGTGAAAATTGAAAAATTTGATTGATAGAATCTGAATTGTATAACACATAACGATTAGAAAGCATTGCTGCTTTGGGATCTCCTGTTGTTCCTGAAGTATAAACATAAATAATGATATCTTCTTTCTGAGATTTTTTAATAAATTCTTCAAGATCAGAAAGATATTTATGTCTATTATCTTTACCTAAGCGAATAAAATCTGCAATATTCCATATATTTTCCTTAGACTGGCTTGGAGCATTTGAATCTATTATAATTATATCCTTAACTTTATACAAATCTTTTCTAACAGACATGATTTTTTTTAACTGTTCTTCTGTATCAACAATTACAAATTTACTTTCTGAGTGGTTTATCATATATTGACATTGAACGTTGGAAGAAGTAGGATAAAGACCAACTGTTATCCCTCCAGAAACAATTGTTCCCAAATCACATAAAGGCCATTCTTTTCTATTCGCAGATAAAATAGAAACACCATCTCCTTTTTGAAGACCTCTTTCTTTTAAAGCTGAGGCAAAATTTAAAACATAATCCCAACCTTCCTTCCATGATATAGATTTCCATCCAGAATGAATTCTTTCCCATAAAAACGGTTTATCACTTAGTTTCTGCACTCTATCCTGAAAAACTTCTATCACATTATTGAATTCAATGATTCTTCTCATATTTCCCCCTCATTTTAAATGCCTTTATTAAAAAACTTGAATTTACTGCTTAGAATCTGCAAAATTATAGCCAATATAGTCGATATTAAAATTGCAATTGCTGCTGAAACTCCCGGATTTCTTATAGAAAGCAAATTTCCATTAGAATCAAACATATATTGATCCACCAAAGGAAAATAACCAGTATAAAAAATCCAGAAATGAAGAAAAGTTGCAGTTATAGATGCTACAGAGACAGCTAACTTATTAGCATTTTTTAGAAAAGTACCAAATAGAATTGGAATAAAACTTGCTGCGAAAAAACCATAAACACCTGTTTGAGCAAATATAGCTACACTTAGTTTAGGATTAGTTATCTGATCATAAGAAAAGTACCACGCCATAACTCCTATTATAAAAATTACAATTTTATTAATTAAAAATAGCTGCTTTTCTTTCTTTTCATCGTCCTTATATAATTTTCCAATTATATCTACTGTGATAACAGTTGATAGAGATTGTATTAAACCTTCTAATGTAGAAATACCTGCTGAGATAACTCCAAAAGCAAGAAAAATTGTCATTAGCTCGCTAAACTTATATACAATATAAAAAGAGATAATTTCATCCATTTTTATTTTTTGATCATTAAACATAAGATCAGGAAAAGCTAATCTTGCGTAAAATCCTGTAAACACTACCATAAAAAATAAAAATTGTACTATTGTACCATAAAATAGATATTTATTTACATCCTTTTCTGACTTTAATAAAAGCGATTTTGTTAATATATGTGGTTGACAGATAATAGCAATACCAATAAGAAACTGAAAAAAGAAGATTTCGTAAAAGTCTCTAAACAAGGGACTATTGGGATTCGTAGGCTCTGCCAGTAAAGGATCAATTTCCTTCAGTTTATTCCAGAAATTCCCTTCAAGAAAATATTCATATCCTGATGTTAGAAGAATGATAGCTGCAATTATCATAATAATGGCTTGAACTGTATTTGTATAAACCATAGTATTAGCACCACCGAACATCATATACCCAAAAATGAATATTACAACTGCTGTTAGAACATAATAAATATCTACATTAATCAATTTAGATAAAACCTGGCTGATACCTACAAGAATTAAAGTGATAAAGGTAATTAACAATATACTTAAAAAAGCAAAATATAGTTCCAACACTTTTGATGAATATCTTTTTCCTATCCATTGAGCTATAGTATTTGCTTTTACAGTTGAACCAAATTTTTGAAAGCTTTTGGAAAGAATAATAAAAGACAATATCGCTGGAATAGGATAACCTAATCCTATTGATAAAAAAGCACTTAGCCCAAAGTAAGAAACAAAACCCGGATTGATAATAAAAGTAGCTGCACTCGTTGTTGCAGCTGCAAAGGATAATGCGACAAAAATGGGAGAAAAAGTAATATTTCCTAAGGCATAATCTGAAATATTTTTTGTTTTTAAAGCCCCCCTTATAACAAAGTATAAAATTACTAAAATATAAACAATTACAAAGACCCATCCATAAATTACTTGATTATTCATACTGGGTTCCATATTAACCTCCAGAAATTTTAATTAACCACGCGACCCCAATCTAAGTCCTCCATGGATAAAGTAAACTTCACCTGAAATTGCTTCGTTTTTATAAATATCAATCATTAAAGTTGCCACTTCTTCAGGAGCTATCAGTCTTCGAATTGGTACCTGATCAAGAACTCCTTCTAAGGCTTTTTGATTCATTCCTGCTGTCATAGCCGTTTGAACATAACCTGGTGCAATTGCATTCACACGTATTTTGTGAGACAAATTTCTTCTCATTAACTCAGCTGTTAAAACTTTAGGGAAAACTGAAATTGCTGCTTTAGTTGATGAATAATTTATTTGACCTGCAGTTCCAAGTGCCCCGGTAGAAGAAATTAAAACAATACATCCTTTGGAATCATGAATAATCATCTGTTCTAGACAATCGCGAACAGTTAAAAAAACTCCTGTTAGATTGACATCTATAACCTTTTGCCATTTTTCAAGGGGCATTTTTATAATTTTTGTAGGATCATCTTTGAAAGGACTGACCATCATCATATCCGCAATAATGCCGGCACAAGGAGCTACCATATTTATAGAGCCAAAATTTTTTATTGCAGTTAAGGCTAGTAATTCTGTATCCGATTCTTCAGTAACATCTACTTTTACAGTTACACAATTATGGGAATTGATTTCATTTTTGATATTTTCCAATTGTTGCTCATTCAAATCACCAATTACAACTTTTCCACCTTGAGAAAGCCACATTTTAGCAAGTGCATAACCAATTCCACTTGCACCTCCAGTTATGACAGCAACTCTATCTTTAACATCTAACATACAAACTCCTATGAATTTATAAAATTTATAAAAAAACCAACCTGATCATACTCCAGGTTGGTAAAATTAAAGGGAGAGAGTTTTTTAAAATTGCTTTATATAGTTATACACGTTATCATTAAACTCTGCACTACAGTCAATTTGAATGGTATGTCCACATTTTTTTAATTCAATTCTTTTAGAATTTCTTATATTCTTTTCTCCATATTTCATAATATCCCTTGTATTTCCACCGTGCAGAAAAGGATTTGGAATTAATCTATCTTCATCGCCATGGATAATTAGAGTTGGAACGCGAATTTTATTTAAATTTGTTCGAACAAAATCATTTTCTGCTAACCCCCATATAGATTTGATGTTAGCATATCCATATTTATCAAAATCTTTATTTTTTGCCATACGAACACGATATTCCACCAACCATTCATATTCATCTTTCCAGTTTGAGAAGTTATCATAACGAATAGCCCTCCATACATTCTCTTCAGTTGTCCTTCTAAAAATGGAAGCATCAGTAAATACATTCTTGAACCACTCTTTTTCTCGTCTTGTAAATTCTTCAAAACCTGCTGGTGCTACAAGAACAAGAACCTTTGGAACATCAGGATATCGTATTGCTATTGATAAAGCTGTTTGCCCCCCCATAGAATGTCCAAATATTATGGGATTCTTTAAATCTAGCCCTTTAATCATTTCAACCACTGTATCTCCAAAAGCCTCAGTTGTAAATGTATAAGTAGATGGCTTATCAGATTTACCATAACCTGGCAAATCTAATGCAATAACACGGTATCCTTTATTGACAAAATAAGATACCTGATAATCCCAGAATCGAAGATAAGAACCTAAACCATGGATCATCAATAGAACCTGTCCTGTTCCCTGGTCAGTATATGCCACACGAAATTGTTCTTTTGTAACAAAATATTTAACTGGGTATTTATAAGGAATATCTTCAAATTCAAGGGGTGGCATATGAGCATAAGACTTTTTAAATATACTTTCTGAATTCAAAATAATTGGCACCAAACCTAAAACCAGTAATGCAAAATTTAAAACTTTTTTATTCATATGTAACCTCCTTAGAAACCAATCCATTTAAAGGTAATAAATAAAGCATATGGATCTCTATCTACTGTATTTGGCCGAACCTTCTGACCCAAATTATTAATCTCTGATTTATAAAAATCCCCCAGAAACATTTTAGCAAAATGTATTCCCACCATCATAAGATAACGCACTTGATATACCAATTCTATATTGTATTCTGTTCCTATAAAATTTCCGGAATATTCTCTAAAAAAATTAATATTAGCATTTCCAGAATTATCGAGATAAAAGTAAGAAGGTTTACCAGCATATACAAGACTTAATAAGCTTTTTAAAGCTGGATCAGCATTAACCTGTCCTGCAAGCTGTGTGTCGAAATCCTGATACAAAGCATCAGTTCTATAGGTAACTTCTTGTCGAGTATTAGAATAAGCTCTTGCATAGCCTAATTTTATATTTAGCTTATTGGGAATTAGATCATGATAAAAAGCAAGTATAAATGCTCTTGTTCCATACCCTTGATTTGAAATATCAGTCATTGCACCGGTAAAATGGCTGATAGCCTCTCCGAAGGGAAATAAAATCAAAGCTTTATGAGATACCCAGGTTGCTCCAGGCAAGCCATAATAATTCATTGTAAAGGCACCTGTATACTTCTCATCCTTTGGATCAGAATCACCCTGAGTATATAAATATTCAAAGGTAATTTTGTCTCCACCCAGAGATGCACCAGTAACATCAGCTTTTTTTCCATAATGATATTGAATTTCAAAATCTGCACTTAATCCATCTATTTCTACAAACCAATTGGTTGCTGGATTAGCCGGTCCCAATCCGATTGTATTTATTGTATTGCCAGCTATGTTTGGATGGGTAATATTGGTATTTTCAAATCGACCCTTATTTAACATTACAAAACCATTTGCAGACCATCTACTAGTAAAGAAATTTATATTATGATGAAAATTAAATCCCAACCAATTCATAAATCCATTTGCACTTTCCAAATTTAATGATTGAGCTCCTGTAAAACCCATATGTAATGAAGAAGATGGACCACCTTGTGATACTAAACTATATAAATCCTGATTCGACTTAGATTGATCCAATAGATACCAATAAGAAAAACCAATAAGGGTTCCAGGAAAAATCTGAAATGCCTGATCTAATGTTGCAAACTGAACATCATCATATTTTTCACCTTCCTTATTATATACCACTACTGTATAACTTAACTTTGTTAAACCAAAATATTTAGAATAAAAAGAAATACCTGTTGCATCTGTTCCATAAAACATTATTTTATATCCCGAATTTAAAATATAAGTAGCTGGTGTATCGAAAGGATCATAAATAGAATCGTAAAAACCCTGTATTCCTATATTCGTACTGAGCTTGGGTGTTATTTTCCAGTGCACAAATGCATTTTTGGTTTGAATATTTACTTGATCTGCATTAAAAGCACCTCCACGATTTTCACCAGCTCTATTTCGAGAAACACCAAACATAGTATCAATTTCAAACTGAGCACGAAAAGATACTCCCCCATTAAAGAAATTAGGTGTATAAGTAAAAATAGGAATCCAACGCAACTCCGCATAGTTATTATTCACTGTTTCGGAACCGGACTTATCACTTTTTTCTTTGCTAGTAGCAGGTTGATGCCCTGAAAGGGATCCTATAGGTCCAAGGGTTGTACCCGGAATAGCAACAGGTGAACTAGGATAAATATTCGTAAATGTTGCCCTAGTAAGCCAGTAATTTATAAGTGAAAATTCTTTCGGTTCTTTTATATCACCAAAATCATTACTCTCCTGCCATTCTTTGTAATTCAGCCCACCTACACTTATTGTTGGAAAAGGACGAGCCACTAACTCGAATGCTATGATAAAGACGATTATAAATAAAAGCTTATGAAAATTATCCACTTTAAAAATATTTATAAAATTTTCAACCATAAAATCAAAATTTTGATTGAAAAAATCAAAATTTTTTAATATCTAATCAACAAATATGATGATCCTGATTTTATCAAATTTTACAAAGCTATGGAACTATGGACCTGGGATAATATACCTTTTCCAGGTAGATTTAGTTTAAAATACATCCAAGACTTTTATAAAAATAATTCACTTCTAGAAGAGACTTTGTTTATAAACGCTCAAAAAGTTAATTTAAGAAACTACAAGGGAAAGTTTTTAAATATTCTTTCCGATGAAGATCATATTGTTCCATTAAAAGCTGGACAAATTGCAGAAGAACTAATAGGTAGTGAAGAGAAAAAAACGATTATTTATCATTCAGTTGGCCATGTAGGTTTAATGGTTGGAAATTTTGCAAAAGGAAATACCTGGAAAGAAATAAAAAACTGGATAAAAGGAGACTTTTAAAAGAGGAATAAATATGCCATATTTTAAAACATCAGAAAACATTAATTTATATTACGAAATACTAAAAAGTAAAAATTACTTGTCTGAAAAAATTGTGTTGATTAATGGTTTAGGCTCACCCATAGGATATTGGTTAGATTTTCCTAAAAAATTATGCGAAAATTTTGAAGTTCTTATTTACGATAATAGAGGGATTGGGAAAAGTAGTAATAGTAAAAATATTTATTTTATTGATGACTTAGAAAATGATCTAAAGGAACTGTTAAACTATATCGGTTGGGAAAAATATAATCTCTTAGGAATTTCCTTAGGAGGATTTATTGCTCTAAAACATACTGAAAAAAATTTAGGTAAAGTTAGAAATTTAATATTGGTATCCAGTCATCCGGGTATTCAGTATATGAAATATCCATTACATAATCCTATCCTTGAATTTTTTAAATGGAAACTCTTGTCTAAAGAACAAAGAATAGAAGAAATTATAAAATTTAATGCTGGTACAGATTTAAAAAAATTAAAACCAGAATTATATAGACAGATTTACAATAGTAGAATGAAGGAAAAAGTTGCTATTGATTTAAACTTCTGGCAACAGAGTTTAGCTGGAAGTTTTTTTAGCGGTATTAAATATAAAAATATTACAACACCAGTTCTAATCATTCACGGTAAAAATGATAAAGTCGTTCCCTATAATAATGCATATATATTCGAAAAATTATTTGTACAATCTCCTAAAATAAAAGTAAAAATATTTGAAGATGCTGGACATTTATGTCTATGGGAAAAGGAAAAAGAAATAATAGATGAATTATTTATTTTTGTACTGTATGAATCTTACGCATTCAACAAACAATTTTAATTTAAAATTAACTTACCTAATAAGTAAATGTTCATACTTATTTCTACATACAAGTTAAGGTTTTATTAACTTTTTAGCAAGAATTTAAAAAATATATTTTTCTTATTATGGAATAATCGAAAATTGAAGCTTTATAAATTGTATCAATTTTTAAAAATTGAATACAAATAGCTTATCATTTATTCAATAGCTATTTGAAAAGAATTTTTATAGCCCAAGAAATTTTGTTTTATATAAAAATTTTCCAGTTTTTATATTGAGTAAATTAGCTGCTTTTGCCTTATTACCACCAGATTTTTCTAAAGCAATTTCAATAACAAACTTTTCAAATTTGTCTAATATATCTTCATAATTTATTTCAGAAATTTTATTATTTTTAAAATCTATGATAGTTTTCATAAAATCAAGTTGAGATATATATAACTCTATATCCATACTTTGTTTAAAAACATTAGCATTTCCAAAACCAAGAGTTGGTAAAGTTTCATAAAAATAATTAGGCAATAAAAAAAAATGCTCGGGTAGAATCTCTGTATCAGAAAGCAATACTGCAGATTGTATATTTTTTTTTAATTCATCAATATTGCCTGGCCATTTATATTTTAATAAATAATTAATTGTTAACTCAGGTATTGTAGGTTTATTTTTAAGATTTTTTTTACTAAAAAAATCAACATAATACTCAAGTAAATGAGGAAGTTCATCTTTTCTGAATCTAAGCGATGGAATATGAAAATGAAAAGAAGAAAGATATAAAATTAATTTCTCGAAAATTTTAAGAGAACTTAACATTTCTAAATTCAAGTTTGATGAAATCACAAAAAAATTTTGGTCAAAATTATAAACTTCATTATTTAAGTAAACTTTCTTATCTTCTATTAAGATTAATAATTTTTCCTGCTGTTCATTAGATAATTCTTCCATATTTTTAATATAAATCAAATTTTCTTTGTAATTTTTTTTATAAACATTCTCAATTAATTGAGAAAAGAAATTTTCTTTTAAAATGAAACAATCCAATACTATCATATTCTTATTTTTAATTCTATGAGTCTCTTTAAGAAAAAACTTAATAAGTGTCTTTTTCCCAGAACCTTTTTCTCCAGTAATAAATATAAAATCCAAAACATCTTTAAGTTTTTCAATTTTCATATATATCTGATTAAGAACTGGATTCACAATAATGATTTTATCTTCATCATTTAAATTTAATATTCTCGGTCTCAGGATAGGACTAAATTTATTTTCTGATTTAAGAAATTTATTTTCTTCTTCGAGAATTCTTTTAATTTCGAGTAATTCTAGATTTTTGATTTTAAGTTCTTCATATTTCTTATTTAATTCTTTTATTAATTCATAAAATTCGATCTGTTCTTCAATAGTTTCTAATAGACCTTCTTTTGTCCATGGTTTTAGTATATATTTATGTATTTGAGCTTTATTAATAGCATCTAATAATATCTTGGAATCGTCATAAGCACTTAAAATGATGCGTCTGGTTTCTGGTAAGAACTTTTTTGATTGCATAAGAAGTTGTACTCCATCCATCTCGGGCATTCTATAATCACAAATTATCACTGATATATCATTTTGATTTTCTATAAATTTAAGAAAATCAGATGGTTTATCAAAAACTTCCACATCATAATAGTTAATAAAATTCAATCGAAATGAACTAAGATTTTCAGGCTCATCATCAACATATACAACTATTGGCTTGTCCTTCATTATTTTCATAAAAGATTAATTATTATTTATTTTTTTATTTTAAAAATTCAAGTAATTTTTAGTATTATTTGAAAACATGTCCCTTTGTGATCACTTTTAAGAAGGAACAATTCACCATGATGTTGTTTAATAATTATCTCAGCAATAGGTAATCCTAATCCTGTGCTGATACTATCCTGTTTGGTAGAAAAGAAAGGTTCAAAAATCTTTTTTTGTAGTTCTTTAGGAATTCCCTTTCCTGTATCGCAAATCGTAACTAAAATTTGATTGATGAAATAGGTAACTGAAATCTGTAAAACGCCCTGATAATTCATTGCTTGTAATGAATTCATAAAAATATTTATAAAAGCTTGTTTTAATACATGGGTATTTCCTCTTATTGCAGGTATATTTTCATAAAACCTTTCTATATGAACTTCTTTTAGGTAATTTTGTGGAAATGATAATAAAGCACTTTCAATGCAATAAATGACATCTATTCTCGTTATATTGACTTCCTCTGGATGTAAAAATTTTCTAAAATGATTTACTAAATTATCAATTCTAGTAATACCATATTCAATTTTTTTTGAAACAAATTCTAAATTATTCAGGATTCTCAAATATTCACTATCATTAAATGAATATTCTTGTAACTGTTTAATAATATCCTTTATTACTTCATTATACCCTCTCATAAAGTTTAGAGGATTTTTAATTTCGTGAGCAATACCACTTAATAAAGTTCCCGTTGTTATCAATCTTTGACTTTTTACAAGTTGATTTTGAGCTTTTTTTAAATTTTCTAAAGAATGCCTTAACTTCTTGTTAATCATTACTAGTTTCTTTGTTTTATTAAAAACTTCCAGCTTTAATTTTCTTACTAGTCGTTTTTGCTGATGATGCCTTTTGGTAATAGACTCCTTAATAAAATTATCGTATTCTTTTTCTTTATTATATAAAAACTTAATTGAGTGAATAATGCCGTAGGTAAAAATCAAAAACTCTATAAAAAAGAATAGATATATGTAAGGTATAAATTGAATAAACTGTTTTACAATCCCAAGATTAGAAAATGTTGCAAGAAGGACTCCTGTTAGCCCCCATAGCCATCCCGCAGATGCCATTAAGTCAATCAGCATTATTGAACAGTGCAAAAAAAAATTTAAAAAAAATACTATAAGAATTTTCATAATTTTGTTTGTTATATAAAAAAATAAAACCAACTAATATAATAAATATTTGAATAGTTACGATACTGATGCCTCGAAAATAATATAAAAATGAATTTGTTGGTAAAACACCAGTAAAGAAATGAAAAATATAAATAATATAAAATAACTTTAAAACTTTTTCTAAATTCTTTCTTAAGTTTAAATCCATTCTGATTTCATTAAGAAACAAAGAAGTTAAATATAAAATACTCAAATACATTAACGATAAACTTATAAGAGTAAATTGATTAGAAATGAGGTACCATTTCGAAAAAAATAATATAGGTAAATCTGAGGAAGAAAAATTGAATAGCAAAAAAAACAGATGAAAAAGCAAATATCTTACAAATAATTTATCCGATAAATAATAAATAAGCATAATCTCTAGAATCAAAAGAAAGATCAAAAAACCAAAAAAAGAACCTTGTATAATTCCTATGATTCTATTCACATAGTAAAAATATTCATAACTATAAATAAACAGACTAACATTTGTTGTACTTTCTGTTTGAATTTTTAAAAAAATTTCATAATCTTCATAAGATTCTAATTTTAATTCAAAATATGATAAATTGTTATTTATAAAGGGAGAATAAAAGACCCTGTCCCCTTTTTTTTGGTATATCAAAAGTTTATGATTTTTAATTAAATAAAATTCTATTTTATCTAATAAAGGATAAGAAGAAAATAAGACTAAATGAATAGGATAGTTTAATTGATTTCTAATTTTAAAACCTAACCAAAATGAACCTTGAATAAAACCTTTAGAAAACAAGTGGCTTCCTAAATAATCAAAAGCATAAATTTTATTTTTTAAATCTTCAATAGAAACATCTTGTATTAAATATTTTAAAGCATTAGCCAGATCTTCAGTATAATTTTGCTTAAATTGAGTAATTTCAATAAATTCCCTTTGTTTAATCACAATATTTTTTTTTCTGACTTCTGAATTTACCACCGATAATATTACTAGCAAAAACAAAAAAAAAATTGGGAAATAGATTAGAAATACATCTAATCTCTTTTGTTTGAAGTCCTTAAATTTTCCTTTCCATAATCTCTTCAAATCAACTCTCATCTTTTTCAACACCATTACCTCCCAGTATTCCTCTTCTCGAAGAGGATATAAAATTTATTAAGTGCTGGATATCCTCATTTATATTTTCTAATTTTTTTAGTTCTTCCAGTGCTTTGTTAATAGATACACGACTTCTATATAGAATTTGATAGGCTTTCTTTATATTTCTTCGTCTTTCTTCTGAAAATCCTGCTCTTCTCAGTCCTACAATATTGATACCCACCACTTTCGCAGGATTTCCATCTGCCATAAAAAAAGGGGGTACATCTTGAACAACTTTTGATAAACCACCTGTTATTGAATAAGCTCCAATAGAACAAAATTGATGAACTGCCACATGCCCACTTACAAAAGCTTTCTTTTCTATCTTAACATGACCAGCAATAATTGCATTATGTGTTAGTATCACTTCATCTTCAAGAATACAATCATGACCAATATGAACAGAACCCATAATATAATTCTTATTCCCAATTATGGTTGCCTGTTCTTCTTTCGTAGCTCTATGAATATTGACATATTCGCGGATAATATTGTTATCTCCAATTCTTAAATACGTTTTTATTTTTTCATTAAATGAAATATCTTGAGGAAGTCCCCCTAAATTTGTATAAGAAAAAATTTGATTTTTTTTTCCGATTCTTGTTCCAGAATGAATAATACAATAAGCCCCAATTCTGGTTTCAGAATCAATTTCTACATCATCTTCAATAATAGAATAAGGTCCTATTTCTACATCATAATCAATTTTTGCTTCTGGACTTACAATAGCCGTTGGATGAATTTTAGTCACAAATTCATTTTTTTTTGGTTTTTTTAGAAATCAACTTTTTAATACTGGATATATGCTTTTTGATACTCACTGTCATTTAGATTTGATTCAAAAATTTGGTTTATCTTTTGAAGAAGTTTTAGAAAATGCAAAGAAAGAAAAAGTCACAAATATCATACAAATTTCTACTGATATAGAATCATCCTTGCGGAGTCTGGAACTCTGCGAATATCAGCATGATATTCAAATTTCCTGTTGTATAGGATTACATCCCGAATCAGTTCAAAGCAGGGGCCAAATTGAAGAAATGAAAGAGTTTATAAAAAATCACATAAAAAATAAAAAAGTTGTAGGGATAGGCGAAACGGGGCTGGATTTTTTTCAAAATCCCGAAACCATAGATTTACAAATAGAATCCCTTTATGAACATTTCAAATTAGCAAAAGATTACGATCTACCCATAGTTGTTCATTCCAGAGATGATAAAATTTATTCAGAATCCAGAACAGAAGCCATTCATCAGATTTATCAATTAACAAAAGAGTTAAATATTTCAAAAGGAATACTTCATTGCTTTACTTATTCCTATAAAGAAGCAAAACTATTTATTGATTCAGGATGGAAAGTTTCTTTTAGTGGTATTGTGACCTTCAAAAATGCGAATTTTATTCAGGAAGCAGCTCTAAAAATTCCCTTAGAAAACTTATTAATTGAAACAGATGCTCCTTTTTTAGCTCCCAATCCCAAAAGAGGAAAAACGAATCAACCTGCTTATGTAATATATACAGCAGAATTTTTAGGAAATCTCAGAAAAATTCCTTTCGAAGAACTTACTGAAATATTAGAAAAGAATTCCAAAGAAATATTTTATCCCTTTATACGGAAAGAATTTAAGATAATGAAAAATCAAAGTTGAAATTTAAATAAAGGATAAATAATGTGAATTCTTAGTTTTCAAAGTACAGCCATTTCATTCATATTTTAATATAATTTGATAGGTGACATTAACATAAGGATCAAGAATTAAATAATTCAGCAAGAGATTTCCCTCCAGCTGGAAATCTCTTCGAGGAATTATCAAACTTCCTTTAAGCTGATGAATCGTGCCTTTATTTTTAAATTCAATTATATGAATATATTCTTTATTAATATCCTTAATATGGATTTTGAAAGAGATAAAAAAAAATTCAGAATTTTTGGAAAAAGGAACTAAATTGGTTATTAAAACTTTAATTTCTGGAAATTTATCTGCATAAAAAAAAGACCTTGATAAAATTTCATTTTTTACATTCTGATGGATTTTAACATTTTTTACTTTGATTCTAATTCCATTCTGTATTAGACTCCTGTATGTTCCTCTATAATTACTTTTAATGGGTTTAAATTCTTCGAATTCTCCTTCAATACTCGAAAAGAGATGGGGAACAGAAAAACGAATATAAGAATTTTCATAATCAATTTTCCATTTTTTTTGTTTATTCAAATTTTGACTTTCTAATTCAAAAGGCAGGAGATAAAAAAAAAATAAGGAAAAAATGGAAATATAAAAAGAAAAAGATTTTTCATCCACATGGATTCTATGTATTTTTATCATCAAGTATAAATAACAGACATTAGAAAAAATAATCTGATTCAGTCAAGTGAAAAAGAATTGTTTTTTTAATATAAATAAAAATCTTTACCATTAAGGAATATTTAAATAATTGTTTGCTTATGAATTTTTTTTTGAATTTAATAATCCTATTTCTCGGTATTTTCATTACACCAAGTCCAGTTGAATCTGAGAATAGTTTAAATAAATGGAAATCACATTCTTCGGTTGTAAAAGAAGTAATTAAGACTTATGAAAATATAAATACTCTTAAAGTATATTTCACTATCCAGACAAAAAACAAAATTTCAATGGGCATTGCATATTACCAAAAACCCGGGAAAACCAGATTTGAATTTTCCAAACCATCAGGCGATCTTCTGATATCTGATGGTAAAACCCTATGGATTGTTGTAGGAAGTCAAAACCTTGTTGGTAAGCAGGATTTAACTCTGAATGCAAAAGATGAAAATAATAAGCCCATTTTTTCAGTTTTACCCGTAAAGGGAATTCAACATTTATTCGAAAGATATCATTATAAATTTGATGACATAAACCAACCTAAAGAAATTGATGGAAAAAAATATTATGTACTTGTTCTGGAACAAAAAGAGAAAATTGGAGGATATGAAAAAATGAAAATTTTTATTAATGCCGAAACTTTTTTAATTGAAAAGGCAATTGCAGAAGGAAACTACGGAATCGTTACGACTGTAAATTTTTCAAATTTTAGCAAAAATATAGAACTGGAAGGTAAATTATTTCAGTTTAATCCACCAGAAAATTCAAGAATTGTATCTAATCCACTGGTATCGGAGGATTAATATGAGTTTAATTGGAAAACTTGGGGAAAAATTAAGAACAACAAGAGAAGCGAAAGGATATTCTATTCGAGAAGTAAGTTCACAAACACATATTTCTCCCAAATTTCTGGAAGCACTTGAAAAAGAAGATTATACCATATTTCCATCTGAAACATACACTATTGGCTTTTTAAGAACCTACTCAGAATTTCTGGGATTGAACACGGATGAGATCTTAAAAATGTATAATGGACTGAAAGTACAGGTAAGTGAGACACCGGTCGAAGAATTAACTAAAATTACAAAAACTCCCTCGATGGATCTTCAAACTTTGTTAAAATATGTAATAATGATTACTGCTGGAATAATTTTTATATTTTTGACTTATAAAGTTTCTGATTTTTTTATTTCGCGAAAAAGTAATTCAGTTTCTTTTAATGAAATTCCTGAATGCTCTCAAAGGGAAATCAAAAAAATTGATATTACCGGTAAAAAATCTTTCTTATCGATTATTGATATTTCCAGTAAATATGCTATTTCTTATAATGATCTTAACTTTGAGATTTGTTTATCTAAAATACATACAAAAAATAACAAAAATATTATCGAATTAGAAATTAGCTCAGATAACAAAAAAAACATAGTAGAAATTAGTGAAATGCAAAATACAATCATCTATTCCAGCTCTTCAAATTTACAACCAGAATTAATAGTTAGAAAAATTTTCGATAAAAATGCTGAAATTGAAATTCTTGTATCTGAAAAAAATCCAGTTAGCACTAAACAGCAAATCATTATTTATCTGGAAATCTTAGGAGATTCTTACATAGAATGGGAAGCAGATGGTAAATACTTCCCGGGCGTAATTTTAACCAAAGGAGAAAATCGAATTATTACAGCTGATACTAAAATTGATTTAAAAATTGGAAATGCTGGTGGAGTTTCTATTAAATTCGCTGAAAATCCTCCAAAGATAATAGGACCCCCTGGAAAAATTGCCAGAGTTATTTATAGAAAAGTTCAGGATCCATTAGATCCCACAAAAACAAAAATTCAGGAAGAAATTCAGGTTGCTCAATAATAAAAATGAATTATAAATTTTATATAACAACCCTTGGCTGTCCTAAAAATGAAGCCGACAGCAGAGAAATGGAAATATCCCTTTTAAAAAAGGGATTAGTTAAATCATCTTCTTTGCAGGATGCTCATTTTCATATTATCAATACTTGTTCATTCATAGAAGAAGCCAAAAAAGAAACCATAGATGTTATTTTTGAAGCTCATCAATTCAGAAAAAAAAATAAAGATCAAAAATTAATTGTAGCGGGATGTTTTTCAGAAAGGTATAAAAAGCAGATGAAAGAAATTCCAGAAATAGATTTTCATTTTGGTACGGGACTATATCATAGAGCTGGCGATTTAATTATAGAGCATTTTCAAATACCCAAACAGAATATTGAAACTACAGAATTTTATAGTAATATTATAAAAAAAAATAAATTTTATGCACCTATAAAAATCTCTGATGGATGTAACAGAAACTGTAGTTTTTGTGCAATTCCAATTTTTCGCGGAAAATTTCAATCAAGAGAAATAGAAGATATTGTTAATGAAACAAAAAATTTAACGAATAGAGGAATAAAAGAAATTCTATTGGTAAGTCAGGATTCGAATTCTTTTGCAGGCGGAGATATCAGTAAATTTATTGAACTTTTAGAAAGACTGGAAGAACTAGAAAATTTGTATTGGCTTAGATTATTATATCTTTATCCAGATCAGAGAACAAAAAAAATTATAAATGAAATTTCCAAAAAAAAATTTAAAAAATTGGTTCCCTATTTAGAGAGTCCCGTGCAACATGTTTCAGAAAAAATTTTAAAATCAATGAATCGAACAGGTAATTATGATTTTTTCAAAGAGCTTTTTATAATGGCTAGAGAATTGATCCCTGAACTGGAAATTCGAACCACATTTCTAATTGGCTTTCCCGAAGAAACTTCAGAGGATATCGATTTAATTTTACAATTTCTAAATGAAGTCCCTGTTGAACATATTCATTTTTTTGCTTATTCAAGAGAGGAAGGAACAAAATCCTATTCTAGGAAAAAGCAAATTCCCCAGAAAGAAATTTTGAATCGATTAAATTTAATTCAGGAAGAATATAAAAATATACAAAGACGAATAATGTCTGAAAAATTAGGGAAAATTTATAAATGTATATTAGAAAAAGTTTCTCCTGAAGAATTATATTTTCGAAGACCTCAATCAGCACCTGAAATCGACGATATGGTTATCGTTCCTTATTCTATTAAATCCCTGAAAAGTGAAAATAAATCTATTCCCCGCCCTGGCGAATTTTATGACGTTGAACTAAAAGATATTCTTATTTATGACTACATAGGAAAATTACAAAATCTTTATTAAAATTTATGAAAAAGAGCAAAATTAACATTCCTAACCTGATTACTCTTTTTAGAATTATAGCTGTTCCTTTTTTCGTATATTTTATTTTTTCTAAAGATATCGAAGATAGAATAATAGCTTTTATCTTATTTTCCATTGCATCAATGTCTGATTTTTTAGATGGTTATTTAGCAAGAAAATTAAAACAGGAATCAGAATTCGGAAAATTTCTCGACCCTCTGGCTGATAAATTTCTGGTTTTGGGAGCATTCATAACTTTCATTTTTTTAAGTGAACAAATTGAAATCTGGATGGTTCTATTAATCATCGGAAGAGATGTATTAATTACAATTTTGCGATCCCTGGCTATAAGAAAAGGAACCAGTTTGCGAACTTCTCGTTTTGCAAAAATTAAAACAGCGTTTCAGATGTTCAGCATAATTGTAATTTTATTAAGTTTTCTATCAATTACTTATAGACAGAGAAATACAATAAATCAAATTTACCTCGAAAAAAAACAATCCGGCCTTTCTACCTTTGAGGTGGCTAATGAGTTTTTTCTTGATTTTATTAATGGTAAATATCAGGATTTTATGTTTATTTTCTCATCGTTTTTTCCTTATTATATTATGTTACTAACAACAATCATTACTGTAATATCAGGTTTAAGGTATTTATACACAAATTATCAATTGTTATTACCACCATATCGAAAAAAAGGAGAGTTTATATGATTGAATTTTTAAAAAAAATAATGAATTTTGAAAATTTAACTTTAGAAGAATCATACAAAGCAATGAATCTAATAATGACGGGAGAGTCTGGAGAAGTTAAAACGGCTGCTTTTCTGGTAGCCCTTGCAATGAAAAAAGAAACCGGTGAGGAAATTGAAGGATTTGCAAAAGCGATGAAAAAGGCTGCAGTGCGATGGAGCAAGCGCGAAAAAATTCCTATTTTAGATACCTGTGGAACAGGAGGAGATAATGCAAATTTATTAAATATTTCTACAATTACAGCTGTTGTCTTATCAGCTCTGGGCTATAAAGTAGCAAAACATGGAAATAGAGCAGTTTCCAGCGCAACCGGTTCAGCAGATGTTTTAGAAGATTCTGGAATTAATATTGAAATCTCGAACGAAGAGGCAATGGAGTGTTTACATAAAGTAGGTATTACCTTTCTTTATGCCCCGAAATGGCATCCTGCAATGAAATTTGCTGCGCCTGTTCGAAAAACCTTAGGAATCAGAACAGTATTTAATATTCTCGGTCCCATTACCAATCCTGCTCCTATAACACATCAAATTATGGGAGTATTTAGTAAAGATTATATGCCAGCCATTGCACAGGCTTTAACAGGTCTGAGTAGAAAAAAAGCTTTTGTTATACATTCACAGGATGGTCTAGATGAAGTATCGATTGCTGCTCCTACTGATTTTATTCAAATTGATGAAGGTAAAATTGTTTCTGAAGGAACCTGGAAAGTTGAAGATTTTGGATTCAATTCATCTGATCTTACACCTCTAAAAGTAAAAAACAGGAATGAAGCTTCAAAAAGATTTATTAAAATCCTTAAAGGAGAAGGTTCAGAAATTGAAAATCAAATTGTTGCAATGAACAGTGCTATTGCATTACAACTATTCGAAGATCTTTCGTTAAAACAGGCTACAGAAAAAATTTATGAATTTTTAAAAACAGGAAAACCCTATGAAAAATTCAATCAATGGAAAAATTTCAGTCCGAAAAATGTGGTTACTTCTCTGGGGAGCTGATGTTTCCCAGCAAACTTCCAAAGAATATAAATAAACCGCCAATCATCTCTGTCAGTGTAATATCAAAATCTAAAAACACAAAAGAAAAAAAAGTGGCAAATATAGGTTCCAGTGAATAAATAATTGTAGCTGAAGCAGGTGTTGTTTTGGGTTGAAAATAAAACATAATTGCCAGACTAATTAAAGTAGCTGGAATCGATAGATACAATAAAGACCATAAAGATTCTTTTTTAAACTCTGGAAAAGGATTATAAGAAAATAAAATCATCAGAAAAGAGAAAAAAACAATTGTATAAAAATGAAAAAGAATCACAACTAAAAATTTTTGAAATTCAAAGGCATATTTATTGATAAAAATTATGTATAAAGCAAAGAAAAATGCAGAAAATAAAGTCATAAAATCTCCTTTAAAAAGGAATTGATTATTACCATTTAGGGAAAATAAAAACATAAAATATGATCCGATTAGAATTAACAAAAGACTTATCCACTGCGATATTAAAATTCTTTTTTTTAATATGAAAATCTGAAATATAAAAACAAAAATAATTAAAAGCTGCGTAATAAATGCTGAACGAGCAGGTGTAGTATATTTAAGTCCATACGTCTGAAAAAAATAACTTAAAAAACCAATCAGTCCAAGAATAAAGCCAATATAGATAGATTCTTTCTCTTTTATTATATTCACTTTATAAATTCTATATATAAAATATAAAATTAAAGAAGCAATTAAGAATCGAAAAAATAAAAGATATTCTAAATTTATATAATTTAATCCATATTTGATTACAGGGAAAGTTCCTCCCCAAAAAATTGTAGCTAAAATTAAAAATATTTCCGCTCTGGATGATAAAGAAATTATTGTCCTTTTTATGTTAACATTCAGCATATATGAATACTTATTTTTATTATTATATTTTTTGATTATAATATCCGTTGGATTTTTAATGAGAAAGAAAGCAAGCAAGAATTTGTTTAGTTTTTTTCTTGCCAATCGAGAATTGAACTGGTTCTGGATTGGAACCTCTATGGTGGCTACTACTTTTTCTGCTGATACTCCACTGGCTATTGCAGGAATTACAGCCACTCAGGGTATTTCTGGAAACTGGTTCTGGTGGAGCTGGATTTTAACTTATATTACCATCACAGTCTTTTTTTCTAGGTTATGGTGGAGAAGCGAAGTAATGACAGATGTAGAATTTACAGAACTTAGATATTCAGGTAAAAGTGCCCAATATTTGCGATTTATAAAGGCCTTTTATTTTTCTATTTTATTAAATGGAATTATACTGGGATGGATTTTTTTATCATTACATAAAATCTTAATTCCTTTTATAAATCAAAATTTTGATATTCATTGGTTTATGAAAATGTATCCAGAAAGTCTTGTAGTAGGTAATTATCATACGAGTTTATTATTATTATTTTTTATAGGTATCACCATTCTATATTCAAGTTTGGGAGGAGTAAAAGCAGGTATTTTTAATGATATGTTTCAGTTTATCATTGCTATGGGGGGGGCTATATTATTCGCTTTTTTAGCAGTTGATTATGTAGGTGGTATTTCTTCATTAAAAGAAAAATTGATGGTATTTTATCCTGATAAACATCAAAAAATTTTATCTTTTTTCCCAGACTGGGAAGAAGCGGGATTTATAATCCTAATATACTTTACAATTCAGTGGTGGACTCAATATTATTCTGATGGAACTGGTTATTTGATGCAGAGAATGAATACAGCGAAGAATGAAAAACATGCTCTCTTAGGTTCTTTATGGTTTGCTTTTGCGAATTTTGCTATAAGAACTTGGCCATGGGTTTTTGTAGGTCTCGTGGGACTGGTACTTTATCCTGAAAATTCAGAACAATGCAATTCCAGTATTGGTTCAATTGTTTGTAAAGATAGAGAAATGATTTATCCTTTTTTGATCCAGGAAATTTTATCTCCCATCCCATTTCTGAAAATACTGCTTCTGACCGGACTTATAGCTGCTTTTATGAGCACAGTGGAAACCCATTTACACTGGGGGGCATCATATATAACAAATGATTTCTACAAAAGATATTTTAAACCCAATGCCAGTCAATGGGAACTGGTATTCATCAGTAAAATGGGAATCCTTTTAATGGCAATTATTGGAATCATATCAGCAAGCCATATGAATTCTATTGAAACAGCATGGAAATTTTTAATTGCTATTTCTGCCGGAATAGGTTTTCCTCAAATTCTTAGATGGTTCTGGTGGAGAGCCAATGCATGGACTGAAATTTCGGGAATGATAGCTTCGTTTTTATTAAGTATTTTTTTATACGGATATCTTAAACCCAACCTCAAGCAGGAATACTATTTATTTCTTATTGCTTCTACAAGTATTTTTATAAATTTGGTAGTTACATTGATGACAAAACCAGTGGATAAAGATACTTTAGAAAAATTTTTTTTAAAAGTTAAACCCAATGGATTCTGGAAACCTGTTATAGGAAAAAATAATGGAAAAGCTATAGTAAAGGATTTATTGATCTGGATTTTTGGAAACATTTGCATTCTTTCATTTATGCTTTCAATTGGTTATTTTATTTTTCAGGAATATTTATATTTTACGATTTCCTTTTTGATTTTTTGTATCACTTCTATTCCAGTACTTCGTTTCTTAATTGATAAAAATTAGCAAAATGAAGTATTTTGTACTATTAATTCTTATTTTTATTTTTTTAAATTCCTGCAACTGGTTACCTGAGTCTCAAGTTTCTCAAATTTCCGGGAAGAATGCGATTTCAAGAGAAAAAGTGATAGAAAAATTTAACATTGCTACGATTTCTTTATTTGAATCCTGCCCTAATCATACAGATGCTTTTAATTATATGATCAATTATGGATTTGCCAATCAATTTAATTCTGTTTATTATCGTAATGAACAGGTTGAAATTTGTCTATTATTTTATTTAACGAATGCCTGTTCCAAATATCAAGATATTTCTTCCCAGATTCAAAATATTAAAAATATCATATATTTGTGTAAATTAAAAGAAATTAGCGTAAAATAATTGATTTTTTAAGAAATTCTTTTTTTTTCTTATCAGTGAACACTAAATTTAACAATGTCTTTAAACGAAATAATAAAAGGAGGTATTTATGTATATTAAGTTTTCTTTTTTTTTATTTTTAATCAGCATCCCTCTATTTGCACAAAATAATCAAAATCAAAAGCCAGATATAGAACTAAAAAAACCTACAGATCCATTAAGAGAATGTAAGGCGGAAGAATTCAGGAAGTCCGATGTAGATAATTTAATTTTACCAGAAATTGCATGGGGGAATAATCCACAGGAAGCAGAATATAGAAATGAAATCATTCGACTCTTAAAACTGGAAATTCGAAATGTTAATATTGCAATTCAGGATTTAAAAAATAAACATAAAGAATTAATTAAGTTGTATCCGGAATTAAAAAAATATCAGGAAATTATTTTAGAGGACAATCCAGGTTCATGGAGGGATGGACTATTTGTTAATTCAAAGAAAGTGTTAAGTTTACACTACCGGGAGGATGGAGAAATTGATTGTGTAGTTCTGGATTATATGATTCGCGGAGTTGAACAATATGAACAATGGACAAGAAAAATTATGAGGATTTATTATCCCAGCATACAGACGGTCCAACTAGAAACTCTCCGGCAGAACTACAAACTGGATGAAAGTCTTGAAAACGCATCCCCTGAAATTCAATTGAAAGCGTTAAGGACTGTATTTTTGAATTTGAGAAGTGCATTATATTCTATGGATATGTTAATTGCTGCTTATTATGATAGAAAGAATAAAAGAAATGACTGGCAGATCAATTTATAAAACTTGAACATATGAAAGGTTTTTTTCATGGAACAACAATTCTTTGCGTAAAAAAGGACAATATTACTGCTATTGGAGGTGATGGTCAAGTTAGCATGGGAAATACAATCTTAAAGCATTCAGCAAAGAAAATTCGAAGAATTGAAAATCGAAATATTATAGCAGGATTTGCAGGATCTACTGCCGATGCTTTAACTTTATTTGAATTATTTAAAAAGAAAGTAGAACAATTTAGAGGAAATTTATCGAGATCAGCAGTAGAACTTGCTCAGGAATGGAGAACGGATAGGATATTGAGAAGATTAGAGGCTTTAATGATTGTGGCAGATCCAGCTGAGGCTTATTTGATATCTGGAACAGGTGATGTCATTTCTTCCGATGATGGAATTCTTGCTATTGGTTCTGGAGGCAATTATGCTCTTGCAGCAGCTAGAGCTTTAAAAAAACATTCTAATCTGGATGCGAGAACTATTGTTGAAGAATCTTTAAAAATAGCAGCTGATATATGTGTTTATACCAATCATCACTTAACCATAGAAGTATTGAGAGAATAATTACCAATCAAAGGGATTACAGTAATAATGAACTTTAATTTTACATCTATCTGGATAAATAGGAATATACTCTGCAATTCGGGCTTCATCAAGGCATTTTTTCCAGATAAAATAATAATTCATTTTGAGTTGTTTAAGCCATCTTTTTTGAGAAACTTCGTATTTTTCAGTAATTCCCAGCCATTTGCTATCAGCATAAATTTTTGCATTTTGAATGCATAGACGTTTTTTTTCTTCATAGGAAATACGATCTTTTGATTCTACTTTACCTTCTCCTATAATCTGTATAAAAGATGGGAAAAAATAAAAATCATAATAATTTGTGATTTCCTGACTCTCATTATATGTTTGACATTGAAATAAAAAAATAAAAATTAAAGCAAAATGAAGAAATACTTTTTGATAGCTCTGATATTGAGTTCTTCCATAATTGCTCAGAATTCCACTCCTGAATATTTTGGAGTTTTTCCATACAGAATTGATCAGCAAATGCAACCATCTACGGAACATACAACAACCAAATTATCTCGCTTGTTTCAAACTGCGACTTTATTTTTATTAAAAATTTTATTTGAATATACATTTTTAGATCACACGGATATTCAAGAAAAATTTAGCGATATAAAAGAATTATCAGAACAAACAGCACGAATACAAATTAACAAAATTTGTGGCAAAAATTATTTTTCCTACTTCTTAACTGGCGAAGTTTATTACTTTACAGAGAATTACATTCAAATAAAAAATTCTGTTTTTTCCTGTATTACCAATCAAAAGTTATATGAAACAGAATCCAGAGGAGCAACTTTTCAAATTCAAGGAATGATTCGAAATAATTTAAAAAAAATCATACCTTTCCTTCCAGAAAATCAAATTTATAAAAAATGGAATTCAAAATTTGAACCAAACAAAGAAATCTTTATATTGATTGATCAATCAGGTTCAATGGAATCATTATTTCCTTTATTAAAAAAAACCCTACAAACAGATGTTATTCATATCTATGGAATTCAACCTGAAAAAGGCATACAAAAATACAAAACAATAGATGAAATTCACGGTAGTGGAATTCTGAACATTAAAGATTTAATTCAATCTCTCGAAGAAATTAAAAAAGAATTGATTCCCTACCAATCAGAGTTATGGATTTTTTTTGATTCTTTTCAAACGATGGAATCGCGAGAAATCAACGAACTCAATATAGCATTAAAATCATTTAGTTATTTGGGTATTCCGGTTTATATTTACCAAACTTATAATATGGATATAGAAGAATGGACTCGCATCGAAAACTTAAAACAAAAAGGTATGATTTTTACAATTCCTGTAAAATATGGTAGAAGTTGTGGTTTTTCTAATGGAGAAAATTTCTTCTTTATTAGAAAAGGAAGAGAATACTTCTTATGTCCTGATGAAAATAAATATGAATTTATAAAAGGAACTTCTGAATTATCAGAATGTATAAAAATGTCTCTTTTTATGTATACAAACAAAGAAACAAATCTTGAAGTAATCTGTAAATCTTATTCTTTAAAAAACAAAACAAAAAATATTTATACAAGTAACGTAATTTCTGATCTGGATTTTGTTATTCAAAAAATTGTACATCGGCAGGATTATAATAAAACCTACTATAAATTTCTTATAAAGGATTCAAAAAGTGCCTTCTGGATCAGTGTTTCGGATAGAAAAATAGTAAATGAATTACTGGAATATAAAAATAAAAAAGAAGAATTTTATATAGGTTTATCTTTCTATAAAGATTTTGAAAGTATAAAAGCAATTCCAGATAAAATTGTCTTTCCTAAACCCGATAATATTCCTGAATTATTTTTAACTTCCTATAACCAGATAAAAAATATAAGGCCCAATTCGGAAGATTTGTGGTTTTTTTTTGTTAAAATTTTAGATATGCGATATGAATAAAAAAACAAAAAAAAAACAAATGATCAAGCCAGAAATTATCCAGATTGCAAATGAAAACTTACCAGTTCTTGCAGCAGGTTTAGCCCATGAAGTTAAAAATCCCTTAGCTGCAATACATTTACATTTACAATTACTGGAAAATCAGATCCATTTAATTGAAAATGAAGATTTAAGAAAAAATATGTTAAATCGTGTTCAAATCATTAAAAAAGAAATCAATAGTTTGAATTCTTTATTACAGGAATTTCTACGTATGCTTCGCTCTGAAAAAAAATCTTTTACTATAGAAGAAATCAACGAAATTATTCCTTCTATTATATCTTTATTACAACCTCAGACAAAAAAAGTAAATGCTGAAATTTATTTTTATCCGGGAAAATTACCACGAACCATCAAAGTAGATCCTATTTTTATAAAACAAATTTTAATTAACTTGATTATCAATTCGATTCAGGCTTTTTATTCAGAAAAGGAATTAGATAAAAAAAGAAAAATAGAAATTTCAACAGGTCTAGAAAATAATATTCCCTTTCTACGAGTTTCTGATAATGGACCTGGTATTCCTAAAAAAATTCAAAAACGAATCTTTGAACCATTTTTTACCACAAAACAAGAAGGCAGCGGTCTGGGACTTACTCTTGTAGAAAAAATGGTAAAAGAAATGGGAGGATACATTGATTTTTTTTCGAAAGAAAAAGAAGGTACTATTATTACAATTTATCTGGAAAAACCCCGATCCATACCCAAAGATGTTACTCCGGAGTAGAAGATGAACAAAAATTATACGATTTTAGTAATAGAAGATAATCAAGCTTTTCGAAACGGGCTGATAGATTTTCTAACAATGAAAAAATATAAAGTTCTGGAAGCAGACAGTATAGAATCCTTTAAAAAAATTTTTAAAACAGATAGTTCTCAAATTGATTTAATTCTTAGTGATCTCAAATTACCTGATGGAAACGGACTTCAATTATTTGAATTTATAAAAAAAAATCACCATAATATTCCCTTTATTTTTATGACTGCTCAACCTGATGTAGAAAGTGCCATTAAAGCTCTAAAATCCGGTGCCTATGATTATCTTATAAAACCATTTGATATTGAACATTTATTACATAAAATAGAATCCTGTCTAGAAAGTGAAAATCTAAAAAAGGAAAACCTTTTATTAAAAAGAAAAATTTCCAGTTTAGAAAAAGAAAACTTTCCTATTATAGGAAATTCAGAAGCCATCCAGAAAGTTATTGAAAAAGTAAAACAAATTGCACCTACTGATATTACAGTTTTAATTCAGGGGGAATCAGGAACGGGAAAAGAAATCTTTGCTAATTTTATTCATCAAAATTCCAGAAGAAAAGATAAAATTTTTTTAAAGGTTAACTGTGGAGCTATTGTTAAATCACTTATGGAATCTGAACTTTTTGGAGTAGTAAAAGGGGCCTATACAGGTGCAGATAAAGATAGAACAGGACTTTTTGAAACAGCTAATGAAGGAACCATTTTTCTGGACGAAATTGGAGAACTGGATCTGGAAATTCAGGTAAAACTTCTTCGTGTTATTGAAGAAAAAATGATTTTACGTGTTGGTTCAACTAAACCCATACCAGTTAATGTTCGAATCATCGCAGCAACCAATAAAGATTTATTAACAGAGGTAGAGAATGGAAACTTCCGTGAAGATTTATACTATAGATTGGCTGTAACGAAAATTAATTTACCTTCTCTTAGAGAAAGAAAAGAAGATATTCTAGTTTTATTTAATCATTTTGTTATTGAATTTAATGAAAAATATCAAAAAAGCGTAACAGGTATTTCTCCGGAAGTTTTAAAATTTTTTCAAAACTATAGCTGGCCGGGTAATATTAGACAGTTTCGAAATGTTTTAGAATCTATGGTTATCCTTGCAAAAGATGATACTTTAACTCTTGAAGATCTACCAGAAGAACTAATAAAAAATCCTGCTGCAACTTCTAGAAAAAATCTTGTGGATTCCATTATTGCTGGAATTTCCCTCGAAGAATACGAAAAAGCAATTATAGAAAAAAATCTAGAATTTACAAATGGAAATCGAGAAAAAACAGCAAAACTCCTCGGAATTTCTGAAAGAACTTTATACAGAAAAATCAATGAATACAAACTTAAATGAGCTTAAAAAAAGCTAAGGGAATTATTTTAAATCGAAAAATTGTTAATGAAAAAGATGCTATTATTGAAGTTCTATCCGAAGAAGAAAATTTTTATTATCGATTCCATAAATTCTGGATTCCGGGAATTTTAAAATCTCGAACAAGAAATCCCATTACCGTCGAAATAGGAAATTTAGTTTCCTTAAATTATTACGATAAACCTAATTCTGAAATTCTAAATATAAAAGAATTCTTTTTAATAGAAAGATTTTCAGAAATAAAAAAATCTTATGAAAATCTCGAATTATTATCTAAAATATTAAAAATTACCTATTATGGGTGTTTTAGTGATAGCGATATAAAAGAAATTTATAAATTATTAATTTATGCTTTGTATTATTTAGAGGAATTCTATAAAAAACCCGATGATGAAATTCTGGAGATTTTAAAAAAACTTAATGTTACCTTGAATGATTCTTTACTTGCTTTTTATCTATTAAGAATTTTAAAATCTATGGGATTTATTGGTGATTTAGAAACGTGTCCATCTTGTAAAAATCCTTTTCAAAAAAAAGCGAAATGGCAGGATGGATTTTATTTTTCTT